>Ga0102956_1000131_pt1 | contig 24580 bp, 23 predicted proteins | sample SalPonF2_A_D2_MG_FD_84515 | JGI IMG/M metagenome (GOLD analysis project Ga0102956, IMG submission 84515) | Salt pond soil microbial communities from South San Francisco under conditions of wetland restoration - Salt Pond MetaG SF2_A_D2_MG ...
AGCAACAGTGCCAACGCGGGTGACGGCGGCAGCGGCGGAGACGGCGGCAGCACCAGCAACGGTGGCAACAGCGCGAACGGGGCGGCCGGCGGCGACGGTGGTGGCGGTGGCAGCACCGCCAACGGCAACAACAGTGCCAACGGTGGCGACGGCGGAGCGGGTGGTGCCGGCGGTTCCACTGACAACGGCGGCAACATGGCCAACGGCGGTGCCGCAGGCAGCGGCGGAGCCGGTGGCAATGGCGGAGCCGGCGGCAACGGTGGAGCCGGTGGCAATGGAGGCGACGGTGACGGCGGCATGCTGAGCACCGGCAGCGCCAACGTGGCCGTTGGCGCCGGCACCTTCGGCGGCATCGCCAACATCAATGTGTCGTCGGGACTGTACAACTCCACCCTGGGTGGGGTGTCGGTGGCGGCGCATTCCAACGTGAGTATCGGCAACTGAGTCGGCGGAACGACAGAACAGGGCCTGGCGCGCACGTTGATCATGCCTGCCAGGCCCTGATATCGAATCAAACAGGGAGAGCAAGTCATGTACAAACGGATGCTTTTGAGTGTTTCGGCCGTCGCGCTGGCGGTTGCGACCGCAAGCGCGGCCTACGCCAACCCGAAGAACAAGTTCGGCAGTGACAACACCGCCACGGTGACGTCCACCGCGACCGCCGACGCCAACGGCGGCTCCGGTGGCTATGTGTACGGCGGCGATGGCGGCAACGGCGGCAGCGGCGCAAGCCCGGGGGCCGGCGGCGCCGGCGGATCTGCGGACACCGCCGGCGCGGGTGGTGCCGGAGGCGCCGATACCCGTGCCTACAGCGAGTCGTTCAATTCCGACATCGAAGTGATCTCCTATCAGACCCTCACCTCCACGGTGACCGGCGCACCCATCCGGGTGATGGGAGGCGTCGGTGGCAACGGCCGCTACGGGGCCTCCGGGGGTGATGGCGGCAGCGCCGACGGCGCCTGGGGCGGCGACGGCGGCCATGGCGGCTGGGCGCACGGTTCCGGTGATGCCAACGGTGGCGGCGGCAACGTGGGCGGCGATGGCGGTGACGCCTACGGTGACGGCAGTGCCTACGGCGGTGACGGCGGCTACGGCGGTCATGGCGGTTACGCCAAGGGCAAGGGCGACGCCAGCGGCGGCGGCGGCAACACCGGCGGGTACGGAGGTACCGCGACCGGCAACGGCGACGGCTACGGCGGCGACGGCGGGGACGTCTATGCGGGCAGCAACACCGGCGACGGCGGCAGCGGCAACACGGCGGGCGACGGCGGCGACGGCGGTTCGACCGCCAACGGCACCAACACCGCCAACGGCGGTGCGGGGGGCTCCGGCGGTGCGGGCGGCTCCACTGCCAACGGCACCAACAGCGCGGACGCCGGCGCCGGCGGTGCCGGCGGTACCGGCGGCTCGACCAGCAACGGCGGCAACACGGCCGACGGCGGCAACGGCGGTGCCGGCGGTGCTGGAGGGTCCACGAGCAACGGCGGCAATATGGCCTATGGCGGTGACGGGGCAGCCGGTGGCGCCGGCGGAACCGGCGGCAACGGTGGTGCCGGTGGCGCAGGCGGTGCCGGTGGGGCCGGTAACGGCGGGTCCCTCAGCACCGGCAGCGTGGACGTGGCGGTGGGTGCCGGCACCTTCGGCGGCATCGCCAACATCAACGTGTCTTCAGGCTTGTACAACTCCACTTTGGGCGGTGTGTCGATTGCGGCCCACAGCGGCGTGAGCATCGGCAGCGGGACGGCCAGCCCCTGAGCCGACAGGCTCTTCGGAGTGACACAGGGAGAAGGTCGGGTCCGGCGATCCGGGCCCGGCCGGCAACAGGCTAACAGGAGAGTGTCATGTACAAGCCAATCACGATGAGTCTGTCGGTGCTGGCGCTTGCAGTGGCGGCGGCCGGTACGGCCAACGCCAACCCGCGCAACACCTTCGGCAACGACAACCTGGCCACGGTGGAGTCCATGGCCACCGCCAACGCCAACGGCGGCGATGGCGGCAGCGCCGGCGGCGGTGCCGGCGGCAATGCCAGCCCCGGCGGCAGCGGTGCGGGCGGTGACGGCGGTGCTGCCAGTGGTGCGGGCTTGGGAGGCGCAGGCGGCACCGCCCACGCCTACAGCGAGTCGTTCAATACCGATGTCGAAGTCATTTCCTACCAGACCCTGACTTCCACGGTCACCGGCGCACCCGTGCGGGTTTACGGTGGTGTGGGTGGCGCCGGTGCGAGCGGCGGCGATGGAGGGTATGGCGGCAGCGCCCATGGCGGCGCCGGCGGCGATGGTGGGTCGGTGGGTTCCGGGTACCCCAACGGGAGCGACGGTGAGCCGACCGTGCTTTCCGGTTCCATGGGTGTTCATGGCGGCGCCAGCGGTTCGGGAGACGCCAACGGTGGCGGCGGCAACGTGGGCGGCGACGGTGGGTACGCCAGTGGAGAAGGCAGTGCCGACGGCGGCTACGGCGGGGACGGTGGCAACGGCGGTGGCGGCCATGGCGGCGTCGCGGTGCTGTCCAGCGAAAGCCTGAACGGCGGGTCCGGCTACGGTCACGGCGGCGCGTCCGGCGAGGGCAACGCCAACGGTGGCGGCGCCAACACCGGCGGTGATGGCGGCGACGCCACCGGCGCAGGCAACGCCCAGGGCGGCGCGGGCGGCTCGGTCTACGCCGGCAACAACGGCAGCGGCGAAGGCGGCGGCAGCGGCGGCGGAACCAACACCGCGGGTGCCGGCGGCGACGGTGGCAGCACGGCCAATGGAGCCAACACGGCTGACGCCGGCAATGGCGGCACCGGCGGCAACGGCGGCACCACCAGCAACGGTGGCAACAGCGCCAACGCGGCCGCCGGCGGTGCGGGCGGTGCCGGCGGCACCACCGACAACGGCGGCAACAGCGCCAACGGCGGCAACGGTGGTATCGGCGGCGATGGCGGCACCACCAACAACGGCGCCAATGTGGCTTCCGGCGGCATGGGCGGTGCCGGTGGCGCCGGCGGAACCGGCGGCATGGGCGGTGCCGGTGGCAACGGCGGCAATGGCGGCATGGGTGGCGGTGGCACGCTCAGCACCGGAGCTGCGACCGTCACGGTGGCCGGTGGTACCGGCACGTTCGGCGGCATTGCCAACATCAACGTATCGTCGGGGTTGTACAACTCCACCCTCGGCGGCGTGTCCATCGCCGCCCACTCGGGTGTGAGCATCGGCAGCGGGTCGGCGGTCGGCGGCGGCCTCTGACCGATGCAAGGGGATGGGCTGGCGGGCGGGCATACGGGGCCCGCCAGCCCTGAGGGAAACCACTCCCAGGATTGGACGAGGGATCGTGCCATGACAAAGCAGGTAGCGGGTTGGGTGCTGGCGGCCGCGGTGTGGGCCGGCGGGGGTACGTGCCTGGCCGACGGCAGCAATGCGCCAGGCGGTGACGATGTGTTTGCTGCAATGGCCGCCGTCGAAGGCCCGGAGCTGGCACAGTTTCAGGCTCGGGAAGGGCATACCACCATCACCGTGGAAAGCCGCCAGGACCTGGCTGCCACCATCAACGGCAGCAGTTTCGAGGCCGGTTCCATCAACAGCGGTAGCGTGACCATCGGTCCGAACGCCCTGGACCACTTCGGGGGTGTGGGCCTGTTCAACATCGTTACCGGCAACAACAACGCCGTGGATGCAGCGATCGGCGTGACCTTCAATCTCCAGTAGGGCGGCGTTGGTGTCAGGGGAACCACTGCTCACGAAAGCGACACCCAGGTGGCTGGCGCTTCTTGCGGGCGCGGCGCTGGCCTGCTGCGCCCAGGCGGGCACGCTGCACATCCAGGGGGTGGCCGGTGTCTTCAACGTGCCGGTGTCCAGCCTGGGCGAGGCACGCTGGCAGACCGTCGTGCAACAGCGTTACGACTACAGCTGCGGGTCGGCGGCCATCGCCACGCTGCTCACGTATCACTACGGCCTTCCCACGCCGGAAGAGACCGTGTTCAAGGCCATGTTCCGGGTCGGCGATCAGCGTCGCATCCGCGCCGCGGGTTTTTCCATGCTGGACATGAAGCGTTACCTGGACGGGCGCGGACTGCGCTCCGACGGCTTCAAGATGTCCCTCGACCAGATCCGCGAGATCGGCGTGCCCATGATCGCCCTGGTCGACACCCGTGGTTACAAGCACTTCGTGGTCATCAAGGGAGTCGAAGGAGACCGGGTGCTGCTGGCCGATCCGGCGGCCGGTTCTGTGGTCCTGCCGCGGCGGGCATTCGAGCGCATCTGGAAAGGGCCTGTGCTGGCCGCCCGGGGCCGTCTGGCGATCGCCCGTGCCCACTTCAACGCCGACCGGGACTGGCGCATCTGGCCCGGGCCGCCCGTCGCGGAGGGCGTGCCGCGGAGCGGGCTGGGGATGTTCACCCTGAACCTGCCGGGCTTCAACGAGTTTGGGAGGTAGCCCCATGGCCGGTCGCACTCCGTGGCAGAAGATTTCACTGGCACTCCGGCGGGCGGCGGTTGTTGCTGCCGGCGCCCTGTTGTCGCCGCCATGGGTCGGCGTGCAGGCCCGGGACATGGCCACCGGCCCGTTCGCAGGGTTGCAGGTGGCGAGCGAGCAGGAGCTCGCGGAACGCCGCGGCGGCTTCGATTTCGCCGGTATGACGTTCAAGTTCGGCGCCCGGGTGCGCACCGTCATTGACGGTCAGCTGGCCCTGCAGAGCACTTACGTGCTGGACGCCGGCGGGCAGCTGAGCGGGCAGCAGAGTATCGGCGCCGGCGCGCGGGCGCTGGACGCGGCCACCGCCGCTCAGCTGGTCGCGGCCGGTCTGCAGCAGGGTGTGGACGCGGCCGGTGCCGGCGTGATCGTGCAGGATGCCAAAGGCAGCACGTTGGCGGTGCACGACGTCAGCCAGCGCCGTGTGATCGGGCTGCTCGCCAACACCGCCAGCGACCGCCGCATTCAGCAGCAGATCGACGTGACGGTGAGCGTCGCCCGCTTCAAGCAGTTCCAGCAGGCGGTACGCGATACCCTGCTGAGCAACAGAATCGGCCTGCAGACCGGCGAGCTGCGCTGATCCCTGACTGTGGACCGGACGGGTTCGGCGTTGCCGCCGTTGTTCACAGGCTGTACGGAACCCGCAGGGTCATGGTCACGTCGGGGGCATCGGCGGTCACGCCGAGCTCCAGGTTGATGTTGGCGCTCACATGATCGCTGAGTCGGTATCCGAACCCCAGCAGCATTGCCCCCAGTTTGAGCCGCGACGAACTCAGCCGGGTGCCGTTGATGACGGTATCGGTGCTCTGGATGAAATCGGCCTTGTAGCCTACCGTGAATGACGCCGCCTGGTTGATGGCATAGGCCATCCCGAAGCTCATACGGAATGCGTCTCCCGGGTCCACTTCCTGCACGGTTTGGGGCTGACTGCCGCTAACGGAAAAGGTCTTGTTGACGTTGTCCTTGAGGTTGAAGTCATAGCCCAGGTTGGCGAAGAACACCGCCGGGTCGGAAGGAAACAGGATGGTCACGCTGGGCTCGATGGCGCGGAATCCGGAGCCGGTCGCCAGTTCGGTTTCGTTGCCGTCGGCGTTGCGGCTGACATCGAAGGGCCCCTTGCCGGTGGTGGACTTGTAGCGCAGATTGCCGATGAAGTAGGGCCAGCCGCCCTGGCCGCGGTTGATCTGATAATGGGCCGCCACTTCCACGTCGCCGATGCCCGAGCCGGTCAGGTCCCGGGTGATCTGTGTGGGCTGGTCGCCCTGGGTGGCCTGGGGGATGGTCGCCTTCAGGGTGTCATCGCGCCGGATGTACGGAATCTTCGCCTCCAGCTCCAGGCGGTTGGTGACGCCGTAGCGCACGGTGAGCGAAGGCGCGAGCACGTTGCGGTCGTTGTCCTGGGCTTCCAGCACGCCGATCAGAAACGTGTCCAGAATCTCCACGCCCAGAAACGTGAACCGGTTGACCTGGGAGTTGGAGTACTGGATGGCCGGTTCCAGCACCCAATGTCCCCGCGGGGTCAGCACACCGCCTATCTCGGCGATGGACTGGATCTGGGGCGGCTTTTCGGCCGTGGCGGGTGCCTGTCCGACAGGCTTGCGGTCGGTTCCGGCCTGCGCCACGTGCCGGGGGGCGCTGGCCGGCGGGTCGACCGGACCGACGACCCGCGGTGGGTCCTTCCTGTCATCTGCCGCTGCAGGCGCGCCCGGCCCGGCGCCGCGCGCGGTTTCCATCTGCCGGCGGGGCAGCCTGTGGCGGCTCACGGCCTCCAGTTCGCGCAGCTGGCGCTCGATCAGTGCCTGCTGGCGCGCCAGTTCCCGGGCCTGCGCGGCAAGCTGCCTGCGTTGCTGGGCGGTCACCTGGGCCTGCCGTTCCAGTGCCTTCTGCAGTCTGTCCAACTTTGCGTCCAGGGTTTCTCCATAGGCGCCGCCCCCCGCCAGCGCCACCAGCAGCCCGCCGTGCAGCGCCGCCAGTCGCAGACCTGTCCCCATGTCGATTCTCCCTGTGTTCTTCGGTTCGTCGGTTGGCGCTCGCTTATGCCCGTGAACGCGCCGGTTCGCCGCCGGAGCGATCGGCTGTGCCCACACCGTACTTCTCCATCAGGCGGTACAGGGTGATGCGTGCCACCCCGAGCCGACGCGCGGCTTCCGATATGTTGTGGTTGGTCAGTGCGAGGGAGTCCACGATTGCCTGGCGTTCGGCTTGGCCGCGGGCGTGGGCCAGCGTGGCCGCCGGGCCCTGGGCCGCCGTCTTGCTGTCCAATCCCAGTTCCTCCGGCGCAATGAGCCGGTGTTCGCACATGATGGTGGCCCGGCGCACGCGGTTGACCAGCTCGCGTACATTGCCGGGCCAGTCGTAACGCTTCATCGCCTCCAGTGCCTGGCGGCTGAATCCCCGTACGTTGCGGTTGCGTTCCCGGTGATAGAGCCGGAAGTAGTGTTCGGCCAGCGGTTCGATGTCTTCCCGGCGTTCGCGCAGAGGGGGAACGTTCAGGTGCAGCACGTTCAGTCGATAGTACAGGTCTTCCCTGAAGCGCCCTTGCCGTACCGCGTCCTGCAGGTCGTGATGGGTGGCCGCTATGACCCGCACATCCACCCGCATGGGTTCGGTGTTGCCGATACGCTCGATGGTGCCCTCCTGCAGGAACCGCAGCAGGTTCACCTGCAGGTCCAGGGACAGATCGCCGATCTCGTCCAGGAACACCGTGCCGCCGTTGGCCGCCTCGATGCGGCCCACATGGCGTCGATGGGCCCCGGTGAATGCGCCTTTCTCGTGGCCGAACAGCTCGGACTGGATCAGGTGGGCGGGCAGGGCGCCACAGTTGATGGCCTGGAAGGGACGGTGCCCGCGGGAGGACTGGGCATGTACGGCGTGGGCCGCCAGCTCCTTGCCGGTGCCGCTTTCTCCGGTGATCATCACCGGGGCATCCACGCCGGCCACCTTGTGTATGCTTTGGGCGACGCCGCGCATGGCGGCACTGGCGCCCACCATGATGCGATCCGAGGGCGGGCTGGCAAGAGCCGGTGCCCGCCGATTGGCGTTTGCCATACCGCAGGCGTGGCCGATCGTGTGCAACAGGCGCGGGAGGTCGACGGGCAGGGTGTGGTAGTCGAACAGGAAGCCCGGCACCAGACCGCTGCGGATGGCGGGGTCCAGGAGCGGCTTGGGAAGAACCCCGATCCACTCCACGGCGGGGCTTGCCGCCATCAGGTCTTCGATGCAGTGCTTTCGGGCGCCCAGAAAGACTTCCTCGAAATGGATCAGCCCCACGCACACGCCGGGATCCCGGGACCACAGCGCGGCGGTATCAACGTCGCCGGTCGCGGTGACCTCCCACTCGGCACCGACGAGCTGCTCGTCCAGCAGGGCGCTGGCTGTCGGCGGCTTCAGGTAAATGATTCTCTGACGTTCCATGATCGATGCTCCTGCTGTCCCCGGGATGCGTCGGCCGGCGCAGTGCAGGTGCTGCGGCGTGGCGTGGCAAGGGACAGGTCGGCGGCGGGGGCAGAGCGCAAACCGGCGGCCCGAGGCGATGGGGATGCCGCGCGAGCCGGCTGGAAAAAGCGCTACCGGCGCTGGTGGGTAGGGGTCGGGAGTCGAGCGGAAGCGATGGCGACGGGGTGACATCCGAGGGACGGTGGGCCACTGCCTGCCCGCTGGGCGTTGTGCAAGTCGACGTGCGAGCCGCTTCCATGGCTTCGCCTCAAAATCGGGTGGGTTGTGCGCGATCGTGCAAGGGTGGTGCCAGCCGGCAAACGAACTTATTGTTCAACCGGTTGCCTACCGGCGTGCCCGTTGAACTCGAGTGTATGTAAAAATCTTTGACATTCAGAGGCGGGCATGTACCAGGATTGTTTCTTATGGATCAGTCGGTTATAGCAGTCCGTTCCATGGGGTTAGCGATTTACTGTACAAAAAGCTGACATGGGTTCGGCCGCCGGGCAGAGCTGCCCGGCGTGGGGGCTTTTCATGGGCCGGAGAATGCGGTTATGGCAAAGAGTCCAGCAACCGGCGGTAGGAGGCCAGCCGACGAGCGCTGACGCGTCCCTGTTGAGCCGCCGCGGCGACCGCGCAACCGGGTTCGCCATGGTGGCGGCAGTTGTGAAAACGGCACTGGCCACGGTACGGCTCGAACTCCCGGAAACCACGATTGAGAGCCGCGGCGTCGATGCTTTCCAGGTGGAAGTCGCGGACGCCCGGTGAATCGATCAGGTCTCCGCCATCGGGAAGGTGATGCAGGGTGGTGGCACTGGTGGTGTGCCTGCCCAGTCCCGTGGCTTCGGACAGCGACCCGACACGCACGTCCCGATCCGGGAGCAGTGCATTGACCAGCGACGATTTCCCCACGCCGGACTGTCCCACCAGAATGCTGGTCCTGTCCTGCAGGTGATGGCTGAGTTCGTGCAACGTGGCGGTGTCATAACGGCTGGTGAAGATCAGCCCGTAGCCGATCCGCCGGTACTCGGCCAGCCGCGTTGCCAATTCAGTGCGCTCGGCGGGGCTCAGCAGATCGCACTTGTTGATCACGATCACGGCCTGGGCCGGGAGCAGCTCGGCAGCCACCAGGTAGCGGTCGATCAGCGCTTCGGACAGGGGCGGCTCGGGTGCGGCGACAATCAGGATCTGATCCACGTTGGATGCCAGCGGCCGCGACCGCCCGCCGCCGGCCGCCCGTGCCAGCAGATTCGAACGGGGCAGCAGTGCCGTGATGACGCCCTGCCGGGGTCCTGCAGCAGACCACTCGACCCGGTCACCGCACACCACCTGTCCGACACGCCGTCTGGTGGTACACAGACGAAGATCGCCCTGGGCGTCGTCGACCACGGCCGAACGGCCGTGGTGAGTGATCACCCGCCCGGTCCTGGCGGACGCCTCCGACGCGGCGGTTGCCGCACCGGCCCTGGCTCGGCGCGGCAACCGCCTGCGTCCTGTCATGTCCACCGTGAATTGTGCCTTTGCGAATGCCGGGAAGGGCGGATCAGGCTTGCAGGAGGCGGTCGATCTTGGCGGCGCAGATGAAGTCGTTTTCCGACAGACCGCCGATGGCATGGGTGCTGTAGCGTACCCGGCAACGATTGTAGCCCACCTCCAGATCGGGATGGTGGTCCTCCTGATGCGCGACCCACGCCACCGCGTTCACGAACGCCATGGTGTGATAATAATTCTTGAAACGAAACGCACGGCTGATCTCCTTGCCCTGTTCGTTCAACGACCATTCCTCATGTACCTGGCCGAGCAGCGAGTCTGCCTCCTCCGTGGTCAACGGTGGGGTGCCGCCTTCACAGGCCTGGCAGTGCTTTTGTGTCAGATCGACAGCGTCCATAGCGTCCCCGCTTCACTTGAAGTGGTAGAAGTTCTTGTTCAGATAGGCGATGACGTCCTCCATCTGCTGCTTGGACCATTGCACGCCGGTGGCGTGGGTGCAGTTGTCCAGCTGATGGCGGAGGCCGGCGAGACTGGTGATGTTGAGCGGATTCTTGGTGTAGACCTCGGTGCCGTGGCAGCGCATGCAGTGGGCCTTGACCAGTGCTTCGCCCGCCGACGGGTCTGCCGGCCTGTCGGCCGCCTGGGCTGCGACGGAGCCGGCCAGCATGCCGAGGGCGAACAGCGGAATCGCGAAGTTGCGTTTCATGGCATCACCTCGCTTGGTGTGTTGTGGTGTGCGCCGGCCAGATGGGCCACGCGGACCGGTGCCGGCGGGTGGGAGTCGTGGAATGCCGAGTACAACGGATCGGGAGTCAACGTGCTGGCGTTCTCCCGATAGAGCTTGACCAGTGCGCTGATCAGATCCTTGGGGTTGGCCTGGGAGGCCGCGTAGGTGTCGGCTTCGAACTCATGCTTGCGCGACAGCCAGCTGAACAGGGGTTGCAGGAACACCCCCACGGTGGGCGCCACCAGCATGAACAGCAGCAGTGCCATGTAGGTGGAGGGTGTATCCACGCCCAGGCCGCTGTAGAACCAGGTCTGGCCCATCAGCCATGCCAGCAGGGCCAGGCCGGCCGCGCTGAAGATGGCCATGGACACCATGCGCTTCTGTACATGTCTGAGCCGGAAGTGGCCCAGCTCATGGGCCAGCACCGCTTCGATCTCGTTGGGCTCCAGACTGCTCAACAGCGTGTCGAAGAACACGATGCGCTTGTTGCGGCCCAGGCCGCTGAAATAGGCATTGCCATGTCCGGAACGTCGGGACCCGTCGATGACGAAGATGCCCTGGCTGCGAAAGCCGCATTTGGCGAGCAGGGTCTGGATGCGGTTTTCGAGAGCCTCGTCCTGCAGCGGCGTGAAGCGGTTGAACAGCGGCGCGATGAAAGCCGGGTAGGCCCACATCATCAGCACCGAAAAGCCCATCCACACGGCCCAGACGTAGACCCACCAGAGGGACCCCGCACCCGCCATCAACCAGAGCACCAGCGCCGCCAGCGGAATGCCGATCAGCATCAGCAGCAGTGCTTCCTTGAACAGATCGGCGACGAACGTTCCGATGCGGGTGCGATTGAAGCCGAACCGTTGCTCGAGTACGAATGTCTGATAGGCCGAAAAGGGCAGATCCAGCAGCCCCATGATGAGAAACGCGCTGGCCATGACGCCCACGCCGGTGGCCAGCGGCCCGAGTCCGGCGCCCAGCCACAGACGGTCGAGCAGCGCCAGTCCGCCGCCCAGGGTCCAGCCCAGCAGCAGTGCGAGGCCGTAGCCCAGCTCCAGCAGTCCCAAACGGGTACGGGCCAGGGTGTAGTCGGCGGCCTTCTGATGGGATTCCAGGGGAATCGAGTCGCGGAACGCGTCGGGGACCTGATTGCGCCGTGCGCGGATATGGGCCATATGACGGCGTGCCAACCAGGCCTGCAGGAGTCCCGAAAGGCCGACAGCCACCACGAACATCACCGTGAATGCATTCATCGGAAAAGCTTGCCCTATCCTTACACGCAATCAGGGTAGCCTTTGGTACAATTGAACACAACCACCTATGCCACAGGGGGATTTTCATGGCGCAGAGCCCCAATAATCTGATCTGGATCGACCTGGAGATGACCGGTCTCGACAGCAATACGGACGCGATTATCGAGATTGCAACCATCGTCACGGACAGCGAACTCAATGTGGTTGCCGAAGGGCCGGTACTGGCGATCCATCAGCCCGATGCACGGCTCTCCGCCATGGACGACTGGAACACCAATCAACACACCCAGTCCGGACTGGTGGAACGCGTCAAGGCGAGCCCGCTGAACGAGCAGGATGCCGAGCGCATCACCCTGGAGTTTCTGGAGAAGCATGTGCCGGCCAACACCTCGCCCATGTGTGGCAACAGCATCTGCCAGGACCGCCGTTTTCTGGCGCGCTGCATGCCCGACCTGGAGCAGTATTTTCACTACCGCAATCTGGATGTGAGCTCGGTCAAGGAACTGGCCAAACGCTGGGCGCCCGCCATGGCCAACGGCTTCCATAAGAATGCGGCCCACCTGGCTCTGGAGGATGTACGCGATTCCATCCGGGAGTTGCAGTATTACCGGGAGCATTTCTTCCGGGGCGCCTGACGCCGCGGGATCTTCAGCCGCCGGGCGCGGCGGTCCCCGTCCCGGATCCGGCGGCGGCGCCTTCACTTGACGTGGGTCAATGCGCCTGCCGGTGCCGGCGGCCACACTGCATGCAGGTTTCGCAGGAAGGCTTGCCCATGGATCCGATCAGCTTGGTGGTGATGGCCGTTATGGCCGGCGGCCTGGCCCTGACCGCGGTCGCACTGGCACGCGCCATCAAAGCCAATCTGCTGCGTGGACAGTTGGTGAGGGTCGCCATGGCCCGACGCCTGGACCGATTGCCGCTCAAAGGTCTGTTGGCACTGGTCGGGACCGACGTCCGCCACTTCCTGCACAGCCGTTACCTGCATGCCATCGAAGGCGGGCTGCGCGCCTGTGAGGCGTGCGGCGAGCAGGACCGGTGTCGGCATTGTCTGCAGTCCGGCAGTGCCTTGGGTGGATTCGATTTCTGTCCGAACTATGCCCTGTTGAGCCGGCCGGTCCAGACCGCCGGCTGATGGTTTCTCCTTCGCGGCGCGAGCCGCAGGTGCCCCTGGCCGTCAGTTCCTGACGGCCATTTTTTTCACTCCACGGGGGCATCGGGCCGGTTGCCCCAGTCCGACCACGATCCCGGATATCCTTTCAGCCGCGCAAAGCCCAGCGTCTTGAGCACGATGTACGTATGGGCCGAGCGGTGATGGGTCTGACAGTAGGTGATCACTTCATGCTCCCGGGTGATTCCGCGGGTGGCCAGCATCTGCTCGATTTCGGCGGCCGGTTTGAGCCGCAGATTGCGGTCGCGATCCATGGCCAGGGTCCACTCGAAATTGACCGCTCCGGGAATATGACCGCCCCGGGCCGCCCGCACGTCGCGTCCCTCGAATTCCCCGGGGCTGCGCGCGTCCAGCAGGCGCACCAGCGGGTCACCAAGATGGGCGAGCACGTATTCGTAGTCGGCGACCGGGCCTTCCCGGGACGTCACCCGATAGTGGCTCGGGCTGGCGGCGACCGGTGCGCGATCCACCGGATAGCCTTCGTTGGCCCAGGCATGCAGCCCGCCGTTCAGCAGGGAAAAGCGCCGGTGGCCGACCACATCCAGGGTCCACAGCAGGCGCGAGGCCCGGCCGCCGCCCTCGTCGTCGTAGGCCACCACGTGACTCTCAGGCCGAATGCCGAGCCCTGACAGCACGTCGGTCAGCTCCGGGTCGCTGGGCAGCAGACCTTTGGTGGGCTGAGCGCGGTCGATGACGTGGCTGAACTCCAGATGCACCGCGTCCGGCACGTGCAGCTTCGCGTAGGTATCCGGTTTGCTGACGTCGACCACCACCATGTCCGCGCTGCCCAGGCGGTCTTCCAGGTCATCGGGTTCGATCAGCAGAGGTACGTCGGTATCAGCCATGGTCCCTGCTCCATTGTTTCCCTGCATCTGTGCACGTCTTTGCAGCGCCGACCACACCATGACGCGGGCGGTGCGGCGCCGGTCGCCCCCCACGACGCCCCGGCCGGCCGCGGAACGGCTGTGCTTTGCCGGGCGCAACGGCGCGGTTTGCGACGCGCCCCTCTGGGGTGTAGCTCAGAACCGCCGGCTGTGACAGGTATCGTGGCCATCCGGCCGCCCCGTCCGCTCCATGCAGGCCGCACGCCGGGAATTCAGGCCAGCAGCTCTATCCAGTGCCGTACGGGCAGATCGGTGGCACTTTGCAGATGATGGAGGCAGCCGATGTTCGCGGTGGCGATCAGCGCCGGGCTGCCCGCCTGCAGAGCGGCGAGCTTGTTGGCCCGCAGCCGTTCCGACAGCTCCCGCTGGAGGATGGAATAGGTGCCCGCCGAGCCGCAGCACAGATGGGGGTCCGCCACCGGGGTCAATTCGAATCCCAGTCGCGAAAGCAGGCTTTCCACGACACCGCCCAGTTGCTGGCCGTGCTGGAGTGTGCACGGAGACTGGAAGGCGATACGCCGGGGGACGTTGTCCGCGGGCGCCAGCGCCGACGGATCCCCGTCCGCGACGACTTCCGCGATGTCCCGGGTCAGGGCCGAAATACGCGCGGCCTTGGAAGCATAGTCCGGATCATTGCGCAGCAGATGGCCGTAATCGCGGACCATGGCCCCGCAGCCGCTGGCGGTCATCACCAGGGCTTCGGCGCCGTCTTCCACCAGCGGCCACCAGGCGTCGATGTTGCGCCGTGCGAAGTCCAACGCCTGCGCGGGCGCGGACAGATGGTGACTGACCGCGCCACAGCAGCCGGCTCGCGGCGCGCTGACCGCAGTGATCCCCAGAGTGTCCAGGACCCGTACGGTGGCGGCGTTGATCTGCGGGGCCAGCGCCGGTTGCACGCAGCCGTCCAGGAGAATCATCGTGCGTTGGTGGCGGCGGTGACCGGCTTTCCGGGCGAGAGGGCGGGGTACAGGCACTTTGGCCCGCAGGGATGCCGGCAGCAGGGGGCGCACCCATTGTCCACTGCGCAGCAGCGCGGTGAAGGCGCGGCGGTGAGTCAACAGGGCTCTGAGGGCGGCGCGCAGTGCGCGCTCGCGGCGGCTGCGCGGTGCCTGGCGTTCCACCAGTTCCCGCCCGATATCCACCAGGTGTCCGTATTGCACGCCGGAGGGGCAGGTGGTTTCGCACGCCCGGCATGTCAGGCAGCGGTCGAGATGCAGCCGGGTTCGCGCCGAGGCGCGTTCGCCTTCCAGAACGCCCTTGATCTGGTAGATGCGCCCGCGCGGGCCGTCCAGCTCATCGCCGAGCAGCAGGTAGGTGGGGCAGGTGGCATTGCAGAAGCCGCAATGCACGCAGGTGCGCAGGATGCGTTCGGCTTCCCGGCCGTAGTCAGTGTCCAGAAGTGTCTGGGGAATGCGTGTCTGCACGATTCGATGCCCGTCGTTGCAGGTGCCGGCGACTACCAGTCCGGGTACAGGCGGCCGGGATTGAGGATGCCGGCCGGATCCATGGCGGCCTTGATCCGCTGCTGCAGCGCCGCCAGCGCCGGCGGCAGCTCGTGGAATACGGCGCCCGCAGGATCACCCCTTCGGAACAAGGTGGCATGACCGCCTGCCCGGGCCGTCGCTGAACGCACCTCCGCGACAGGGGCATCGGTCAGCAGCCATCGCAGGGCGCCGCCCCAGTCGATGAACCAGCGCCCGTCGATGTCCAGGGGCGGTGCCGTCGGCGGTACCGACAGACGCCACAGTGGACGGGTGTCGTCGAAGAACCCATGGTGCTGCTCGCGAATGGAAGCCCAGAAGGCGTCGGCGTCGGATAGCGTATCACCGCCGATCCGTCTGTGTCCCTGCCGTATTCCCTGCTCTGTGCCCGACAATCGCACATACAGGCGGGCGCCGTCGAAAGCCGCGGCGGACAACGGCAGCGGTTGGCCGGCCCAGGCGTTGAACCAGTCCAATGCCTGCTCCACGGTGGCCTCGCGCCAGACGGTCATTTCCGCCGCTGGTGTCGGCAGGACCTTCAGGGATACATCCAGCAGCACCCCCAGCGTACCCAGGGCGCCGGCCATCAACCGGGACAGATCGTAGCCGGCCACGTTCTTCATCACCCGGCCGCCGAAGGTCAGGGTTTCACCGCCGCCGTTGACGATCTTCACGCCCAGCACGAAATCGCGCACCGCACCGGCGTAGGGACGTCGCGGACCGGACAGGCCGCAGGCCACGGCGCCGCCCAGGGTGGCACCGGCGCCGAAGTGGGGCGGCTCGAAGGCGAGCATCTGGCCGCGGTCGGCGAGGATGTCCTGCACGGTCTGCAGGGGCGTGCCGGCCCGCGCCGTCATCACCAGCTCGGAGGGCTCGTAGTCGATCACACCGTCATGGCCCAGCACGCTGAGCGGTTCGCCCTGGGACGTGCGGCCGTAGAAATCCTTGCTGGCGCCGCCGACGATGCGCAGCGGCGTAGCCTGTTCGGCGGCGGTCCGGACACGGGCCGCGATTTCCCCGCTGCGGTCGGTAGCCTTCATGATCGGGTTCGCGGGCCGAAAGGCAGGCTCGCGCCGTTGGATCCAGCCATCCTAGAAACGCTCCAGTTCGGGATGAGGAAGCTTGCCGGCGTGTACGTGCATGGCGCCGAATTCAGCGCACCGGTGCAGGGTCGGCACGCCCTTGCCCGGATTCAGCAGTCCGTGGGGATCGAATGCCCGTTTGACGGCGTGGAACTGGGCGAGCTCGGCGGAGGCGAACTGCACGCACATCTGATCGATCTTCTCCACGCCCACGCCGTGCTCGCCGGTGATGGTTCCACCCACCTCCACGCACAGCTCGAGAATGGCCGCGCCGAACGCTTCGGCCTGTTCCAGCTGGCCGGGCTGGTTGGCGTCATAGAGAATCAGCGGATGGAGGTTGCCGTCCCCGGCATGAAACACATTGGCCACCGCCAGGCCGTAGTGTTCCGAAAGCTCGGCGATGCGGCGCAGCACCGGCCCCAGGTGCTTGCGGGGTATGGTGCCGTCCATGCAGTAGTAGTCGGGCGCCAGCCTTCCGACCGCGGGGAATGCCGCCTTGCGCCCGGCCCAGAAACGCTGGCGCTGGGGTTCGTCTTCGGCGGTGCGTACCTCGGTGGCGCCCAGCTCCGTGAGGATCTCGTGCACCTGCAGGATCTGTTCGGAGACTTCGGCATTGGTACCGTCCAGTTCGCACAGCAGGATGGCGGCGGCATCGGTGGGGTAGTCGGCGTGTACGAAGTCCTCCGCCGCCCGGATGGCCGGGTTGTCCATCAGTTCCAGCCCGCCCGGAATGATGCCCTGGCCGATGATCGCCGCCACCGCCTCCCCGGCGCGCTCCACTTCCCCGAAAGCGGCCAGCACCACCTGGGCGCGCTCGGGCTTGGGCAGCAGCCGGACGGTGATTTCCACGATGACCGCCAGCAGTCCCTCCGAGCCGGTCATCAGGGCCAGCAGGTCATAGCCGGGCGAGTCCAACGCATCGCTGCCGATGGTCAGCCGTTCGCCGTCGATGGTGATCACTTCCAGCTTGAGGATATTGTGGACGGTGAGGCCGTATTTGAGGCAGTGCACGCCGCCGGCGTTTTCTCCCACATTGCCGCCGATGGAGCAGGCGATCTGGGAGGAAGGGTCAGGCGCGTAGTAGAGGCCGTGAGGTGCGGCCGCCTCCGAAATGGCGAGGTTGCGCACGCCCGGTTGGACCTGCGCGGTGCGCCCACGGGGGTCGACGTCCAGAATGCGGTTGAAGCGGGCCAGGCTGAGCACCACGCCCTGGGCATGGGGCAGGGAGCCGCCGGACAGGCTGGTGCCGGCGCCGCGGGCCACCACCGGTATCCCATGGGCGGCACACAGGCGCAGCACCGCCTGCACCTGTTCGATGGTTTCGGGCAGCACCACGACCCGTGGGACGCATCGATAGGCCGACAGGCCGTCGCACTCGTAGGCGCTGAGCTCCTCGGCCTGGTGCACAACACCGTCCGCCGGTAGTATTTTCAGCAGTGCGTCGAGCAGCGCCGGCCGGTCAAGCCCGGCGGTGGCTGGGTGGGTCATGGCAATGGCACATAGGGTGCGAATCGACCTGATATAATGCCCGTATCCGATGCAGCTTGCCAACCCGGATGCTGCAAACCCGTACCTTTCAACAGGGTGTGCGGTGGCGGTTCCGCCCCGACCGCCCGGCACCGGTATCTCCCAATGAGCGATGACAACGAAGCGCGTCTGCAGGCGTTGCTGAGCCCGGACCCCGACCATTTCTACAGCGAGGATGAGCTGGACGCCATCGAGGCGCTGGACCCAGAGCTCGCCCTGCGACTGGACAGGGCCCAGACCCTGGCGGTGCGGGAGGGCGATACCGGCGAAGCGCAATCGGATGCGCCGGTGGATCCCGATGACGTGGCGGCGGCGGTGGAAGAGGCACGGCGCATCCTCATGCAGGACGGGGGCGATATCGAGCTGGTCGCCGTGGATGGGCGCACCGTGCGGGTGCGCATGAAGGGCGCCTGCGTGGGCTGCCCCCGTTCGGTCCTCGACCTTCGCAACGTGGTGGAACGGCTGGTGAAGAGCCGCTGCCCCGGCGTACGCGAGGTCGTCAACACGTTCTGAGCGGCTTTCTCCGCCGCAGCGGTCGCCGGTGAGCGGCAGACGCCGTTCCGTGAGCTACTGTTTCTTCTCGCCGGCCAGGTAGAGCCAGGTTTCCACCACGGTATCCGGGTTGAGGGAGACGCTGGCGATGCCCTGTTCCATCAGCCAGCGTGCCAGGTCGGGATGGTCCGAAGGGCCCTGGCCGCAGATGCCCACGTACTTGCCGGCCTTTCGGCAGGCATGGATGGCCTGGCCGAGCAGTGCCTTCACGGCATCATCCCGCTCGTCGAACAGTTCCGCCACCAGCCCGGAATCCCGGTCCAGCCCCAGGGTCAGCTGGGTGAGGTCGTTGGAGCCGATGGAAAAGCCGTCGAAGTGTTCCAGGAACCGGTCGGCCAGCAGGGCATTGGAGGGGATCTCGCACATCATGATGACCTTGAGTCCGTTCTCGCCGCGCTTGAGGCCGTTCTGTGCCAGCAGGTCAACCACCTGGTGTGCTTCGTGCACGGTGCGCACGAAGGGAATCATCACTTCCAGGTTGGTCAGACCCATGACCTCGCGGGCCTTGCGCATGGCCCGGCATTCCAGCTCGAAGCAGTCGCGAAAGGATTCGGAGACATAGCGGGATGCGCCGCGAAAACCCAGCATGGGGTTCTCCTCCCTGGGCTCGTAGCGTTCGCCGCCGATCAGGTTGGCGTACTCGTTGGACTTGAAGTCAGACAACCGCACGATCACGGGTTTGGGCCAGAACGCGGCCGCCAGCGTCGCCATGCCCTCGGCGAGCTTGTCCACGTAGAAGCTGACCGGATCGGCGTAGCCCGCCGTGTGCTCGTCCACCGTCTGTTTGAGGTCGGCCGGCAGCCGGTCGTATTCCAGCAGCGCCTTGGGATGGATCCCGATGGCCCGGTTGATGATGAACTCCAGGCGGGCAAGCCCCACCCCGGCATTGGGGATGAACTGGAAATCGAAGGCCCGTTCCGGATTGCCGACGTTCATCATGATCTTGAACGGCAACTCCGGCATCTTCTCCAGGCTGATTTCCTGAACCTCGAAATTCAGCCGGCCCTGGTAGATTTTGCCGATGTCGCCTTCGGCGCAGGAGACCGTCACGTCGGTGTCGCTGGCGAGTCGGGCGGTGGCGTCGCCGGTGCCCACCACCGCCGGGATGCCCAGCTCGCGCGCGACGATGGCCGCGTGGCAGGTGCGCCCGCCGCGGTTGGTGATAATGGCGGCGGCCCGCTTCATGACCGGCTCCCAATCGGGGTCGGTCATGTCGGTGACCAGTACGTCGCCTTCCCGGACCCGGTGCATTTCCGACAGATCGCCGATCACCCGCGCGGGCCCTGCGCCGATGCGACTGCCGATACTGCGCCCGGTCACGATGATCTCGCCTTTCTCCTTCAGGCTGTAACGTTCCATGCGCTGTCCGCTGGCCCGGCTCTTAACGGTTTCGGGCCGGGCCTGCACGATGTAGAGCTTGCCGTCGACCCCGTCCTTCGCCCATTCGATGTCCATGGGCCGCTCGTAATGCTTTTCGATGATGAGGGCCTGGCGGGACAGATCCAGCACTTCATCGTCGGTGAGCGCGAAGCGTGCACGGTCGGTTGAAGGAACATCCACCGTTTCCACCGGCGAACCGGCGTCTTCATGATCGCGGTAGATCATCTTGACCGCCTTGGTCCCCAGGGTGCGCTGGATGACGGCGTTGAAGCCCTTTTCCAGCATGGGCTTGTGCACGTAGTATTCGTCCGGGTTGACCTGGCCCTGTACGACCGTCTCCCCCAGACCGTAGGCGGCGGTCACGAATACCACGTCCCGGAAGCCCGATTCGGTGTCCAGGGTGAACATCACACCGCTGGCCGCACGGTCACTGCGTACCATGCGTTGGATGCCGGCGGACAATGCCACCTTGCCGTGTTCGAACCGGTGGTGGACCCGGTAGGCGATGGCTCTGTCGTTGTACAGGGAGGCGAACACCTGCTTGACGGCGATCAGCACCTGGTCGATGCCGCGCACGTTGAGGTAGGTTTCCTGCTGGCCGGCAAAGGAGGCGTCCGGCAGATCCTCGGCGGTGGCCGAGGAGCGTACCGCCACCGATGGGGCTTGGTCGTCGCCGCTTTCGCGGCAAAGCCGTTCGTAGCTGTCGCGCACCTGGTCTTCCAGCTTGGCGGGCAGGGGGGTGTCGACGATCCACTGTCTGATGCGCTTGCCCGCACGGGCCAGAGCCTGGACATCGTCGATGTCCAGGGCGTCCAGCTCCGCGGCTATGCGTTCCGAGAGCTCCTGCTGGCCGAGAAAGTCGCGATAGGCGGCAGCGGTGGTGGCGAAGCCGCCGGGCACGCGCACGCCCGCATCGGTGAGCCCGTGAATCATTTCGCCGAGGGAAGCGTTCTTGCCGCCGACTCGTTCGACGTCGTTCATGCCGAGGTCCTGGAACCAGACGACGTAGCTTGCCATGGGTGCGCTCCTTTATTGACTTGCAGCCTGCAGGACGAGCTGCTTACATGAGTTGGCGCTTATCGGCTATGGTAGCCGGGCGGAGGCCTACATCATGACCCAGACGCGTACGGTGTTCTACATCTCGGACGGCACGGGACTGACCGTGGAGGGCCTCGGCCACAGTCTGCTGGCGCAGTTCGAGGGTCTGGAGTACAACTCGGTGACCCTGCCTTTCGTCAATTCTGCCGCCCATGCCCGGGAGGCGGTGCAGCAAATCAACGCCGAGGCGCGCAGCGCGGCGTTGCAGCCGTTGGTGTTCTGCACGCTGGTGGACCCCCAGCTTCGCGCCGTCGTCCGGGAGTCCGAGGCGGCCTTTTTCGATCTGTACGATGCTTTTCTGGGACCGGTGGCGGAGACCCTGGGGATGCCGGCGTCGGTCAGCGTGGGGCGGGCCCATGGCATGGACAGCCACACCCGCTACGGCATGCGCATGGATGCGGTCAACTTTGCGTTGAGCACCGATGACGGCAGCACCACTCATGGCTACGAGCACGCCGATGTGATCATCATCGGCGTATCCCGATCGGGTAAAACGCCCACCTGCCTGTATCTGGCGTTGCAGTACGGGGTGCGGGCGGCAAACTATCCTCTGACGGAGGAAGACCTGGAGGATCTGCAACTGCCGGCGCTGCTGAGGCCTTACCGCAATCGACTCTACGCCCTGATCATCGATCCCGATCGTCTGCATGAAATTCGCAGCGAGCGTCGTCCCGACAGCCGCTACGCATCGCTCAAGCAGTGCCGCTACGAGTTGCGCCAGGTCGCGGCGCTGTACCGCCATGAAGGCCTGCATCCTCTGGACACCACTCATATGTCCGTGGAGGAGATAGCCAGCACCATTGTACATGAGGTGGCGTCGCGGAAACGCACGCGCTGAATCCCGCGTCGCATAGTCTGCATCAACCCTGGCAACCCGGCGCAGGTCGACTCAACAGTGGCCATCAGGTGATCACGGTAGGACGGTCCCGTCCGGTGAAGTGGCGGATGCGTGCCAGCTCCTCGGCGGCGCCGATCAGGTCGGCCAGGGCCGCCTGCGCTTCGAGGTCCTGCTGTTCCGGGTCCGGTTCGTAGCGTTCCAGGTAGACCCGCAACGTTGCGCCCTCGGTGCCGGTGCCGGACAGTCGAAACACGATGCGGGAACCGTCCTTGAAGCCGATACGGATGCCCTGTTGTTCGGCAATGCTGCCGTCGATGGGGTCCGTATAGCTGAAGTCATCCGCGAAGGCGATCTCCCGTTCTCCAATGCGGTGTCCGTGCAGCCCGGAGAGTCGGCCGCGCAGCGTTTCGATCAACTGTTGGGCCGGATCGGTTGCCACCTGCTCGTAGTCGTGCCGGGAATAGTAGTTGCGCCCGAACCGGCGCCAGTGTGCACGCACGATCTGTTCGACGGATTCCTTGCGGACCGCCAGCAGGTTGAGCCAGAACAGCACGGCCCACAAGCCGTCCTTTTCACGCACGTGATCAGAGCCGGTTCCGAAGCTTTCCTCGCCGCACAGCGTGACCTTGTGGGCATCGAGCAGATTACCGAAGAACTTCCAGCCCGTCGGGGTCTCGTAGCAGTCTATCCCGAGTTGTTCGGCCACACGGTCCGCCGCCTGGCTGGTGGGCATGGAGCGGGCGATGCCGCTCAGACCCATGCGGTAGCCGGGAATCAGATGGGCGTTGGCGGCGAGTATCGCAAGGCTGTCGCTGGGTGTGACGAAGAATCGGCGACCCAGAATCATGTTGCGGTCGCCGTCGCCGTCGGAAGCGGCCCCGAAATCGGGTGCCCGGGAGCCGAACATCTGTTCCACCAGATCATGGGCGTACACCAGGTTGGGGTCCGGATGTCCGCCCCCGAAGTCCTCCAGCGGCGTGCCGTTCAGCACGGTGCCGGGTACGGCGCCGAGTCGGTGCTCGAGAATTTCATGGGCATAGGGGCCGGTTATGGCATGCAATGCATCGAAGCGCATGTTGAAGCCGCCGATTTCGATGAGCGTGCGGATACGTTCGAAGTCGAACAGATGCTCCATCAATTCGGCATAGTCGGAGACCGGATCGACGATTCGCACTTTCATGTCGCCAACATGCACCGTGCCCTCGGTGTCCAGATCGACGTCCGGAGTATCCATGGTGCGATACTGCGTGATCTGCAGACTGCGGCGATAGATCGCCTCGGTGATCGTCTCCGGCGCCGGCCCGCCGTTGCCGGTGTTGTACTTCACACCGAAATCGCCTTCCGGCCCGCCGGGATTATGGCTGGCCGACAGGATCAGTCCGCCGAACGCCTTGTGTTTGCGTATCACGCAGGACACGGCCGGTGTGGACATGAGCCCTCCACGCCCTACCAGTATCCGTCCGATGCCGTTGGCGGCGGCCATCCGCAGGATGGTCTGGATCGCTTCGCGATTGAAGTAGCGTCCGTCGCCGCCTACAACCAGCGTTGCTCCCTCGTGTCCGTCGAGCACGTCGAAAACCGACTGGATGAAATTCTCCAGATAATGGGGCTGGCGGAAGACATGCACCTTCTTGCGCAAGCCCGAGGTCCCCGGCCGCTGATCGTCGAAGGGCTTGGTGGCGATCTCATTTGCGGTCATGATGTGTTCCATGGCTGGTGGTCATTGCTGCAATCCATAATGCGCGACGTTCGTCAAGAAAGGTGCTGTCGCCGCCGATAGGGCAATCATGGGACGATGTGTGCCCCTTCACAAGCCGGCCTCATAGGGATACCCTGCCCTGCGATGTCTGCAACCGTTGCTATGGTATGATGGTACGATGATTCTCGCGAAAGCGCATATACCGGGATTTAACGACGCGGGCCACGATTTTGCGGGCCTTATGGAAGTCTACGAGCAGAACTACATCCGTCTGCGACGCCTGGTTCCGGATCTGTCGGCCATCGGCTCCGTTGCCGTGTCGCGAGTGGACGGTGCCCTGGATCTGCACCTGCGGATTGTCGAACGCTGCAAATACACCACCACGCTTACGCTGACCTATCAGTTCCAGGACGAACTCGGCCGGTTTCCCGCCCCTGATCTGCAGGCGCGTATTTACCACGACGCGCAGGCTGCCGAGGTGATTGCATGCGGGCGGTTGAAGGGCGTGAGAAGCGCCGAGTACGACCGCAGGCACAAGCAGTACAGTTTGGCCGAGAAGTGGCAGATCAACCGCTTCCTGCAGAAGTGGCTGGGTTATTGTCTGCGCCAGGGCCATGGTTTCCCGCCCCAGAATGGCCGTATCACCTGCGCCACTGACACCGAAGGTACCGGCGTCAGCACCGTCGAACGCTGATTGCGGGCAACGTAACCGTCGTCCGGTGTTCACCGGCGCAAATCTTGACTAAAATAGTCAACTACTGTATATCTTTGCCCCACTGAGCCGTCCGGCGGCCGTGGCTGCTGTCTCCCGATCGGCCTTCGGGTTGGCGTTCGTTCGGCCGGAATTTCAAAGGTGCCTGCTTATGAGACTGTCTACGAAAGGCCGTTACGCCGTGACCGCGATGATGGATCTTGCCATCCACGACAAGCAGGGCCCGGTGACCCTGGCGGATATCTCCCAGTGCCAGGGCATTTCCCTGTCCTATCTGGAACAGCTGTTCGCCAAGCTGCGTCGCGGCGGGCTGGTGGAAGGCGTCCGGGGCCCCGGCGGCGGTTATCGGCTGGCGTTGGAGCCCGATCGTATCTCGGTGGCCAAGATCATAACGGCCGTCGACGAAAAGGTGGATACCACTCTCTGCGCCGGGAAGGAAAACTGCCAGGAAGGCGAGAGGTGCCTGACCCACGAGCTGTGGTTCACCCTGAGCCGCCAGATCTTCGAATTTCTGGACAGCATTACCCTGGCGGAATTTCTCGAACGCCCGTCGGTGCGGGAAGTGGTCGAACGGCAGCTCGGAAACAGCCGGTCCGACAGCAACGGCAAGTTGACGGCGGCGTGAATACGGAATCGGGACCCCGCGGGCGCCCGCGGGGAATCACAGTGTTGGATTCTGACAGGTGACGGCTGGGGCAATGAGCGTACAGGTACCGATATATCTGGATTATTCGGCGACGACGCCGGTGGACGATCGGGTGGCGGAGACGATGTGCCGCTATCTGAGCCGTGAGGGTGTGTTTGGGAACCCGGCCT
>Ga0102956_1000133_pt1 | contig 24456 bp, 18 predicted proteins | sample SalPonF2_A_D2_MG_FD_84515 | JGI IMG/M metagenome (GOLD analysis project Ga0102956, IMG submission 84515) | Salt pond soil microbial communities from South San Francisco under conditions of wetland restoration - Salt Pond MetaG SF2_A_D2_MG ...
GAAGGGATTACCTGAATGTGAAGCAGGTAATCCCTTTTTTAGTCTAAAATCCCGCAATATAATTCTCTCCACGAGGATCAGCACCCCCACTTCGGCTACCGTCATTTTTTATAACAATGCAATCGGCCTCACCTACATAGTGTTTTCTCATGAAAAGATGATGTCTCATTTTCTCAAGTATTTTCTTAGTATCATTTGTAAAGGAAAAGGGATCATAAAAGATTTTGTCAGGATACCATTGATTATGAACACGGGGAGCGGCAACAGCTTGTTGAACATTCATCCCATAATCGGCAATATCAAGGAAAACCTGTAAAACAGTTGTAATAATAGTAGATCCCCCCGGACTACCGAGTACCATATTTAATTTGCCATTTTTGGTTATGATAGTTGGAGTCATGCTGCTTAGCATACGCTTATTGGGTTGAATAGCATTGGCTTCGCCGCCTAACAGACCGTACATATTAGGAACCCCGGGCTTGGCTGAAAAATCATCCATTTCGTTGTTTAAGAGAAATCCGGCACCGATTACACTGACATGGGAACCAAATCCACCATTTAATGTGTAAGTTATTGAAACCGCATTACCTTCTGGATCTACAACGGAAAAATGTGTTGTTTCCATAGATTCATGATGAGGTTTCGGAACTATCCCATGGTTTATTTGGGAACTTCGAGTGGCATGATCCCAACTAAAATTATGCATACGTTTGGTGAGATATGATTTACTGGTAAGGTATTTTATGGGCATAGATACAAAAGATGGGTCACCAAGAAAATAAGCACGATCGGCGTAAACGCGTCGTTCGGCTTCAGTTAATAAATGAATGGTTTTGGCTGAATTAAAACCGAATTGTTTAAGATCATAAGGACTGATCATGCTCAATATTTGTCTGATGGCCACGCCACCACTGCTGGGGGGGGGCATCATATAGAGATCATAATCTTTATAATGAGCTACAATGGGTTTTCGCCAAACACTATGATAATTATTGAGGTCATCATAAGTGATCAATCCATTCCTTGCCTTCATTTCTTTGACGATAAGATCCGCAACGTGACCCGAATAAAATCCTTCACGACCTTTTTCGGCAATCAATTCCAAAGTGTGGGCCAGGTCTTTTTGTTTAAATAGTTCCCCTTCCTGATAAAGGGTAGAGTTCGGTTTGGTGAAATACATGGATGATCCCTTATATCGCAAAAATTTATTACGATAGCGATTTAAAGCATTTTTATTTCCATAGCTGAGATGATATCCTTGTTGAGCTAACCGAATAGCAGGTGCCATATCCTGTTTTAAACTCAATCTTCCATATTTTTTTACAGCATTGACCATACCGTCCACGGTACCCGGAACCCCAACAGCCAGCACATCTTCACGGCTTAGATTTTTTATAACCTTACCGTTTTTGTCTTGATACATCGTACGTGACGCGCTGGCAGGAGCCGTTTCTCTGAAATCGAGCGTATTAACTTCACCATTAGACAGATGAACGACCATAAAACCACCGCCTCCAATATTACCAGCTTCCGGATAGGTTACTGAAAGTGTAAAGCAAACGGCCACAGCAGCGTCAACAGCATTGCCTCCTTGTTTTATGATTTGAATACCGGCTTCAGAAGCCTCCTTTGTTGCACTGACTACAATCGCATTTTTATAAATTTTGGGGATACCGACCTGTGCGTCTGATGTACGGATCGTAAAAAAAATGATGATCAACAGGATGGCTGATGTATATAATTTATTTATCGTTTTCATAAAGATTAAGATCATTATTAATAATCATAGAGAATGAAGCCTTTCGAGATAGTTCAAATTCACTTGTAATTTTATTTGTAAATCCCCCCAATATTATAATGGGATAACCTTTGAAGATTAACGCTGGTTATCCCATTTATTTAAAGGGTTACTGTTAATCGTGAATAGAAATAGGACCCGTTAAAGCCAAATGGAGATATGCCAGTATATTGAAATATTCCATGATAGGAATTTTGTGCAATGACTTTATCCGGATATACATTGAATAAGTTCTGGGCACCCAATCCCAGCTTTACATTATGGGTTATAGAATATGATAAATCGAGATCGGTCAGCCATTTGGCACTGAAGGTTTGATCGCGAGTTGGATCGTTGCTCCAGTTGGTCACTTTCCCGAATCTGGTGTTTCTTAATACGATGTTTAACCTTTTATATGAATAAGCTGTTGTAATATTCAGACTGGTTTTCGGTTGGGCAACCGTGAGTAATCCCTGAGCCGATCGATCCAGGATTTCCACATTCAAACTTGATAATTGGGAAGGCGTTGGATCAGTATGTGTGATTTTCGTATTATTCAGATTAAAGGCACTTGTAAAACGAAGAATACCGCTGGAGCCCATTGATAATCCATAATGAGCAACGATATCCAATCCTTCGGTTGTCGTATTAGCTGCATTCGTGAAATAACGTCCTCCTGTTACACCGTGTAACCCTCTGCTTTCAAGTAGTTGTCGTACCGAAGTACCGATAAAGTTGGAAGACAAAACGACCCGATCTTTGATATTGATATGATAGTAATCAACGGTCATGGAAAAGCTATTACCAGGTGTGATTGAAATACCTCCACTAAAGTTTATTGATTTTTCGGGTTTCAACGGTTCAGAGCCCAAAGCTTTAGCCCCGGGACTATTTACTGGGAAAGTTCGTATTTCATATGGTGAGCCATCAATAAACACAGTAGCGGTTGTTGAATACCAGGCCTGTTGCAATTGTGGTGCTTTAAAACCGCTGCTAAATGATCCTCGCAGTGCCAAAGCCTTGTTGAGTTCATACCGTGTGGTCATTTTCCCGATGATGGTGGAGCCAAAATCGCTATAATGTTCAAAGCGTCCGGCAGCAGTAATCAGAAATTTATCGATGTAATTATTTTCAACATCGGCATATAATGCCAGGTTATTCCTGTATTGATTGGTTGCATCTGTTGGTCGAAAACCTGGAAATACCTGTGAGCCAATAGAAGGTTGCTGACCTTGATCTGGTCCATCCAGAATTTTTACACCGCCATCAGCATAAGAGGCTTTTTCTCCGGCGTGAATTTGATAATTATCAATACGAAATTCGCTGCCTAAGGCCAGACTGACCAAGTGATTGGCACTGACATTATAATCTTTGGATAGGTCCAGATTGATGGAATTTTCATTCAGAAATAATGTTCCTGCATTAAAACTTGTCGGACTCTGCGCTCCATAAGATGTATTGAGACTGTGATCAACATTAAAGTTGAAAGCATTGTGTCCATAGGTATTACTGATGTCCCAGGCCCATCCTGAAGTAGTTGCACCTTTTACTCCCATTGCTACCGAACCATCGAATAATTTGGAATGAATGATAGGTAGAAAACCGTCGGGATAGATGGCGCGTACATTCCTATCATCAAGAGAGCGGCGATAAAAGCCACCTGACTGAACGTCACGATAACCGAGTCCGCCAAATGTGTAAAAATGAGAACTGCTGCTTAAAGGAATAGAACCGTTAAACATAAAATCACCATTTTTTGCTACTGGATCACCTAAATGAAAGTTTTTCCTATTGAATGTTGATTCTCTGGGATCGGTACTAACCTGATTGGGATCTCCGGAAAAGGTGGGATTTCCGTTACTATCTTTGCCAAAATACTGTTGTCTCGGATCCAAACCGGATCGATTAGTATTCCCACGACCACGATATGCGGCTGTCATATTGAAATAACCGCCATTTCCTATCGAAGTCCCGTAATTCAGATAGCTATCGATTGTTCTTCCATCACCTTTGCTTGTTTGACCCAATTTCGTCGAAGTTGAAAAACCGGAATCCTTTTTTAGGATGATATTGATAACACCTGAGATAGCGTCAGATCCATATTGAGCTGCAGCACCATCACGAAGAATTTCAATTCGCTGTATGGCACCCGCCGGGATGGCATTTAAATCGACTCCCGCTTCTCCACGGCCAACGCTTCCGTTTACATTGACTAAAGCACTGGTATAACGTCTTTTCCCATTTACCAATACCAATAATTCACCTGGACCAAGTCCGCGTAAAGTGGCAGGTCGAACGGCATCGGTGCCATCTGTTACACTTGGACGTGGAAAGTTAAAGGAAGGAGCCAGTGATTGAATAATCTGACTTGTTTCGGATAACCCTGTGGTATGAAGAGATTGTGTGTTTAAAACATCGATTGGAACCGCTGACTTGATTACGGTTCGATTTTTACGTCTTGCACCGATAACAACAGCCTCGTCCATTCCGATTAAATTGGGTTTCATCGAGAAATCAGATTGCAGGGTTTGTCCGGAGTTGATACTTATATCTTTCTTAATCGTGCGATAACCAATAAACGTAATTCTCAGAGTGTATGAACCTGCCGGCAAATCAAGTTGATAAGTTCCACTTTTAAAATCTGAACTCGTACCATGATTAGTACCCATTACAAAAATATTCACACCGCCAAGCGGATTACCACTTTTACTGTCTACAATGTTACCCTTGAGGGTACCTGTATTTTGAGCATTTGACATGCCAGGTTTTAGAAAAAGGGTACAACATATTAGAATTAAAAATTGAGAAAGATACAGGAATTTCCTGGTAGCTCTATTTCCCATATTAAGACCTCCATTATGATATCTATTATTTGTTGGCGCTCCCCACTCTCTTATTTTTACAAATTTTACAATAAGAAGTTGTTAAAAAATGAAAATAGTATACCTATTTATATATGGATTAAGCCTATGATTAGACCTTTGAAATATTTAAAAAAGTTGGGATATAAAGGTAGGTGTGGGCTAAATTTATTATTTATATAAGTATTTAATTATTAAAATAATAATTAAATAAATTGTGAGGTATTAGTTAAGCGTCACAGGCTAGAATTTATTAAAATTGTGCATCTTTTAAATATTATTAATTGAAAGATAATAAGTTGATTAATAATTGTATTTATAACAAGTATTATCAATAATTTGATAGGTATTAAATTATTGAATTCATAAAAGTGTGATGTTATCGACGAAATATGATTTGAATTTTATTCAATGATTAATTTTCCAGATGAGTAAAATTATTTTGTAAAAATATGTTAATACGGGTTATCCAAATAATTTAGTTTCTAATGCAAAACTATAATTGTTCACGCTAACAATTCAAGACAAGCTCTGATGCCTTCCATTTTTATCCAGGAAATTTGGAATGAATGTCATCTTTAAAGGACGAAATTGGAAATATTCAGCAGATAAAATTAGTGATTTTATCATAAATCAAGCATAAAATCGGATATATTTATCATCCTAAATTATCTCAAAATGATCGATGGAATGGTGTTGGAAACTGAATAGGTAATTTAAAGGAATAGTGATTAAAGCAGCTAATTCGTATTTAAAATGGAGTCAGGCTCTTGGATGATAGCGTTTATGAACTTCGTGCAAATATCGACGATCAACATGAGTATAAATTTCCGTTGTCAATATTGAGACATGTCCCAGCATTTCCTGGACTGCACGTAAATCGGCCCCACCTTCTAACAGATGTGTGGCGAAAGAGTGTCGGAAAATATGAGGATAGACCTTTTTAGTGATTCCCGCGTCCCTGGCAGCTTTAGTAACGATATTCCAGATACTCATTCGGGATAATGGAGCGCCTCGCTGATTGAGAAATACTCGATTCTTTGATTTCTCATTTTGCTTAAAAAAGAGGGGACGAACATCAGTTATGTATTTTTCAATAGCTTTTCTGGCAACTTCACCGATCGGGATAAGGCGTTCTTTATTGCCTTTTCCAATTACTTTGATAAATCCTATTTGAAAGAAGAGCTGATCTAATTCGAGATTTGTAAGTTCACTTACACGAATACCCGTACCATACAGACATTCTAAAATGGCTGTATCACGAATGGCCGCAGGAGACTGGGTTCCCGGACTTTCTAATATTTTTTGAACTTCCTCTTTGTCCAGTACTTCGGGTAATTTTTTACTGAGTTTAGGCAATTCAACTAATTCAGCCGGATTAGCTACACTGAGTCCTTCTAAAACCATAAACTCGTGGAAACTTCGAATGCTTGAAATATTCCTGGAAATTGTGCTTACTGCCAGTTCCATAGATACCAACTCTTCCAAATAGTATTCAATATGTCGCAGAGAGACCGCACCCAGATCATTGATCTTTAAAGTACCGGTGAGAAAGTTTAAATACCGATTTAGATCATTCTCATAAGCATCAAGGGAGTTATCAGCTAAACCTTTTTCGAATTTCAAAAATTGAAGATAAAGCTGCAATTCCCTCTGAAACGGTTGCATGATTTAATCGGAATCTTTCGAATTATGACGATCTTTAGGCGGCGCATCGTGTAGCATTACCGTTTTGGGTTTGTCCGATTTATCCTGTTTATCAGCGGCATTATCTTTTTCATCCTGTCCAGGGTATTTAACACGGCCGTGATACATTCCGACAAGAATATTCAAAAAGGTATCTTTGATCTTTTGGAGATCCTTAAATGTTAACGGACAGTTATTTAACTGGCCTTCATTTAAACGCTCATCTACAATTCGATTAACCAAATTATCCAGTTTCTGATAATTGGGATCGGTCATAGCCCGAGAAGAGGCTTCCACACCGTCGGCGAGCATAACAACACCGGTTTCCTTAGTATTGGGAAGGGGACCGTCGTACCGGAAATCTTCGACCTGTATTTCCGAAGTATTCTCAGTGCTTTCCTTTGCTTTTTCATAGAAATATTTTATGATCGAAGTCCCGTGATGCGTGCGAATGAAATCTATAATAATATCAGGAAGTTGTTCCTTTTGTCCCATCTTGACTCCATTGCTTACATGGGTTTTAATAACAATGGCACTCATACGGGGTTTTAACTTATCATGTTCGTTTACACCCGACTGATTTTCAACAAAATACTCCGGTTTTTCCATTTTCCCGATATCGTGATAAAGCGCACCGACACGGCAGAGAATCGCATTAGCTCCGATCGCATTAGCGGCCGTTTCCGCTAAATTGGCGACCTGAAGACTGTGATGGAACGTACCCGGTGCCCGCATCATCAAATCTTTTAATAGGGGTTGATTAGTATCACTTAATTCGAGTAATGTTACATCTGTGGTGACTTTAAATAATTTTTCAACTAACAGAATCAATGGATAGGTCAGCCATATTAAAATAGCATTGACGACAGAGGCCAGTACGTGATGTGCGAATGTTTGAATATCTCCAAGTTTGCTTAACGAGAATCCCGCAAAGACCAAAACATAAGTGATAAAAACGATAGCCGGTGTAAAGAAGAAAAACTGACTTCGATTCTTAATATCGCGCATGGAATATACCGCCATACTACAAGCAGTGATAGTCGCGACTACAAATTCAAAGTCGTAACCGATCATCATTCCGGTTAATAGAGCCAGAATGAGCGTAGTCAGTAATCCCACTCTGGAATCGAAGATGATAGTCAGAATGATCGGAATTATCGCAATTGGAACGACATAAGGAGAGATAAAGCTAAAATGTGATACAACAGCTGAAGCGCCAATAATGAAAGCAATGGCCATGTAAACCAGCAAAAACATCGCATTATTATCAAAAATGGATTTTCGATATAAATAGATGTACATGTAGAAGACGAGTACAATGGCTATGATCGTCAAAATTTCACCGAGATACTGCTGCCATACCTCAAGCTGACTCACCCGTTCTGATCGAGCCTGTGCAAGGCTTTTAATCATATTCAGCTTACGGGCATTGATTAGATCTCCCTTCCGAATGATAACCTGTCCTTTGGTTACCGCACCTTTTGTTGGAGATATTTTGGAAAGTGCGTCAGCAATACGTGCTTCTGTTTCTTTCTTATTATAAATGAGATTTGGTTCTACAACCTTATTAAATATTTGGGTAGCCGTCTCAGCCACTTTTTCGGTAAAATCCTTAGAAAGCTGATAACTGGCGTACTCTTTGGCTTCGCTTAGATCGCGCACATTCGCAAGATAATCACTTCTTTCCGTTCTGTTTTTCAGATCGCGAACCGTTATTTCGTTGTTCGATAATGTCGATTTATCAACATTAATGATACCATCACTCGTCAATTTCTTTATGATAGAGGAAATTCTGTTCTTGATCTTAACACCAATAAATTGTTTTTGAGGTTGCAGATCATACCTCTTTAATACTTTGGTAGAAGCATTTGCAGACAAATAACTTTGCAGAAGTGTCGTCCAGGCGTTGTCGTCTAACGTTGTCCCGACAGCATTCAGAGAATTAATAAATTCTAAACTGTCTGATGTGGCCTGGGCGGTATTAGGCGGCGCCGTTTTCCATTGAAGATATTGTTTCAGAGCAGGTGAAAACGAATTGAAAAGAGAATCAAGCTCACTCTCCATCCTCATGCCAGCCTGATGCTTGACATGGAAAATGGGTGGTGTATTCTGCTTGATTTGATCCTTTTCCTTTTTCAGTTCATCCTTACTTTTTAATAAACTGAATGTAAAAGGAGCAGTCAGATCTTCCTGTCTCCAAGGTTCACCGATCTTATAATTGCTTAGTTTATAAGAAGTTCTGGGAAATACAACAATTACGAATGCCAAAAATAAGGCAAATATAATTCCTTTAACCAGGTAACTGTCTTTTAATGAAAAAGACCTGGAAGCTTTAGATTTTGAATCTTTAATTATCGGACTTACCCCTTTATTTTTTCGGCCAAGACCAAATTTGTCCAGAATTTTCATAATGGATAAAACTCCTTCTAATAGCGCTAAACCGTTTCTAATTTGAAACGTATTCTAATAAAATGCACTACCGTAGCCACTATTGCAAATATGGATACTCCGAATAACGTATACCATGGCCACGCTATGTTCCCAAAAATTATAATGAGCGTCATGAAAAAAATACAAGATATTAGTCCTATCAGCGTCTCCGTTGTCTCAAAATTAGTATATCTTCCAATTAGAAAAGCACCCAAAAGAGCACCGTATGTGAAACCCGCTATTCCTAAACCAAGTTCAATAACCGGACTATTAGTACTGGTAAAGGATACTGCGAATATTATAAATATTAACGTCCAAACCAGCATAAAAATTCTGGATATTTTAATAGAATCAGCTCTTTCCGCCAATTTAGGAAAGAGATCGAACATTGTGGACGAAGATAATGCCGATAAGGAACTACTGAGGGTACTCATGGCAGCTGAAAAAAGGCCCGCAATAATGAATCCGGTAATACCTGGAGGCAGGTCGTTGAGAATATAATGGGGAAAGATCTCATCCACTTTGTGCAAGCCAAGCTGGGTCAGAGTTTCACCCTGATAATGGATGTAAAGGAAAGTTCCCACACTCAGGAATAACAAAAATTGTAAAAAGACAAAAAATCCACTGTATATCAATGCTTTACGGGATGATTTTAAATCCGGACAAGCTAATAATCGTTGCACTATAATATGATCGGTACCATGAGAAGCCATCGTAAGAAACATGCCACCAATTATTGCACCGATTATATTAAAAGGCTTGGTGAATACATCAGATAAAGAATGAGGCATTTGGAATACAGTAAGTTTCCCCTGTGTATAAATCTGATGCAGAGAATGTGCGTTAATTTCCGGATACAGGTGGACTACGATATATACACCGCCAATGACATAAACGAACAATTGCAGTACGTCAATCCAAATAACCGATTTGAGTCCGCCGTAATAAGTGTATGCCAACGTTAGTAAAGCGATAATCAGAATGGATGTCGAATAATCGAAACCGGTTATTAATTTTATGGGTATAGCGGCTGCAAACAACCGAACACCGTCAGCCAAAAGACGCGTAATCAGAAACACAAATGAGATCAGTCGCTGAAAACGGGGACCAAACCGTTCATGGAAGAAGGTATAGGCCGTTTTTTGATTGCCACTAAAGTAAGATGGCAAAATGATAAACGATACGATAATTCGGCCGATAATGTATCCAATTACAATTTGCAGGAATACCAAACTTCCAAAATAAGCCAGCGTTGGAGCTGAAATTACCGTGAGCATACTCGTCTCGGTAGCAACGATGGAAAATGATGCCGCCCACCATGGTACCGTTCCTTTTGTAGTAAAATATGCGGAGGTGTCGGTTGGTTTTCCACCTACTTTAATTCCAATAAACACGGTAAGTGCCAAATAGGCTACAATAGCAACCAGATCAAGATAGTGTAACTGAAGGTGCATAAGTTGGTTTCCCCTTAAGAAGCTTCTTTTATAAATGTCATGGCTTCTTTGGGGTTACTCGAGATATTCAGGACGTTATTTAATTGGGATATCTTGAGTAATTCATGAATACGATCAGCTAAATTACAAATAACGAAATGTCGATTGGAATCACGATACAAGCGGTGAGCCAACAATAAAGCGCTTAATCCACTGGAATCAGCAAAAGTGACCTTTTTTAGGTCCAGGATCAAATGTTCATGATCAGTAGCATTAGTCAGAATGATGATTTGACTTTTTAAATCTGGTGCGACTGTTGAGTCCAGTTTTTCATTTTTGATTTTTAAAATCGAAATATTGCCCTCGTGATCTAATTCGTAATTCATAATATATTTTGAATAATCGGTAATGGTTGATATGTCAGAAAGATATGGTCAAATAAACAAAAACCTTACAATCAAAACAAGATGATTTATTTAATCATCTCTTTAAAGGTATCCTCATCTATAATAGCAATATTTAATTTTTGTGCTTTATCAATTTTACTACCAGGATTTTCTCCGGCTAATACATAGCTCGTTTTGCTACTGACCGACCCGGTCGCTTTTCCACCATGTTTTTCAATAAGCTCTTTAATTTCATTCCTTTTAAAAGAGGTCAGCGTACCGGTTACCACAAACGTTAAACCTTCCAATTTTTGTGATGAGGTCGTTTCACCAGCACTTTCCAATTGTAATTCAAAGCTTCTGAGTCGTTCAATCAATCGAATGTTTTTCTCATTACTAAAATAATGAGCGACCGAATCAGCTATTCGCGGACCGATGGAATCAATTTCGGTGAGTTCTTCTTCCGTGGCCGATGAAATCTGTTCAATATTACGAAATGCCCGTGCAAGATCACGGGCTACCGTTCTACCCACAAATCGTATTCCCAAAGCATAAAGAAGCCGTTCGAAAGGTTGCTGTTTACTATTCTCAATACTTGTGATCAGATTTTCTGCACTTTTTTCGCCCATGCGTTCCAGCGACACGAGATTTTCCATTTTTAATTCGTACAGATCCGCAAAATTGGCTATCAACTGCTGACTTACGAGTTGGTTAACTATAGCAGGACCTAATCCTTCAATATCCATGGCATCACGTGATGCGAAATGTTCAATGCGAATGCGAACTTGTGGTGGACAGGAGGGGTTGATGCAACGCCAGGCCACTTCTTCATCAAGTCTCACCAGTTCTTCCGAACAAGCCGGACAATGTTTGGGCATGTGAAATGGTTCTCCTCTATCTGTACGATCCAGGTTCACAACCTGAACGACTTGGGGAATGATTTCACCCGCTTTTTCAATCAGAACGCGATCTCCTTTACGAATGTCTTTTCTGTGAATTTCATCTTCATTGTGAAGAGAAGCTCTTTTGACGGTTGTGCCGGCTAAAAAGACGGGTTCCAGTTCAGCAACCGGCGTGATCGTTCCCAAGCGGCCTACCTGAAGAGATATATCCTTAATGGTTGTTTCAGCCTGTTCCGCTTCGAATTTATAGGCAATAGCCCAGCGAGGTGATTTGGCAGTGTGACCCAAAATGTCCCGGTATTTATCCTCATTGACCTTAATCACTACGCCATCGGTGTCATATGGCAAGTGATGCCGTTTTTCACCCCACTCTTCAATAAACTCATGCACCTCGGCGATATCTTTACATTTTTTAAAATACTCACTTACTTGAAGTCCCATCGAAGTGAGTCTTTCCATCTTCTCATATTGGGTGAGATTATTTTCCTGCTCATTTAACAGGAGATCATAGGAGAAAAATCGAATAGGACGACTTGACACAGCTTTTGGATCCTGAAGTTTTAAAGAGCCTGCCGTAGCATTTCTGGGATTCGCAAATGCCGATTCCCCCTGTTCATCGCGTCGTTCATTAAAACGGGCGAATGCTTCCCGTTCCATAAAAGCTTCCCCTCGTACTTCGACTACATCAGGATAACTGTTTTTTAATTGTAAAGGGATATCGCGTATCGTTCTGACATTATTGGTGATATCATCACCTTTGCGTCCGTCACCACGAGTAGCTCCAAGTACGAGTTTCCCATTTTCAAATCTGAGGCGCAACGCCATACCATCAAACTTTAATTCGGTAAGATAGGAATAATCGTCATGACCCAATATATTTCGAACGCGACGGTCAAAGTCATTTAATTCATTTTGATTGTACGTGTTGGATAGGCTTAATAATGGGACAGGATGTTTGACCGATTTAAATTTTTTACTGGGTTTTCCGCCAATTCTAACAGATGGAGAGTCTGGTGTTTGCAGATTAAATTTCAATTCCAGTTCAAGGAGTTCCTCCATCCTGGCATCATATTCACGATCTGATATGAAAGGATCAGCATCATCATAATAGGCCTTATTTGCTCTGTTGAGTAAATCTCTCAGTTCATCAATTCTTTTTTTAGCTTCGGATTTACTTAGTACTTCATACATAATTCAGAACATCAAAAATACTTAATAAATAGGCGTATCGTGAATAGCAGATGGCCAAGGAACTCCATTGGGTAACGGTCCGCCATCAGATGGTTTCCACCAATCTTTATGACTTTCAAATAAGGATCGTTGCAGATGGATTGTACCATCATTTCCCTTGTATTGCTGAAAATTGGGTATGGGATGTCCATGAAATAATAGCATCATTCGTGAATACTGACCTCTGATATAGATATTATTAAGAAATCGAAATCTCATAGCCTGACCTTTTTCCACCCAATAGGGATTCAAATGATTCCCGAGATCAGATTTTACACGAACCGGCTCCAATTTTTTATAAGCAGCGTATACAACAAGATGCAAAGTGTCAGGTAAGGTCATTGCTGTCGTATCACCTCCCGTTTCCGCTTTGGCAGTATCACCCGTTACCGATTTTACATTGTTTAGAGTATCCATCGGTAAAACAGATTGAAGTTTACCAGATCCATTTTGAGGCCCACCAGGTGTTTCGTAACGGGTATAAATGAAAAATGCAGCTGCAGCCAAAATAATAACAATGATTGCCGCGATAATAGTTACTGGTGTACGCGTCTTTAAATCACTTATTTTATTGTTCATTGCCGCCCAGTTAATATTGTGAACATTGGGCGGGTCAGGCATTTTTTGATTATGAGGCTTAGAAGAATCCGGTTGAGTGTATTCTTTATCAGAACCCGTACTTGTTTTTATAGTATTCGCCTTATAAAGCTCATTTTTCTCCTCCTGATCGGTTGTTTCATCAGGAGGTTCCGTATTTTCTTCCTCTTTTGACGATTCTGATGGAGTTTCCAAAGAGAACTTAGGCTGGTATTCCTGAGAAGCACCAGAGGTATCCTCATCTATATTTTCAGAGTCCGGTTTAGATAATCTATAATTTTGAGCTATCAGACCATCGTATTTCTGATCATATGTTTGGTCTAAAGCTTTAAGAATATCTGATTCACTTATTTTTAAAGCTTTGGCATAAGTTCGAACAAAACTTCTTACATAAGTTCTATTTCTTTTAGGATCTTTAAAAATACTCGAATCCTCAATAGCCTTTAGTATGTAAATAGGTATTCGAGTTGAATCGAATATATTTTTTAAAGTTAAATTTTCTTTTTTTCGTAAATCCGAAAGATCTTCACCAAGAGATGGCATATACGATTTTTAAATTTTGACGACTAAAGTTTTTAAATTGAACGTATAATATTTGCTATAATTTGCATTTAAAAATAATCAAATATCATACAAATAGTTTAATATTCTATTAGAAATCTGAGTCCGTTATAATTACACAATTATTAAATAAGTTGCTAAATATCCTGACATAATAATTTGTCAATTCATTAAATGATAATTTTACATTTATTACCCGATATTTTTGTTGTTAAATATATTTAATAGAAATGCATTAGAAAAGAAGATTGGGGCAATGACTTTGGCCCGGTCTATAAGTATTGTTGCAGCTCTCGTTGTAGCCATGGTGCTTACACGAATCTTAAATCAGGATTATTACGGTGCATATCGCAAATTATGGCTTTTATATATGCTGCTGGGTCCCTCATTTATTTCAGCCGCAGTTGGAACATTATATTATCGTGGCGGCATCCGGGAAAAGAAATCGATTGTCATTCATTCATCCATCTTGCTTTCCCTGATTTTTTCTACAGTCATTTTTATAACGAGTTTCGCCGGTGCTTCAGTATTTGCACATATTTTCAACGCACCCGGTTTATCTAAATCGATACGTGGTTTTTCACTTTACATGTTTTTTTCCACTTTCGCCGGTTTATCTGAACCTATATTTGTGATTATAAACCGTAAAAAATGGTTACTTGTATATAATCTAACGTACAACATCCTCGAATCATTACTTATTATTATTCCTTTTTACATGGGGATCCGGCTCGAAACAATCGTATTGATTATGTCGATCGGACCTTTTTTAAGAACAGTATTCATTATAGGTATCACCTACTGGTATACAAAAGAGTGGCCGGCATGGAATGAAATTAAGAGTGAATTCAGAAAATCATTTAATTATAGCCTGGGCTTGTTTGTCGTGGCACTGGCTGGAATTGCCTCCGTTCAGATCGATAAGTGGGTGGTGGGCAATTATTTCTCAAATGATATGATGTTTGCCATCTATTCGGTGGGAGCCCGAAAAATACCGTTTATTTCCGCACTAACAGCCTCAATAACTTCATCCTTAATTGTTCATTATTCTTCAAAATTAGAGCATAATGATTTTAGGGATATGCTTAAAGCCGCCCGTAAAACTACCGATCAGCTCTTTTTATTTCTGATTCCGGCTCTTGCTCTTTTTTTTATCTATTCAAAAGAAATCATGGTGATCCTGTTTCAGAAGTATGCTGCTTCAGGACCAATATTTCAAATTTACCTAATCATCATTATTAGTCAGTTTTTTTTCGCACAAAGTGTTGTACTGGGAAAAGGATTAAGCCGAATAAATGCCTGGATTGGCGGTTTAGAAGTTCTGATAAACTTAGTGCTGAGTATAATTTTAGTAAGAACAATAGGCCTAATAGGACCCGCAATTGCCACATTGATAGCCCATTTTGTTTTTCAATTTCTGATGATGGGTTATTGTTACCGAGCATTTCATATATCCATTAGGGAGTTTCTTCCCACAAAAAAGATTTGGCCGCTTCTTCTCAGTACCCCATTGGTAATTATGATATCGCTTGAAATGAAAAACATAATTGTCAATAGTTTGATTAGTTTTGTCATCAGCGGAATAATAGCGGGTATCATATTACTCATTCAATATCGCTTTATGTCGATAAACCGGTTTAGTAAAATTTCCAGATAATTCGGTGAAAATTATTAAATGTGTAAGTAATGACCTTTTAGCCGGTCTTTTATGTAAAGATCGAAATTTACAGAAGAGGTATGCTAAAATTATTTGGAAATTTAAAACAAGGATTGGAAGATATCATATATCCCCGCATATGTATTAGCTGTGAACAAAATCTGATTGAAGCTAATCGATACATTTGTCCAACATGTTTAGAAGAGTATTTTCAGGATCCTAATCCGTTCCGACATTCATCATGTAACGACATCATTTTACCGGAAGGAATATTATTACAGGATGCTTTATGGCAATTTGATAAAGGTGGGCACGTTCAAAAACTACTGCATGCCATTAAATATCACGGTATGGCAGGTTTAGGTAATGAACTGGGAAAATTACTTGGGAACAGGTTAATTCAAAATCCTCATTATAGGTCACTAACGAATAAAGATAATTTAATCATCGTGCCTATTCCGCTACACAAAAAGAAATTACAGAAACGAGGATTTAATCAGGCACGTTGTATTGCTGAAGGGTTGTCGGAAATCAGTAAGATTCCGTTAATTGAAAAGCAAAAAATTCAAAGAATCAAAAATACTCAATCCCAAACCGGGTTTAGTATACAAGAAAGATTAAAGAATGTTAAAAAAGCTTTTAAAGTATTAGATCCGCTATCAGTGTCCGGAAAAAAAGTTATCATTATAGATGATGTCTTTACAACAGGTGCGACAAGTTTTGAGCTGGCGGCTGTGTGTAACTTGGCTGATGCCGATAAGACAATTATTTTAACCATTGCGCAAGCATAATATAAATAAACGGTATAGCGTTTTGTCGCTTTAGATTAACGGAAGTAAACCTATTTTTAGAATCGAGATGAAAAGAAATATAAATCAGGATAATAAACCATATTTCGTTGAAACACCCGTAGGGATATTTACCATGAAAGGGAATTGGTTTCATACATCCCTTCAGAAAATAAAGCAGTATGCCCCTGGTTTAACAGATATATATTCTCAAGAGAAGCTGATTAAAGATGCAGAAGCCTGGGCAAAAAGTGCCGATTCAGTAACTTTAATCCTTTTTATGGGATTAACCTACTTTTTAGATGCTTATATCGCCGGTGCGGTTGCCTTAGGTTTTTTTGTGTTCTGGCATTTTAATAAGAGTGCCTTTGTCAACTATACCGCTACGAAAATAATTAAACTGTTAAACTATGAATTTGTCGTGATTCTGGTATCCGTAGCTGTTTTGAGTGTGAAAGGGATGAATGGAGAATATGCTCAGTTAATTCTCGGATTTATCTATTTCTTTTTTCTCAAATTCGGTTGGCTGAGAAAAATGGTGGATAAATGGTATGATTCCCGGAATAAAGTAGTTACCCTAAACGACCGGGTTTTGAAAATGATCATATTACAATATGCTTACCGCGAAGGAATAACCGTTGGTGATATAAAAAACTGGGAATCAGATATTTATGATCTCTATCACGGCAAAAAAGGTGGTAAAAAAAGTAAAAATTAATCTTATCTGATCATCATTTAAAAACATTTAAGAAAAAAGCCCTACTAATTTTGGCATTACTGGTAGATTTACTGGTATATTTGGAAGATTTATAAATATTCATTGAACGTATAAAAGATTATTAAAAGCATTGGTTAAAAAAACAAAAATTTATATAGCGAGACACGGAGAAACAGATTATAATCGAAATCATATCATTCAAGGATGTGGCGTTGATGCAGAATTAAATGAATTAGGAACGATGCAGGCTATGATGCTTGCCACCTATTTTGAAGATATTGAACTCGATGCTGTTTATAGCAGTAATTTATTACGTGCCAAACAAACAGCCACACCTGTAGCACGGGATAAAAATCTCCAGCTTCAGACTTTTGAAGAATTGAATGAAATGAATTTTGGTATCTATGAAGGCCATATGTACCATGCCGTTCAGGATAAATTTATTTCGCTTCATCAGGAATGGGAGCAAGGTTTGTTTCATAATAAACTTGAAGAAGGGGAAAGTCCGCTGGAAGTTTATGAAAGAGCAAATGAATGTTGTCAGGATATTATTAAACAGCATGATAACGGCACGATTCTGTTTGTCTTACATGGCCGCTTAATACGTATTTTATTAACAAGATGGCTTGGTTGGGGGTTGGAACGAATGAACGATATTGAAACTCCTAATGTATCCATTAATGAAATCGAGAAAATTGGAAATGATTTCGTTTCGGTACAATTGAATATTTCCGAACATGTTAAAGAAATAGAACAAGAGATGATTCTCTAATAAAATGACTATTTTGATTAAAAGCTGATGAGTGAAGAAGTTAGACGCATGTTTGCGTCGATATCAGATAAATATGATACGGCAAATTCGGTGCTGTCGTTTGGTATTCATCATTTCTGGAGACACGTTACGGTTAAAATGAGCGGTGCCTCGAAAGGGCAGGCTGTTTTGGATTGTGCCACAGGTACCGGAGATTTGGCTATTGTATTTAAAAGAGTGGTGGGTTCTGAAGGCTATGTACTCGGTACGGATTTTTGTAAGGAAATGATAGAACCTGCTCCTGGTAAAGCGGCAAGTAAAAATCTTAAAATTGATTTTGAAGTTGCTGATGCCATGAACCTGCCTTATAAAGATGATCGATTCGATATTTCAAGTATTGCTTTCGGTATTCGTAATGTTGACGATCCGATCAAGGCCCTGAAGGAAATGGCCCGGGTCGTAAAACCCGGGGGTCGGGTGGTTGTCCTTGAATTCGGGCAGCCAAAAGGATTATTGAAAGTACCGTACCAATTTTACAGTAAAAAAGTTATGCCGTTTATTGGGGGCTTGATAAGTGGTAACAAAGATGCGTATACTTATTTACCTGAAACGAGCGCTATATTTCCGGCAGGTGATAAATTTCTGGCCCTAATGGATCAATCCGGGGCCTTCAGTAAACGTAAAGCGCGTTCGTTAACAGGTGGAATCGCCTTTGTATATGTTGGAATCGTAAAATAGGAAATAGTACTTCCTGTTATTTTACTATTATTACCGATAGGTTAGAAGAAGGCTTTTCAAAACCAGGTATTTTGTTCAATATCAAAGCCTAAACGACTTCGGAACCACAGCATCCCGAATGCTTTCGGGATTCGAGGATTTCGAAGTCGTGGAAATGCATATATAGGGCAAAAGAACGGTTTGGTATAGCCTTATAGAAGTGATTTTGCTGTTAGATATGATTCACCAGTTGTAATGAGTGAATTATATATCTGACATATTCAAAGTCTATCTGGGAATGAATAATAATAATTTTTGAATTTGCGAAGCATCAGACGTTCCGATTGAAATGGTAGAAAATGCATTTCAGAACGATGAATTTAAATGAAATTATTTATATCAGACTTAAAGTCTTCAAGTATTCGGTGTAAACGGGAACGTCTGTTACTTTAACATCAAAAGAAAAATTATGAGTACACAAAAGAAATCCTCAAAACCTGGTAAAGTTACAACACGTACAGTCGTCGATATGAAGGGTGATGGCGAAAAAATAAGTATGATTACGGCTTATGATTACACGATGGCTCGTTTGGTTGATATGTCGGGTATTGATATCGTACTTATTGGCGATTCGGCAAGCAATGTTATGGCCGGTAATGAAACCACCTTACCTATCACTCTCGATCAAATGATTTATCATAGTCAATGTGTGATTAAAGGAATTAACCGTGCTTTGGTGGTGGCTGATCTTCCGTTTATGAGTTATCAGGTGACACCTAAAGAAGCATTGAAAAGTGCCGGACGCATGATGAAGGAGGCCGGTGTTCACGCTTTAAAGCTGGAAGGGGGAACGGCTGTTGTGGATACTGTTAAAAAGATTGTGGATGCCGGTATACCAGTCATGGGGCACCTCGGACTTACTCCCCAGAGTATTTATAAATTTGGTACGTATAAGGTTCGAGCTACCGAAACGGATGAGGCTGATATCTTATTAGAAGATGCCAAAAAATTGGAAGAGGCCGGTTGTTTTGGAATTGTCCTGGAGAAAATTCCATCAAAACTCGCTCAAAAAGTTACCGAATCGCTTTCTATTCCCACGATCGGTATTGGGGCCGGCGTTCATTGTGATGGACAAGTGCTGGTTTTGCATGATATGCTCGGATTGAATAAAGATTTCAATCCCCGTTTTGTACGTCGTTATGCCGATTTACAAACAACCATAACTGGTGCGGTGGGCAATTATATAAATGATATCAAAGAAGAAAACTTCCCAAGTAAAGAGGAATCATACGATTGAAAATGACTGATCGCGATCGTTTAATCCTGGTTTGTAATGATGATGGGATATTTGCCCCTGGAATCCGGGCTCTTGCAGAGGTCGCAAGTGAATACGGTGAAGTGGAAGTCATTGCACCGGATCGACAGCAAAGTGCTGTAGGTCATGCAATAACTGTCTTACAGCCATTACGGGTTAATAAGTTCCAAATTGATAATAATTTATTTGGAAAAGCCATAAATGGAACACCTGCCGATTGTGTAAAACTGGCTCATGATAAATTATTAAAACGTAAACCTGATCTGATTTTAAGTGGGATTAACCATGGGTCTAACGCCGGGATCAATATTTTGTATTCCGGTACGGTAAGCGCTGCGACTGAGGGAACCATACTGGGATATCCATCGGTCGCTGTGAGCTGTACGGATTATGATGAAAACGCGGATTTACAAGGGGCCAAAGAAGCAGTTCGCAGAGTCATCGATTATGTTTTTAATAATAATGGTCTGCCAAGGGGAGTGACCTTGAATCTGAATGTTCCGGCCGGACCTTTAAAAGATATCAAGTGGACACGTCAGGCAGATAGTCATTATGTGGAGGAATATGATGGCCGTGTTGATCCCAATAATCGTCCATATTTCTGGATTACCGGAACGTTTGAAGTCTTAGATTCAGGTGATGACCTTGATGTCAAAGTTCTGGAAGAAGGGTATGCTTCATTAACACCTATTCAATACGATCTGACTTCCTATGATATCCTCAAAAATATGAAGACCCACAGTATATAAGCTATATAAGCATTTTTAAAATCAACGCAGAATACGACAACATTTCGCAGCTCTTTTTAGATTCCTCAAATTTGAGGAAAACTTTATCTTTTACAAGATAATGTTCATTCAATATGATAGGTATTGATTCTTGTAGCTTACGTGAATAATGCGGGTTAAAAGGAGTTATAAAAATTGCCTTTTATCCATGAATCTTCTCTAAAAAAGGTACTTTTGCCTAAAAAAGTGTTGAATATGGCTCTAAATCAAGGCTAAAAATCAATTTTGGGGCTTTTTAGAGCAAACTCATCCATTAAATCCGATAATTGATTTACGGGATACGGACTCAGTGTCCAAAGTCACTGAGTTTTTGCATTACACCGGTCCAAAATTTATTCCAAACAGGTTCTCTGTCGGCTGAGAGATTCACATTAATTTGCTCGATATGAGATAATTCGGTACAGCCGAGATATGTTCCCCAGTGACCACTTTCTTCACTTACAAAACCGTCATTAACACCTTCCTGATCAAATATGTGATTATTGAAAGGAACTAAAAGACGGCCAATTGAGGTATCTGTGCCACGTCCGGCTGCGGCACTGTATGAATAATACGAGACGGAATCGACATTGACGATTTTATTATTAAATTCATCGTTAACATAAGCACGTGTCAATTCACCGGTTGCAGAAAGTACATCACTTCGCATCTTAGGATACATATTATTTCCAACCCAATTCAACAATTGAGCAAGTAAAACTTTTACGCGAGCTGGAGTGCTCAAAGCCCATTCTGCCAAACTTGAACCGTGATGTGGTGTGGAGATCGTTGTCAATGAAGAAACTTTATCCGCTATGTTCAGTTCTGATATGGCATAGCGCATGTCTAATCCACCCATACTATGAGCAATGATATTTACTTTGTCCGCCTTTGTCTGTTCCAGAATTTGATTGATGAGTTTACACCAGGCTTTGGCGCGTACATCAATAGTATTATAGGGAACAATATTGGGAGCAAAAGAAAGGACACCATGTGATCGGTACAGCATACAAATTTCGTCCATTGGCGACTTTTTAACCAATGAAGCTAAAGATCCGAAACCGTGACAAAATAAGATAGGATATTTGATGTTAACATATTCTGGCTGGGGGAATTCCTTAACCTGTAATCTTTTCAAAAGCTTTTTTCCTTCGGTAAATGTCATTCGACATAGATTTTTTAATAGTGATCAATAATCGGAGGCACAAGGACCAATCCTCCTTTTTTCAATTCTGGCAATGTATTAAATACCCATTTAAAAGTATTTTGAGAAGCTTTTATCAGCAGTATTGGTCTTTTCCCTTCTGTTGCATCCTTTGAGAATTTTTGAATCCCCTGTTTGAATTGTAATTGATCATCAGGCTTATCATCAAAAATGGTATGACCGGGTCGAATGATGGAGAGACCCAAAACTTCACCATCTTTTTCGATCATATTTTTAGTTGTTTCATCCAGATTTGGGGTAATCAGAATTGTCGGATTTGAGACTATTTTATTCAAAATCTTTAATTGACGATTCAGGTACCAATCCGACCGGTTATGGGTATCATGATATTCAAAATTCTTTTGTATCCAATAGATAATCGGTTGATTCTTTAGTTTAAGGGCATCCACCCAATTTCTTCCCTCCGTCGCCTTCGTTACGTGAAAGACAATTGGCAAGGTTTCCCCTATGGATCTAAACTGCTGAATAAGATTCGGATCCGGCTGATGATTAAAATAAGCAAGAATTGTACCTGGATATCGATGCATGACCAACGATGTATCGGTCTTGAGTCTCAAAGTTCTGATTACTGTTCCCTTATAATAAATTTCAATATCCATATTTTTTTCCGGGAAATAAACATGGGCAGGGGTTTGAACACCATATTGTTCCAATCTTCGATTTAATTCCGCATGTAAAAAGGTTTTGGAAAATTCAGGAGGAAGAGCAATATCGTAAATCTTTCTCGAAAATTTTTTATTAACCTTTACAGACCAGATATGAATTTGCTTTTGATGGATATCGAAAGCGTGCAGTTCACGCATGATTAGCGTATCTGCCTGTGACAAGCTTTCCAGTTTGCTTGTATTATTATCGGGAATTTGGAGGAGCAAATAGATACTAATGAAGCAACTCAAAAGTAATAAAACAATAATAATTATTTTCTTTATACGGTCGCTACCGGTATCATAATTATTTTCTGACATGCCAGGATTCAGCTTTTAACTATTGAAATTTCTTGAGTCACAAGCGGAGAAATCATACTATTAGAAGACTCTGTAAAACCAGGGATTTCGTTCAATATCAAAGTCTGAGCAACTTCGAAACCGTAGCATCCCGAATGCTTTCGGGATTCGAGGATTCCGAAGTCGCGAAAATGCAGATATTGGGCAAAAGAACAGTTTTGCATAACCTTCTATTACTAAATGATAAAAACGTCTTCATATACCCGTAAACTATTCCTATTTCATATTTAGAATACCAAAAGTAATGATATTGAAAATAAGCAATTCAAAGGTTGGATAACATGGTTTAATAACTCTTATTTGTTTTCTTATTACAGGAATATTAATCTTAGGTTCTAAATTCGCAATAAACGTAGATAAGTCAAATGCCATTTCAAATCAAAAAAGTTACGACGTCTTCCGACATTAAAGAGTTTCATCAGCTTCCTTTTCGTATTTATTCGAATAATAAATATTGGCGACCCAATTTACGCGAAGAAATTGAAGATATTTTTAATCCGTCGGAAAATGTTTTTTTTGAACATGGTGAGTGTGAACGATATATCGTGTTTAAAGAGGGAGAAGTTGTCGGTCGCTTTGCGGTGATGAATGACCAGCAAAAAGACAAATTGTATGATCCCAAAATGGGGGGGATTGGTTTCATTGAAATGGAAAACGATCAATTGCTAGCCAATGGGATTATTAATTTTGCTAAAGACTGGCACCGGAAAAGGGGATATCATGCTATGCGAGGTCCCATCAATTTTGGTGAAAATGATAATTATTGGGGACTATTGGTCGAAAATTATGAGAATCCTCCGGTTTATGGAATGTTTTACCATTTGCCATATTACAAAACGCTGCTGGAGGCAACGGGTGCTGAAAAATTCGAAGATCACTACAGCTTTGACCGCGATATGTATGCTCCATTTCCGGATAAAATCAAGCGTATATCGGAACGCTTATTACAGCGGGATTACATCGAATTTCGTGAACTTGATAAGAAAAATCTGATGAGGGATGCCGCTTATATCAGGCAAATTTATAATCGATCCTGGAGTAATCAGGATATTTCGGAAAGGGAAGGGGAATTTACAGAGCTTTCGGAAGATACGGTTCGAAAGATGGCAAAAGACTTAAAACCGGTTTTACTGCCAGGTTCATCTTTTCTGACTTTTGTCCATGGTGAACCCGCGTCATTTATTGTAACATTGCCTGACTTGAGTGAGCTACTTGCAGAAACAAAAGGCAGAATTCGATTTTGGCATATCTTTAAATTATTGCACTTTAAAAAGAAAGTGACCCGGATACGAATTATCGCTTACGGTACGGTTCCCAAATATCGAAAATTAGGTTTAGAAGCGCTGGTATTTTATAGGGGCGTGATCGGTGTAAGAGAAAATAATACGACCGTAAAAAGAATGGAAGGGGCATGGATAAGCGAAAAAAACTGGCTAATGCAGCGAAGTGTTGAAGCTTTGGGTTGTGTTCATCATAAGACACATCGGACTTATCGCTGGTTCTTTTGATTTCGGGATGCAGGATACCGCATTCAAGATACTGGAACTGGATGTTGCTGGATATGAGTTTAACCCATTTTATCTCGTTACGGTGCTCTTAGCCTGTGTGAAAACTTTAAATCAATTTATGATACCTTAATTAATTTAAGGCA
>Ga0102956_1000135_pt1 | contig 24138 bp, 16 predicted proteins | sample SalPonF2_A_D2_MG_FD_84515 | JGI IMG/M metagenome (GOLD analysis project Ga0102956, IMG submission 84515) | Salt pond soil microbial communities from South San Francisco under conditions of wetland restoration - Salt Pond MetaG SF2_A_D2_MG ...
CCAAAAACGTAAGGACATCTTCGGTACCTAAAAGGCACAGGATTTGGGTATCACATCACATGTTTTCTACCGATATATTATCCCTATCGGGATAGATGATAACAATCAATGATCAAATAAAGCAATAAATAAAGATAAAACGACAGGTGGTTTGGAAAATATTGAATTGACATCTGTTAAATTTTCAAAACATTGCGGATCTTTTAATCTAATAACATTCCATAAGTTGAGAGCTGGCAGGTTTTCCAAACCTGCCAGCTCTTTTCCCATCATTCTTAAAACAATTCTCAGGAATTAACTGGCTATTTCGGAGGTCATTGTGCCACCCACTTCGGAGCATGTTGTGCCAGTTTGAACGAGTGATCCTCTAATTATATCGCTGGCCGTTGTGCCCCTTTCCATAATGATGCGTAATCTTGCCAAAAAAAGGCTGTCTGATTAAGTATCAAACAGCCTTTGGTTTCAGAAAATGTAAATAAAAACCGATTATTTAACGGTTAAAACTCATGTAAAGACATCCTTAATTTTTGAGAAGAAGTCTTTCTTAGTGCCTTTCTTTTTATTGGCTTTAAAATTTTCCGAATCTCGCAAAGCCTCAATATGAATCTTTTCTTCTTCAGAAAGATCCTGTGGTATATGGACATTCACACGAATATACTGATCACCTACCTGATTCGAATTGAGTTTTTGAATTCCCTTTCCTCTCATTCGCAATAGTTTACCCGGTTGTGTGCCAGGTTCTATTTTAAGAGTTGCATTATTTTTTAAAGTCGGGACTTTTACTTCCGTACCAAGAATAGCGTCAGGTATACTAATGTGAAGATCGTAGTAAATATCATCGTCTTTACGGACAAATTCATCATGTGGTTTTTCTTCGATCATCACGATCAGATTCCCGGCATCTCCACCACGAACACCTGCATTACCCTGACCTCGAAGTGTTATATAGTTCCCTTCACGAACACCGGCTGGGATTTTTACACGTACCGTTTCTTCTCCCCGAATTCGTCCTTGTCCACCACATTTCGAACATTTATTTTTGATGATCCGGCCTTCACCATGACAATTCGGACATGGCTGCACATTTACAAATTGACCGAACATCGTCCGTGAAACCTGCCGGATTTCACCCATGCCATTACACGTCGGACATGTCATGAAATCTTCATCCGTTTTGGCACCGGTACCGTGACATTCGTCACATTCGATGTATTTTTTAACTTTGAGTGTTTTTTCAACGCCATATGCAATTTCCTCGAGAGAGAGGTTCAGCCGGATTTTCATATCATCACCGGTGATTCCAGCTGATCGGCGTCCGCGACTACGAGTACGAGCTCCGCCTCCAAAAATGTCACCACCAAATATATCTGATCCGAAGATATCGCTAAAACGACTGAAAATATCTTCGACATTTATATCATGGAAATTTTGTTCCTGGAATCCGCCAGAATGGAGTCCGGAATGCCCAAACTGATCATATCGTGCACGTTTATTCGGATCTTTCAGAACATCAAAAGCTTCGGCAGCCTCTTTAAATTTCTCCTCCGCATTAGGATCATCCTTATTCCGGTCGGGATGATACTTCATCGCTTTTTTGCGATATGCTTTTTTTATTTCATCCTGAGAAGCATCACGTGATACTCCCAGTACTTCGTAATAATCTCTTTCTGCCATATTCTTCCTTATTCGCTTACGATAACTTTAGCGTGTCGAATAACTTTGTCGTTCATTTTATAACCCGGTTCAAGTACCTGAAGCACCATATTGCTTTCAACATCATCAGATGCTGCTTTCTGTTTCATCATAGCATCATGAAAATCGACATTGAAAGGCACATCTACCTCATCTATTGCTTCAACACCGTATTTATTCAGAACTTCATTAAATTTATTTGCCACCAGTTTAACACCTTCTAAAAAGGTATTCTCAACTTCAACTTCTTCGGCGGCTTTCAGGGTTCTTTTTAAATCATCATTGATGGGTAAAAACTCACGAAGAGCTTCAATTTTGGCATTTTCAAAGAATTGAATTCGTTCTCTTGCCGTTCTTTTTTTTAGATTTTCGAATTCAGCAGCTTTTCTCAGTAACTTCTCATTGGTTTCCTTCAGCTCGGTATTTAACTGCGAAATCTCTTCTTCTTTTTGTTCAAGCTGCGCCTTTAATGCTACAATCTCTTCATTCTCCTCTGAAATTTTTTCTTCAGAGATTTCTTGATTGTTATCCTCTTGTTCTTGTTTTTCGTCTTGTTCTACCTGATTCAATTCTTCCTTCTCCTTTTCAGATGACTCAATATTTTTTGATTCATTCGTTTCCATACGCTTCTTCTTATTAAACATAAAGTTATGAATCGAGTTTATTAAAAGTTTTGAAACGATAAGCCAATTGTTCCACTAAATTAATCATTCTTGGATAATTCATTCTTGTTGGTCCGACTAGACCAATCGTACCTTTAATATTTCCAATCGCATAATTCGCTGAAACAACGCTACATTGCTCTATTTGTTGTATTTTATTTTCTCTACCGATACGAACTTTCACTTTGTTAATATCATGATCACTGTCAAATAGATGAATGATCAAATCCTCATCTTCAACGAGCTCAATAATACTTTTAAAATTACTTAAATCGCTAAATTCGGGCAGCATGGCTATATATTCCACACCACCAAAATGAAATCGCCGGAACTGATGATCTTCAAAAATAGTATCAGCCGAATCAATGAAAACACGTATCAATCCGGTTTCATCATGCGATTCATAATCCGCTAACATCTCTTCTATTTCGTTTGAAATCTCCGACAACTTATAACCGGAAAGCCGTTCATTCAAAATTCTGGATACTTTATCGAGATCATCACGGGTCAGTTCCGATTCCACCTCAACATTAACGGTTCGTGCCAGCCCGCTTTCGATGGTAATGATAACCATTAGCCGTGTCGAACTTAAACTAACCAGTTCGATTTTCCTAAAAATACCATTAGCGTATTTTGGTGAAATAATAACTGCTAATAAGTTGGATAATTTAGCAAGAATGCGAGCTGCCGACTGAACAGCATCGTCCATCCCATTATTCAGAATCTCTTCCCATTGGTCTAAAACTTCTTTTTCCTCAACAGAAAGTTGTGTTGACTGCATCAAAGAATTCACATAAAAACGATAACCGAGCTCTGTTGGAATGCGGCCTGCTGAAGTATGCGGATGATCGAGATATCCCTTTTGCTCCAGATTATTCATCGCATTTCGTACTGTTGCCGAACTAACCGGTAATTTATGCTTTTTAACGAGTGTTTTCGATGCAATAGGATTAGCCGTTATTATAAAATTCTGAATAACATACTGGAGAACATCCCGTTCTCTTTTTGTTAAATCCGGATAATCTGTTGCATCCATTATTCGTTTCCTCCTTTCATGCTGAATACAAACCTATAAGATACCAATTCTATAGCTTTTTTTGTAGGAAGATTGTTTCAAATTCTGAAGCTTAATTTATATTACTATCTTTTAAATAACGTATTACGTTTCTTATTCTTGCCTTTGGCAACTCACTCCTAAGCCGTATCAACAACAAAATATGATTCAGTGCTTTCCCAAATCGATATCACCCTCTCATGATTTATTTTCTTCGTAAAAGATTTCAATCATATTGCCATCAGGATCTGAAACAAAAACAAACCGGCCATTTTTACGATTGGCAGGCCCGCTTAAAATGGTCACACCGTTTTCGCCCAAGTAAGTGGTAATGGCGTCGACATCTTCTTTTGAATCCACATAAAAGCCAAAATGATCTACACGATAATCTCTTGATGTTACATCATAACTGGTTTCGGCTTCTACAATTACGAGAGAATCTTCCCCGATACGGTAAACGCTCATACTTTGCCCCATCTTCTTCTCAAGTTCGAAACCTAAAATATCACCATAAAAATGTTCTGCCCGTTTAATATCATTAACTCTAAGTGTAATATGATTGATTCCAGATGGTTTAAACTTATTCATAATTAACCAATTAATTATTTTTTAATATTAACAAAATATACGTTTCAAATATTTACTACGTTTCGCAACACAAAATGATTATAATATTTTTCTATCATAGTTTCTTATATCATTAAATTCAATTATCAATTGTGGCAACATTATTTATCGTAGCGACACCGATTGGGAATCTTGATGATTTCTCAAACCGGGCTATTCAAACTCTAAAAGATGTTGATTTTATTGCTTGTGAAGATACAAGAACTTCATCTGTCTTACTTCATAAATTTCAAATTCAAAAACCCACGTTTTCTTTTCATCAACACAATGAGCATGCCAAAGTAAAAAAAATTATTGATTTACTAAATTCCGGACATAATGTAGCCGTAATTTCAGATGCGGGAATGCCGGGAATTTCTGATCCCGGTTTTTTGGCTGTTCGGGCTGCCCATCAGGCCTCGCATAAAGTAACCGTCATTCCTGGTCCAAGTGCCGTAATTACAGCCATCATTGCTAGTGGACTCCCATGCGATCGTTTTGTATTTGAAGGATTTTTGCCGGCAAAAAAAGGCAGAAAAACACGTATTGAAGAATTATCTCAGGAAGAACGGACAATAGTACTTTATGAAAGTCCGTATAGAATAAAAAAGCTTATTGATCAACTCATTCCAGTTTTTGGAGAAGACCGGTTAGCCGCCCTGACACGCGAATTGACAAAAAAATTCGAAGAAATCATTCGGGGAAGTCTTGCTGAAATCCGGGATGCGATCGCCACTAACAAAAATATTAAGGGTGAAATGACGCTTGTTATAGCAGGTAAAAATTACAGCGAATGAAATTATTATCGAAAATCTGGAACACAAAATGGGGGCTATCACTTACAGCCGGTCTGCTTCTGGGATTAAGTTTCCCCCCGTTTCCATTTCCCTATCTGATACCTTTTGCATTCATTTTACTTTTTAGACTAAGTGACAAGACGAATAGCTTAAAAGAACTGGCTTACTATTCGTATGTCGGATTTGTTTTTTGGAATATAATCGTTACTTATTGGCTCTGCATGGCTACCGTAGCCGGTGGAATAGCTGCTATTCTTGCTAATTCTGTGGTAATGACTCTTCCCATGGTAGTAATCAAGTATTTCAGAGACCGAACCAAAAATGTTTATCTTCTTTCCATATTAACAGCATCGAGCTGGGTAACGTATGAATTCCTGCATCATCGATGGGATTTGGCCTGGCCCTGGTTGTCTTTGGGGAATGCGTTTTCTAGCACTCCCTGGCTAATTCAGTACATTTCCATAACCGGACCACTGGGAATCACGTTTTGGATTCTCATTATTGCAACTTTATTGTACCGCTTAGTACTGAAAGCTAATCGAACATTATCACTCATTCTTGCAATTATAATATTAGTTCCAGCAGCTTTATCGATTTATCAATACTTTACGGTTAGTATTACTGCTCCCAAAAAGATGCAGGTTCTCGTCATACAGCCCAATTATAATTCTTACCTGGATCTTGCCGGTTACAGTAATGCTTATACTCCCTTAAAAAAAATTATTGCCTTTACCGATTCCAACCGTACCGATTCAACTGATCTCATACTATGGCCGGAAAATGCCGTTCAAGCAGGTATCACTCAACATTCTGCATTCAGTAACCTGTTGAGCAGAAAGAGTCAGGAGTGGCATACGACATTAATCACGGGAGCAACGTTATTTTATTATTATCCGCCAAACAAACATCCTTTAGTTGTTAGAAAAGCAGGTCCTCATCGTTATTACAATGTCTTCAATGCGGCAATGGGCTATCAGCCCGATGGTTCGATTACATATTATGAGAAAGCCAAACTGGTCCCTCTCATTGAACGGGTTCCTTTTGTGACTTTCCTGAAAAAAGTTATCCCTTTTAATATAGATTGGGGACAAATTTCCGGGTATGGACGGGGACGTAAAGTGAAGGATTTTAATACCGGCTCTGGAAGAATTACGGCTTTGGTCTGTTATGATGAAGATTTTCCAAATTGGGTTCGGCAATTTGTAAATAAGGGATCGGATGTTATTTCTGTGATCACAAACGACGGCTGGTGGGGAAAATCATCCGGATATATTCAGCATTTTGAATACGCCCGGCTTCGTGCAATCGAAAATCATCGATATGTCGTTCGAAGCGCCAATAATGGAATTTCGTGCGTAATCGCTAATAATGGGAAAGTGTTGAAGCAAACCAAATACTGGACACGTGTTGCTTTTAGAAGCGAAATCCCGGAAATGCATTATGAAACGATTTACACCAGATATGGTGATTGGCTGGGATATGTGACGATGATTATTACGTTCGCAGGAATTGTGTTTTTAGTGATTAAAAAATTGGTATCAAAATCTCAACCTTCTGAAATGACCACCATTTCCAGAGAATAACGTGATTACGAATACTCATTAGATCAACTCAACAATTAAATAACATTTATTGCCCTTTTATCTTGTTACAGGACAGGAAGTGGTATAACGAGATAAGTGCCACAAAGTCGACCACGAACTAGCACCGATGACCGCTCATTTTAAAATCCGTGTAAATCCGCGAAAATCTGTGGCAAAAAAATCAGTTCGATTTAATAGATACGATGATATTAAATTTGATCTCCTGATCGGTCATTTCAAATGATTGTGAGGATCGGGGCATTGTATGACGATACGAGTATTCAAAATTGGCTTTCAGAGTTTGAGAGAACTGATATCCAATAATTGTTGATGCCTGTAAACGGGCATCTCCTCTAATATCATTCTGATGATTTAATAATTGTCCGCCTTGCAACGATCGTGTCAGGTCCAATCCCAAATTATACGGCACGGTAATATCTTCCAAATAATTCAGCGTAAAGCTGATATCCAATGTATTTTTCAAACGATTGAAAATAAACGGCAGTCGAAATCCACGTTTGGTATAATTCATGGTAAGCTTCAAACCTTTTGAAATGCGATCTTCGACTGTCGGACCGGTAAAACTAAGGCTCGTGATTTTACTGTAATCATATTCCAGATTAGTACCTACATTATTTTTCCAGGTAATATTGAGTCCGATCATCGGGGAGAAATTCTTAGTGATATTGATTGCCGAGGCTTCATACGGATCCCGAATACTTTGAACCGTATAATTCCCAAGATTACCCGTTACGGTAGAACCCGCATCATTATAAAAATTCCAGCCAATCTGATATGAACTTTTATATTGATGAGTGAGCGATATATGAGAAGCGTATTTACCAATAAATGGTATTTTATTTTCCAATCCGGACCATCGTACCGACCAATCGGGTTTTGGAATGGGAGTAAATCCCAGGTTTCCAAGTGTAGACCCAGCGCCCGACAAATAGGCTTCTCTAAAATCCTGTTCTAAACTCGCCGGACTCAACACGGTTCTTCCATCTTTATTTCCGGTTTTATCACTTATCAAATTGGGATCATTGGGATTGATATCCTGTCTTGCGGTTTTAATCTGTTTGGCTAACAATTCACTATACCCTTTCCCAAATGCCCAAACCGATGAACTAATGTTCCCCGATTCATTCTTCAACGGATTTGTAATTTCATTCGAATTTGGCGGGAGCGTAAAATTACGACTCGTATTGCTATTCCAGGAGGTCGTCCAGTTCAAATCAATGGTGAAATTCGGAAATGGAGTGAGACGCGTTCGAATTGTGATCTGATCATTCCCAGTCCGGTTTAAATTTAAGGTAAGAGCCTGATCCGAATATGGATTTTGGATCAGATTATCCAGTTGGTTAGTCAAACCGATTCGATATCCAAAAGGTGGCGAAAACGAGCCGCTTCCAGGTGATCGGAACATATTGAATAATTGTGAGCCGCCTGCATATCCCTGCTGCGACCCACTTGTGTTATGATTATAATCAATATCGACAGACTGCATGCTTAACGCAGATAGTAAGAACTTTCGCCCGTAGTATTTAATGTCATCGAGCAGATTTCCCTTATCATGATCCTCTGAACTGACATTGCCATTGTTGTTCTCTTTTTTCTGTCGTTCCCTTTCTGCTTTTCGACGTTGTTTTTCTTCTTGTCTCTTCTGCGTAGCTTTTTGATTAGCTTCCTGCAAATTATTAATAAACGGTATTTTCATGAATAAATCCTTAACCCGCAAACTCATCGATTGATCCAGGCTCATGCTGTTACTGATATTCGCCCCCAAACTGGAACCTTTCGGCGTATTTTGCCAGGAAAAACCGCCATTATACGAAACGGAATAACTCAGCCAGTTCAGCAATTTCGACCGGCTCAGACGTGGACGCCAGCTGGTTGAATATTTTTCATCATAAGTCGTTCTTCTCGGTTTCGCATTTTTATTATTGAGTATTTTTTTGAAGACATCAAATGTCGGAATGGGGATGAATCGTGTGGAATCTCTTGGGTCGGGGCGAGTTGCGATATCCGCAAGTTTGAAATTCGTTGAACTTGAAAATGAAATCGGGATTGATGGCATAAAATTATAAGAAAACCCGAATTGTGAACTATAATCAAAATCATGTGTTTGTTTCCACGGCTGAGCTGGTCCGCCAAACGCACGCTGACGGGCTTCCTGATAGCTTCTTTTCAAACCAGCAGAAGCCGAAATGGATGAGGGCATATATCCAAATCGTAATCCCGACAGGACATTCAAAATCGGAACTTTTTCCATAAAACCGAACGGATGTACCAAACCAACTTTGTTAAAATTATAATTATATTGAATGCCCGTATTATAATTCCAATAGTTATTCAGTAAAGTCATTGGATCATGACTATCACCTGCATTATAAACGTAACTCATCGTGGTATGATCGAGTGTGGCTTTGGCAAGTCCTGAACGGGAATACTTTTTCGATATATTGGAGACGTTTATGGAATAACTCCTATTATAAGTCTGACTCTCGGTTATTTTTTGCTGAATGATCTGATTTTTTTCACGCTGAGGAATATTCCGCCTCATAATTGCTTTTTTGAAATCCGATAACCGGATATCACCTTCCTGAGGCAAATAACGGGGTGTACTTACATTTTGCCGCGCCGAAAACGAAACGGGAAAATTCCAGCCGTAACGATCGGGTATGAGCTTATTCAGATTTACTGTAGTATTGAAATTATACTGTGTTTTATTAGAAAACTGACGCTGTCCGAGGTGCGAATCCAACGATCCAAATCCATCCGTAGAACGATTCATACTTGCATCAACATCTGCAAAATCCGCCATGTTCATGTGCATCTTGGCATCAGCCGCCCAGCCTTTTTTATTGTTGTAACCGGAAACACTTAATTCATCGACCCAAAGTGTAGCGTCCAATGATGGAACTCCTTTATTAGAGGGTATAGTCGTACCCTCGGGTGCAAGATTTGAGGGATTTTTTATACCAATACCAATTTCAGTAATCTTATCCAGCGAAGGATTTCCTTTCACACCAATAACGGTACCCGGTGGTGCTCCTAATTCTTCGGCAATAGTTGAATCCTGAAACAAGGTATTTAAGTCACCATTTTCCTGATTACGCAACTGCTTTAATTGATTTAATGCAGTTAATACAAGATTAACACTATTTTGTTTTGGTAACCAGATTTCCTGAGCCTGCTGATCCAATTCTGCCTGCGATTTGGTATTTATTTTACCTCTGAAAAGTGTGGAATCGGTTGGAGTGATGGGTTGACGATATTCATAATAATCGTTCTTCAAATCACGTCCCAGACGCAGCACGAGTTCAAGATTATTTCGATTCTTATAACCTTCGCCATGTACAAACATTCGCAAATGAGAATAATTCAGCAAATTGAGACCTCCCGGATAATTACGCCTGACCATTCTCATATCACCCCGTCGTAAATCTTTCACTTTTAATGAAAGGGATTGCTCATTGGCAAGAATATTTCCCTGCTGCGTTCGATTGACCGGTCGAATGGAACCGGGTGGCTGACGATATGGAATCGGAGTTCGGGTTGAATTTTCTTCAATGTTTACCGTTGAAACTTGAAAATTGGTGTTGGGTGCATCCTGATTACCCACTTTATCCGATTTTCGCCATTGACTCCCCACCAGTTCCAGTTTGGCAAATCGCAGAGTAAAAGGCTCTTTATATCCGGACATCCAGATTCTGATGTGTGATACGTTTTGTAAATCTTTAATATCACCAAAAGCTCGCGTAAACTCACTTAAAGGAATCTTAACCTGATACCAATAATCACCCGGATGGCTTCCGTCCTCAACACGGTCTACAATATAATCATGACCCGGTTTCAAGGAGCTTTTCTCAGCCGGATTAAAGTTGATCTGATATTCGTAATATGAATTTCTATAATTCGGCTCACTTGGGATTTTCAGACCTTCCGCATCCGGTTTGTTAGTGATGGCTCGTTTATCACCTGTAGGCGGCTCTGAATTCCCCTCATAATATCCATACATCCTGTAAAAATAAGGCTGAATACCCGATGTTCCGTACTCCTGACGTAATTTCTTTTCACCAAAATAATCATAATCATCATCGGACGGATCACTTGCCATTTTTTGGTACGTAGCCGAATTTATGCCAAATTCCGATTTCATCTTATTGAGCCAGTCTGAAAACAGCGTCTGTTCATTTTTCACCCCATTATATCCACCTTTATCCGGAATGCCATCGAGTCCGACATCTTCCTGCTTCAAACTTTTTGTTGAAAATTGTCCGTCATAAGTAACCTGTGCATTTGGCACATACGATCGGTCGGATGGTCCAACAACCAACCCACTTGCGCCTAATTGAGAAAGCCCGTCTTCATTGTTCGAGGTATAATTAGGGATGACATCTTCCGATACGGTTCCCACATCCACATAAATATGTCCGTTGTAATCCTGCACTACATTATTAGGCTGTACATTTCCGTTTTGACGATATTGATCGGGAAGAACTGGTTGGACCCAAAATTCCACAAATTCAATATTATTTAATGTGAGATTTTCCAATCCATTTGGCAGCACTGCCGTCATACCTCCCCACATTTTTTGTGGTTGATTTTCAAGTAGATTTTTTAAATCCGGATTGTAATTATAAGGCCCTCGGTTCCTCGGATTATAATAAATATCCAAAGGTTGAATGGTATTCTGCTGTGGCAGTGTCTGTCGTTGCGGGAAGACATCCGTCACTTTCACTTTTGCTGTCGCCCGTCCGCGTTTTATTCCTAATAAACTCGATATATTGATCGGAAGCATGTACCAGGAAAACTGTGCTCTTAAATCGGAACGCTTGATTTTATCCTGTAGCGTCTCGCTTGGGTGACTCAAATCCTGATCATAACCGGGAACAGCCGCCGGTGCGGCAGCAAGGTGCCATTGTCCCGGATTCAAAAAACTGAAACTCGTTTTGGATCCCTCAAAATCATCTATAAATGATAATCCCTTCCTCTCGTCCGGTGTTAATTCTCCTTGTCGTATCGCATTTCGCATGGCATTGGTTTGTGCCACGCCGGGACGCAATTGAGCCCATTCACCGCTAAACGAAATGCTTGAGGGGGCTTTTGTTTGAAGTAATGGAATATGATCGATAGCACGGGTTAACCATGGGGCATCAAATTTAGCTCGTGCATCCAGTCCGAAGACAGAATTATTAATAGGTTCATCACCTATCCGGATTTTATCGGTTAATGGCTTGTCCTTCAATTTGAAATATGTACCTCCGAATTCAATATTCTTTGACAAATCGTATTGCGCGCGAATACCCGTAAATGTGGTCTGCTGAATTTTGAGGATCTGATTACTTTCGTAATCAATTTTAATCTGCTGACCGGGTGCCAGATACTTCTTATTTGTTATGATAATATTTCCGATCGAATAATCGACGGTATAATCAAGCCCTTCCGTCAGCTGAACACCATTGGAAAAGACTTTAACAGAACCCTGAACCAAGGCAACACCAAGATTATACGTATCGGAAGCGCCGCCTTTAGCTTTACCTTTTATTTCATAAATATTATTCTGCGATTCCTGACTCGCGATCTCTTTAGGTTTATTATATAAATCGGTAAAAGCCAAATTACTAATGGCGTCCTGTTTATTCGGTACAGCACTGTTATTATTGATTAAATTGATGATATGCTGACCAAATGGCTGCCGATAGGGGAAAATAATTCGCCCATCCACGGCATCCATAACCGGAGGTATAAAATCGACCTGATTGTCCGGTGTTTTCTGTCCATCCTGATTCACACGGTCAAGCCCCAGATCTGTTAATAATGTAGTATTGAAATTGGGCAATGTTTGGGAATCGGTATTCTGTCCGGTATAATAAACTCCAAGATCCAAGCCGTCTTGTGATAAATTCGTGGGGCCTAATGCGTAAACATTCCGCATCGTAAGCGGCCAGGTTGTGTAGCTGCTGGTCAAGTTCGGCTGCCGTACCAGCTGTAAAATCTGTACTGATTGACCGAGACTCTGAACATCCCCCACATTATGTTGTTGTCCATTCGCGGTATAATCGTAAGCAACGGCCAGAGCTTCATTTGGTAATAATGCCGTTTTGAGGAAAATCAAACCCAAACCTTGATTCATGGTATAATCGACCCCCGGTTTCAACTCAATCCAGGTTCCTTTTACAATATCACGATCACTTTTAAGACCAAGCCTTTGTGCAAGATTAGTCACATCAATCGTATCAATCTTTGAATTTCTGACCTGATCAAGAATGTTATCATTAATATTATCCAGTTTCTGATCAGGTGGTAAATAGGTGTCTCCATTTTTTCGCACACCCAAACCAGCAATAGCAACAGCCGTCTGAGGATTGGTCACATTTTCATTACCAATATCCAGTTTATAAATTCGAATATTTGAAAAATTAAACAAACTGGTCATGACCTGCGGATTGGAAACAGCTTGCTCAAAATGATCCCAGGAATAAAAATCGATATAAAAATCCTTATTATTCTCATAATCGGCAGGTCGGATATCGAAAGATTGTTCTTGCGATCCACCGGTAATCGTCTGTGTATTATTTTTACCCTGTTGCTGTGATAAAACCGATGTGATTTTTAATGGCCCGACTTTGGCTACCGATTTCAATCCAAACAAAGCATTACCACCCTGAATCAGTGAATTCCCCGTTTCCATTGAAACGTTACCTAATTCCACCGACTTAAGGATTTCATCATTATAACCCTGATAGATAATTTTCAACCTGTTTTGATAATCAAAAGGACGCTGGGTATCCCAGTCGGTCATAATATTCAGTTTATCACCGATCGTTCCTTTTATATTCAATTTCAGATTTTGATTGAACGTAGGATCTACTCTTTTCTGCTGACTCGGCGGTAAAGATGGATCCGCTGTTTTCTGAATGGAGGCACCCACATTCATATTAGCCGTACCGGTAACCCGTAAATTGACCTCCGGTTTCCCAAAAATAGTCGTGAATGCTGATTTTCTTCCGCCCGGTATATTGATCTTAAAATTCAGCAGTCCCTGATGTATCTCTCTCTTCAAATTAGATTCTCTGACTAAAGAAACCCAGTTTTGATGCAGTTTATCTTTCAGGCTTAACTTTTTGAATTGGTCAAAGCTATAAGCTCTCGGCAGGGAAGCCGGGATACCCATTATTTCGCGCTGTACAACATAATTATCCGATGAGTCACGTTGTATAACAATATTATCTTCAGGTATCTGTAAGTTAATCAAATCGGATCGTTTATTCGGAAAAGGAGAAACAATACCTTTCCATTGTGGCTCCGGCAATTTAATGCTATCAGCTTTTACAGAACTATCAGCCAGGGACGGTAAATATCCGGATTTGTGTAACAAATGGACTGAAAATTGATATCCTTTTAAAAAAGGCTGTGCCTTAACATCAAAGGATATTAAGCTTAATAAAGCCAGTACCAAAAGAACACCTGATGTCTTAAATTTTTTTTGATGTACGAGCCGCACTTAGATTACAATATACTTTTTGCTTGGTGACTAATTTAATATGAATCATTAATTATTGATCCAGGGCAACTACGTTAACAATCAGGCTATAGGCTCTCCTTTTGGGTTTTGAAAGGATTGTGCATTAACTTCTCTTTCAAATATTGTTTAAAAACGATTATAATGTTTTTAAATAAATAATTAAACTTTAAAGAAGGAAAAATATCAATATTCTCTCATCAATATCAATTTAACTTAATGACTGATTTTATGATAGCAGTTAATTTAATAGACGGCAAGTATATTTTTAAACTTTAGTATGCGTTTTTATCCCACAGCTTTACAGAGAGATCTCATCAAGCGGCATATTGGTCCGTTTATATTTACTTTTCTGACCATTATGTTTCTGCTGTTAATGCAGTTTCTGATGCTCTATATCGATAAACTTGTAGGTAAAGGAATACCGACATCAATCGTTTTGGATCTCATTTTTTCCAATTTAGCCTATATGGTTGTCCTTGCTGTCCCTATGGCGGTATTGGTATCTACACTTATGGCCTTCGGACGTTTTTCGGAGTTAAATGAATTTACGGCTCTTAAGGCCGGTGGTGTGAGTCCGCTAAAAGTTATTTTACCGCTAATATATCTTTCCGTTCTTTTGAGTCTGGCTCTGGCTTGGTTTTCGAATTATGTACTGCCGGAAGCCAATTATCATGCCCGTTCTCTTTTCATAGATATCCGTATGAAAAAACCTGGTTTCGACTTGAAGCCTAATACATTTTATAATGGAATCAGTGGTTATACTTTTCTTGTAAAGCGTATCGATTCTCAAACCGATTCCCTCTATGATGTCACGCTGTTCCAGGAGCAAAATAAAAATCATGATTTTGCAGTCATTAAATCTAAAGAAGGATATCTCAAAAGTGAAAAAGATGAAGAAACCCTGACACTTTATTTATATCATGGACATTTACTTCGATATCTGCCGCAGCAGGTTGGTCAACCTAAACTTACAGATGTAACTAATTTTAAAAAATATCGCATCAGTTTCGATATTTCGCAATTGGCTTTCTCACGTTCCAATCCTGATCGATATAGTCGTGACGACCGTACCATGAGTGCACAGGCAATGGTAGCTGTTATAGATACCCTAAAAGGGCAAATACAAAATGCAAGGTCAAATTTTGAAAAGACGAATTCACCTTTAGCGATTAATTTTAAGAAATCGAAGAACGCTACTAATTTCTCTCATTACTATAAAAAGGATTCAACATCGGTCAAACCACCCGTAAAGACACAATTTGTCGTTTTAAATCAGGTAAAAAATTTAAAGCAAGAAGAAGATCTTGCCCAAAATGGCATTGAACAACTCAGGCAAACCATTATCAATTTTGAAAACTTAGGCGTAAATCTGGAATGGCGGCAAAAACGTAAAGCAGAATATAAAGTCGAGGTTCATAAAAAACTTTCTATCCCCTTTGGATGTATTATTTTTGTACTGATTGGAGCACCCCTGGGCTTATTAACCAGGAAAGGGAATTTAGGATATGCCGCTTTAATTTGTGCCATTACATTTACATTTTACTGGCTGAGTTTGATACAAGGGGAAAAACTGGCCGATCGCATGTACATCACTCCTTTTTGGTCAATGTGGTTCGGTAATATTGTCCTTGGAATTATTGGTATATTACTCCTAATAAAAATACAACGAGAACATTTTTTCACGCGGTAGAAGTAGAGCATTTTGTTGAATAAAATCGATAGATACATCATATCCCGTTTGTTTACGATAACCGTGTTCGTCCTGGTCGTACTGATATTTATTTTTGTGGTCATCGATTTTTCACAAAACAGTGATGAATTTACCGATCATGGAGCGACTATTGAGCAGGTGCTTACGGTTTATTATGCGAATTATGTACCTGAAATCATTCGCCTGGTAACTCCCGTAGCTGTATTTATAGCCTGTCTTTTGGTCACAGGCCAGATGGCCGACCGGATCGAAATAGTCGCATTAAAAGCTGCCGGAGTAAGTTTATACCGGCTTCTTATACCCTATTTATTGTTCGCCTTTTTTGCCGCTGGAGTCATAAGTTATCTGGATGGATTTATTGTACCCAAATCGAACGTAAAACGTATCGATTTCGAGCATAAATACCTGAATAAGCCCTCCCAAAGAATTGACAAAAGTCAGATCTTTCGTCAGGAATCGAAGAATTCCATTTTAATGATCAATTACTTCGATCCCAAGGGACAAACAGCCTATCATGTGCGTTTCTTCAGGTTTAAAGATAATAAAATCGTTGAAACACTCGACTTAATCCGTATGGAATGGAAGAAAAAGAAACATCAGTGGATGATGTATCAGGGTAAACGGCGTATTTATACAGAACACGGCGTCATTTCCAAACACTTTACGAAACGGGATACCACTTTAAACATTTACCCACGGGATTTGGCACGTACAACAACGGATGTTTATCAGCTGACTTATCCGGAGATTATTCATTATATCCAAAATCTTGAACGAAGTGGTGCCGGTAATATTGATTTACCCAAAGTTCAATTTTACAGCAAATTGGCGTATCCCTTTTCCATCATCGTTGTAATTTTGATTGGGGTTGCTCTTGCAGCGGAAAGAAGACGCGGCGGGCGTGGGGTTCATATTGCCTATGGATTAACCATTAGCTTTATTTATCTCGTCTTCATGAAAATGACGGAGCCATTTGGAAACCAAGGAGATATGCCTCCGCTAATCGCAGCCATCGCCCCTCACCTCTTTTTCTTTATCGTGGGTATTTTCTTATTTATCAAGGCGAAAAAATAAAGGAGGAATGGAATATCATTTATGACGATAGACGTGGGTCATGAACGGTATTCATTCTGAAGCATGGGATTATTATATATTGATATTGTTCTATATAAATTTAGCAACTATAAAATACCGTTAACCCGGATTATTCACCAAGAAATTTTATCGTGACCACGGCGAATTAAAAATATGCAGGGCACGCGAAAATTTCGCAGCTTTATTAACGTCCTTAAAATTGAATATCAATTAAATTTACATAAACTATTAATTTACAATATTATACATGCTATGTTTATTATTAACGTGAATAAATCGGGTTAAATCGAATTCACCTTTTTACTATGCTTCAGGGATTGGTCCCCGGTAAGACATGTTAATATCCTGTTTGCTTTCCGTTTGAATTTCACCGAACTGCTCCTCATATCTTTTAATATTATCGCCCAGTGCATTAATCAAACGTTTCGCATGATCCGGAGTTAAGATCATTCTTTTAACCACTTTTGCTTTTGGCACTCCCGGCATCATTGAGATGAAATCTAAAATAAACTCAGACGGCGAATGCGTAATCATTACCAGGTTTGCATAAGTTCCAATAGCTTCTTCTTCGGTTAATTCGATATCTATTTGATTTTCATCCTGTTGTTCTTGCATCCGTTATACTCCTTTAAGATTCTTTATTTTTGGTATTTGAAATTGCATTTATAAGATCACTACGCGTTAAAATCTGCATATTATGATCATCCATTTTGATAAGGACGGCCGGGGTATTCTTATCCATCATTTTACTGATTTGGGTTAAGCGAATATCCCGGGAAACAACCGGAAATGGTTTACTCATCACTTCCGTCACTTTGCGTTCCTTCGCCGAGGAATCGTCGACCAAATGATTTAATATTTGCGTTTCATACAAACTACCAATCACATTCGAGCCTTCAAACACAGGCAGCTGAGAAATATCCTCATCACCCATAATTCGAATAGCTTTACCTAACGTATCATCAGCATCGACTTTAATCAGGCTGCGTTCTCCGTTTTCCTTCAGATACAGGATATCACCAGCAGTAAGACTCGTAGATTCATCCATAAATCCATTATTAACCATCCACTCATCATTATAGATTTTGGAGACATACCGTGTACCACTGTCTGGTAACAATATCACCATAACATCCTTTTCTGATAATGGGTTCTTACGGATATACTCCAAAGCTCCCCAAACTGCCGAGCCACAGGAACCACCAACAAAAAGACCTTCTTTTCTTGCCAGGGCCCGGGTCATTAGAAAAGCATCTTTATCAGAACATTGAACAACTTCGTCGATCAAGTCAAAAGCCATATTTTGGGGAATAATATCTTCGCCAATCCCCTCCGTTAAATAGGGAGCAATTGCCGATTTATCAAATTTTCGCGTTTTATGATACGATTTATACACAGACCCAACCGGATCAATACCGATAATCTTTATTTCGGGATTCATCTCCTTGAGATATCGTGCTGTACCTGAAATCGTGCCTCCCGTTCCCATCCCAGCAACAAAATGGGTTATTTGACCATCCGTCTGCTCCCAAAGTTCAGGTCCGGTTGTTTCATAATGAGCTTCTGAATTACTGAGATTATCGTATTGATTGGGATACCATGAATTGGGAATCTCTTCATTTAAACGTTTCGCTACCGAATAATAACTTCTGGGATCATCTGGTTCCACATTTGTCGGACATACCTTTACCTCACTACCTAATGCGCGGAGCATATTTACTTTTTCCATACTCTGTTTATCGGTAGTGGTAAAAATACAGTTATATCCCTTAACAGCGGCTGCCAGTGCAAGTCCCATCCCTGTATTTCCGGAAGTTCCTTCAATAATCGTTGCTCCCGGATTGAGAACACCTTCACGTTCTGCATCCTCAATCATTTTCAGAGCGATACGATCCTTAACACTTTGACCGGGATTGAAAAATTCGACTTTGGCCAATATTGTAGCCGTTTGCCCTTCTGTAATATTATTAAGTTTTACAAGAGGCGTATTCCCTATCGTTTCAATAATTGAATTATACCACATAATTTTTGTTAAATGCTTAATTCTCTCTAATACCGATTCCTGATCTCATCTTATAATATAAGGGTTATCCATCAGGAATACGGTAAAATTCTACTCAGAAATATCTTTTACTAACTGAAAGTCACTAAAATTCGTCGGAATATACAATATTATTATAAGACCTCCTCATTCACCCGAATCGTTCCCTTAAAAAATAGAAAACAATACATATCATATTGTTTATAAATGAATTTGGCGAATAATCCGGGTAAGGTCAATAATGCACTAACTTCAACGATAAAGCCAAGCATTTCAACCTATATTTTCCCCTTAAGATGAATCTGAAATCTTCAGTAGTGCAATGACTTATGATAACTTAAATTAATCCTCAACCCAAAAATTTTTAAAAATGATCATTTGTAATACCCACTTACCTGACAATCTCTTATTGAAGTTCATGAATTTTCACTTATCTTATCGCAGGATCACAAAAGAAATGTATTCATGTGATTTACTGCTTAACTTTATATAATTTGAAGTGGTCAGAAAAATTTCTGAAATATTATAAATCCTTACGGAAGCATTTTAAACTAATTATTTATCCATGTTTATAGATCAAAAAAAGCCCAAAGACTACGACTGTGGTTATAACCTTGATTTAATGATCGCAGCACTGCCACGAATCGAAGATGCGGACGAACGCCAAACCTATGCCAAGAGAATTGTTGGTCTCATCAAGCAGAGCCATATCAACTGGGTCGATAAAGACGGCAATAGCGAAGAGGCCTGGAATTATTATTTCCAACTGGCTGATTATAATCCTGAAGATTATGGTATCATAAATCCATACCAAACCGGTCAACTGGACGACGCACGATAATTCAACTGATTAGATATTCTATTCAATCATCTTATCATTACTTTTTTATTGAAAATCGTTTCTTTCAATGCCTCATATTCCGATTTTACCATCCCAAACATCAATTTATTATGGAATCGGTCTTGTTTAAACGTATGCTCACGTAATTCACCTTCCTGATTAAATCCCAATTTTCTAACCAGTCCAATCCAGGTTTTATTAAAATCGAAAGCAGCCGTAATTACTTTGTTCATTTTCAGATCATCAAAACAATAGCTGAGTGCCTGCGCCATAGCGTGTTTGCCGTACCCTTTGTTCCAGTATCTTTTTTCGCCAATTGTACATTCGAGCGTACATCGTAAATTGTAATAATCGATATCATGAATATCGATTATTCCGATCAGCTCATGTTTTTTTTCCGAGTGTATCTCAAGTAGTTCGGTTGAAGGGTTGTCATGAATCTCCCCCTTGACACGCTGCAGGAACGATTCGAAACTTTCAATTTTATGCGGATAATCAGAATCATAAAAATTTAGTTCCTCGTCGTTATTCCATTTAAAATGGGTTTGTACATTTTGGAAATCGAAAGGTTTTAATTCAACCATAATTAATACGTTTTTTTATACTTACCGAAATATTTATCCAATTTTAATTTTCCAAAAGAATACCACTAAGCGAGTAATCCTTTTTGTCGGAATCGACTTTAATAACCTAAAAAAGCGCTTCCTAAGAGCTATTAGTTCTAAGTATCGCACTTTTCTTTTAAAAATTAAAACACATTTTTAAGAAATAGGAAATTATACTTTTCCAAGACTCCTGTGATTGTAAATTCATTAGCGTATCAATCAATTTACAGTTATATTTAAGTTTAAATTATGAAAAGTATTATTGTCGAAAATTGATATTATTTTTAATGGTTTGGTAATTTCGTCGGTGTAAATTTTAACTGAATCTTTTTTCAATTAATTGCATTTAGATAGAAAATAGTACATTAAAATATTCATTTTATATTTTTAGTTAATTAGAAATAAATATTTCGAATGCTGGATTTACCTTCTAAATTAGTCGATTCTATACAGGAGAGTGTTGAGAACCAACTGAAAAAGCCATCTTTGAAATCTTTTATACATTCGGGTCTCCAGCAAATATCACAACAGCAGGAATCTCACTATCTTGCATTCTCATTTCCGTTTGAAAAGATAAACCCAATAGCTTTATTAGATAAAATCGGATCGAAAGAAGATTTTCGGTATCATTGGGAGAGACAGGATTTAAAATTATCATTTACCGGTAGCGGTGTTATAGCGCGATTAGAATCTAACGGAACCGATCGTTTCAAAAATATATCTTCCAGGGTACATGAGATTCAAGAAAAAACCTTAACCTATGAGGGAATAGATCATCCGTTATCAGGTTTGAACTTTCTGGGTGGTTTTTCTTTTTTTGATGAAGTTCATTCCAATGATTGGAGAAAATTTGGCTCTGGTAATTTTGTAATACCCGAATGGATTTATATTCGCAGTAAAAAGGATAATATCCTAACTATAACACTGGAAATATCTCCGAATAAAGATTTTGAAGATGTGTACAATCTATTATCGGATAAACTGGAAACCATAACTCAAAAGCTTATTCAGTCTACATCTTTCAAATCTCCCGCTGCTGAGCTTTCATATAAAATTGAAAAACGAGCGGATGCCTATGAACATTGGGAAACAAGCGTAGAAAAAGCCACTCAATTAATCACTGAAGGAGCGTTTAATAAAATTGTTCTAGCCAGAGATATTCGTGTGAAGACGAACCGTATGATTTCGGCGACTCGTCTATTACATCATCTTCGTGAACATTATCGAACGAGTTATTGCTTTTTGATACAAAATAATAACTCATCGGCTTTTGTGGGTTGCTCACCGGAACGCCTGGCTTCTTTTCATTCTAATTTTGTATTGGCTGAAGGTTTAGCCGGAAGTATCTCAAGAGATGAAGACAAAGCTAAAGATGAGGAACTGGCTGAACGATTACTTAATAGTTCTAAAGACCGGCAAGAACATAGCTTTGTGGTAGAAGCCATAGAAAAACGTCTGAAACAGTTTACTGATCAGATAGATTATCCGGAGATTCCAACGATTAAAAAGTATATTAATGTACAGCATTTATACACTCCTATCACGGCTTGGTTAAATGACAAAGTGGATCCGTTGCTTGTTTTAGAACGCTTACATCCAACACCCGCCGTAGGTGGTACCCCCAGAAAAGAAGCTTTACCCTGGATTAAAGTATTGGAAAATTTTGAACGAGGTTGGTATGCTGGTCCCGTAGGCTGGTTTAACAGCAAGGGAAATGGAGAATTTTGTGTTGCGATACGAAGCGGACTCATCTATGATAATAAGGCCCGGTTTTATGCCGGTTGTGGTATCGTTAAGAATTCTGTTCCCCAATCAGAATGGGAAGAAACCAATCTGAAATTCATTCCAATGTTATCTGCTATTCAATATGCGTAAAAAATTACAAGATGGTGAACTCACCTTTCAGTGGGCTCTCGATTTCATTACCGAACTGGCTAATCATGGCCTTAAACATATTGTTATTTCTCCCGGCTCCCGTTCAACACCTTTAACCTTAGCAGCCGCTGCAGAATCCCGAATAGAGAAACATGTGGTTCTTGATGAACGATCCGCTGGATTTTTAGCACTCGGTATCGCAAAAGCCACCGGTAATCCGGCTGCGCTTATTTGTACTTCAGGAACAGCTGCAGCCAACTATTTTCCAGCTGTTATTGAGGCCAAAATGTCGGGTACACCGCTGCTTATCTTAACCGCCGACCGTCCGCCCCAGCTTCGTGCGATAGGAGCTTCACAGGCAATCGACCAAATAAAATTATATGGTGATTATCCTTTAATGTTTTTTGAAGTCGGCGAACCACAAGCGGATCAGGAAGATTTCGATCGCCTGCATCTTTTGGCTGCTCAGGCGTACTTCACAAGCAAAAATGAGAATGGCCCTATTCATCTGAATTTTGCATTCAGAAAACCGCTTGAACCTTCTGCCGAGTATCTTCAATCGGCTATTGATTCACGAAATAGTGATAAAGAATCGGTGAAGCCGCCAGCATTAGCCGTTCATAAAGAACGACATAACTCATTTCAATTTACTGACATAATTGTCAATATTATTTCTAATGCTGCCCGTCCGGTAATCATTGCCGGACCTTCGGCAACGACACAATCCTATCGTTGTGTGGTAGAATTGAGTGAATATTTATCGGCACCGGTAATCGCCGAATCACCCTCTCAATTAATTCCTCTAATAGAAAAAGATCATCTGGTATTTGGTCAGGATGCTTTTTTGAGGAATCGTGAGATACGTGAAGAACTCAAACCCGATCTTATCATTCGTTTTGGAGATCAGCCCATTGGAAAAGGTCTTGAGTTGTATCTAAAACATCACAAAGATGTCTATCATATTCTGTTTTCAACTAATACTGATTGGCAGGATGCCACTTTATCCGTTAATTACAGAATTCCAGTGAATCCTGAAAAAATACATCTTGAAGCTATTTCATTAAATCCCTCTCCGGACTGGTTATCGAAATGGCAACAATACAGAAACCGGTTTGCTGGTTTCAGAAATCATCTATTTAAAGACGGTGCTAAGTTAACAGATGGACTGATTTTTCATACAATCGGACAAGCCTTATCTGATTCATCGAATATATTCCTATCCAATTCATTTCCTGTGAGAGACCTGGATCTTTTTGCAGCACCTTTACGCGGGAATCATGCTTATTTTGTTAATCGAGGTGCCAGCGGTATTGACGGAATAATTTCAAATGCAATTGGCGCAACGATAGCAAGTCAGAAACCCGGGGTGCTTTTTATAGGTGATCTTGCTTTCTCACATGATTCCAATGCGTTGTTAAGCAATAAGTTTCTTTATGGAAAGCAAACGTTAGTCATCGTTGTGATCAATAATCATGGGGGAAATATTTTCAGAATGCTGCCTGTTTATCAGCATAAAAAATATTTTGAGACGTATTTTGAAACTTCTCAGGAAGTATCCATTCCGGACCTTGCCCGAGCATACCATATCGGATATCGACGCGTACAATTTCTATCAAACCTGGCAGCTTCTTTTAAAGACTTGTCCAGTCAATCAGGAATACAGATTCTGGAATGTATTACAGACGCGGATCAATCAATGGCTCAGCGGGAAGCTTTATGGAATATTGGATAAATACGATGGTTTCTCTGTATATTTAGTTTCGCTTATAGCACGCCTTAACCCGGATTATTCACCAAGAAATTTATCGCGTGATCAAGGCGAAATTAAAAATGTCGAACCCTGATATAGCTTGACAACCGACCACATACGACAGAGGCTGTGAAAAACTATAAATCAAATTTAATTAGCTTAAATAATTTAAGTGCTTCGCGCGATTTCGCTTTGCTTACCCACTCTCAATAACCCGAAAGTATGCGGGACAAGTTCTCCCTTTCCCAGATAAATCCGCGATAGGGAGAGAGGCTCTTCAATAAAACTCGAAAAC
>Ga0102956_1000136_pt1 | contig 24064 bp, 20 predicted proteins | sample SalPonF2_A_D2_MG_FD_84515 | JGI IMG/M metagenome (GOLD analysis project Ga0102956, IMG submission 84515) | Salt pond soil microbial communities from South San Francisco under conditions of wetland restoration - Salt Pond MetaG SF2_A_D2_MG ...
ACAACAATATCTGATGATTCGAGTATATACTTCAGATCTTTAAGTGTACCGATAAAATCGGTTGCCTCTTCACTTTTTCCGCTGGTATTCATTGCAAAAATCAGGGATCCAAAAGACCGGAAAAGGTGAGCCGTGTGCTTGCCGATTCCACCAAAACCCAAAATACCAATTGTTGAATCCTTAATATATTTATTCGGTTTACCAAACATATTAAACTCGCCCCTTTTCATATTTTCATGTTCCTCCATCAACCTTTTGGACAGGGCGAGCGCCATTGCAACTACGTGTTCTGCCATCGGCTCCCCATAGGCTCCGGCATTAGAGGCAATAGTTATATTCTTCGGTATCTTCTCAAATGGAACATGATCGGCGCCAGCCGATAATAACTGCATGAAGCGAGCTTTCTTTACCAAATCAAAATCATTACCAAACTCTTTTGCGGGATGCCAGGCTAAGATGATACCCGCGCTTTTTAAGGCTCTTTGTCTTTCTTCACTATTCTTATCGTATATAAACTCCAATTCGCCATGTTCCTTTAAGCCTTCTTCAATAATCTCGCGTTTCGTTTTGTCAACTTTACAGGTGACAACTATATGTTCAGACATGAGGTAATAATTTTAAAATGTTTATTTATTCATGTTCACATTGTGATTTTTAGATAAAATTTTATCCAATTTCAATGTTTCACCTATCTGCATACTTATAAATTCTTCTTCCGGGATTTTTCTTTCTTTTAACGCTTTTGAGAGTAATTCAGGTGGTTCATCCGGTTTTTCATCCGCCAACATAAATGCACCCCAGTGCATGGCTACGGAAAAATAAGATTTAATATCAAGGTGAATTTTGACGGCGTGTTCAGGATCAACATGAACAGGACTCATAAACCAACGGGGTTCATAAGCCCCTATTGGAATAGCCGCTAAGTCAAAAGGTCCGTATAGCTCTCCAATTTCTTTAAAATCTATATTATATCCGGTATCACCAACAAAATAAAAGGAGAAATCAGGATGAGTTAGAATCCATCCTGACCAAAGCGTTTTATTCATGGATAATGGAGAGCGGCCGCTGAAATGCTGGGCGGGAACACAGCGGATGATCCATTTATTTTTAGTTATCGATTGCCACCAGTCAAGCTCTGTAACACGATCAATACCTTCATTACGGAACCAGTCCTTTACACCTAACGGAACGAAATAATGTGGTGGATTTTGTTTCTGCTTAGCTTCCAGTTGCAAGATCGTCGCACGATCGAGATGGTCATAGTGGTCGTGGGATAAAATCACCCAGTCAACTGGAGGCAAATCATCAACTGTAAGGCCGGGCGGATTAATGCGTTTGGGTCCCAGCCACGAAAATGGTGAAGCATTTTCACCCAGCATAGGATCCGTGAGTATATTCAGACCATTGTATTGCAATAAAAAAGCCGAATGCCCAATCCATGTTAATGTGGGAACCGATCTGTTTTCTTTTAAGAAACCCACATCATTTTTATGGACCGGCAGTTCAACCGGTTTATGATCTTTACCAAATCGCTGCCTCTGCCATTTGATAAAATCCCAGAAATTCCTCCCTGGAATGGGATGATTATTTCTAAATCCGTTTTTCGTATGATGCTTCTTCAAAATAAGTAATTTGCATTCACCAGTGGTTTGACCGGTTTATAAACGCATTATAACATTTTTTATGTTTTTATATTCATAGAGTGAGTCGGCTGCGCACCAGATTATCTGTGATCGATAGACTTTTATCATTATGCTTTTCATCCCTATGCTCTTTGTGCCATGCACTATGCTCCCTGCTATAGAATTATTTACGTCCCCTGCTTTGAAAATCGATCATCCATTCAGGATAAATCTGTGTGGGTTGTGTGATTTCCGAAATCGTTGCAAGTTCATCAGCTGTTAATTCCACTTCTGCGCTACTCAGATTATCATCCAGCTGTGACATATTTTTGGCACCGATAATAACTGAAGCCACGCCATTTTGTTCCAACAGCCATGCTAAGGCGACTTGAGGTATCGACGATTCATGCTTTTTAGCAATTTCATCCATGGCATCCACAACATCATACGCCTTTTCCTTATCGACAGGAGGGAAATCAAAGCCGGTTCGCCGTGCATCTTCGGGACCATCCTGATTTCGACGGTATTTACCCGTTAAAAAACCACCTGATAAAGGTGACCACGGCAATACACCGAGTCCTTCTTCTTTACTAAGCGGCAGCAATTCATGTTCCAGGTCACGTGCTGCAACAGAATAGTAAGCCTGAAGGGAGACAAATGATTCCCAGCCGTTGAATTTCGAAACCTGCAGAGCTTTGGCTATTTGACGAGCAGCCCAGTTAGACACACCGATATATCGTACTTTTCCATGTCTGACTAAATCGGTGAGCGCCTGTAATGTTTCTTCCATCGGCGTTATCGGATCCCATCCATGAACCTGGTACAAATCTATATAATCCGTATTTAGACGGTTCAGACTGGCTTCGCAAGCCTCCATTATATGTTTTCGGGATAGACCGACGTTATTTACATCCCCTGTTCCTTCGGCCGCTTCATCACTCATGGCACCTCGAACTTTCGTTGCTAAAACAACGGAATCCCGTTTTATATCCAGATCTTTTAAAGATTGACCGAGTATCTTTTCCGATTCACCACGGGAATAAACATTAGCCGTATCAAAGAAATTAACACCGGAACCATACGCTTTGGCTATCATTTCGTTGGCCAGTTTTTGATCTACGGCTCCAATATTGTGAAAAGTTGAGCCAAAAGTCATTGTACCCATACACAATTCTGATACTTTTAAACCGGAATAACCTAATTTTTTGTACTTCATAAGAATGATCTATCGTTTTATTTTTTTGATTCTGATAATTATTTATTGCCCAATAATATTTTCATCTTTCTAACACACATGACGAGAAATTAGTTTATTTATGAAGTGAAGAATACGGGTATAAGAGATTAAGTAACATCCCCAGCCTTTAATTGCCGGAACTAAAAAAAGCCCGGTAAGATTACCGGGCTTAATAAGATCAACAGCACTAATATAACGCATCAATCTCCATCTTTAATTCCTGCCATTTCGGCACTCACTTTTGCCAGGGCCGCCCAGTCGAAATCTTCCCAGCCTTTGGCTACGCCGGATAGATAGTGATCGTGCATGAGACTTGCCAACGGCATGGGCACTTCGGCCGTACCGGCTGATTCGAGTGCAAGACTTACATCCTTCAGGCCGTGTTTCATCTTAAAACCTGCCGGTGTATACGATTCATCAGCTATGAGCGTACCATAATTCTTATAAATAGGCGAATTAAATAATGCCCCATTAATAATTTCAAGGTATTCCTTAATATCCATACCCGATTTTTTGATCAATGCAAAAGATTCGCCCAAAGACTCAATCATGGATGCAATCATGAAATTACCGGCTACCTTAACGAGATTGGCTTTGAATGCTTCTTCACCTACTACGGATGTTTCCCGGCCCATTATCTCAAACAGAGGTTTACATTTTTCGATTGCTTCGTTATCCCCGGCGGCAACAATCCAAAGTTTACCGTCGGCCGCAAAATCAGGCCGGCCAAAAACAGGTGCCGATACGAAAGTAGTATTTTCCTGTTCATGGACTTCTTCAAACTCCCTTGACAGTTCGGTACTGATAGTACTCATAGATATATGAATAGCACCGTCTTTCATGGCATCAAGTCCGCCATCATCGTACATAACCGACAAGAGCGCGTAATCGTCAGACAGCATAGTGATCAAAATATCCGCATCGGATACAAGATCCTGAACAGAATCGGCTACTTTTGCACCCTCTTTCCTAAGGTTCTCAGTTTTTGAATAGGTCCGGTTGTATACTGTTATTTCATGATTATCAGCGTTGAGTAAATTACGAGCCATGGGTTCCCCCATATTTCCTAAACCGAGAAATCCTATCTTCATAAAAAACTCCTTTTTCACTTAATTTTAGTTAAATAATTTCTGTAGTGATTCTATAACCTTATCAAGATTTTCATCACCTATCTGCAAATGGAACGTTGCACGGATTGTTTTCGGTCCAAATGGAGCCATAAAAATATCATAATCTTGTAATTTTTTAAGAGCTGACTCTGCTGTTTCATCTATAACATCAAATATAACAATGTTCGTTTCTACCCGGTCAAAGTCTATATTCAGTTTGGAACATTTGGAGACAACTTCAGCAAATTTCCTTGCCCGTTTATGATCTTCCGCCAGTTTGGGTAAATGATGATCCACGGCATAATCAGCTGCGGCGGCGAGGATACCAATCTGACGCATACCTCCACCCAACATTTTCCGCATTCTACGGCCTTTGGCAACTCTTGCTTTGGTTGATAGCAACATAGATCCGACTGGTGCACCCAAACCCTTACTGAAACAAACTGAAATGGTATCGGCAATTTTCCCGAAAAACCCAAAGTCTATGCCCGATGCTATATGAGCATTCCAGATACGCGCGCCGTCAAGGTGAACAAACAGCCCATGCTTATCAGCCAATTCCCTGATGGACAGCAGATTATCTTTTGTATAACATACACCGCCACCTTTATTGGTAGTATTTTCAAGCGCAATTACTTTTGTGTGAGGATCCCATTCATTTTTTGTCCTAATAGCCGGCTCTATGACTTCGGGGGTCAAAACACCATTGGTTCCTTTAACCGGACGTAACTGAACTGAAGAGAGCAACGCCGCGGCTGTGGCTTCATAATTAAAGACATGGCCTGTTTCATCAATAATTATTTCGTTGCCCGGCTCTGTTAATAAATTCACCGATAGCTGGTTACTCATTGTACCACTGGGAACAAAAAGTCCGGCCTCCATACCGAACATACCTGCCACTTTTTCCTGAAAAGCATTTACCGTGGGATCATCGGCAAACACATCATCACCGACTTCTGCTTTCATCATAAATTCCCTCATCCCGGGAGTTGGTTTGGTTACCGTATCGCTTCTTAAATCAATCATAGATCTCTACTTTTGTTTATCACATAAAAAAGGAGACCACTTTTGATGGCCTCCCTTTATGATAGTTTTTAAATTTATTTATCGTATTTATAAAAACCTTCACCCGTTTTATCCCCCAGTTTGCCGGCATCAACCATCTTCACCAGCAAGGGACAAGGCCGGTATTTCGGGTCCTTGAAACCTTCATATAGTACTTTTAGAATATCAAGACAAACATCCAAACCGATGAAATCGGCTAATCGCAGGGGACCCATCGGATGCGCCATGCCCAATTTCATAACCGAGTCAACGTTTTCAGGGGTTGCTACGTTCTCATAAACCGCAAAAATAGCCTCATTAATCATCGGCATCAACACCCGGTTGGAAACAAAACCAGGATAATCATTAACAGGTACCGGTTCTTTCTGCAATTTCTTAGCTGTGTCTTCTATCGTTTGATAAACTTCATCGGAGGTATCGAGTCCACGTACGATCTCAACCAAACGCATAACAGGTACGGGATTGAAAAAGTGCATCCCGACTACCTGTTCCGGCCGATTGGTTACAGCTGCCAGTTTGGTAATTGAAATAGATGATGTATTGGAAGCTAAAATGGCAGTATCCGGTGCCGATTTATCGATCGTTCCAAATATCTTTTTTTTGAGATCAAAATTTTCGTTGACTGCTTCCACGATTAAATCCCGATCTTTAACACCGTCTTCAAGATTCAGGTTAACGGTTATATTATCAAGTGTTTTCTTCTTGTCGTCTTCGGTGATTTTCTCCTTCTTCACCATGCGAGACAAGTTTTTATCGATATTAGCCAATGCTCTGTCGGCGAACTCCTGTTTGACTTCAACTAATGTTACATCAAAACCGTTCATGGCGAACACATGGGTAATACCATTCCCCATCGTACCACCACCAACAACGGCGACTTTTTTAATGTCCATAATAATTTCCTCTCATTAATTTTTTTATCTCTATTGATTGATTCAATATTTTTTTTCTAAAAGCGATTTTTCAGTCTATAATGCTCTCTTTTTATGGAAAAGAGTAGGCAATATCTCATCAATATTCAATTACGGTTTGTAACCTGTATCAATAAAAAATTGTTTAACTGTTTCTTCAGCTGAAACTCTTGGCCTTATCAATTTCAATTCACCGTTTTTCCGGATTAATACTTCTGCCGGATAGGCCCGCCGATTATATTCGGATGCCATCGTCATACCATAAGCACCCGCCTCAGTCAGGGCCAGGATATCCCCTTCTATGGTCTTTGGCAGTATCCGGTTATCAGCTAAAACATCACCACTCTCACAAATATTACCACTGACAGTATAGATTTCTGTGGCCGGTTCATCCATCCTATCGATATTAATAACATTATGATAAGCATTATATAATAATGGGCGTATGAGATGATTAAACCCGGTATCGGTACCCAAAAACACCTTCCTGCCTTGATTCTTGACCGTATTCACTCGTGTCAGCAGAACACCGCTTTGTCCAACAATATAACGTCCGGGTTCAAAATAATAAGTGATCGTTTTCTGTCTGTTTTCGATATCCTTTGCGAGCAGATCTGTCACCTGTTCTTTAAAATCCTCAAGGGAGAACTCTTTTTCACTCTCTTTATAGGGGATGGGGAACCCTCCACCAAAATTTACCATTTCAAGATCGGGAAACCGGTAAGAAATATTCAGTAATTTTTTCATCGCGGCAGTGAAATTACGCGGCTTCTTAATACCGCTGCCAATATGAATATGAATTCCGGTTATTTTGACATCATATTTTTTAGCAAGCTCCAGGCAATCGCCCACCAAATCGAAGCGGATACCAAACTTGCTGTCTTTATTTCCTGTGACGACCCGTTCATGGTGACCATCTCCTATATCAGGATTTATGCGGATAGAACACCGATGTGTGTCGGGATGCTTGCAATAACTCTCCAATCGGGAATATGAACCGATATTTAATATTACACCGGCATCTATAGCCTGTTCCATTTCATGATCAGTCATATTATTTTCCGTATAGAAAATATTATGTGGATCTTCGTGGAAATATTGGGAGAGAACCACTTCCTCAAAACTTACCGTATCAAAACCGAAATCCTGGGCGTGTATTATTTCAAGTATAAATGGATTATCATTTGCCTTGATGGCATACAACCACTTAACCGGTAATTCCGGGAATAGTTGATTTAGATTTTGACACTTTTGTTCAATGGTATTTTCATCATAACAGTAAGCAGGTGTACCGAATGTATCTGCTACTGCTTTCATTTTATCCCTGCTTAGGAACATGTCGACTGATAAAACCTCTTGTTATATTTTGTATATCTTTAGATTATGTTAAAATCTATTTATTAAACGTGTGTAAAGTTATTGATTATCTTTCAAACATATTTTGATAATTATTTAGTATTTCAAACATGAAATCATTTGCCAAGATTCTTCTATTCCTGATCATTGTTATTATTGGTTTTGCCGGAATAGCTATTTACTGGACTTTCTACAAACCACTGCCCGATTACTCCGCCAGGCTGAAAATTGACGGGCTTGAACAACAGGTAACCATTAATTGGGATGATTACGGTGTTCCGCATATATCAGCTAAAAATATGCACGATTTATATTTTGCTGTCGGCTATGTTCATGCGCAGGACCGCCTTTGGCAGATGACATTAACCCAGATTGCCGAACAAGGACGATTTGCTGAATTTTTTGGCAAGAAAATGGTCCCAACTGACAAATATATGCGTGTTTTGGGATTCTGGCGAATGGCGAAAAAAATGGTAAAAGCCTTACCTGATTCTGAGCGCAGTATTTTGCAGGCTTATGCCGACGGGGTTAATACTTATGTCCGAAATAACCGCAACAAGTTACCTATTGAATTTTCACTGACGGGAATAAAACCGTTAAAATGGACAGTTACAAATACAGTGGCTTTATCCCGAATGTTCGCTTGGCAGCTTAATGTAAGCTGGTGGAGTGAGACCACTTTCGGGTATCTGAGTGGACATATGCCACCATCAAAACTGAAGCAGATCTTCCCTACATGGCCTGATAGTGCGGCGACCTCGTTGACTTCAGGTGAAACACGAAGACTTGCTTCGAGTCTCATGCCAATGGTTAAACGCGATTTTTCGGTACGCCATTTATTGAACATGGATGGTACTCATATTGGCAGTAACGCGTGGGTGGTTGACGGAAATAAGACAATCTCAGGTTTCCCATTACTTGCCGGTGACCCTCATCTTGGATTGAATATACCGGATGTTTGGTACGAAGTTGTTCTCAATTTAGACGGCCGGCATCTTTCCGGAGCGACACGTCCAGGAGAACCGTTCATCTTAGTGGGTCAAAATGACTTCATGGCCTGGTCACTTACCAATTTAATGGCCGATGATACGGATTTCTTCCTTGAACAGGTCGATCCCAATGATCGTGGACGCTATGTCGTGGACTCATTACAAACAGCGGACACTACCAGACCCGCAGCGAAATATAAACCGTTTAAAGTTGATAATGAGCTCATAAAAACAAAAAAAGGCGATCAGATTGCGTTACGAATACGCATGACGGATCACGGCCCAATCATTTCTGATATCTTCCCCGATAAGAAGTTACTGGGTAATAAAGTTATTGCCATGGATTGGACCGGTTATGACATGAGTAATGAACTGACAACATTCATGAAATTGAATTGGGCAAAATCGTTTGAGCAATTTAAAAAGGCGCTCCCCTATTTTGGTGTTCCGGCTCAAAATTTCATGTATGCAGATAAAGCCGGCAATATAGCCATGTATTCTGTAGGTAAAATTCCTATTCGTAAACATAATCCGATATTGTTCAGAAAAGGATGGGATCCGGATTATAATTGGCAGGGATTCATCCCATACAGCAAAATGCCGCACGTTATTAATCCCAAACGGGGCTGGATCGCTAATGCCAACAACAGAGTTGTCAGCAAGAATTATCCCTATTACCTGGCTACTTTTTGGGAACCGCCTTCAAGGATAACAACCATTACGAATTTCCTGGAATCCCATAAAGATTTTACCGTTGACGATTTCAAGCAGCTCCAAAACTCATCTTTATCGAGCAATGCTAAAATGATAACCGGTAATATACTTCCGGTTCTCGAGTCGGATAGTGAGGACAGCTTAATCGCTGAAGCCATCCCTTATTTGAAAAACTGGGATTACAAATATGAGCCAAGCGAAACGGCCGCATCTATTTTTGATACTTTTTTCATGGATTTGGCGAGGAATACACTCGAAGATGATATGGGTAAAACAGCCTACCACGATTTCATACGTCTTGAAAATTTACCGGTTCGAACAATGAATCATCTTTTGATGGTTGATTCAACCAGGACTTCCGATAGCACATGGACACCAGGCTCTCCATTATTTGATAATATCAATACCCCACAGATCGAGACCAGGCGTGATATCATACTTAAAAGCATGCGGCAGGCAGTGACTTTCCTGGCCGATTCACTGGGTTCCAAACCTTATAGATGGCGTTGGGAAAATTTACATACAATGACCTTTGAACCTCAATTACTCGGTCCCGCCGCCAAAGAACCGGGTGCGGGGAACACGCTTAAACTTATCGTGAAAAATATATTGAACCGCGGACCTTATCCCGTAAAAGGTGACGGCCTGACGGTGAATAACGGCCAATTCAGCTGGCTGCATCCCTATCAAATGGAATTGGGGCCGTCCATTCGCCGGATTGTTGATTTTTCAGATTTAAAAAGCACATATACGGTACTGCCGACCGGTCAGTCAGGTAACCCGTTATCCAGCCATTACGATGATCAAATACAAATGTGGTTGAATGGTGAATATCGTAAACTTTCACAAAACCCGGCATTAACCTTATCACAACCGCACAAAACGATGATATTAAGTCCGAATTCACAGTAATTTAATATGTATTTGTTTTGAAATTTACTGTTATTGTAGTAACAGGTGTTATGTTTTAATACTATAAGGAAAATCTTTCGGCAGACGTGCAAAATTTATTAAAGCTTTGTTTTACCACTCTTATCCGATAAATATCATTTTAGCGGCATTTAAACATAATTTTACACGATTTATAACTTAGCATTTGCCATATTAGAATCTTTATTTTCAAAGTTAATTAAATCGACCGGGGTACAGAGTCTTAGGGGACTGGTGTATGAAGAGAAGAAAAAAACGTATTACAAGTTTTTCACATTATAAAGCAAGTTATCCGAAGTTTCAGTTTTCGATACTTTTTCTATTTCTGTTACTTCTGATACTTACATTTCATTTAACATTATCCAAACAACTATTTAAAAATTGGATTGACACTCGTCCGGCTGGAAAAGTCGATAGTACTGAAGTCAATACGATCTTAAAGAACCTCACCCTTAAGCAAAAAGTCGGGCAGTTATTTTTCACCTATGCCAACGGAGATTTTACAAATGAGGAGTCTGACGAATATAAACGTCTGAAGAGAAGTATACTGGAAGATCACATCGGCGGCCTCATCTTTTTTAGCGGAAATGTGTACGGGCAGGCTATGTTGACCAATAAACTTCAAAAGATAAGCCGTATACCTCTCTGGATAACAGAAGACATGGAATTTGGTCCGGCAATGCGTATTCAAGGCAGTACGCGATTCTCCCCCGCGATGGGCATTGCCGCAACGGGTAATCCCTATTACGCTTATCAGGTTGGCAGAATTACCGCCTATGAAGCAAAAGCATTGGGAGTGGATCAAATATTTGCACCCGATATTGATGTAAATAATAATCCGGATAATCCCATTATCAACGTTCGCTCGTTTTCCAGTGATGCCAGGACCGTAGCTGCCTATGGAACAGCCTATATGCACGGTGTACTGGATGAAGGACTCGTCCCTACCGCTAAACATTTTCCGGGCCATGGAGATACGCACATCGACTCTCATCTGCAGTTACCTGTTAGTAGGTTTGGATATACAAGGCTCGACACACTTGAATTGGTTCCATTTCGAAAACTAATAGATAACGGGGTACCGAGTATTATGAGTGCTCATATAGCTTTTCCAAAAATTAGCGGGAAAAAAGCATTACCCGGCACACTCGATCCGGACATATTAAACAAACTTTTAAAAGACACTCTCAAATTCCATGGCCTTGTGATCACCGACGCACTGAGAATGGATGGCATTACCAATCATTATTCGCCCGGTAAGGCGGCTGTCATGGCAATTCAGGCAGGCGCTGATATATTACTGTTATCTCCTGATCAATACACGGCCATTCATGATGTAATAGATGCCGTTAAATCTGGTAAAATATCGGAAAAGAGAATCGACCAGTCCGTACGAAAAATCCTATTATGGAAAATCAGAAGAGGGCTGTTTCAAAAAGACCAGGTAAACCTTAATGAACTCGATCAAAAAGTACATACAAAAGATCATGTCTTGTTATCGAGGAAAATCGCTCGAAAATCAGTCACCGTATTGAAAAATCGTCATCATATTTTACCAATTGAACCTCATCGCTACCCCCGGATACTGGTTGTCGCCATGTCTGACGATGAGGATGGAAATACCGGTAAAGAACTGGCAAGTATGATGCGGGAATATCATCCGACTGTTACGTTTCGCCTTTATGACAAGAGAACATGCCGCAGTGATTTAAATAGGATCATCAGGGAAGCCAGTAATTATAGCCTGATCGTTGTCGGCTCTTTTGTTCATGTCAAAACAGCATCAAAAATACAACTTAGTGATGAACAGATACATTTTTTAAAAAGGTTAGAAGCACAACATCGTCCACTTGCACTGATTGCATTTGGCAATCCATACGTTGTACGTGACCTTCCCGATGCTGATGTCCAGGTTTGCGCCTGGTCAGCTTCCAATAACCAGGTTGAACAAACCGTACCGGCATTATTTGGTGCTTCCGAAATAAACGGCAAACTCCCTATTGACATACCACCCCATTATAAACGCGGTTTCGGTATCCATATACCCAAGACAATCCTCAGAACAGATGATCCCGAAGTAGCTGGTTTATCCAGCGATTCCCTTTACCATGTAGAGCAAATAATGCGCAGGGCTATCCGTGATTCCGTGTTTCCCGGTGGAGTGGTTGCCGTAGTAAAAAACGGCATACTGGCATACAATAAAGGATTCGGGTATCAAACTTATAAGAAACTTAAACACATTGATAAAAATGATGTCTACGATCTTGCCTCATTAACTAAGGTTGTCGCCACGACAGCTTCTATAATGAAATTATATGATGAAGGGAAACTGGATCTTAATGCTCATCTTTCTCAATATTTCAAGGCATTTGACAAGGGACCCAAAAAGAAAATAACGGTCAGTGACTTATTAACTCATACATCCGGTTTTCCACCAGATTTTCCAATGAGTTACTTAGGCCGTTTCCATGGCAGAAAAGCTCTAACAAAAGCAGCCATGGAAGTACCGTTAATAAATCCACCCGGTACAAAATATGTTTACAGCGATATTAATTTTATAACCCTGGGCGCACTTGTCCGGAAAATTTCAGGAATGTCTCTTGATAAATTTGCTTACCACAATATTTATTTCCCTTTGGATATGCATTATACTATGTTCAATCCTTTGAAACATGGCAGATGGCTCTTAAAATTGATTCCCCCAACAGAAATTGACACAACATTACGACATAAAATAATACACGGTCAGGTTAATGATGAACGTTCGTATTACATGGGCGGGATAGCCGGCCATGCAGGATTATTTTCAACTTCACACGATCTGGCGGCCTTTGCCCAATTACTTTTAAACAAGGGCACTTATGAAGGCACCCTTGTTTATACACCTCAAACGGTATCCTTATTCACAAAAAAAGAATCCGATATATCAAACCGGGGATACGGTTTTGATTTAAAAAGTCCGGAAGGTTTTAGCACAGCCGGGAAGTTGATGGATAACAGGACATTCGGCCATCTTGGATTCACGGGAACGAGTTTATGGATTGATCCCACAAGAAACCTGGCAATTATTATATTAACTAACAGAGAATATCCGCATCGAAAAGGCAGCAAAGGCATAAATCACGTGCGTGCCAAAGTCGCTGATGCCGTTGTAAGAAGTATTATTGAGAAAGAGAGATGAGATGAATTGGAATACATTATTAGCACGATCTTACGTCCCTTATTCAGGGAGACACGAAGCATGTGTTGTTGAGGGAAAGAGCGGTACTTATTATGCCGGAGTCAGAATAGAAAATATTGCTTTCCCTGACACTATATCAGCAATACAGGTGGCTCTTTTTACATGTATGAGTGAAAATGATAAACCGGTAAAATTAATACTCCGGAATAATGCCAACAAAGACCATGATCTGGTTAATTTTTGGCAAGACGAATACAACTTGACTGTTACTGTCGAAGACACTCTGCCTGAGTTTACTCTTTTTCAAAAAAAATATCCTTTGAGATCGGACATCAATAAACTCATGGAGGATTTACTTGATCAAGCCGTAGTTCCCAATTCAGACTTCCCTGTATCCGCTTTAATTGAAACGTATGATGGATTCATCAGTGGAGTTAACATGGAATGCAGTGAATGGCGTTTGGGATTATGCGCCGAGCGTATGGCTATTGCCAAAGCTGTTACCATGGGTTATGAAATTTTCGACGGAATACACATACACACGAAATATGGTGAATACAGCAGCCCTTGTGGAGCATGCCGGCAAGTGATCATTGAACATTTACCTGATAAACCTGTTCATCTTTATCATGCTGACAAAACTCACTCTATTCATTCGAGCTCACATCTCCTGCCAAACTCATTTCAATCCAAAAAATTAAAAAAACTAATTATAGAATAAATAAAATCAGTCATTCTATCCTAACAATGACACTGGTACGTTTCCGTTGTGATAGTAATGATCCATGATTATTTATTTACAAAAATTATATACTAAAGATGAACTACATAGCGATACTGGATTACGAACATCTTGATAATAATTTATTTTTAAGGGCTTTTGCACAGTCGGTCTCCCGACAGAAAAATGTACATGGCATAATTTTACATGGAGACAGTGCTTATACCGACCGTATACTTCAAACAGGAGTCATGAGAGATGAGGCACGACTTCGAAGCACTCGTGATCTTAATAAGCGGCTCATTAATTTATTAGCAGATTCCGGAGTGGCAGCCATTGGCATTAATGGATATCAAAAAGAAGCTATCTGTTACGATCCCGGCAGTGCTAAACTTTCAATCGATAAACGTTTTTTTGAGTCACTGCCCGGGCCGGCCTTTTTAGTTCTTTCGAATCTCGTTTATGACACACACACCCGAACACCACGTCCCTTCCCATTGATAGAGTTGGCTAATAAGCTTCAAAAAGAATTGAATCATGAAAAGCTTTTCGCATTTAAAATAGAAGAGAATGATGGAATTATTATTGAAAATAAGCTTCCTAACGAGTTGCAGTGGAGTCTATTAGATGAAGAAACCAAAAAAAATATTTTACCGGTTGAAATTCGTAATACTCCATGTTCATTTTACTTGTCCACTGCCAGGTCATTCATGTATCTACCTGATATTAAAGAGATTACAAAAATATCATTTGATAACTAATTAATAAAAAATAAATGCCCCATATAGGCTGTAATCGAATATTTTTTGTAAAAAATTGGCTTTTTTTCGCTTATAATGCGATTTACTCTTGACAGACGTACCTCTTATAAGTAGATTCATTTGTGCAGTAAGTGATAGCTATTAACTGTTCACTTTCAATACAAACATAAAAATTATAACAATAATTAATTGGAGTCTACAATGAGTCGATATGAGGATTTAAAATCTTTAGTAGAAGATATGGAATCAGACATGGATAAATTCTACAATAAAGGTAACAAAACGGCCGGTACCCGTGCACGTAAGTCTCTTCAAGAACTCAAAAACATGGCACAAGATATTCGTGTTGAAATTCAGACAATGAAAAAAGACGTTTAATATTGATCTAAATCGATCGATACGAAATTATAAAAAAAGCCACAATCAGTGGCTTTTTTTTATTTTAAATATTTATTCATCAAATAGTATGTGCTTTCAACTCCAGATACTCATCTTCTATTTCATTGAGTATGACCTGGATGGAATAGAGCTGGCCACGTAACTCGGAAGCTTTTTCAGGATTAGATATCCCTATCTCCTCCACCATATCTTCGGTAAGCTTAATTTTACTTTCTACGTCGTCCGCCAAACATTCCGATAATTCCATAATTTTTTACCTTTCTAAAATACTTTACCTGACATTATCCTTTGTTATAACAAGATCTTATTAATTAATGTTCCTCTTGTTATATAATCCGTTATAATAGCTTTTTACCGGATCAATACATTATCTTATCTAAAGTCCTAATCCTATCAATACTTCTGTGCATATAGTTTAATTCATTTTTGAGCTATTATATTCTTCATCTACATTATTTAATACGATATTCATTATTATTTATTACTCATATTTTTATTTATTCGCTTTTAAAACCAAATTCAAGAAGGCTTTGCAAAGCCTTCTACAACAAGCTACCTTATTTATACAATACCTTCATTTATTTTCTTATCTAATGTGCAGGCATGCTGACAGATAGTGATAAAACGCAACGTTATAACATTTTGATCGATCAAATATCAGAGACCGGCTGGGGGTACATTAACTCAATGTTTCCCGACGATTATCTGAGAGAACTTATTAATAAAGAACGGGAATTGTGGAATGAAGGGGCTTTTCACAGAGCTAAAGTTGGTATCGGCACTCATGAACAATTACGATCGGAAATAAGAACCGATCACGTATTGTGGTTAAATCAGGATAACCTGACACCAAAGCAGGAAATTTACTGGAATGAAATTGATCGCTTAAGAAAACTGCTAAATGAAGCTTTTTATATCGGACTTAAAAAATTTGAAGCCCATTTTGCCATATATCCCCCCGGTTCTTTCTATAAAAAACATCTTGATCAATTTAAAAATGTAAATGAGAGGATCATATCCTGTATCCTCTACTTGAATGAAGATTGGAAATCTTCCTTTGGCGGACAATTACGCATATTTACAAATGCGGATCACGAAGATGAATACATTGATATTGATCCATTACAAGGGACTTTTGTTTGTTTCAGAAGCGATCAGATTTATCATGAAGTACTTCCCGCTAATAAAGAGCGTTTTAGTATAACCGGGTGGTTAAAAAAAGATTAGATAATACGTAATTTTTATCCTTCCCATTCTTCACACAATTTCTGTGTAAAATACACGTGATAGTTTTAAAGAATTATTTATCTTACAAATAATAAACTATGTAACGTTACTAAATCTATATATCTATGGTCAAGAGAGTTACTGTTTTTTTACTATACCTATCATTTGTTGTATTACCATCTTTCGCAGCGAAGATCAACAACACGGCGTCTGTTCAACCTATTTCCATTTCGGAAGCAAGAAAACAACCTGTCGGTTCAACGGTAACTATTGCCGGAAGAGTTTCAGTATCCGGACAACTGGGAGGTCCGGCATATATGCAAGATAGTACCGCCGGAATTGCTTTATATGACAGTAACTTGTATTCAAGCATAGTAATTGGTGATACCCTTGTAGTTACCGGACAATTATCAGATTATCATGATTTACTTGAATTAACGAACATCACGATTGTCTACCAGGGAAATAACCAGGTGATTCCACAGCCAATTGATATCACAACAAATACGATAACAGAATCTTTCGAAGGCCGGCTTATCGCCATTAAACAAGCCACATACGGAAGTACCGGTACCTTTCAGGGTGACACAAACTACCAAATTAGTGATGCATCGGGTACCGCAGAAGTGCGTATTGATAAAGATACCGATATACCAGGTAATAAAATTCCGGGTAATCCCACAACCATAGTAGGTGTTGTAGGAGAATATAATGGAGCTTATCAGATCCTGCCGCGGGATATAAAAGATGCTGGCGCTGAATCATATTATGTCAACGGTGCTGATGTCCCCTTAGGCCAGACATTTGACGTCGCAACCTGGAATCTCGAATGGTTTGGTGCTGCAAATCAGGGGCCATCAGATGACAGTCTACAAATTGCCAATGTAGCCGATGTTTTAAAGAAAATGGACGCTGATCTTTACGCCGTTGAAGAAGTTAGTGATAATAACGCCTTCAAGAAGTTACTCTCATTATTACCTGGTTACCGGGGATTCGAAGCAAATTATAGTCAAACACAAAAAACAGCATTCATTTACAAAACGTCAACGATCGACTCATTATCATCCCGTTTATTAGAACCTGCACAATACGGCAGTTGGGATTATTACTGGGCCAATGGCCGTCCGCCTCTTGAATTCGTTTTTAATGCAACAATCAATGGTATTACGAAACAATTTTATGCTTTTGATATACATGCCAAGGCAATGAGTGATCCAACCAGTTATGATCGACGTGTTAATGCATCCAGGGATTTAAAAGACTATCTGGATAACAATATGAGCGCAGCTAACATTATTATCCTTGGTGATTATAATGATGATGTCGATGCTTCCATCTATAATGATGCCGTATCTCCATACAGTAACTTCGTCCAGGACTCAACAAATTATAGAGTAGTTACAAGCCTGTTAAGTAAACGTAAAGAAGCTTCCACAACCGGTTACGGTGAAATGATCGATCACATTACTATTTCCAACGAATTATATCCCGTATTCTTTGATAGTACGCAACAAGTTATTAATCCAACGTATATCAATAATTATTCCTATACAACATCCGATCATTATCCGGTATGGGCAAGATTTAAATTTGATCTTCTGAGCAGCGTAAACGAAACACAACCCAACATTCCTGATAAAACTTACTTGAGTCAGAATTACCCTAACCCCTTTAACCCCACCACTAATATTCAGTTTACATTAAATGTAAGTCAGGCCGTATCACTCGATGTATATAACCTGCTGGGGCAAAAAGTTGCTGCACTGATTGATCATAAACATATGAGTTCGGGTGAACATACGGTCACATTCAATGCCAGCGGCTTACCGAGTGGTATTTATTTTTATCGCCTGGAACTGGCTTCAGGTAAAAATTTAACAAAGAAAATGACTTTGATGAAATAATTCACAAAGGCACAATGAAAAAAAAGTGGTTTTGTATTAAAATGTCAGGAAGATAAAGGCTGAAAAGGTAACAGAACGAAAATAAATTCTATATACTGTATCCTGCTTTCTGTCCCGTCAATCATCGAAATGCTGTTCTCCGAGCTGACCTTCTGTACTTGCAACGGCTACTGAAACAGCGGCATCACCTGTTATGTTAACGGTGGTACGTAACATATCGAGAATTCTGTCCACACCAAGAATGAGGCCTATACCTTCCACCGGCACGTGTATCGCTTTAAGTACGATCACAAGCATGATGATGCCTGCCCCGGGAACCCCGGCAGCACCGATGGAGGCAAGAGTCGCTGTAATAACGATCGTTATCTGCTGATAGATATCAAGTCCAAGACCCAATGCCTGTGCTATGAAAACGGCGGCAACGGCCTGGTATAAACTCGTTCCATCCATATTAACGGTTGCTCCTACCGGCAAGACAAAACTGGAAACTTCTTCATGTACCCCCAGGTTCTTTTCAACCCTTTCCATAGTTACCGGTAATGTGGCAACGCTTGAACTTGTACTGAATCCTAATAACATAGCCGGTCGTATCCCCTTGATGAAATCACGGAATTTCATTTGGCTGAAAATTTTGAATAATCCGCGGTAGACCACCATTAAGTGTATGAACAATCCGATGATCACGGTGAACATGTACCATCCCAAGGCATAGAGTAGTTCAAAAGCTTTATGCAAGTCATTACCTGCCAGGTCAACTATTAAAGCTGCCATCAAAGCAAAAACGCCGTATGGCGCCAACATCATGATATAGTCGACAATTTTTATGATCACATCGTTAAAACCATCGACGAGTTTTATAATCGGTTCACTTTTATCTTTGGAAATCTGTATGAGTCCGATGCCTATTAGTACCGCGACGAATACAATCTGCAGCATTTCTCCATTATCGGAAGCGGCAGCAAAAAAATTCTTGGGTACAATTTCTACCAATGGCTCTAAAGGTCCGCGATGCAATACACTTTCAGCGGATTTACTTCTTTCACTAACATTCTCCTTATAACTGGACATCAACTGCTCACGGGTTTGAGCAGGAAGCACTTTACCGGGTTGAATAATATTAACAGCTGTTAAACCAATCGTTATGGCAAGTACGGTAGTCGTAAGGTAGATTGCAATTGTCTTTGTACCCATCCGCGATAATTTACGGATATCACTCAAACTGGTAATACCAACAATCAAGGATGTCATGACCAGTGGAACAGCTATAAGTTCCAGTAATCGAACGAAGATTGTCCCAAAAGGTTTGATCCAGTATTCCGTAAATTGATTAAATCCGGCCTGACTTGCTAATAAGCCCCATAACAGGCCTAAGATTAAACCGATTATAATTTGCCAATGCAATTTTCTGTACCAAGACATATGCCCCTCTTTTATAAAATATTATATAGTATCAGCGCGGTAATCGCTCCTAATCCAATAGCTGACCAATTGACTACATTGTTTCCGAATGTTAGTTCATCAACAGAAAAGGCTGGAATATAAAAAGTTTTCTTTCGGAATTGAAAAATTGCCCCAAGAAAAGAATCGATGAAACAACCGACAAAACCTGAGATGATTATAATCAGGAATATCATATTAGGCTCAAGACGTGTAAAAGCCATATAAACGGCACCAATTAAACTACTTCCCAAAGCTGCCGCGATAGTTCCGTACAGGCTAACTCCTCCATCCTCACCGACTTTTACGGGTTTGAGGTTAGTGATCAATATTGTTTTGGCTTTTTTGAAAAGCGTCCCTACTTCGGTAGCCCAGGTATCAGCATTTGCAGCGGCAATGGATGCCACAGCTGTGATAAACCATATGGGTGATTTAAATATAAAATATAATATCAGGAAGAATATGAACCAGAATCCGTTTGCCCAAACCTGTAACCCATCCCTTCTGTCTCCCAAATGATATGGATTTTCTTTCCTTCTGATTTTAAAACCGTTCAATTTGCTTAACCAACTACCAGTAACAAAAAAAACGAGTAATATAATTGTGGCTTTAATTCCTCCTATACCATAAGTATAGGTGCCAAGGATAATTGCGGCTCTTGCGCCATCGAGGGTAAGCCAGTTAAACAGGAAAGCAATTGTACAAATACCAACAGATAAACCGACCGCCGCTACTATACGCCATTGTTCATAACCATTAGCCACGATGACGAATAGCAATAATAAAATGAAGATAAACAGGTAATTTAGCAGTCTGTCCAATGCAACTATCCAGAGCTATTTTATGAATGGGTGTCTTCCTGGAGTTTCTTATTGGGTTTCATTATGGCATATATAATCTCAGCATAGCCGGCTACAATAACGACTGGTGAAATATATAATGAAATGAAGCCATTGACATTATTTTCAAGGTACATTGCCAAAAATCCGGCAACTACCAAAATCAAACCCAGAATTATTAATTTATAGTTGTCTTCTCCAAATAACATTTCATTGGAGTGACGTTTTTTTCTTTGCGATTTTCTACTTCTATTCGATTTACTCATGTTTAATTACCTGTTAATTTATTTTCTGGAAGGCTTTGCCAAACTGTTCTTTTGCCCAATATCCCGGGCTTTGCAAAGTTCTTCTGTTGATAAAATAGATATGTAGTCTTATTAATAAAAATTAAGGTAAATAATTATTAGGACAAACGAATAACGAGAAAGTTAGTATTCAATTATACAGTCTTTAACTGCATCTTTCAACGGTTAATGTAATTAATACCTATTATTGACTTTCATTTAATACCATAACACCCCAAAAGCCCGTTTTAACAGTAATATCCATGCCCGAAATTGAGGGTAGATTTTAGTGAAACTATACAATACGTTTAGAAATAAATTGTAACAACTAAACAAACAGATATCTTGAAACCAATAATCCTTGCATCGCAGAGTCCACGCAGACGTGCTTTATTGTCACAGATAAATCTTAGTTTCACCGTTCATCCGAGCAATATCAGTGAAGATAATAATCAGAACCTGTCTCCGGTAGATCTTGTTATGAAACTGGCGCGTCAAAAAGCTATGGACATCGCCCAAAATTACCGGTCGACATTAGTCATTGGCGCTGATACTATAGTTGTTCATAATGACGAAATTCTTGGTAAACCCGGTGATAATTACGAGGCGAGCCTATTACTAAAAAGATTAAGTGGTGATACTCACGAAGTATACAGTGGTGTTTGTCTTGTACTAACCGATCCGCATAAGTCGGCCGGTAAGACAACAACTTTTTATGAGCGAACAGAAGTAACATTTGCCAATTTAAGTGAGCAGGAGATTGATGATTACATAAAGACCGGAAGCCCGATGGATAAAGCGGGCGCTTATGGCATACAGGATGATTGGGGTTCTCTATTTGTTAAAAAAATCCAGGGTGATTATTATAATGTAGTGGGTTTTCCTTTACAAAAATTTTATTCCGTACTAAAAGAATTCGCTCCTGAATACCTGCCTTCGGCTATTCTGGAAGACAATTAATATGAGCCAAAATCGTATAAGATGGATTTATAGGTGTATTGGTATAGCTGTTTGCCTTATTGGCATATTATTGAGCTATACCTCAGAGGCACAAGCCCAAATTGGTCAGCAATATCAACTTGCTAACCAATTTATGCAAGAGGGTAAATATGAGGAGGCTTATAACATTTTAAGTGATTTACTTGAGAAGTTTCCCAATTCATACCCGGTTTACGATCATGCCATTACCTGTCTCATACATCTGAAAAAATATAATCAAGCCATCTCCATCACCAAAAAGCACCTTGGTAAAAATTATAAAAATGTCGTGATGGCTGTCCGGCTTGGGAAAATATATCATATGGCCGGTGATACGGCCAGGGCCTTTAAAGTATGGCATCAAACGCTTCAACAAAATGATAAACAGGTTCAGACATACCGATACCTCGCAGAGACCATGCAACAGAGCCGGGAATATGATGAAGCGACACGCATTTATAAGACAGCAAGGAAAAGGTTCAATAATCCTCAACTTTTTCTATACGAGATGGCTGTCAATTATCTGCAAGCCGGTAAAAATGAGGAGGCCATTGACGAATTTTTACACCTGATAAAAACGGATAATAGCCGTCTTGAATTCGTTGAGCAACAGTTGAGAAGATATAACGATGAGTATATTTACAATTCGGCTATTCAGGCTACTGAAAATGCCGATCAAAGGTTCAGCACCGATAAGAGTTATCAAATTTCTTTAAAAAGATTATTGGTATGGCTTTATCTTCAAACAGGCAAAGACAGACTGGCATTAAACACGGCTAAAAAACTTGAAGCCATGGTAAAATCGGGAAACTACCCGGTTTTCGATGTTGCGGAGAAGCTTAAATCGAATAATAAATTCAAGCTGGCCTCGGAAGCATTTTCATATTATTCACAAAAACAGAACCATCCGCTTACAGCCCGAAGCCTCGAAGAAGATGCCCGACTGGATATCCGGTGGGCACAATACCTGAATGATTATAACATCGATTTCAGCAATCGTATCGATTCGCTTTATCATCAGGCGTTTCAAACCATTCATCATATCACACAACACTATCCCGGATATCAAAGAATGCCTCAGATCCTAACGTTAGAGGCGGAATTGGCCCTTAATCATATTAAAGATCTGAAAGCAGCACAAAAGTACGTTGCTCAACTTCAAAACACTCCACAAAACAAAAATTCACAAAAGTTAGTCAATTACCTAAAGGGACGTATTTTATTAACCGAGGGTAATTTTAATCGTGCGCGTATCTATCTCACACGAAGTAATAAGGCAGCACACAGCGGCCCTTTAGCGGATAAAACCCGATACTATTTGAGTCTGACTGATTTTTATGCCGGCGATTATGATTTTGCCAATATTCAGATTAGAACTCTTGAAAAAGTACATACTTCCCTTTATGCTAACGATGCCCTGCAACTACGCATATGGATTCAGGATGGTAAAAACCGTGATTCCACCTATACCGAGTTGAACTCATTTGCGAAAGCGCAATTTCTGGTTGCTCAGGGTCAGGTTAATCGAGCTTTGGACACTCTATATAAATACGTGTTAGTCCCGTCATATCATCCCCTTAAAGACGACATGGTACTCTATTCCGTTAAATTGTTACGGGATGAGCATCCTCTTACCGCATTTTTAGTGGCTGATAAATATCTTGAGAATGAGTATTACAGGGGACCTTTAAAAGAACGTTTGCTATGGGAAAGGGCACAACTGGCATCCCGTATCCATTCGAATAAATCATTACAAAAGAAATTACTAAAGTCGGATTACAAACCTGAATTACCTGAATATATCCTCCAAAAAAAACGAGATTTTTTCAACGATAAAGTAAAAAAACGATTGATATCGACTACCCGCGAAGGTAAAGATGTTATATCTTTATACGAGCAAATTATCATACATTATCCCAGGGGTTTTTACGCTGAATTTGCCCGTAACCAGATCCGGCAAATCCAACAGGAAGATCAGGCATCATGACTCGTAAAATTGCATTAACGATATTTATAATTCTCATTCTATTGCTTTCCGGGGCTAATGCCCAGCAGATCCTGATACCTATGGATGCCACGCAAACGAACCATTTAAAAGCCTATGGTATCATCTTTAATCATCTCAAGGACGGTCATACTGCTAAGTGGCTACTGAATTACAGGGGTGGGAGTTTTATGGCCGGTACTGACGATGATATCGAGAAAAAATGCAGGCTTCGCAATGTATCGTTCAAGGTACTTAGTAACAGCGCTGCCGATGACATTATCAGCCAGGTGGAGAAGCCCAATGTGAATATGGCAATTGTCCCCCTGGTGAAAGCCCCGAAGATAGCCGTATATACACCAAAGCAATCTCTCCCATGGGACGACGCTGTTACACTGGCCTTAACCTACGCGGAA
>Ga0102956_1000139_pt1 | contig 23756 bp, 17 predicted proteins | sample SalPonF2_A_D2_MG_FD_84515 | JGI IMG/M metagenome (GOLD analysis project Ga0102956, IMG submission 84515) | Salt pond soil microbial communities from South San Francisco under conditions of wetland restoration - Salt Pond MetaG SF2_A_D2_MG ...
AACGTGCAGAAGGCCATGGGCCCGCTCGCCGGTTGCGTCGGTTCGCAGAACGTGAACGGCGACGGCAGCTGGAACGGTCTCCCCGGCGCCGACGGTTGCGTACCGTTCAACTGGTTTGGTGGTCAGGGCACTGACGGCAGTGGCACGATCGACCAGGCACAGATCGACTACGTCACGTTCACCGCGCAGGACTCCAACACCTACGAGATGCAGAACTTCCTGACGAACCTTTCCGGCGAGTTGTTCGATCTGCCCGCCGGCCCGCTCGGTGCCGCGATCGGCTACGAGTGGCGCGAAGAGAAAGGCTCGGATACGCCTGACGCCATTATCGCCACCGGTCAGACTTCGGGTAACTCCCGTAGCCCGACCAAGGGTGATTACGACGTCAAGGAAGCCTACGGCGAAATCATTATCCCGGTTCTGGCCGACCTGCCGTTCGCCCATACGCTCGAGTTCAACGCCGCGTGGCGTTACACGGACTACAGCACCTTCGGCGACGACACCACCTCCAAGTACGGTGTCAAGTGGAAGCCCTTCAACGACCTGCTGCTCCGCGGCACCGTCTCTGAAGCGTTCCGTGCGCCGAACGTTGCCGAGCTGTTCGGTGGTCAGAGTGACTCGTACCCGAGCATCACTGACCCGTGTGACAACTGGCAGTCGAAGGATGCGGTCACCCAGGCCAACTGTCAGGCCGACGGCGTGCCGGCGGCTTACAACCAGGCCAACGACCAGATCCGTATCACGGTCGGCTCCAACCCGAACCTCCAGGCGGAAACCTCGGACAACTACACCTTTGGTTTGGTGTACACCCCGAGCTTCCTCGAGAACTTCGCGCTGTATGTTGACTGGTACAAGATCGAGCTGGAAGACACCATTACTCCGGTGGGCGCCCAGACGATCCTGAACAGTTGCTACGCGCAGGAGAACCGGGCCTTCTGTGGTCTCGTGACTCGCGCACAGACCGGCGATATCTCGGACCTGCTCAACGCCAGCGTCAACATCGGTTCTACTGACGTATCCGGTATCGACTTCCTGATGTTGTACACGTTCCCCGAGACCCGCTTCGGCGAGTTCAAGATCGCGTGGGATACTGCCTACATCGACGAGTACAAGGTCAATGACGGCTTCGGCAACGAAGAAGAGTACCAGGGTGAGAACCTCGGTGACGTCGGCTTCCCGCGCTGGAAGTCGAACCTCGACCTGACCTGGGCCTACGGCAACTGGGGCGCCAGCTGGCAGATGCGTTACATCCATCACCAGGATGAGGGTTGTGGCGATTCGTCCGACGGCGATGACGACAGCCTGAGCGCTCTGGGTCTGTGTTCCTCGCCCTACGAGCAGTACTACTTCGACGGTTCGGAAGGCACCAACACGCTGGGTAGCACCACGTACCACGACGTGCAGGTCACCTACGACACGCCTTGGTACAACAGCCGGATCACGCTCGGTGTCAACAACGTCACCGATAAGGATCCGCCGATCTCGTACTCTGCGTTCGCCAACAGCTTCGACCCGACGCTGTATGAGGTGCCTGGACGGTTCCCATACGCACGGTTGAGCGTCCGGTTCTGATTCAGACCGGTTGATACAGAAGTACGACGTCTCCGGACGTCAATTGACCCCGCGGATGCTTGCATCCGCGGGGTTTTTCTTTTGCGTCTGGCGGTTGATCTTCGCTGCCGGGACGCGGACAATTTCCATCGATCCTCCGATTCCCCGCGGCGATGCCACCATGGCCACAGCACCGAAACTGATCAACGCCTTCACGACGCCGTTCTTCGAGGCGCATCTCGAAAATGCCGGCACGCTTAACGACGAACTCCGAACCCTGTTCATCGAGCGCGAGCAGCAGGGCGACAAGTACCGCAACCCGTACATGACACCGGGAAAGGTCGGACTCTTCGAGAGTGACTTCGATCTGTTCCGCTGGACCGAGCAACCGGTACAGAAACTGCGCAGCTTCTGCATGGATACAATCGGCCACGTGATCGCCAGCCTGAACGGCTATGACCGTGGCGAACTCGCGCGTCTGGAAATCATCAACCACACCTGGTTTCACATCACTCGCAAGGGCGGCTATACGACCTATCACAATCATCCAATGGCATCGTGGTCAGGGGTCTACTGTGTCGATCCGGGCGATGCCGCGGACGACAGCAGCGACAGCGGCATACTGCGCTTCCTCGACCCGCGCGGCATGGGTAACATGTTCCTCGATGCCGGCAACAGCCGGCTGCAACAACCATTCCGGGTCGCAAGCCTCAATTTTCGGCTGACTCCCGGACGCTTCATCGTTTTTCCGTCTTACTTGTTTCATGAAGTCGCGCCCTACCAGGGCGCCGGCACCCGCATTACCGTGGCGATAAACAGCTGGGTCCGCGAGCGCAGCGCGACCCCGGACGGCCAGGCGCGCTGATGGACGTGACGCGCGACAGGCGCCTGCGGGCGCTCGCGCGTGATGGCGACGCGCTCGCCCAGTTCCGCCTCGGAATGGCCTACCTGCATGGCGACAAGCCGCGCCGTGCGCTGCGCTGGCTGCAGGAAAGCTCGAACGCGGGTCACCCACAGGCCGCGCTGGCGCTGGGTCGAATCTTCCTGAGCGGGGCCGCATCCAGCCCGGATCCGGCACAGGCACTGGCCATGTTCGAACGCGCCGCAACCGCAGGTTCCGCGCAGGGATGTTACGAGGTTGCGCGCCTGAAATGCTGCGCATGGGGGGTACCTTTCGCGCCCACCGAAGGCATCGAGTCGCTGGCTCTCGCCGCGCGCAGCGGGCATCCGGAAGCACTGCGAGTGCTGGCGGTAATCCTCGGACAGAGCGAGGAGGAGCATGTTCGCGATGCGCTCGCGACCCGATGCCTGCTGCGGGCGGCGACTCTCGGCGACCCGATAGCGGCACATCTCGGTGGCCTCCGGGTCATCGCCGGACGCGGCACCCGCCCCGATACCGCCCTTGCCCGCGATCTGTTCGCATTGTCGGGCCGCAGTTTCGAGGTGAGCCGTCGCATCGCGGCAGGTCTCGGTCTCGAACCGGAAACGGAACCGGAACCGGGTGCGCCGACCGCCCACACCGAAGACGATCCGCCGGCACTGAATGACGCGAGCTGGCCGGATCCGGCATTGCCGAATCCGGAAGTGCTGAATGAATCGCCACGAATCGCCTGCTACCACGGTCTCCTCGACCGCGAGCTATGCGATTACCTGCGGCTGCGCGCCGAGCCGGATCTGTTGCCGTCGAATACTATCGATCCGCGCCGCGGGACTTCGGTTGCAGTCAGTCTGCGCACCAGCAGCGAGACAAACTTTCTGCGCACGCTCAGGGATCCGGCGATTGGCTGGATCGAGCGACGCCTGGCCAAAGCTGCAGGGTACGAACTCAGCCACACCGAACCGCTCGCGATCCTGCGTTACTTTCCCGGCGAGGAGTACAAGCCGCATTACGATTTCGTGCAGCTGGACAATCAGGAGCCTGCCCTGCGCGCGCTTGGACAACGGCTGCATACATTGATTGTTTATCTCGATGCCGTCGCGGCCGGTGGCGCCACGGCGTTTCCGCGTCTCGGCCAGGATGGCCTGACGGTAACGGCACAGGCTGGCAAAGGGCTGCTTTTCGCCAATTGCGACAGCGACGGCGCACCCGACCCGCGCAGCCTGCACGCCGGGACGCCGGTGGTGACCGGCGAGAAATGGGTGGCGACGCTGTGGTGCCGTGCCAACCGGGTTCCGATGCGATGATGCACCATTCATGCGCTGTGCTAGGCTGTGCGCCGATCGTTTCAGGGGTATTCCGGCCATGAACAAAAACCCGCCAGCGGCAATCCGCAACGGGCACGTCGACGAACGCAAAATCAGTGTCTACGACGACCTGTTACCCGCCGTCGAACTGAAAAAAATGGCGGACGGATTCAACAACAGCGCGTTCACCCGCAGCGAATCGGCACGACCCGACACCCGCCAGTACCGGCATTGGGTCGTCAACATCCCGCTCGATGCGGCACGGAACATGCCGATCTATAACGCGACACTCGCTGCAGTTGCGGACTACGCCCCCGGCACGACCTGGAACATGTACCGCTCGTACTGCAACTACTCGTCGTTTGGCGACATGCTGTTTTCCCACACCGATTGCCTGCCACAGTCGGAGGAGCTCACCGCGCTGTGGTACATCTGCACCGAATGGGATCCGGAATGGGGTGGCGAGACACTTTTTTTCAGCAAGCAGGGCGATGCCGAATTCGTCGCAAGCCCGCGACCCGGCCGGCTGGTCGTATTCCATGGCGCGATCAGGCACGCGGGGCGACCGCCCAACAAGATCTGCCTGGCACCGCGCTACACCTTCGCAATGAAGCTGGAACCGGCCAGCGGCTGAGCCGCACTGCCTGCGGCGGAAGCTGCCGGGTCCGCGATTTCTGACATCGTTGCGCCGGCGCCTGCCGCAGTCACGGCTGCCATTTCGCGTTGAAGCTCTCCGAAGCGGCAATGATCCGGCCAATCGCCTCGCGTTCGACCCCGCTAAGCCCCGGGTTCCATGCCTCGACGATAAGTACCGCGCGTAATTCCGCACTGCGGTTCCACGCTTCATGTTCGAAACTGTCGTCGAAAATCAGGCACTTCCCCTCCTCCCAATGCCGAGTCTCGGCACCGACGCGGATGCCGCAGGACGCAGGAATAAGCAGCGCAAGATGAACCGCCAGCTTGAGATTGGACAACCCGAAATGCGGCGGGATATGGGTGCCCGGCTTCAGAATAGAAAAAAACGCCTCTGGCGTATGCGGCGGTGCGGCGGCGAGATCCAGGGTCTCGATCACCGCCATGGACTGCGGACAGCGTGCCACGTTTGGGCCAACCGGACGTCCACCCTTGAGTAGCTGGAACGCGCTCCAGTCGAGCGAACCGGAGAGTTCGCGCCAGAGCTGCGGCGGCCGCTCCAGCCCGGGCACATACGGCTCGATACCGGCATCGCCCGCCAATACGGCGAGCAGCTCGTCGCGAATCCCGCGCCAGCCGGCCTCCAGCCGCTCGATCCAGGCGAATTCCTCGCGCTCGAAAAACGGTCGCGGCTCCAGCCCGGGAAAGTACTGCCAGTCGGGTTTCTGCAACGGATGCGCGTATTCGGGCTCGGCCTCGCCGTGGAACAACCGCAAAAAGTCGCTGACCCGCTCGAGCGCCGAACCGCCACAGCGGCTTTCCAGCTCAACCAGGATGGCGTCGTGTAGCGCGCGATGCTCACGCCGGCGCGCTGCAAGCGCACGCCGGACCGGGCCCCTCATCGCGGCGGGCGCCGCGGCGTCCGCGCCGAGCCGTTCCAGTTGCGGCTCGAGCTGGAGGGCCCGCGCATAGGCGCGGATGGCGGATTCGGCATCGCCGAGCTGTTCCTGCACGGTTCCGAAATGCAGTTGAGCCGTGGCGAAATCGGGCTGCAAGCGTATTGCCCGAGCCAGCGCCGCGCGGGCCTCGTCGAGCCGCCCGACTTCACGCAGCGCGACGCCGAGATTTTGTGCCAGCATCGGATCGTCCGGCATGAGCTCCGCGGCAGCCCGCGCATACGCCGCACTCTGTTCGAATTCGCCGCGGCCAAATGCGTGGGCGCTCAGGAACGCCAGCGCCGGCGCGTGATCCGGGGTCTTTTCGAGCAGCGTGCGGTACACCGCGGCAGCTCCGTCCATGTCACCGCGCGCGGCAAATAGCGCGGCCTGCCGGGCCAGTTCAGGCTGATGACCGGGGGGCCTGCTCACTCGAAACGCATATAAGTGCTGACGATGTACTTTGGCCCCGACTCGGGTCTGAGCCCGGCATGGCGGTACATCCAGAACGGCGGAAACATGACCAGCCGTCCGCGCCGCGGCTGGACCTTGACCCCCAGTTCGCGGAACGCCGTCTCGCCACCCAGATCGACATCGTTCAGATACCAGAACATCACCAGGAAGCGCTGCGCGGTGAACGGGTTGTAACAGTCGACGTGCTCGTCGAACTGGTCGCCGCTGGCCGCATCGTAGCGTTTGATACGGATCGCCTCGTATTCCGGCTGGGCCGGAAAGTGCCCCGGGCAACGCTCGCGGTAAAGCTCGAAATAGCGGTCTTTCAGCGCCAGCAGCTCTTTCTCTATGTCGCGCCACGCCATCTCGCAGTCGATGTTCAGGACTTCGAATGCGGTCTCCCGGGAGCGGTAGCGCTGCCGCCGCGGGTCTTTATCGAAACGCCGCACAATATCGTCACAAACCGGCCCCGCCAGCGTGTCGTCGAACACCTGGATCAGGTCTGCCAGCCTGGTGTCGGTATCGATGCCGTGACTCATTTCGAACGCGCCCATCCGGTGATACTGATTCTCTGCTCGCCGGCGAAGGCCGCCACCTGCGATACAAAATGCCGCTGCGGCACGCGGAACAGGCTGATCGTGTTGAACTCCGGCGCCAACACATCTTCGACGCGGTCATCGCCGCCGAGGAAATGCAGCAGCCCGCCCCACTCGTTTTGCCAGTTGCGCGACAGGCCTATGACATAGGCGATTTCTCTTGCCCGGGTCGATCCGCTGTCATCGTGGGTCTTCAGGAAATGTCCCGGCAAATACCGGGTCGCCTGGGCATCGGCCTTGATGAGGTTGTCCAGACCGCTAACGTCGCTGAAAAATCGGATGCCGGGTGCGGAGTTGAGAAACTCCAGCAGCCGATGCAGCGGGAGTTGCGGATCGCGCCCTTCCTTGTAGGCGGTCACGATCATATAGGTCTCGTAGGCGAACTGATACCGGGTTTTCGCGCTGGACTGGATCCACTGATTGAGTTCGTGCCGCGCCCCCGCATCCATCGCTCGCATCTCTTCCTGGCGCAGGGTCACGCCCTTGCCATCGCGACCGAGATAGGCGAGCCCCCAGGGCACCTCCTGCAACAGACAGGCACGCAACCGCTCGGCGACCTGCGGCAGGAGCGCGTTATCGATACGCACCCGTCCGCGGCGCTGAAATTCGGCCCTGATAGCGGCCCTGTCGAGATCCGGATTGAACACGCGGTCGACTCGGTGGCTCAGGCGTCCGGGGCGACGTTGCGTGACCAGATTTCCTCGTCGTCCACGAAGCGGTAAAGCGCTTCCGCGCGCGCGGTCAGTCCCTCGCCGATACCGCTCCAGTCGACGTCGCCGCCGCGGGTACGCGGACCGTCAGCGCTGTCCAGCCCCTCGAGGCGCGCTGCATCGAGGTGCCACTTCAACGCAAAGTGGCGTGCCACGTCGCGCGGTTCGGCCGCGATCGCCGCCTCGGCATGGTCGGTCGGGAGATCCTCGCCGGCGATGACCCAGACGAAATCCTGCGGATCGTCGGCGCGCCGCACCTTGCCAATGAGAACCTGGTTGGGAATCGTCCAGCTCACGCGCGCCTCGACCGGCTGCGCCGCATAAACCCCTTTTTCCCTGAGCATCCGCGCCGCGCCGTCCAGCTTGGTTTTCGCCCATGCTATGAATGCATCGCGTTGTTCTTCCGGACTATCCCCATTATCCGGGCCCGTGGCGCCCTCGTGCTGCGACTCGGGATTGTTGTCCTGTTCCACCTTCGTCCTCCGCGACCCCGCGGCGGGGCCCCCTGATGTAAACGCCGTATTATAAGCCCTGCGCGGCCGGCTAGCGCCGGCGCCGAATTGTCGCTGCGGCATTCAGCGGCGGCGGCGGCGGCGACTCGACCACGCCGTCGGGCCAGGTAATTTCCAGCGCATCGATGCGTTCGGCGGCGCCCAGACCAAATGTCAGCGTCACCTCGGTCTGGGACAGATAACTACGCGATGGCTGTACATATCGAAGCTGCTGGCGGCCGCCCGCCGAGAGCCTCACCCTGGCGCCGAAGACAGGGGCGCTATCTTCCAGATTCAGCCGCACCCAGTTGTTGTCCGGTGCCAGATCGTTGCGCAACAGCCGGGCCGGGCCACCGACTGCGGTCAATGCGATATCGAGATCGCCATCGGCGTCGATATCGGCATACGCTGCGCCGCGCCCCACCCGCGCGACGCCGAAATCTCCGCCGACCGCGGCCGCGATAAACCGTCGCGGGCAGGTATCGCCGCAGTTCCAGAATATCTGCGGCGGCTGTGCATAGGCCTGACTGGGCTGCACCACTGCGATCTCGTTTTCGACATGACCGTTGGCCTGGAACAGGTCTTCCCGGCCATCGAGATCGACATCGAAGAAAAACAGTCCAAAAGACAGGACCTTGCGGCTCGCCGGCCCGATACCGGAAATAACGGCCTCATCGGTAAACACGCCGCCTGTGGAATCCGCGACGAACAACGAACTCATTTCGTTCGCAAAGTTACCGATCGCGATAGCCAGCATTTTCTCACCGTCCAACCAGGCTGCGTCGATGCCCATCGCGCCGGTTGCGGCGCCACTGGAATCGAAAGCAAGCCCGGCATCGGCCCCGCTTTCGACAAAACTCCCGTCGCCCTGGTTGAGAAACAGAAAGTTGCGCACCGTGTCGTTAGCGACAACCAGATCAGGCCAGCCGTCGAGGTTGATGTCGACTGGTATCACGCCGAGTCCCTTGCCAACGGGTTCACCGGTGGCCGGGTTCGAGACGGCAACGAGTTCCGAAACGTCTGCGAAACGCCCATCGCCATCGTTGCGGAACAGATAGGACTGGGTACCGGCGTAATTGGTCGGCGGCCCATAAGCGCGACCGATGCCGGTAAGCTGATAATCCACTTCGAAATCAATATCCCTGGACCAGCGCACGTAGTTGGCGGCAAACAGATCGAGGTCGCCATCGCGGTCGTAATCGACGAATGCGGCACTGGTCCCCCAATCCGCGGCATTGCCCCCAACCCCGGCTTCCCGGGTAACGTCTTCGAACCGCTGGCCGTCGCGATTGCGGAACAACCGGTTCTCGCCGACCGCGGTGATATAGATGTCTACCCAGCCGTCATTATCGAAATCTCCGGTCGCGACACCCATGCCATAGAGCGTCACATCGAGACCGGTCGACGCACTGACATCCTCGAAAAATCCACTCCCGTCGTTGCGATAAAGCGCGCTGGTTGCTGGCGCTGCTCCGTCCTTGTCCCGCCACGGCCAGAGCATGGAGTTGACCAGCAGAAGATCCTGGTCACCGTCACCGTCATAGTCGAGAAACGCGACGCCGCCGCCCATCGTCTCCGGCAGAAGCCGCTCGCCGTAGGCACCGCTGACGTGGATGAAATTCACGCCCGCCGCTGCAGTGATGTCGGTAAAGTTCAACTCCGGCAGCGCGATGCCGGAATTTTGCGGCGCCGCCACGGGCTGCTCCGCAAGCGCGCTCCTCTGCTCGGGCGGTGGCGGTTCCCGTTTCAGCCACAGCCCGGCGGCCAGCGCTATCGTTGCCAGGACCGCCAGCACCACTAAAGACCGGCGAAAAGCGCGCGCTATTACGGCCTCGTCAGCCCTGTTGTTGCGATCATCGTCCACGCCCGGCCCCACCTGGTAACGCATAGGCCGTGCTGACCGGCCCCGGTTTCAGAGGATAAATCACAACGCTGTTGGCCGCCCTGTCTGCCGCCGGGTCGCGCCGCCGGGCAAGGGCAACCGCGCGATCGCGCGCATTGTCATCGGGCTTGTATTTCGCATGCAAAGCGCGATGGGTTGCGGCCTCGGCTTCACGCCCCAGATCCGCATACGCCTGGGCAAGCCCGTAGTGAGCCGCCACATTCTCCGGGTCCTGCCCCAGCACTACGTTGTAGTGGTCAATAGCACGCTGCAGAAAACTTTCGCGCGCCGGCCGTCGCGCATCGCCGCGCTCCAGCCGCGAGCGTTCGATCAGCGCCTGGGCCAGCAGGTTCCTGGCCCGGTAGTCTTTACCAAAGTCGAAGCCGCGTTCTTCGGCGCCGGCAAACCCGGTGTCCAGCAGCCGTTCGAGATCCGCGATCGCCTCGTCGACAAACCCGTTCTGCAGGTTCACCTGAGCGCTGAACCAGGTAACAGTCCACGGATATGCGCCCGCTGCCGCGGCGCGGCTCAACGCATCGACAGCTTCCTCCAGCCGGCCCTCGCGGACATACACTCGCGAACGATTCAGTGCGCCCATACCCGGCTCGAGCCGCTCCACCTCGGCGAATGCTTCTTCGGCCTGGCGCAGTTGCCCGGCCCCCCGTTTGCGCAGGAGGCCGATACCGTAGTCATTCCAGCGCATCCACAACGGGACATCTGCATTGCTCGACGCGGCGCGGACGAAATCCGCGGCGCGGCCCTGCACCGGCAGGACGACGGTATCGCGCGCAATCACCGTCACCGGCAACGGGTTCGCGGCATCGGCATCGCCCTGGGCAAGGCCAAAGACGTAATTGTCGAATTTGCGATAAAGCAGCTTCGCCTCGATTCGTACCGGGCCGCGCGCGTCCGCCGGCAACGATAGTCGAAAATGCAACGTGTCCGCGGCACCGGGCGGAATCTGGTGGTTGTACAGAGAGGTAAAGATGTCCTCGACATTACGCCGATCGATGCGCCGGCCCTCGCGATCCAGCGCGTAGGTATTGACGAAGTGGGCGTCGCGGTCCACCGCACCGGACACCGGATCGCGCCCCCCGCTCGTCCCGAGCAGGCGATCTCCGTCATACACGTCGACGGCAACCCAGACCTCGTTGGAATCCGCGGTGCCTTCGGTGAAGAGGTGACCGAGCGTCAGGGTTCGCAGAACCACTTCGAGCAGGTACTCGCGGCCAGCCACCAATGGCGGCAGCCGCGCATCCAGCGGCGCGGCAAGCTCACCGTCAATCCGCCCCCCCTCGCGAATTCCAAACAGATCCAGCCGCACACTGCCTTCGAGAATCTCGCGCTGCTTCTGCATTGCCCAGTCGGGCAGATCCTTGAACCAGGCCATCGCGGTATTGGCGCCCGGGAAGAAATGATCATGAATCTTGAGCTGACCGTCCGCGGCATCGACCTGGGCGCCGAAATCCCCGGATACCTGTAACGGCATGTGACATCCGTTGCAGTTTTCCTCGGCCCGGTCAGGGTAGTAAAAACTCGACACACTGTGACCGGACACGCCCGACAGCAGGAACGAATCGTAGTGGTTCTGGCCCCGCAACCAGCGATAGGCATTCAATTCCTCGGGGATATGCACTTTGTGGCAGGCCGAGCAGAACTCGGTGCTGCGATGGAGCGGTTTCAGGAACGTCTTCTTGTGAAACGCCGGCTTGGCCTTGATCAGGGTCTGATTGATCCAGCGCAACACCGCGTTTTCGCTGTTGGCGAACGGATAGTGGATCGGCTCCTCGATCGTGTAGTCCGCATTGCCTCGCGGACTTGCGACATGGGTGATCGCATGACACGCGGTACAGGTGATGCCCGCAGCCGCAGTTGGATGAGTTGCGTCATCAAATTCCGGATCGTCGAAGGCGCCGGAGAAAAACGGGACCGGATCGTGACACCCGGCGCAAAACCTCGCCGCATGAACATTGCCGTCGCGCTGCAGCAGGAACTCGCGGGTATTGTGCACCGAAAACCGGTACACGGGATTATTGAACGAAGCAAAACGATGAACGCTTGCCGACCAGGCCTCATGAGCATCTTCGTGACACTCGGCGCAGTACTGGTCGTTCATAAGACTTTCCGCCGGGATGAAGTCGCCGCTCGCCGTACGCGCCAGCGACGGCTGAAAATACGCCACCCCCGAATCCGGGCCGGAGCGATTCCATTCGCGTGGATCGCGCGACTGCCACAGCGTCAACAAAAGCGCGCTGACAACGGCTCCGGCTCCCACCCATGCCCCGACCCGCCAGTTGATGCGGCGCCCGGCCAGACGATGCAGCACGAACAGCCATGCCACCAGCAACGGCGCCACGGCATGCAGCCAGTAGAGGCCCTCGCGCGCACCCGGATTGCGAACTTCGATATACGGCAGGCCGCGAGTAAGTGCGAGTCCGGAGGCCAGTAGCAGGACCGCCACCACGAACAGCGCCAGACCCGCACGAACCGCATTGCGGTTGGGGAGATGCAACGCCAGCCGCATATGGCGGATGCCGTAAACCAGCAACGGCGGGATCAGCACAAGCCCCAGCACCAGGTGCAACAGGAACATCACCTGGTAGAACCGGCCCTGAAAAGTCTCGCCAGAGAGCCACTCCGCAAAAGTCACGGCACTCAGGTACGCGGCGTTGATCGCCAGTAGCGCGAACAACGCAAAAACCAGCAGCAGCATGCGCCGCAGCCCCGGCGGCAGAACTCTCGATTCTCTGCGCCGTTTCATGACAGTTTTCGCCCTCCGATCCGCACGATCAGTGACCGGCCTGGAAGCGGGTGTTGTATTGCTCATGGAGCTGGCGCGCGCGGGCCGTGCGCACTGCATCGCCATGGAATTTTGCCGGTAGCGGTCCGACCGCGTCGCCGTCACGGGTGTAAAGATCCATGTCCTTGGCGTAGCCGCGCGTCTCGAGCACGAAGTGCCTGCTCCAGCCCGCGGGCAGTGAGCTCTGCGGTGCGACGAACTCGGTATGCAGCTCTTCTCCCGGCCCGATTATCGCCAGCGCATCGTCCTCTTCGGCGACCAGCGGCAATGCAGGTCCGAGCTCGGTGTAGAGGCCCGGCAAATATCGCGTATCCCAAAACGGTGCGCGCGTCGTGTAATCGTAGTGCGGGCGGCGCTGCTCCAGGGTACTGCGTCGTGCAAAACCGGTCTTTGCAACCCGTGCAACCGCGGGCGCGATCACCTCGTGACGGTGCGCGGGCGGCGCCTCGTCGAAAACTATCGCCAGCCGGTCCCAGTAAATTTCGAGGTTACCGGTCAGGCGCAAAGCCTGGGTTTGCGGCGGCAGATCGGTGAGCGGCAAAGCCATCCGCCGCGGCATGCCGGCCGGATAGCCGAACCGCGAATACACCTCGTGCCATACGCCATCCGCGGTCTGTGCCTCCAGCGTCGGTGGCGTGTAGATCGCACCGGCCTGCCAGGCAGCAAACACCACCGACGAGTACGGATATTCGACCCAGCCGTCGGCCACCAGCACCGGCGCTGCGCCGTCGCTATTGACCGGCTCATCGAAGAACACCGTCAGTGGCTGCGGATCCTCCAGCAGGCCCAGGAAACGAGAGTCGCGCTGCCCCTGTACCACGGCGCGATGATCCGCCTCGCGCAACAGCTCCGTCACATCGCGCGAACCGAGCGTGGCGCGCGCGGGCCGGCGCTCTTCGCGATAATAAATACCGCGCCCCGTTACCTCCGGCGCCGCTGTGGCCATTCGTTCGTCGAGCACCATCGACCAGCCGGGCGGCAGATCATGAACATGCAGCTGCAAGGCGTCGAGATAGGCATTTTCTTCCATTGGCTCGGTGATTTTCAGCGATATCGCGCCATCGCGCTCAACCGGCAGACCGGGCGGCAGAAGGAAGTACTCCCATGGTCTGGGGGTAGCGTAATTTCCCGGCGATACCAGGAAACCGATGCCGCCAACGCCCAGCACGTCGCTGACAAACGTATATTTTTCCCCATCCCACGCGAACAGCACCGGGCAACTCGACAACTGGCGCTGGGTCTCCGTCACATTGTGATGACCCGGGACGAGCCCCAGTTCCGTCTGGTACACGCCGTCGGACCAGTCAATCGCCACGAAGTCGGCCGCCGCCGCACCATTCAGGCCGAGCGCAACCGGTTGCAGGCTCTGCCCCGGAGCGGACCAGCCATCGAGCGTGTAGGCGACGGTCCAGTCAGAACCATTGCGCAGCGCGAGCCGGGCGCCGATACCCGAGGCATTGGAACGCATCGCGTCGGCGGCGTTCTCACGACCACTGAGCTCGAGCACGACGAACGCGTGGCGCCCCGAACCGGGCTCCCACCAGATAAGTTCGCCGTCGCCGAAACCGGCCACGCCGTAGCCGGCATGCGCGGAGCCATGCGCCTCGTCGATCACGGCTATCACGCCACTCGCGACGCCCCGATGCAGAACGGTCCAGCCGGCAGCGGTGGCCGCAAGAATCTGGAAGTGGGAACCGTCGTCGTAGAGCAGTTCGAGCCTGCCGTCGCCGTTGAAATCGTAGGCACCGATGGCGGCACCGGCACCCGGCCCGGTCTCATCCACAACGAGTTGTTCCCACCCGTCGAAGTCGTTGCGTCGCCAGCCCACCACGCCGGCACCGGGAGCCAGACCGAAAAATTCGACCTTGCCGTCGCTGTCGATGTCCGCGGCGGTCGCACCCAGCAACGGTTGAGCAAGCATCGTCGCTGGTTCGCCGGCCGGCGTGTAACGCCACATACGGTCGTTCAGAAAAAGCCGATGCGGCGGTGCCTGCTTGACCACCAGGATATCGGTATCGCGGTCACCATCGAAATCTCCCACGACAACACCGCGGCTGGCGCCGGCGCTGCGCAAGCCCTGGTCGGCTGCGAGACGGCGAAAGCCACCGTCCCGGTCGTTGTTCCACAACTCGTCGTTGCCGCTGCCGCTAACCGTGAAAATGTCCAGATCGCCATCGTGGTCCGCATCGAAAACCGCGCCATCGATGCATGCCGTGTCGCCGTCATCGAGCGCAGCAGGCCACTGCTGCCACTGGTTGGGCCCGGTCTGCCGCCAGATTTCGCTCGCCACGCGGCCGCACAAAAAAACGTCGGTCATGCCATCGTTATCGAAATCACCCCACAATGCCGCGCTGATACTTTCGACCGCTTGCAGGGGATGTTCGGCGATTCGCGCAAACCGGCCTTCGCCATCGCCCATCAACACGCTTACCTCAGCGTTCCCTTGAGCGCCGGTGACGACAAGATCCTGTCTGCCGTCCTGATCGAGGTCGACTGTCGTCAACCGCGAGTCCGCGGGAAAGGAGTCGTGGCCGAGCAATACCGGTGGCAGGAATAGCGGCCCCGCCGGTACGGCGGGCCGCTGCGGTGCCGGCTCGTCGAAGGCCAGTGCCTCGGCTTTCGGCCCCATCCGGGTGTATTTGATCTCGACCAGGCGCGCGCGTGGATTGTCTTTGAACCGCTCATACGACTCGATCATCTGCCGTGCATCGTCGCGCCGCCCGAGACGGCGCAACGACTGCGCGGCGCCGTAGTAGGCCGAACGCAGATACGGATCGAGCGCGATGGCTTTTTCGTACCACAGCATTGCCTCGTCGAGCCGGTCCAGCTGGGCGAGATTCTGGGCCACGAAATACGCAGCATAGGCGTCCGTCTCGTCGGCAGCCGCCACCGCTCGAAAACTCTCGAGCGCCTGTTCCGATTCTCCGCGGTAAAAACGCAGCACGCCGGACAGGTAACGCGCCCGCAGGTTGTCCGGCGCTTCCCGCAACACATCGTCGAGGATAGCGAGCGCCTCGGTGTCGCGTTCCTGGTTGAGCGTAGCGATGGCGAGATTTACCCGGGCATCAGCCCAGTCCGGTGCGAGCCGAAGCGTTTCGGCAAACGCATTTTCGGCCTCACCGTATTTGAAACTGCCCATCAGCCCGACGCCGCGGTTATTGCTTGCCACGACCTCCGCAGCCAAACCGCTTTCCGGTTCGGTACCGCAACCTGCTGCGAACAGCATTGTCATGCCGATACACAGCGCCGCCGGGCCGAAATGCCAGCCGCGTTCAGTCCAGCGTTTTTTTCGCATCGCGTATCCGCTCTTTGTGTCCATCGTTACTGAGAGCCGCGTCAGCCGGTGCGAGGCGCCGGTTGTCGAGGTAGGAATGAATTTCGCTGCGCAGATGTGCCCGCATGTCGTGTCCAAGCCGGCGCTCGCGCTCGTCGCGCAGACGCGCGATGTCAATCGGTGCAACCACCACCTTCTCGCCCGGTCCGGGGTCGGCCCGGGCCAGGATACGGCCGTCAAAATCCACCGCCATACTGCCTCCGGGCCAGCTGAATGGCGGATAGTTAGCGAGGCTCGCGCCCTGGTTTGCCGCAACCACGTAGACGCTGTTCTCGAGCGCACGGGTGCGATTAATCAACGTCCACCAGTCCATAGGATCGGTCGCGCCCCACGGGTCCATATACGCCGACACGCGAACGATCAACTCGGCTCCGTTGAACGCGATCTGGCGAATTGTCTCCGGGAAAAGCCAGTCATAACAAATCGCGACACCGAGTTTCCCCAGCTCGGTATCGACGACCGGGAACGGGTTTTCCGGGTAGTCCTCGATATCGTGCGGACTCGTATGTACTTCCCACGGAATCCACGGGTTCACCTTGCGGTATTTGCTGAGGATGCCGCCCGGACCGACCAGCACCGTGGTATTGAAAACATGTTCCGGGTAATCGGGATCGGCTTCGAGAAACGTACCGGTCTGGATATAGCAGCCGTACTTTTTTGCGAGCCGCTCATACGCATCGGTATGTTCGTTCGGCAGCGGTATCGCAAGCCGCCGCCGCAACTCAGCGGCCTCGGGATACACCGGCACCGCATGGGCAAACTCCGGAAACGCCAGCAGGCGCACATCGAAAAACGGCTCGTACCCGGTAATCGTCTGCTCGATGATCGCGCACATGCGGCGGGTTCTCGAAGCGATCTCGCCACGCTCAGCCGGCGCCGGAAAATCAGTCTGGCAGGCAGCGGCATAATACAGATCAGGCATCGCCGATTACCGCGCTATCGGGCCGCATGCGCGGGCGGCGCAATATTCAGCCGCATTGCCGCCGCGGCCGTTCACTGCTGGCTGCCCCGCAGGGGCGGCGGCGCGAAGATCGGATCATCCGGTTGCCACGGCTCCGATGCCGCCTCGTTTTTCTGATAACGCTGCACGTTGATCGACAGGCCAGGGTAGCGCTCCACCTGGTTGGCCTTGGCAGCCTCGAAAATCGCCTGCGTCTGCACGTCGACCGCGGCATCGTAGCGGCCGGTCGCCGCAACGAGCATCGCAACGGTTTCGAGATGCGCGATGCTCGGCTGCTGCCGCGCCAACCGGTCGGCAATCGCAAGCGCCTCGTCGAGCCGCGCCGGCTCCGCCCGACTGCACGTTGCAAGAACCCGGAGCACGCCCTGCGCCAGCACCGGCGACGACGGGTGCGCATTCCATCCTTCTTCCAGCACCGTCCGCGCCCTGTCGCAATCGCCGGAGCCGATCAGCGCAAGGCCCTCCCAGAAAAACAACTGAGACTCTTCCGGCAAAGCCTCCCGCAGCGATTGAAATTCTTTTGCCGCGGCCGAATAGTCACCCGCGCGCATCAGCGAATTTGCCAGTAGCCTGCGCGAGCGCGAGTGATCGTTCCGCACCTCGAGGGTTTTCCTGTAATAGTCGCGAGCGCCTGCCTCATCGCCCGATTTTTCCAGGAGTACCGCTTTATTGTAATTCGCCTGCCAGTTTTCCGGATCAAGCGCCAAAGCCGCATCGATCTGGTTCATGGCCGCGTCGGTCTCGCCGCGGCTATCGAGAATGCCGCCATACAGAACCCGCGCGCCGACGTTCTCCGGATTGAGGTTTACCGCATGAGCGGCACGTTTTGCCGCCGCGTCGGTGTCCTTGCGGTTGAGTTCGTAAATTGCCGCGCGAACATAGTAGTCCGAGCTCAATGACAACGAGTGCATTTGCCCGAGCCAGAGATCGTCGAGCGATACCTGGCCTTCGCCACGCAGTTCCAGTTGCTCGCGCGCCTTCTCTGTCTGACCGGTCTGACGGTAGGCGATCGCCAGCGGGTAACGCAGCTGGCTGGCCGCAGGCTCCCTTTGCAACGCGTCCTCGAGATGTTTGACCGCCTCTTCATAGCGCTTCAGCTGCACTTCGGCCTGGCCGAGCCCGGCGATTGCAGCGGCCTCGCCGGGTTGTGTTTGCAGCGCGCTCTGGAACCATTGCGCGGCCTCGTCGTTGGCACCGGTCTGCAAGTACATGCGCCCCAGCCGAACCGCGGCTGGAAAATATTCGGGGTCCAGATCCAGCACCCTGCGATACCCGGCGATGGCAGCCTCGACATCGCCGTCCTCCTGGTGCAGAAAAGCCCGGTAGTAACGCCAACGCGCCTCGCCGGGCTGCAGCAGGATGGCATTGTCGAAGCACTGGGCAGCGGGAATACGCAGATCGTGTGCCTGGTACAACATGCCAAGACGGCCGAAGTCCGAGCCGCCGTCCGGCCCGTCCCGCACACCAATGTTCCCTCGCACCCGATCCGCCGCCGATCGCAGCGCATTGCGCACTGCCGGCTCGAATCCGCTTAGATCCGGATCCGGCACCGGGTTCAATGCGTTGTTGGTCTGGCTCTGCGCCGCGAAACTGGTCAGGCTCACGAGCACCACCACGAGAAAGTCGCGCAGGAAGCCGGCCGTCCGGTTTTTTCGATGAGCCATAAGTCGTCTCCGGGCGGAAATCTATTTGCTTCCGCCACCCTGGACCAGTTCGTGGTAACGGCCGGACTTGAGACCCGCGAACCGCTCAGTGGAGCCATCGGGCCAGCGCACTTCGAGGTCGGCCTTGCCATCAAAATCGCCAAGTCCGAACAACACTCGCGGATCACTGGCCGAGGCGTAACTGCCATCGGTATGCACCCGGCGCGACAAAGTTCTGTCCGCAGCGCGCAACGTCAGCGCCGCACCAATTGCATCGCGTCCGCCGCTGCCGGTCAGCAGACGCACACCGAGCCAGTTGCTGTCCTGGCCAACCACGTTTTGCAGCAATCTCACCGCTCCACCATTGTTGGTCACCACGATATCGGCATCCCCGTCATTGTCGATATCGCCGAATGCCGCGCCGCGACTGACCTCGCTCAATGCGAATACCGGGCCGGCGGCAGCGGAAACCTCATCGAAACCCCGATCGCCGCCGCGGTTGCGCCACAACTGGTTCGCCTGGCGGAGGGGCAAAATTTCGCCCGCCGTAATCTGTGCCTCGACCTTGGTAACGGCGCCATTGGCACTGAACAGATCCAACCATCCGTCGTTGTCGTAATCAAACCAGGCCGTGCCGAAACCGGTCGCCGACAGGCTGCTCTGTCCGAGCGCAAGACTCATTGTGCGATCTTCGAACCAGCCCTGACCGTCGTTGACGTAAAGCGTGTTGGTTTCGCGGCTCAGATGAGTCATGAACAAATCGATATCGCCGTCACCATCGAAGTCCTCCGCGGTGACGCCCATGCTGGCCTCCGCCTTGCCTTCCATGTTGACCGCCGTGCCGGCCAGCAGAGATTCGTCGCGAAAACGGCCTTTTTGATCGTTCATCCACAACTGGTTCTCGGCGCCGTCATTGGCGACATACACATCGGCCCAGCCATCGCCGTTGAAATCGGCGGCAATGACACCCAGCGCGGCGCCAAAGATCTTCTCGATACCCACCTGGCTGCTGCGGTTGGCAAATTTCCCGCCCCCCTGGTTGTGCAGAAACCGGTCGTTGACCGGCCGGTAGGCGGATGGAGAACAGTAATCCGGAATGCCGTTCGGCAGGCGGCACGTTTCGTGGGTAAGCATGGTGTAGTTGACGTAGTTTCCGATGAACAGATCGAGCCAGCCATCGCGATCGAAATCGAGAAAGGACGCACTGACGCTCCAGCGCGAATCGGCTGCACCGCGGTCCGCGGTCGCATCGCTGAAACCCGCTTTGCCATTATTTAACAGCAGGTTATTTTCGCCGAAATTAGTGACGTAAAGATCGATATGGCCATCGTTGTTTACATCACCGCTGGCCACGCCCATACCGTAACCGGTTGCCGCAATGCCCGCCTCTCGGGTGACGTCGGTGAACTTCAGCACGGGCTTGCCGCCGACAATTTCGAGATCGTTGCGAAAAAGGCGGTCGGAATACGGAGGCTCGCCGCCGATAGGGATGAGCGCATCATCGATCGAGTCGTCCTCGCCGAGCAACTGTCCCTGCACCAGGTAAACGTCCAGATCGCCGTCACCGTCATAGTCGATCAGCGCAACCCCGGCCCCCATCATTTCGGCAAAATATTCCTTGCCGGTCATACCGTTGAAATGTACGAAGTCGAGACCTGCCTGACCGGCGATTTCGACAAAAGGCGCCTGTTCGGCCGCTGCCGCAGCCGAGGCGAACAGCGCCGGTCCGGCCAGAAACAGCAAAAATTGGTTTGGTCTGTGCATAGAACCCGACATTTTATCTAATTCACGCCCGCGGCAGTTAACCGCGGGCCCGCCGCAATGTTTGATCTTTATTGCGGGCGAGGGTTCACAGCAGATCCGTCGGGGTATCGAGCAGGATGTAGGCGCCGATTACCATCATGATCCACGGCACCAGGCGGGTCGCGTAGCGGGTAATCGCGCCATTTGCTCCGATCCGCGCCCCCAGACCGTTCGCGATTGCGCTCCACGCGACACCGGCAGCGAGGACCGCAACTGCCATCGCCGCCCAGTATCCGGAGTCGGTGTCGGCAAACGTCGCCGTAAAAAGCGCGATGGAGTCGCCGCTGGTCGCGATCATCAGCATCGCGATCGCGGCATAACCCGGTGCGACTTCCATGGTCCCGGCTTCTGCGGCCGCGCTCGCGCCTGCCAGGTGCATCCGCAGCAGGCCAGCCACCCCGAGGCTCAGCGGTATCAGCCCCAGCCACCCCGTCATCCGCGCTGACCACCGCGCCAGCAACCAGCCGGCTCCGCTGGCAATCACGAGCACAACGAGCAGCGCGGTAAAGAAGCCCAGCGTGATTCGCGCAGCACTGGCTCCCGACGCCCGCAAAACGGCCATCAGCACGAGGTTGTCGAGATTCGATGCGAAAAATCCCGCCACCGCAAGCCCGACTGCCAGCATCCACTCGGTCATTACCGTCTCATACCCGGTTCGTCACGTGCATCAGAGCGTGTTTCACGGCGCGCTGCAAGATCCGTGTAGCATTGCCGGATGCGCAGCAACGGGGCCAAGCCCGGATGCCACTCCAGATCACCCCGACTACCTGTGTCGCAACAGCAATCTCGCTCTGGTTCGGCACGACGGCCGCACAGCAGCCCGCGCCGGATGAAGCTTCTCTGCGGGAGGCGGGACCCCCCCCGGCAGCGTCATTGATAGTGGCAATATCGGCGAGCACGAAAATCTGCTGGATAGCGAATATGCCGTCCCGCCGGGACTTATTTTCGACCGGGCGGGGAAATTGTGGAATCTCGCAATCGCCGGATTCTCTCACCCGGATCATCATGCGCCTGAGAATGCCGGCTCGGGCACCCCGATTTTCGACGGCACCCCGATTTTCGACGGCGCCTCGATGATCGACCTGCAGGCGCAGCATTGCACGACGCTCACGGTCCGCGCCAGAGTTAACGTTGACGGTATGCGCTCCGCCGACTATCAAACCGGCACCCTGCGCGCGCGTGGGCGGTGAAATGGGCGCCGCGCCCCCGCGATTCGGCGATGGTAGGCTTGGCATCGGCTTGCTTGCCTGAACAAACGAACTGAAGACGGCCTTGGCGATACTCGACAAAAAACGAGCGCTCGAGAAACTCGAGAAACTATTCGGCTCTCCAGAGCTGTTCCCGCAACAGCTCGACCTGACCGTGGAACGGGTGCTGTTGTTGCAGCTCGACGAGCGAACCTATCACGAGGCCGCCTTTCTGGATGAGCGCCTTTCGAGCGCGGATATCCCCGGTTTCTGGGTTGGCCTGGACGACCTCGAAGCGCGGTTTCGCCGCCAACCGGCGCAACCGCCGCCACAGCACTGGATTTTCCATGTCGGTCACTGCGGTTCGACCTTGTTATCGCGCTTGCTGGGCGCCCTGGGCGGCTACCTGCCGCTGCGCGAGCCGCCCGTTCTGCGCAGCCTCGCCGCGGCGCAACGCGACCTTGCCACTCCGCTTTCACTCATCGATCCGGCGCGCTGGCCGCTTGTATTCGACCTTGTACTGGCGCTGCTAGGGCGGCGCTACCGCATCGACGGCTTGCCGCTGGTCAAGGCGACGAGCAGTTGCAACAACCTGTTGTCGCCGGTGCTCGATACCGCACCGGACTCGCGTGCGCTGGCACTTTATCTGTCGCTCGAGAATTACCTCGCGACGATGCTGCGCGCCGGTGGATCCCGCACCGACACGGAGACCCATGCCCGCAGCCGGTTACAGGACCTGCTGGCGCTGAGCGGCCCGGAATCCGATCTGCGTCTTTACCAGCTCTCGCTGCCACAGCGCGCGGTAGTGAACTGGTTGTCATGCGTCGCATTGTTCTCGACTGCCCGGGCGAGCCATTCAGAGCGCCTGCGGTTGCTGGATTTCGACGATTTTCTCCGATCTCCGGAAAGCGAACTGCTGGCACTGGCCCGGTTTTTCGGCAGCAGCACCGACCCCGAGGAGATTGCCAACGCGCTTGGCAGCGGCGTTATGAATCGTTATGCCAAGGCCCCCGAACACGCATATTCGGCCGAATTGCGGGCGCGCGAACTCAATGACAGCAGGCAGCGCTTCAGCGCCGAGATCCGGCACGGACTTGGCTGGGCGGAAACGATGCTGAGCGCGCACCCGGCACTGGAACAAAAGCTGGATCCGGTGTTTCTGCCGGGAGCCGGCTAGAGCTCGGCCCACATCCTCATCAGGTTGGTACGGATCGCCTCGGTGATCGTGCGCCCGCCCTGGGGGTCGCCCGCCGTGTGCAGAATGTTGGCCACTTGCTGCAGTTGCAGCAGCACATCGCGCTGGCGCTGATCCCGGATCATGCTCTGAAACCAGGTGATAGCCACGATACGCCTGCCGTCGGTAACCGGCGCGACGCGATGAACGGTGGTTGACGGGTAGACCACCGCCTCGCCCGCAGCGCATTTGAAACTGACGATCCCGGCACCGGATTCCACCTCGAGCTCGCCGCCCTGGTAATCGTCGGGATCGGACACGAACACCGTGCAGGAGACATCCGATCGCATCGGCGGAGTCGAAGGGAATACCGCCTCGTCCACGTGGTAGCCATAGGTCATACCTGGCTCGTAAAGACACAGGGTCGGGCGCGCAACCTGCTTTGGTACCACGATGTCGCGAAACATCTGGTTGCGGAAAATAGCCGCGCGCACCAGCTTTCCAGCCTCTTCGGAACGCGGATCGTTTTGCGGCAACTGCAGATTGTTCTTGATCCGCGAGTGAGGATTCGTGACCTGACCGGGCACGAATCCTGCCTCTTCGGCGATCTGCCGCAACCGCGCAACCTCGTCCGCGGTCAGCACGTTTTTCAGATGATGCAACATGACGGCTGATACCTGGTTTGGGGAAACGGTTAGTCTACCGGATCGTGCCCGCGCGCCGAACCCGACTGCGCCCGGAAACGGGCCGATAGTCAGTCCGCCGGACCGTCTTTTTTACTCTGTTCGAGAATTCGGGCACGCGCTTTCGCCGATATCCGGAATTTCACATCGAGATACTGAAAAAGGGCTGCCGCGACGTCGACATCACAGGCCTGCTCGAGACCTTCGAAACCCGGTGACGAGTTGACTTCGCAAATGCGAAAACCGACCTCTTCGTCGTAAAGAAAATCGAGCCCGGCCATATCCATATCGAGCACCCGCATCGTCTCGGCCACCGACATTTCGTTACGCGGCCCATAGGCAAATGGCTTTACGGTACCGCCCTGCGAATAATTCGACTTGAACCCGGTCTTGGCGATCCGTTCCATCGCCCCGACGATATGGCCGCCGATCGAAAGCACCCGTACGTCGCGGCCACGGCTCTCCGACATATACTTCTGCAAAACCAGCTGCGCAGCCGGGTTGTTGGCTTCCACGAACTGCAACAGGTCCATCAGCTTTTCCCGATCCTCCGCCAGGTACACGCCGCTTCCCTGTGTGCCGACCAGCGTCTTCACCACGACCGGGAAGCCGAGTTCGCGCTCCACGATATCCGGATCGACGGGAAACTGGACCAGGATGGTCTTCGGCACCGGCAAACCGGCCGCCGCGAGTACCTGCAGGTGAAAAAGCTTGTCCTGGGCGAGTTCGACCGCCT
>Ga0102956_1000141_pt1 | contig 23747 bp, 25 predicted proteins | sample SalPonF2_A_D2_MG_FD_84515 | JGI IMG/M metagenome (GOLD analysis project Ga0102956, IMG submission 84515) | Salt pond soil microbial communities from South San Francisco under conditions of wetland restoration - Salt Pond MetaG SF2_A_D2_MG ...
CCACGGCTGCTCAATCTGCGCGAGATGCTGGATGCGTTTTTGCGTCATCGTCGTGAAGTTGTCACCCGGCGCACAATTTTCGATCTGCGCAAGGCGCGTGAAAGGGCCCACGTTCTGGAAGGGCAGGCGGTGGCGCTGGCCAATATCGATCCGGTCATTCAGCTCATCAAAACGTCACCGTCGCCGGCCGAAGCCAAGGAGGCGCTGACTGCGCGGGCATGGGAGCCTGGTGTGGTGACCGATCTGCTGGCGCGTTCCGGCGCAGAAGCGACGCGACCCGAAAACATCGACGCGGAATATGGCCTCCTGGACGACGGCTATCACTTGTCGCCGGTTCAGGCGCAAGCGATCCTGGATCTCCGCCTGCAACGACTGACCGGGCTTGAGCAGGACAAAATCGTTAATGAATACAAAGAATTGCTAGAGAATATTAAAAGATTTATTGAGATTCTCGAAAACCCGGCAGTATTGCTGCAGGTGATCCGCGATGAATTGATCGCGGTGCTTGACGAATACGGTGACGAGCGCCGTACAGAGATCATGATCGATCACAAGGGCCTCAGTCTCGAGGATCTGATCTCGGAAGAGGATGTAGTCGTCACGCTGTCGCGTGAGGGTTACGCAAAATCGCAGCCGGTGACCGACTATCAGGCGCAGCGCCGCGGTGGCCGGGGGCGCTCGGCGACAAAGGTTAAAGAAGCGGATTTTGTCGACCAGTTGTGGGTAGTCAACACGCACGACACGCTTTTGTGTTTTTCCAGTCGCGGCAAGCTCTATTGGATGAAGGTCTACGAGCTGCCGCAGGCCGGACGTGGCTCGCGCGGCAAGCCAATCGTGAATTTACTGGCGCTCGAACCGGGTGAGCGCATCAATACCGTGCTGCCAATTCGCGAGTACGAGGACGACAAGTACATCTTGATGGCGACCAGCGCCGGTACCGTTAAGAAGACTGCTCTTTCGGCATACTCGCGTCCCCGAAGCAACGGGATCATTGCCATAGATCTGCGCGGCGACGACTACCTTGTCGGAGCGACGATCACAGACGGTAATCGCGAGATCATGCTGTGTACCAGCGAGGGCAAATCGATACGCTTCCGCGAGTCGGACGTGAGGCCGATGGGACGTACCGCGGCAGGCGTTCGCGGTATCCGCGTGGGCAAGGGTCACGAAGTCATTGCGGTGCTCACTCTGGAGGGCGGCAGCATTCTTACGGCTACCGAGAACGGATTCGGCAAGCGCAGCAAGCCCGAAGAGTTCCCGGTCCAGGGCCGGGGCGGGCAGGGCGTAATCGCTGTTCGCACGTCCGAACGCAACGGCCGCATGGTTGGCGCGCTTCAGGTTGACGACGAACACGAGGTCATGCTGATTACCAGCAACGGCACGCTGGTGCGCACGGCCGCCAGCGAGATTTCGGAGATGGGACGGAGCGCGCAAGGTGTTCGACTGATTCGTCTCGACAGCGGCGATCACCTCGTCGGTATGCAGCGTATCGAAATGCTCGCAGGTGAAGAGAGCGCGGAAGAGGCGGCCGAAAGCGACGGAAATTCCCTATCGACATGAGCTTTTTTGCATTGCACAATCGCTGATCTTGTCATCGATCCGAGAGAGGCGTTAGTCATGTCCCGAGTCTTCAATTTCAGTGCCGGTCCGGCGGCTTTGCCCGACGAAGTGCTGGCGCGGGCGAAAGACGATCTGCTCGATTGGGCGGGTTCGGGCATGTCGGTGATGGAAGTCAGTCATCGCAGCAAGGCATTTATCGCCGTCGCCGAGCAGGCGGAGGTCGACCTGCGCGAGCTTCTGGGTATCCCCGGTCATTACAAGGTACTGTTCCTGCAAGGTGGGGCGACTCTGCAATTCTCCTCGGTGGCGTTGAATCTCGCCACGCAGGACAGCGTCGTCGATTACGCAGTAACCGGTAGTTGGTCGAAAAAGGCGATAGCGGAAGCGCGCCGTTATGCGACCGTCAATGCCGCGTTGAACATGCCGGAATCGGATGCCCCATGGGGTCCGATCCCGCCAGTTGCAGACTGGGCGCTTTCGGACGGAGCCGCCTACCTCCACTACTGTGCGAACGAGACGATCGCCGGGATAGAGTTCCCGTTTGTACCTGAAAACGGCGCCGTGCCAATTGTCAGTGACATGTCTTCGACCCTTTTGTCGCGGCCGGTAGATATCGAGAAGTTCGGTGTCATTTATGCCGGCGCTCAGAAAAATATCGGCCCGGCAGGTTTGACTATCGTCATTGTTCGGGAAGACTTGCTTGGCAGCGCGCGTGCCGGTACGCCGACATTGCTCGACTATGACGTAATGGCGAAAAGTGGCTCTATGTCCAACACACCGCCGACATTTGCCTGGTACATGGCGGGGCTGGTGTTTGCCTGGATCAAACACAGCGGCGGGCTTGAAGGCATGGCGCAGCGCAATTCGCAAAAGGCGGGCAAACTCTACGCCGCAATAGACAATTCGGCGTTTTACTCCAACCCGGTTCACCCCGAGTGCCGGTCATGGATGAATGTCCCGTTCACTCTTGCCGACGATTCGCTCGACGTGAAATTTCTGAGCGAGGCCGAAATGCGCGGGCTCTGCAACCTGAAGGGTCATCGCTCCGTCGGAGGAATGCGCGCCAGCATATATAACGCGATGCCAGAAGCGGGGATAGACGCCCTCGTGGAGTTCATGGCTGAGTTCGAGAAGGTTCACGGCTGAACACAAAATAAACACAAAGGACTTGAGAAGTGAGTTATAAGATACTGACTCTTAACAATATTTCTGTGAAGGGCTTGCGCCGGCTGCCGCGCGATACCTTCGAGGTTGCATCCGAAATCGGCCACCCGGATGCAATCCTTTTGCGTTCCTACAACATGCATGACATGGAAATTCCGGCCACTGTTCAGGCGATCGGCCGGGCCGGCGCGGGCGTGAACAACATTCCGATCGATGCAATGACTCATCGCGGCGTACCGGTTTTCAATGCGCCGGGCGCGAACGCGAACGCGGTCAAGGAACTGGTTATCGCCGGTATGCTGCTCGCAGCGCGCAACATCTGTCCCGCGTGGCGTTACGTCCAGGACCTCGAAGCGGAGGGTGCGGCGCTCAATAAACTGGTCGAAGCGGGCAAGAAGAAATTTGTCGGATTCGAATTGCCGGCTCGTACGCTCGGGGTGGTTGGGCTTGGCGCAATTGGTGGTGAGGTAGCCAATGCGGCGCATTCGCTGGGCATGCGGGTAATCGGTTTTGACCCGCAGCTTACCGTTGAGCGTGCCTGGCAACTGTCATCGGGAATCGAACAGGCACGTAGTCTCGATGACCTGTTCAGTCGCGCTGACATCGTGTCGTTTCATGTGCCGCTGAACGATGCGACGCGCAATCTTGCCAACGCCGAGCGAATCGCACTAATGCCGGAGGGCTCTGTGCTGCTTAATTTTGCCCGCGGCGGAATCGTGGATGACGAAGCGGTTGAGTCGGCGCTTGCAGGCAACAGGCTCGCTGCTTACGTGACGGACTTCCCGGTGGCAGGTCTGAAAGATCATCCGCGCGTCGTGGCATTGCCGCATCTCGGCGCGTCCACCGCGGAGGCGGAAGAGAACTGCGCGATTATGGTTGCGAACAACGTTCGCGACTATCTAGAAAACGGCAATATTCGTCACTCTGTCAATTTCCCGGAGGCGCAGATGCCGCGTGAGGGAGACAATCGACTGACGATTGCGAACTTGAACGTGCCAAACATGGTCGGCCAGATCTCGACCTGCCTCGCCGATGCCGGCCTGAACATCCACGACATGTTGAACAAGTCTCGCGGCGAGATTGCCTATACCCTTGTTGATCTCGATGGCTCGATGTCCGACGAGACCATGCAGCGTATCCGTGGTATCGAAGGCGTGCTGTCGGCGCGCCTGGTCTGACTCAAGCCGATGTCTGACAAGAGCGACCGGCCAAATACCGATCTGGACTCGATTCGCGCGCGGATCGATCTGCTCGATCAGCAGATTCAGGTGCTGATCAATGAGAGAGCGGGGCTTGCGCGAGACGCTGGTATGAGCAAAACGCGCACGGGGAAAGTGTCTGACTACTACCGTCCGGAGCGCGAATCGCATGTATTGAAATCGGTGATCGAGCGCAATGAGGGGCCGCTCCGCGACGAAGAGATGTTGCGCTTGTTCCGTGAGATCATGTCGGCCTGTCTCGCCCAGCAGGAGCCATTAAAGGTCGCATATCTCGGACCGGAGGGGACGTTTACTCAAACCGCTGTCTTCAAACACTTTGGTCATTCTGTCCGCGCGCTCCCCCTGGCGTCGATCGACGAAATTTTCCAGGAGGTTGAATCGGCGTCGGCCGACCTTGGCGTTGTACCCGTCGAGAATTCGACCGAGGGAACCGTCAACCATACGGTCGACCGATTCATTGCGTCGCCGCTGAAGATCTGCGGCGAAGTGGAGCTTCGCATTCAGCAAAAATTGCTGGGCAAGATGCGCGCACTCGACGCTGTCGCGCGTGTCGTCGCGCATCCGCAGTCGCTGGCGCAGTGCCGGGTGTGGCTCACCGAGTACTTGCCGGGTGTCGAACAGATACCTGCCAGCAGTAATGCCGAGGGCGCGCGACGCGCTCGCGATGAACAAGGCAGCGCCTGCATTGCGGGCGAGGCTGCTGCAGATGTTTATGGACTTAACGTCATCATTGACAACATCGAAGATCGGCCGGACAACACAACCCGGTTCCTTGTAATCGGTCGGGAACTACTGGCGCCAAGTGGCTCCGACAAAACCTCGTTGCTTTTGTCAGCGCGCGACACCGATGCACCGGGAGCGTTGTACGATCTATTGGCACCATTGGCGAAACACCAGATCAGCATGACCCGAATCGAGTCGCGACCGTCCCGGTTGCGCAAATGGCATTACGTGTTTTTCGTCGATTTGCTCGGCCACGCCGAGGACGAAAAGTTGAGACCGGCGCTGGCCGAACTCCGGGACAAGGCTTCGCTGTTTCGAATTCTCGGGTCATACCCGAAGGGCATGGAGTGACGGGGCCGATCCCGGTAACCCCGAACGAGCGAGACGTTCCGATGCCTGCTTCCAACTCCTACAGAATCGAGCAAGGCGGGCGCTGGTGCGGCACTGTCGATGTTCCGGGCGATAAATCGATAAGCCATCGCGCCCTGATGCTTGGGGCAATTGCGGAAGGGACCACCCGGATTCGAGGCCTCCTGGCCGGCGAGGATTGCCTTGCTACGGCAGCGGCACTGCGTCGCATGGGCGTGGCTATCGAGCCCCACGGTGACGACCGGTGGACTGTCAGCGGTGTCGGCATGCATGGTCTGCGCGCCGCGGACGGCGCGCTTGACCTCGGAAACTCGGGAACCGGTATGCGGCTGATGAGCGGGCTGTTGGCCGCTCAGGCATTCGACTCGGTGCTGGTCGGTGACGAATCGCTGATGCAACGGCCGATGTTGCGCGTCGCACGCCCGCTCAACGCGATGGGCGCTTCGGTCGAGACCGATTGCGGTCGCCCGCCACTCCGTATTGGCGGCAATTGCGAACTGGTGGCAATCGATTATTCGATGCCGGTTGCCAGTGCCCAGGTCAAGTCAGCGATCCTGTTTGCCGCGCTTTATGCGAATGGGGTCACAACGGTTACCGAGCCCGGCGTGAGCCGCGATCATACGGAGCGGATGCTGCGCGCCTTCGGGGTCGAAGTCCGCGTCGACGGCAGGCGCGTGAGCCTTGTCCCTCCGGTTCGATTGCAGGCGCTCGATATCGAGGTACCCGGTGATTTCTCATCCGCTGCTTTCTTTATTGTCGGGGCATGCATCGGGGCGACCGGTCCAGTTTGTCTGCGAAACGTCGGCGTCAATTCCACGCGTACAGGTTTGCTGGGAATTCTTGCTGAGATGGGCGCGCAAATTCGGGTCGAGCCAAAAGCCCCGGGCGGCGCGGAACCCGTTGCTGATATTTACGTGGAGCGGAGCGAGCTCAAAGGGATTCACGTGCCACCGGCGCTGGTGCCGAATGCCATCGACGAATTCCCGATCCTGTGTATCGCGGCCGCTGCCGCGGAAGGCGAAACGCTTGTTACCGCGGCGGGGGAATTGCGGGTCAAGGAGAGCGATAGAATTTCGGCGATGGCCCGGGGGTTGACCGCGCTGGGTATTTCCTGCGAAGAGCGCCCGGACGGGATGTCGATACGTGGCGGGCAAATTTGCGGCGGCGAGGTCGACAGCCATGACGATCACCGGATTGCGATGGCATTTGCAGTTGCCGGCTGCAATGCGTTGGCCCCGGTCATGATCCGCAACACCACAAACGTCGCCACTTCCTTTCCCGGGTTTGTCGATGCGATGCTGGGCGTCGGCGCGCGCATCGCGGAGGTTTGAACTGATGAGCCAGGCGGTTGATGAGTGTGGCGTGCTGACCATCGATGGCCCAAGCGGTTCGGGTAAAGGCACCGTCGCAAGGCGCGTTGCAGACGCGCTGGGCTGGCGCCTTCTGGATAGTGGTGCGTTGTATCGCCTCACCGCGTTAGCCGCCATGCGGGACGGCGTTCGGCTCGATGATATAGCGGGCGTTAGCGCAATCGCGGCCGGGCTGGACGCAAAATTCGACGTGGCTGACGACGGCGATGAGCGAATTCTTCTTCGCGGTGAGGATGTCACTGCGGCGATCCGCAACGAGAGCTTCGGCGAGCTGGCCTCCCAGGTAGCCCAGCATGACGAAGTTCGTAAGGCTTTGGTTGGGTTGCAAAAAAGTTATCGAAAGCCGCCCGGTCTCGTAGCGGACGGGCGCGATATGGGGACGGTTATTTTCCCGGATGCCGGATCCAAGGTGTTCCTGACCGCATCCCCGGAGGAGCGTGCCCGACGGCGCTATAAGCAGTTGAAAGAAAAGGGAATCAGTGCTAACCTTGCGCGCCTTTCGATAGACATATCCGAGCGGGACAAGCGCGATGCAACACGCGCTATCGCACCGCTCAGGCCCGCCGCGGATGCGGTGCAGATAGATACAACGGGTTTGTCGATCGACGAAGTGGTCGCATTGGTGGTCGAGTTGGTTCGCGACCGACTGTCCCAACCACAGCTTTAGTTGCGGGTTCCTTAGACGGGAATCCGCTTTGTTAGCTCCATAAGGATTTGGGGCTTTTTTTGATGGACCGTCGTGTGCAGGAAGCCGGGCGGAAATGTTTAAGGGGTTTATTCCCCGGGATTAATTCACATGTCAGAGAGTTTTGCAGAGCTTTTCGAACAGAGTATTGCGAGTCAGCAGATCAAACCCGGCACCATCCTTACCGGGCAGGTCGTCGAGATAAACCCCGATGTCGTTATCGTCAATGTCGGCCTCAAGTCCGAGGCTGTCATTCCGCTAGACCAGTTCCTTACCGATGCCGGTGAGGTCGAGTGTGCGGTCGGTGACGATATTGAAGTGGCGCTCGATGCCGTCGAAGACGGGTTTGGTGAAACGCGGCTGTCGCGCGACAAGGCAAAGCGTGCTCGTACCTGGGAAAAGCTCGACGAGGCCTTCGAGAAGAAGGAAATCGTTTCGGGTCAGATCACCGGGCGGGTCAAAGGCGGCTTCACCGTCGAAATCGAGGATGTACGCGCCTTCCTTCCTGGTTCGCTGGTCGACATCCGACCGGTAAGGGACCCGGGATATCTCGAGGGCAAAGACCTCGAATTCAAGGTGATCAAGCTCGATCGCCGGCGAAACAATGTCGTGGTCTCGCGCCGTGCCGTAGTCGAGCAGGAATTCAGCGCCGAACGCGAAGAATTGCTGCAGAGTCTCGAGGAAGGCAAGGTCGTCAAGGGTATCGTCAAGAATCTCACCGATTACGGCGCGTTCGTCGATCTCGGTGGCATCGATGGTCTGTTGCACATCACGGATATGGCTTGGAAACGTGTCAAGCATCCGTCCGAGGTCGTCAACGTTGGTGACGAAATCGACGTTAAGGTACTCAAATTCGATCGCGAACGTAACCGGGTTTCGCTCGGCGTCAAACAACTCGGCGAAGACCCGTGGCAGGATATTGCACGGCGCTACCCGCCGAACTCACGACTCTTTGGCAAGGTCACGAACATCACCGATTACGGCTGCTTTGTCGAAATCGAAGATGGTGTCGAAGGCTTGGTTCACGTCTCCGAAATGGACTGGACCAACAAAAACGTCAGTCCGTCCAAGGTGGTAGCAGTCGGCGAGGAAGTCGAGGTGATGGTGCTCGAGATCGACGAGGAACGCCGTCGCATCTCGCTTGGTGTCAAGCAGTGCAAAGCCAACCCGTGGGCCGAATTTGCCGCCACCTGCAATCGGGGCGACAAGGTTAGCGGACAGATCAAATCGATTACCGATTTCGGTATCTTCATTGGACTCAGTGGCGGAATCGACGGCCTGGTGCACATGTCCGATATCTCGTGGGACACGCCTGGTGAAGACGCCGTTCGCCGCTACAAGAAAGGAGACGATGTCGAAGCTACGATTCTTGCTATCGATCCCGAGCGCGAACGCATCTCGCTTGGTATCAAACAGATGGACAAGGATCCGCTGTCGCTGTACCTGGCGGAGCACCCGAAGGGGACGATCGTCAAGGGCACCGTTACGGAAGTCGACGCGCGCGGCGCAACTCTCGATCTCGGCGAAGGTATCGAAGGGCAGTTGCGTGCTTCTGAACTGTCACGGGATCGAGTCGAAGATGCTCGCGCGGTATTGAAAGTCGGTGAAGAGATCGAGGCCAAGTTTACCGGCCTGGATCGCAAATCACGTACGATATCGCTGTCGATCAAGGCCAAAGAGGCGCACGAAGAGGCGCAGGCCGTGCAGAGCTACAAGAAAGAAGTTACCGCAGGTACCAGCCTTGGCGATCTGCTGAAAGAGCAGATCGCTGGCGGCGGCGACAGCTGATCGCAATGGGCGGCCCGCGAGTATTCTCGCGGGCCGCCGTCTTGCATCCGGAGCGCCGACCCGATATCGTTGTAAGTCATTGAATAATAATATTACATAAGTGACGGGCAGGGTCGCCATGACGAAATCCGAATTAATCGAAATCATTGCTCAAAAGCAGAAGCATCTGCCGTCTCGGGATGTTGAACTGGCGGTAAAACACCTGCTGGAGATCATGAGCGATGCGTTGTCGGACGGAGAACGTATCGAAATTCGTGGCTTCGGGAGTTTCTCGTTGCATTACCGTCCGCCACGGATGGGGCGTAATCCCAAAACCGGCGAAGCGGTGGCGCTTGCCGGTAAGTATGTTCCGCACTTTAAACCTGGCAAAGACCTTCGTGACCGGGTCAACGCGAATCGTCACACGGAAATCAAATCCTGATACTTGGCGGAGTTGTTGCGCGGGTGCCCTTCACGGCCGCACGCAACGGACGAATTAATGATAAATTGACGTTGGTTTCCAGCCACCGTTTCTTTCCACCGTACAGGCACCGCTGGCATGTTGCGCGCAATTTTTGCAGGAACGCTGATTCTTGGCACCCTCCTGATCGCCGTCACGTTCGCGTGGCTCAATCCGGGCCAGATCGATCTCGATCTTGGATTCTTGCAGGTCCAGATTGCGACCTCGGTAGCTTTTGCGATTACTTTCGCACTTGGATGGCTGTTTGGACTCCTTTCGATTGGCCTGTATGTCATGAAGCTGATGCGCGAAAGAAGTCACCTGCGGCGCCAGGTACGGGCTGCCGAGCAGGAGGCCAAGGCCATGCGAAGCATGCCTGAGGAAAATGCAGACTGAACCGACGCTTTTAATCGGTCTTCTTTTTGTTGCCGCCGCCGCGGCTGGCTGGGCCGTTGCCCGGTATACCGCCAAATCGTCACGACCTTCCACCGATTCATTGCGCGAAGACTATTTCCAGGGATTGAGGCTTCTCCTCAACCAGCAGACGGACCAGGCGCTCAAGGTGTTTACGCGTCTCGCTGAGGAAGATCGCAACACCTTCGAAGCACACCTTTTGGTCGGCGGCCTGTTTCGTCGCCGCGGTGAGGTCGATCGTGCGATTCGAATTCACGAGTCCTTGCTTGCGCGGGAGAATCTGACCACCGCAAGGCGGGCGGAAGCGCTGCATTCGCTGGCCCAGGATTTCGAGAAAGCCGGCCTGTTCGACAGAGCCGAAGAGTTGTATAACTCGTTGGCCGAAAGTACGTCGCACCGCGCAGAAGCGCTACGCGGCCTGGTGTCGCTGTATGAGCAGGAGCGCGACTGGGACAAGGCGATAGGCGCGCGATCCCGGTTGGAATCGGTAGACAAACAACACCAGCGTGACGTTATCCCGCACTACTACTGTGAACTCGCTCAGACCGCGCTCGCTAACGGCGACACGGATTCGGCTCGAGCCCATTTGCGTACGGCCCGCAAAGGCAGGCACAAGTCCGGACGCGCTGCACTGATGCGCGGGGAAATTGCATTGTCGATGGGCGAGACAGACCTGGCGTTCCGGCTGTTCGACCGGGCGCTCGAACGCCAGCCGGCGCTGTTCTACGAGATACTGGCGCAGATGGCGCGAGTCAGCAAAAGCAATGCGATGCCGGCACAAAGATTTGACGACCATCTGGAAACGCTGATCCGGCGCCAGTCCGGGCTCCGCGAGCGGCTCGAAATTGCCTCATTGATCGAACCCGATTTGCCCGAGGAAAGCAACGTCATTTTGCGAAGCGCGGGCCGCTGCCTGAGTGCCGAAGGCCAGCTTGCGCACTGGTTGCCTGTCATCGGTGAGGCTGACTCCGGCCAGCGTCTCGATGTTGAGGGACTGAAACGTCTGCGGGCGACAATTATCGGCGCATTGGCGGAATCACCGCGATATCGTTGCGTGGAATGCGGTTATGACAGCCGCCAGTTCAACTGGCAATGCCCAAGCTGCAAACGCTGGGATACTGCGGCCCCGCTAGACCGGGTGGTTCTTGGCCTCGGTAATTGACTGCAAATCGACGACTAATTTTTGCCGTTTTCGCTGTATTTTTCGCATTTGTTAGTTCGAGCGACGTTGGTAGCGTCGGCTTTCTCCGGCAATTGGGCCGGGGCATGTCACCGATAACTCCGCCAACGAGTGAGGACATTCAAATGAATACTATTCGCAGCAATATCGCCCGAGCCCTGATCGTCAGTCTTTTTCCGGTTCTGGCCTGGGCCGGGCCAGTTGACATCAATCGCGCCGATGCACAGACGCTGGCCACCGAGCTGGAAGGTGTCGGCCTTTCGAAAGCCGAAGCCATCGTGGCTTACCGGCAGGAACACGGCCCCTTCAAATCTCCCGAGGATTTGCTCGAAGTGAAAGGGGTAGGGCCGAGGATTCTTGAGCAAAACCGGGCCAACATTAAGTTGAATTCCAAGCGGTAGGACGTCGCTCGATGAGGGCCGCCCGTGCGGCGGCCCGATTATCGACACAGTTCACTGCCAATATTCCCTTTGACCCGATATCATTGCGCCCAGTCTATTTCAGGTACGGGAAAGGGATGACAAAGCCAATTCGGACAGCAGTATTTCCGGTAGCCGGTCGCGGGACGCGATTTCTGCCGGCAACCAAGGCCAGCCCAAAAGAAATGCTGCCGGTTGTGGATAAACCGCTTATTCAGTATGCGGTCGAAGAGGCGAGGGAGGCGGGTGCCGAAAATTTCGTCTTTATTACCGGCCGGTACAAGCGCGCTATCGAAGACCATTTCGATGTCGATCGCGAACTCGAGTGCGAACTTGAGTCCCAGCAAAAGCTCGAATTGCTCGAACTGCTTCGTGACACCGTGCCGGCGGGCGCCAACTTCATATTCATTCGACAGCCAGCGCCCCTCGGGCTTGGTCATGCCGTGCTGTGCGCCCGGCCGGTCGTCCAGAACGAACCCTTCTTCGTGCATCTGGCAGATGATCTGATCGTCGCTGAGCACGCTTGTTTGTCGCAAATGCGAGAGGTATATGAGACTAAGGCCGCGAGCGTGCTGGCCACAGAGGTAGTTCCTCCTGATCAAACCCAAAGCTACGGTATTGTCGATATCGGTGGTATGGAGGAGAATCCAGCGCCTATCAGAGCCATTGTTGAGAAGCCGACTCCGGCGACGGCCCCATCCAATCAGGCAGTGGTCGGAAGATACATTCTGACGCCGACAATCTTCTCACTTCTGGAGCGAACGCAAAGCGGTGCCGGGGGGGAAATCCAGCTGACCGATGCCATTGCTGCGTTGTTGGATCACGAAGCAGTTTATTCCTACGCATTTGCCGGACGCCGCTTCGACTGTGGTAACAAGCTCGGCTACTTGCAGGCCACAGTCGAACTCGCGCTGGCACATCACGAACTGGGAGACAACTTCGCAGAATATCTGAGAACGCTCGGTCAGAATTAGGCGATAGAAACCGCACGTCGAAGCGGTCGCTCCCTGCCACTATGCAGATCGGAACGGAGGTTGCCCGAACTGCGATTGCACTGCGCGCATTGCTGGTCTGTTGAGAGGGCAGCGCGTCTATTCGTCGTCGTGCCGCGTGCGCATTCTTTCGTCGGGAACGCCGCTTGGCAACGTGTATCGCGTTGCCGATATGGGCATTCCCATCCAGACTCCGCCGCCGGCTTCCCGCCCGATGTTCGCCTTTTCATAAATGAATTCGAACAGATCCTTGGCTTCCGAGTCGGGCACGATCACAGTCACCAGTCGCACGAGTTCGCTTGGCGGAAGCTTGCCCTTTACAGCATCGCCCACGGATTCAAGTATGCCGATGCCTCGGCAAGTAATTGCCGTTGAGGCGATGACATTTTTCTCATCACGCAGCGCCCGGATCAGGTCGAGATCGGTACCATCGTCAGGCAGCACAACCCCGATGATCCTGCTGGTATCGTATGTTGGCTTCGCCTGGCCGGAAGCGGTGTTCATGCAGTTCGCTCCCGCAGGCGTTCGCGGATGTCACGCGGAAGATAGGTCGCAACTGTCTCGAGTGGCGTCAGATAGATAAAGCCGGCCCCGGGGCGATCAAGGCCTGCGGTTGCATAAATCAGGTTGGCGACCATCTCGGCCTGCTCCGACCCGACCATCATTTGTACCACGTCTTTTTCTGTCTCAATTGCGATACCGAGCAGGCCCAGTCGCTCGCGGATTCCAACTCCATGGCCGGAATGGATCAGTGCGCCACCGGCGCCGGCACCGCGGGCCGCTTTGACAACGTCTTCGCCCTTGCCGTGATCGACGACGCACGTGATCAAATAGACGTCTGTCAGGTAAGTGATGTTTCTTTCGCTCATAGGATGCTATTCACCTCATGCTCGTCCGCGACGGCGGCGGCCCGCCGGGCCTTGATTCGTTGCCGGCGTACCATGTGCTGCGACCACAACCCGGAAATCATCACGGTGATAATGGGACCGATCGAGGCCATACATAGAATACCGAAGCCCTCGACCGCATTTGTGGCATTTCCAAACCCCAGTCCCATCGCCAGAACAAGCGGCACGGTGATGGGTCCGGTCGTGACGCCTGCGCTGTCCCAGGCGACATTGACAAACGCCTCACTCGATATCGCGGTCAGAACGATGGCGATCAGGTAGCCGGGTACCACCAGCCAAACCAGAGGCAGGTCGAAAATCAACTTGGACAAACCAATGGCGATACCAAACGCGACACCGATGGAGACCGAAATGATCAGCGTCTTTTTCTTGAATACGCCATTGGTCAGTTCCTCGGCCGTCATTCCCAGGGCATTCAGTGCAGGTTCCGCGATCGTCGCGCCAAACCCGAGTATCCAGGCAAAAATGAGCGCAATCGCCAGCCCCGCGCGATAATCATAGATGGGTGAATCCTCGACATGCGGCAACCCCATGAAGGCAGAAGGCACGAGGTTGCCTGCGTTACCTCCAAGCATGGACAGACCGTAAGTCAGCCCGAGATTGAAAATACACATGCCAATGATGGTCAGGCCGATACCGAGGAAAATCTCGTTGGCGTTGGGGAGTTTCTCGCGCAGGACCAGCTTCTGCACCAGGACGAGAAAGATCACCAACGGCAGGATTGCTCGGATGCCGAGGATAATCTCGACTCCAGGGCTGCGCTCGTACCACGCCGGAACCGCAGCCTGCGCTGCACTTGCGGTTGCCTGTGCCGCCTCGATGATTGCCTCGGGTGTCGTCGTGCTTGCGACAAAAACCGTCAGCAACAGCACCGCGGTAATCGGAAACAGAGAGGCGAGGGTGACTATCCCGAATCCGGACAAGCCGCCGCTGCCTTTGCCAGCCGCGGCCGCTATGCCGATACCCAGTGACAGCACCAACGGGACCGTTACGGGCCCGGTAGTGACCGCGCCGGCGTCCCAGGCGAGTCCCATGGCCGCCGTCAAATGTGGATCCATTGACGAGTACAACGTCAACGCTATAACCGGAACCAACGAGAGATAGATCAGCGGTTTAAGGCTCCAGCCGTAAAGAAATCTGAGCGTACCGATGACCGCCGCCAACCCCACCGCGGCACCAACGACAAGGACAAGAGTGTCGGCATATTGATTGAGAAGGGCATACAGATACGGTGCACGTTCCACGACAATGTTCGAACCCGCCGCCTGCAGCGCACCAATCGCTGGTTCGGCGAAGGTTACGCCGATGCCGAGCAGAAAAGTGATCAGCAGCACCACTGGCAGCGGCGAGCGCCGTGGCAGACTACTGCCAATGGTCTCGCCAAACGGCATCAGGCCTATTCGCAGACCTTCCATGAAAAACATCAGACCGACGATGACTGCAAATAGCCCGGCGGTGATCAACAGCGAATTCTCGACCAGCTGGCGCAGCACGAGGATCTGGAAAAGCGCGAGGTACACTGCAAGCGGAACGACGGCGCGAAGTTGATCTTTGAGCCGGACCGAAGCATAGGGCCGCAGGAGGCTTAATTTTTCTTCCCGGTCGAGCTTCAACTTCTCGATCGGAACCGGGACCGGCTTGCCGTCCGCGTCCAAATCCGGCTTTGGAAAAACGTCGTTGAAGCTCACTTCCAGCGTTCCGCCGAGACCCCAGGCCTGTTGCAGTTCGCTGAATTTAAATTTTTCTGTCATTCGCGCTCCCTTGGTCAAGGGGCATTATACCGTTTGATCGGGGCCACGCATTTTTCGTCAAGGAAGCAAGGCGAGAAACACACCAACGAGCGTTGGCACGATCTGTATGGTCAGATTCGTTGCCAAAGTGGGGCGGGCCCGATAGCGACTGCGACACCGGCCCGGAGCGTTCGATTTATGCTATCGTTTCGGCCGTTCTTTCATCTTCAAAGAGTCGATGTCGCCTGCAATGCTGAGACAGCGCCCCGCATTCAACAGGCTGGCCCTGGCCGCCGCTCTGCTTTTTGCCGTCTGGCAAGGGCTCAGCGCGCAACACCTTCATGCTGGCGAACCACTGCAAAACGGGTGCGCCGTATGCGCCACCGCGCAGCTCGACGACGCCGCTCTCGATGTCGCGGCCAGCAGCGAATTACCCGCGCTCGGCCACAGCGGCAATTGCGTTTCTCTCACGCCGCGGCATTACGCCACCGTACTGCCCGCATACGGCGCGCGCGCGCCACCGGCCCACTGATCTCCGCTGCCTGATTTCTCCGGCCGGTCCGCAGGACTGCGCCGGTTCGTGTGACCTATTCGGGAGATCACTGTGAAAAATTTGATTGCCTGCGGGCTGCTACTCGCAGCCTCGGCTCCGGTTACGGCGCAGACGCCTGAGGAGCCAATGGAAATGGAAGAACTTACCGTTATTGCTCACCCGCTTTCGGCCGAGGGCCTGGCTCAGGCTGGCCTCGTTGTGGAGGGTGAAACCTTGACTCGTAACCTGAGTGCGAATATCGGGGAGACCCTCCATCGCCTGCCCGGCGTCCACAATTCGTCGTTCGGTAATGCAGCCGGCCGGCCGGTCATTCGGGGACTCTCCGGGCCACGCGTGCGGATCATGGAGGACAGGCTCGACTCGCTTGATGTCTCGGTGACCAGCGCCGATCACGCCACCACCGTCGATGCGTTTGTTGCCGACCGCATCGAGGTCCTGAAAGGTCCAAGCACGCTGCTGTACGGTTCCGGTGCAATTGGCGGCGTCGTCGATGTGCATACCGGCCGTATTCCCCATGACCGCCCGGACGAGTTGACCGGAGGGATCGAGGCACGCGCCGAGGACAGCACCGAACAGGTCAGTACCGTCGGCGAGCTCGACTTCGGTGCCGGGCCCATGGCATTTCATGTCGACGGTTTCTACCGTGACGCAAATGACTATGACATACCCGGCTGCGTCGAGTCGGACGAGCTCCGGGCGGCCGAGGGGGGCGAGGCCTGCGAAGAGGACGGGACTTTGCCGGGCAGCGAGTTGGAGACCTGGGGCGCTGCATTGGGTGGATCCTGGATCGGAGACCGCGGGTTCGTCGGCATCGCGGTGAGTCGTTACGACAGCGATTACGGTCTGCCGGGCGGCCACGGCCACGAACACGAAGAGGAAGAGGGCGAGGAACACGACGAGGAGGAGGAAGAGGGCAATCCGACCATCAGCCTCGACCAGACTCGCATAGATCTCGAGGCCGGCCTGGAAAATCCGTTCCGCGGATTCTCCAGCGCCAACCTGCGTATCGCGTACAACGACTACGACCACGAGGAAATCGAACCCAACGGCGAGGTCGCCACGAAGTTCAAAAACAAGGCCTGGGACAGCCGTTTCGAGTTGACGCACCGGGAAGTGCTCGACTTCACCGGCGCCATCGGTCTGCAGTATTCGGACAAGAACTTCTCAGCGGTCGGCGAGGAAGCGTTCATCGAGCCGGTGGATACGACTGCTGCCGCGTTGTTCTGGGTCGGTCAGCGCTCATTCTCCGGATTCGATCTCGAGACCGGGGTGAGGGTTGAATCGGTCGAACACGACCCCTCCGTGGGCGGCGACGATGATTTCACAGTGTATTCGGCTTCGCTCGGATTCGTGATTCCGTTTGGCACCGCCTGGGAACTGGGTTTGCAGAGCGACTACTCGGAACGCGCACCGGTCCCCGAAGAACTCTACTCGGACGGCCCTCATCTGGCGACAAACGCTTACGAGATAGGAAATACCGATCTCGATGAGGAGCAGGCGATCAACTTTGCCGCCACGCTCGGTTATACCAGTGACACCTGGTATCTGAATGCCTCAGCCTATTACACCGAATTCTCGGATTTCATCTACCAGTTTGCGACCGGCGAAGAGGAAGACGAACTACCGGTGCAACAGTACGATCAGGATGACGCGACGTTCTACGGCTTCGACATGAGCGGGGGCTTTCGTGCCGCCACGTTCGATGGCGGTTCCCTGTGGCTCAACGGGATGTTCGACATTGTCGAAGCGGAGCTCGACATCGACGGCAACGATAACGTGCCGCGACTTCCGCCGTGGCGAATCGGGGTTGGCGCATCGCTCGACTGGCACCGGATTTCGGCCAGGATCGACTATCTGTACGTCGACGAGCAGGACGACGTGTCCGAGTTCGAATTACCGACGGACGACTACGAAGACCTGCGGATCTTCATTTCGACGCAAGTGCCGTCGCGGTTCGGAGAGTTCGAACTGTTTGTTCAGGGTAAGAACCTGACGGACGACGAGCAGCGCTACCATACCTCGTTCATCAAGGATTTTGCGCCACAACCGGGTCGCACATTCGAAGGCGGAATTCGGATGCGGTTCTAGGAGAATTACGCCTCTCGCTGCAGCAAGCGCAGCGAGAGGCTGAGTTCTCGGCGCATGGGGTCCGTTGACCCAATCCGGACCGGACGTTTATCGCCATGCCGTCTTGTCCGATTTAGCCTCGACCTGGCATATGTCGACTGCGAACCCGGGCAACACGTTCTCGTGGAGTGGGGCGTTGCAATGGGGTATAGCAAGTAAATCTTTTCTCGCTATTTCCTTGCGCTGCGTCGCTACATGAAACCAGGCAACCAATTCATGCGATGCCGCCGCGTAAAAACCCCTTCAAATCGCACAGCGCTGCGGCAACTACTCCGCAATTATCTCCAGGCGTACTTTGCCGTGGCCGTCTTCAACCATGCCGAGTGCTTTGGCGGCAGCCCCTGAAACGTCAATGATCCGCCCCTTTACGTGCGGCCCCCTGTCATTGATCGTTACGGTGACGGACTTTCCGGTGCGCAAATATGTAACTTTGACTTTCGTGCCAAACGCCAGGTCACGATGCGCCGCGGTCATCCTGGTTTTGTCGTAGAGCTCGCCACTGGCGGTCTTGTTGCCGTCGAGTGAATCAGCATAATAGCTGGCTTCCCCCTCCTGTGAAGCCGACGGCTCGGTCGCGAAAGCCGTCCCGAATGCTGCCAGTAACACGAGCAGGATCGACCGGTATAAAAAAATACTGTTTGTCTTCATGATTTCCATCCGATAGCCCAAATTGAGGTGCAGGTACGCATTGCAGAACAGCGGCCTCCCGGGTCCCCCACGTGCATCGCTCACAGAGCCCGTTACACCTTGTTCCGATAGCCAACTCCAATGTCGATGTTAACCGAATCGACGCAGGTTGTGCCGGGCGAGCACCGGCCGCAAGGACAAACGAGCTCGTTCGTGGCGGACAGCGGTGGACCGGGGCGGTATTTATTGTCGCCAAAACGGAGATGCTGGATAGCAACAGGCGCTGCGTGGTCGGCGCACTCGATCGGCATATTGAGTCTGGCAGAAAAGATGCGCGCCGGGGTCGCGGCGACATTGCAGCCTTGTAAATGAGATGCTGGGAAGACCAGGCTTCCGAGCTCAATCAGAATCCGGTTCTCGTACGACGGACAGGACTTCGGCGCGCCGCGCATCCGCTTTGAGCACCTCGACGCGGAATCCGTTCCACTTGATGTGATCGCCGACCTCGGGGATCCGTTCCAGCGTTTCGGTGACGAGCCCGCCGATCGTTGTTACGCCGAGGTCGTGTTGCCACGGAACGTGGAGACGCGCCGACAGTTTTCTCAGGTCCACCTCGGCGCGAACCACCAGCGTTTCATCGGCACGGGCGTGGAATGCGTTTTCGGGCAGGTCGCTTTCATCACGGATATCGCCAACGACCTCTTCCAGCACATCCTCGAGGGTCGCAATGCCCACTACATCGCCGTATTCATCGACCACGACCGCAAGATGGCGCTGGCTCTCCTGAAAGGTGCGCATCAGTTGGGGCAGCAGCACGGAGGCCGGCACGATGAGAGGCTCCTGGTGGATCGCCTCCCAATCTACTTCTTCAGCGTCGTGTTCGAGTAGCCAGAACAGCAGATTCTTGGTCAACACGATTCCGGTGACATCGTTGACGTCACGGGTGGGCGAGAAGGGTAATCGACTGTGGCCGGAGGTGCGCACCACACGCATCGCCTCCTCACGGCCCATGTCCGCGGAAAGGAACCGGATCTTCTCGCGCGGCAGCATTACGTCGTGGGCCTTCAGGTGACGCAGATGGGTTGCGCCAACGATCATCTCGGCGGTGCGCGGACCAACCACCCCCTCGCTGCGTCCGAGCAAGGCAAGCAGCCGAATCTCCTCCGACGAGGTCACCGGGCGTTCCGCATCGCTGCGCAATGTCCGCGACAGTTTTTCGCTGACCACGACAAGTGGACGCAACATTATTGTCAGCCAGCGGATACCGTATGCGACCGGTGCCGCAAGGAAGGTTGCGTAACTGACACCGAGCGTCTTCGGGATTATTTCGGTAAAAAACAACACCGCGATCGTAAACAGAATCGAAAAAACCCATAAAGTGGCCGGGTCGAAGACGCTGGAATAACTGGCGCCGGCTACTGACGCGCCGACCGTATGCGCTGCCGTGTTCAGGATCAGGATCGCGGCAATCGGCACATCCATGTTTTTCTTGAAATCGGCCAGCAGGCGCCCGGCCGTGGGTTTTTCCTGCTGCAGGATTTCGATCTGCGGCCGGGTCAGCGACAGCAGCACCGATTCAAAGATTGAACAGAGAAACGAGACGATGAGAACAATCGCAACGGCGGAAAAGAATAACAGCATGGAGCCTCCTGAGTTGTGCGCTACATTGTGGCACGAACGCCGGATTTTTCGTTGCCTTCGGTGAATCCTAATCGCCGGACTGTGTCGGTGTGATTTTTTTGGCGCTTGCAGCCATCATGGCGTGGGCCAGGAGGAGGAACCCATTAGGCGTGCTCAAGCTAACGCACAATGGACATCCAGCCGGATGCGGTGAAGGGATTGCGCTTCAGCTCCCGCAGACACAGCAAGACGGGATTTTCCGGCACGGCTGCACTCATTGGGGTTTTGACTGCTCTCGCAGCTGCGGTCGGTTGGATTCGGCGCAACGCGGCGGTGCGACGAATACCGCGATTCGCAATCTCGGACCAGCAAATAGTGGCGCCAGCGACACTCATCAAATTCCACCCTGGCCTCGGTAACACCTCATCCTCCCTCGTGACTTTGCCTTGGGGCTCGCGGCATGCTCCCAATGAGCAAGTAAAATAGCAATAAAAACATTTATTAAAACACAGTATTTAATCTAAATTCTGTAATATTCCAGCGATTGTCAAGAATGTGCATCCGGCGCGACGCGACTAATCCGCAACACCCTAACGGCGACGGCAGACTCGATCGCCGGCAGCGAAGGCTTATTGCGGGCTTGTGCTGAAAAGTCTGACCTTCGCTGCAAGCGCCGGTCCGGGCATCGTCATTTACGTCACGCGTCTTTCTCGACTGGCGACGACGTGGTCGGCGTTATAGATTATGAGATTGGCTAACGTTGGAGAAAAATGCAGGCATGGATTTGGATCCAAAGCAGCTCAAAGAGTTTATTGGCGAGGAGTTTTCGCTCTTGATCGAAGGGCAGCCCGCATTGGCTTTGGTGCTGCGCGAAGTTGAAGCTTTGCCGCCGCCGCCGGAGGACGCGCTTGCCCAATTTCCGAATATGCGCCGGCAGCCGTTCTCGCTGTTGTTCGAGATGCCGAAAGGTTTTTTTGTCAGCCAGAATACATACAGGCTGAGACATGAGGCGCTGGGCGAGTCGGATTTCTTTCTGGTGCCGGTCGAGGCGGGCGCCTATCTCCAGTCCGTGATCAGCTAACCGGATCGGGGCATGTATTCCATATGCAGGTAGATGCTGTCCTGTCCGATATCCACGAGTTCGAGCCGCCGATAGAGCGTGGATGCGGGATTTCCTGCCAGCACTGACAGCCTTAGCGGCTTGGAATTGGTGTCGGAGCGTCGCTGCAGATCGCATATCAATTCGCTGCCAATGCCGGACCCGCGAGCGCTCGACAATAGCGCAATATCGATCAGTCTGATTTCGGCGTCGCTCTCGTGCCATAAGCGGCGTCCGCACGCGGTCCCGTCGACAATTACGATCTCGTCAATGGCATCGGGCCAGTTCTGGCGATACTGGCGCTCGCGGGCGTCGAACTGCTGCTCGAGAAGTTGTTGTCGCTGGGGCTCTGGCAATGATGCGAATTGCGCCGCCACCGAGTCGGAAAAAAGCGCGAATAGCAGATCATGATCCGCCTCGCCGCGACGGCGCAAAACCACCTGCTCGTTCATCTGGCGGTAGAGGACTACTTATCGGCGCGCGGTGGCTAAAACCGTGACGGAAAGAGGCCAACAAGAGCGATGATGAAATGGACGGCCTGGTACGGCGCCATGTTGTCGAATGCCTGATTGCCACCCACGTTCTGGCCGCGAATCGCATCCGCATCCATGTCCGTATCGGGCGCGCCGGTCTGATAAATTCCATAGCGCTGCAGGGCGTGAACCGCCGGCACCGCGCCTCCCGGGCCGCTGGCGTTTGCAAGCGCAGTCGAGCCGCGCAGTTGATGGTCATGGTCATGCGCCGGCATGTTGTTGAGCGCAAGCGTCGTGGTCGGTGTGCCACCCTTGCTACCTAAAGTGAAACTTGATTCGGCGTGTAGTGCCGCACGCCCACGCAGGTCCGGCAACCCGAACGTCGTTCGGCCGTCGCCACCGTAAAGTGTGCCGATGATCGAGAAAAGCACCTGGTTGGAGGAAATGCTCAGAAGTTGGCCGCTGCAAAACGCCCAGCCCCGTGGTGCAAAATTTCCGCCGAACATTATGATCTGACCGATGAAGGGATCTGACATGTTCATTTACCCTTGTGTGTTAGCTATTTTTTCCGGGTATCGCCCCGGGTAACGCGGTCGGATGTCGTCTGCCTCGCATCGGCCGCTCAGGCTGCAAACAGGCAGAACTGCGCCACATAGGTGCGTCCCGACGGGTCGGTTGCGCTTTTCTCGATGTTCACGGTCTCGGTCACGAAGCTCGGATCGTCTCGATGCGAGAGCGAAAAGATCGCATCTTCCGCATTCCGCTCGTCGCTTTCGAAAACCAGCCGGAACTGCTCGAGGCGCCGATCGATGCGCGTTTCCTCGATCGCGACCAGCTTCATTCCGAGGGTCTGACCGGCTTCATTCGATGCCGCAAAGACAGTATCGACAAACGGTCGGAAACGGTCGGCCCGGCGATGGCCTGATCCCGCAAAAAGCGTTGCGGCGCCCGCAACCGGTATGCCGGATATCACAGCCAGCGAGCCGCAGCCTAAGACAAAATCACGTCGTTTGATCATTGGGGTGTCTCCGTTGGCTGCAGGTCAGTTCCGGGACGGGAAGGTGCCTACCAGAGCAATGATGTAATTGACAGCCTGGTATGGCGGCATGTTGTTGAACGCTTGCCCGGCGCCAACAGGCGCCGCGGATATTGCTTCGGCGCCCATGTCGGTATCTGGTTCACCAGTTTGATAAATGCCGTAGCGGGTGAGTTGATTCACTGCCGGTACCGCGCCGCCCGGGCTGCTGGTATCTGCTACTGAGGTAGATCCGCGCAATTGATGGTTATGATCGTGAGAGGGAAGGTTAGCGACGCCAAGGGTGGTGGTTGACGCGCCAGCCTTCGCGCCAAGCCTGATATCTGGCAGACCGGGCCCCTGACCCGCATGGACCGCCATCCGGCCACGCAGGTCGGGCAACGCGAAGTTTGTCCGGCCGTCGCCACCATAAATCGTGCCAAGAATTGAGAATAGCGCTGGATAAGAGTTGATCGCTAGTAGTTGACCGTTGCATAGCGCCCAGTCTCGCGGCGCATAGTTTCCCCCGAACATTACGATTTGGCCAATAAACGGTTCTGACATTTTCTTCTCCCTACCTTAGGACGGGTCGTGTTCGTTTAGACAACGCAGTCGTAATGACCTCCGGCATGATCATTCACTAATGACCGTTTTTTGTTTCTTCGTTTACCGGTTCTTAGTCGCTGTGAAGGAACCGCCTCCACCACTTCGCATCTATCGGTTTCAGGGTGGCGCTAAGTCTGTTCCGCTCTGCCTTGCTCAATCAAATGAATTCGCTCCGTTCAATATTGAACATAATATCGACCGCGCACCCGGCCATTATTGATTTGAGTATAGACCGGTATTGGAAAATTTCATGTAAGGCGAATCAACGACACCATGCGGGGTCTGGTTGTGCCACAGCGTAACTTCTTTAGTTGTTGTTTTTATTCAGTCAGTCTGGGAGAGCATCATCGGTTCGGAGTCGGCAGGAGACGCAATAAAAACGAACATTATGTAAAAACGATTGTTTTGTCTTTGCGAAACCTAACGTTGCTACCGCCACGGTTAGTGGTCTATTCGTTTTTCGCGACCAACAACCGTGCCGCCGCTCTGAGATCAATCGCCTGCAGCTCGGCACCAACATTTCGACACTATGCTTAGCGTCGGTCAGTTTTGTCGCTACCAGGTCGATCGCCGGAGAACTGCCATTAACGATGCACGCGTCAATGGTAAGGTTGGCGAAACCATCCTCTGGCTCTGAATACTTGTCCCAGAAAGCGATCGCTTCGG
>Ga0102956_1000142_pt1 | contig 23679 bp, 19 predicted proteins | sample SalPonF2_A_D2_MG_FD_84515 | JGI IMG/M metagenome (GOLD analysis project Ga0102956, IMG submission 84515) | Salt pond soil microbial communities from South San Francisco under conditions of wetland restoration - Salt Pond MetaG SF2_A_D2_MG ...
AATCCTGTTACGATAATGCAGGTTGTCGATGAGGGATTGAATAATAACCCGAACAAAGTGCTGCTGGCCACCAAACGCAACGGGAGATGGTTCCAGATATCTCCGGGACAGTTTAAACAGCGTGTTCGGGAATATGCACTTGGTTTGTATGATTTCGGTGTTCGAAAAGGAGATAAAATCACTCTTCATGCTGAAAACTCTGACGATTGGCTAATAGCTGATCAGGCCATTCTTTCTATTGGAGCTGTTAGTGTACCAATCCATGTATCCCAAAATTCTGAAGAAGTTATTCGAATTATTGAACATTGTGATGCCAAAGTCCACATCATCTCAAAAAATGAATTATTTGATGAAATTCAGGAACAAGTCCAAATTGATCTTCCGAAACTAAAAATCATATCGTTAACAGATGACATATCCCTGAAAAATGCGTTTACCTTCCGGGAAGTGTTGGAAAAAGGAGTCTCGTTAATAAAAAAGAATGAGCATCTGTTCGATCAGTTAAAAGAAGTTGTCGCACCTGATGATATCGCTACTATCGTTTATACTCTCGGCACGGAAGGCATTTCCAGCGGAGTTATGTTGACTCATAATAATATCGCCTCAAACATTTGGGGCTCTCTCGATTCCATACCGTTTGATGTAGATTCACTCACAGAACGATCGGTTCTCTCGTATTTACCATTATCGCATATCTTTGAACGGTTGGTTGTTTATATTTATCTGCATTTGCAACTTCCGGTTTATTTCAGCGAAAAAGTCGAAGAGATTATCGAGGATCTTAAAACCATTCGACCTATTCACTTCTCAACGGTTCCCCGGTTATTAGAGAAAATATACAGTAGCATCTGGAACCGGGAACATGATCTCAAAGGTTGGCAGAAACGTGTGATGGATTACGGTTTGGCGATGGCAGAACAATATGACGTTGAACAACCGTTCGGGGGGTTGAATAAGTTGAGATACTTTATAGCTGATAAAATTGTTTATAGCAAAATGCGTGAATCGGTCGGCGGACACTTGATAGCAATTACAAGCGGAGGTGCACCACTATCAGCCAGGCTCATGAATTTTGTCAATGCCCTGGGCATTCACTGCGGGCAAGGGTATGGACTGACCGAAGCTTCACCGGTTTTGACGGCATATCGGCCTCATGAATTACGGGCGGGTTCAGTTGGCACGCCACTGAAAAATGTAGAAATAAAAATTGAGGAGGACGGGGAGATATTAGCAAGAGGCCCGAATATTATGAAGGGGTATTATAAAAATCCCGGTAAAACATCTCATGCAATTACAAGAAATAATTGGTTAAAAACAGGTGACCTCGGTTATTTTGATAATGACGGATATCTGTATATCACAGGAAGGAAGAAAGAATTGATAAAATTGGCGACAGGTAAATATGTAGCACCGGCCAATATTGAGATAGCTTTGGAACGAAGTGATTTTATCGAACAGGCTGCCATTATTGGTTATGGAGAAAAATTTTGTGCGGCTTTGATATACCCAGACAAAAAATCAGTCAAACAATATTTTTATTCTAAGAACATATCTATTCCTGATAATGATTATTCCAATAACAGTGAAGTTTACAAATTAATTGAATCGGAGATAGCGGAAGTCAACAAGCATTTTGCGGATTGGGAACAGGTCAAACAATTTCGATTAATGCAAAAACCAATGCGTATAGAAGATGGCGAGCTGACACGTCTTTACAAGAAAAAGCGGCATATTATTCAGAATCATTACAAGGAATTGATCAATAGTATATATGGTTGACATTAGCGGATGCCGGGATTGTGCATTAAAATTATTTAATAAACGGCTGGTTAACAAGTGTCATTATAACGCGCTGTGCCATAATTTGATACAGGTCCCAAAAATGAGTATATGCTCTATAATCTCAATATTATAGAAGAAACGCTATTTATATTTGGTTTAGTATAACGCAGTGCGTTATATTGGTATTAGAAAGGAGTTCATACGATGAAAAGAATAATCAAGAGATACCAAAACCGTAAATTGTATGATTCCGAAGCTGGCAATTATGTAGCTTTGGCTGATATAGCAAAGTTGATTCGTAATGGTAACACTGTAAAAGTTATCGACAATGAGAACGGTAAGGATATTACATCACTAACCCTTACACATATCATACTCGAAGAAGGTAAAAAAGGTGTGAATCCGCTCTCAAGCGATACCCTTCATGAAGTAATACGAATGGGTGGAAAGTTTCTGGATGACAGTTTATTGGAAGTTAAAAAACGGATTAATGATATCATTCCATCCGGATTTAACACATTAATAACTGGAAAAAGAAATCAGGAAATTGAGCTTTTGAAGAATCGCATTGAGAAACTGGAAGATATGATTGACGATCTTACAAAAGAAAGTCGGCTTACGGAAAAGAAGACCCTTTCATAACCCATCAATAAAATATTCTAAAATCATAGGGAGGCCATTATGGCTACTAAAACCAAATCAAGCAAAAAAGATGAAAACCTGTTGATTAAATTCCAGGATGAAGTGGGCAGCAGATCCCGGGATATCTGGTTAGCAGGTATCGGCGCCTTTGCAACAATTGAAGAAGAAGGATCCAAATTCTTTAATAATCTTGTCGATAAGGGCAAAAAAAGAGAGAAAAAAAGTAAGGAACAACTGGATGAAGTTTACAAAAAGTTGGAAGAAAGTCAGAAGGATGTTTCATCCCGTCTGGAAGACACGATGGACATGATTGAGAAAAAGTTTGAAAGTGTATTGGATCGTATGGGAGTTCCTACACGTAAGGAAGTCAAAGGACTTATGGACAAAGTAGATAAATTATCCGACAGAGTCGAAAGGCTATCTAAAAAAATGGATAAGGAGACGACCTCTAAATCTACATCAAAATCAACCAAATAATTGTAGTATAAAGGAATGGAGTGAAAGAAAAAGGAGAGCTGTTAATCAAACAGTTCTCCTTTTTTATATTTTTTTGGCATATTTTAAATACTTATGTAATATGAAGTTGTAGGCAATTATAGTTATTATTTGATAACTATAGATGTTCGAATCATAAACTAAAACGTCTTCTTTGAGGGAAAACCATCCCGGAGATATAATTGACGTATTATCAAGAGAGAGAATACGGGGTGTGATTTAAATGCAGGAAAAGGCAGCCCATATTGAGTATGAGCCGAAGTCGATTGATGAGCAGGAAAATAACACTGAGCAACGTGATTCGGCCGGTGAGATTACCCGATCAAAAAAAACACAGGCTCATATAGAGTTTCATCCATTTGCTCCGTATAAAGGAGTGCTTCGGCGCCTGTTGTCTGTTTATAAGCATGTTGCCGGGTTGCTTGCCGGTGGTTTGATAGCTCACATAAAGGAGTTGCCTCCCGAAAAGAAAAAAGGTATACGTACACCGGGTAAACGGTTATTAGCTTTTATAATCAAACCATTTGTTAAAAAAGAGCTCAGAAATTTACCATTTGAGGTACAACTCAGGAAACGGCTGGAATTATTGGGTTCCACATATGTTAAGTTGGGACAAATTATGTCCATTAGGGAAGATATTCTTCCCAAGCTTATTACTGATGAATTGAAAAACCTCCTCGACCGGTTACCTGACGTCCCTTTTAGTGCTATAAAGGATATTATAGAAGACGAGTTAGGGGGATCCATCGATAAATTTTTCAAAATTATTGATGAAAAACCGCTGGCCTCAGCATCTATTGCTCAGGTTCATTTTGCTGAAACATATGAAGGGGACCGGGTTGTTTTAAAAGTTATTAAACCGGGAATACGATCGTCTGTTTTGACGGATATTAAACTGCTTAAAGCTCTCAGTCATTTTCTTGAATGGGTGATTCCCCGCTATCAGCCGAAGATGATTATTAATGAATTTTGTAATTATACTGCAAAAGAAGTTGACTTGACTTATGAAGCGGATCACTCAGAACTGTTTGCCGCTAATTTCCGGGATAATCCTTATGTCGCATTTCCTAAAATATATCGTGAACTAAGTACGCGCGATGTTCTGTGCATGGAATATTTCGAGGGATATAAGCCTAAGGAAATAGGTACTTCGGATTTAAGTGCTGATGATCGTCAGAAACTGATTGATTATGGAGCCGGAGCCATTATTAAAATGTTATACGAGGATGGCTTTTTTCATGCGGATTTACATCCAGGCAATCTGATCATCCTTTCAGGCCCAAAAGTCGGTTTTATTGATCTTGGAATGGTAGGTCGCTTCGATGATAAAACACGCCGCCACCTGCTTTATTATTTTCATGCGTTGGTTAATAATGATGTTGAAGGTTCTACAAAATATTTATTAAATATAGCCCGGATAGGTGAAGGTGGAGATCCAAAGGGATTTAGACGTGCGGTAAACGATTTATTCCGGCGATATACAATATATGCAGCGATGGGCGAATTCAGCCTTGGTCAATTGATTCTTGAATCATTACGAATTGGCGGGGAGTTCAAAGTATTTTTCCCTGTTGAAATGACCCTGATGGTAAAGGCGCTGGTTACCTTCGAAGGGGTGGGGCTTATGTTCGATCCAAAATTGGATGTCCCCGCCGTTTCACGTAAACACATTACCAGAATTTATTACAGACAATACAACCCGCAAAAACTTGGAAAAGAATTCTTGCGAGGAACACCTGAGATAGTTGATGTGCTTATTCATTTTCCACAGTTGGTATCAGATGTTGCGCGTTATCTGGAAGAGTCGTTGAATGAGAAAGCTCCACAAAATCCGATGGCGGGATTGAGAAGCGGCTTGATTGCCGGTGCTTGTATTGTGGGTGGTGTTTTGGCTTATATACAGCATGCTCCTCCATTATTATGGGTTGTATTGTTAGCGACAGGCTTTATTCTGGCCTTGTTCGGCAAATAAAAGGGGAATAGTATCAGGCAGGTCAAATGACTAAAAAAAAGAAAAATCCATTCGATATCACATTGGATCTCAATGAAAAGGATCTGGAGGAACTATTTGAGCCATTTGATCCCCTGAGGAAATATGAAAAATTCAATTTTCCTGAACTGGAAGCTATTGATGAACCTTTTGATCCGTTAGATTTTGATTACCTGTTCAGTTTTAAAGATGAAATTGTTGTTCCTATCCTTGAGAACTATTTCAGGGCCGAATTGATTGGCGCTGATAAAGTACCTGATAAAGGTCCGCTGATAATGGCCTCCAACCACAGTGGAAACGCCTTCCCTCATGATGCCATTGTTTTGGATGGATTACTGTGGCGGGAACACGGCATGGATAAAAAAGCCAAATTCAGATCCGTTTTTTCTCCGTCGCTTACGGCTGTTTGGTGGATGAGACCTTATGGACTGGATGACTGGTGGCGGCATTGTGGCGGTGTGGATATGACTTTCAGTAATTTTGATTATCTGCTCAGAAAAAACTACAAGGTCATTTATTACCCGGAGGGTATACCCGGTATTGGGAAAGGTTTTACGCGCAGGTATCAGTTACAGCATTTCTATTCAAGTTTTGTCGTGTTGGCATCCCGTTATAATGTTCCCATTTATCCGGTGTTTACAGTCAATGCGGAATGGGTAAACCCGGTTAGCATTACATTTAAATGGCTGGATCGATTTTCTAATAGGTTATTAAGGATCCCCTTTTTCCCTGTTCCCATTGTTTTCCTGGCTCTGCTATTCCCGTTTATGTTTTATCTGGCATTCCCAGCCAATATGAAATTCGTGATCGGTAATCCTATTGATGTGAGAGGCATAATGAAAGAAATGGGCATTGATCATCAGAATCCAACCAAAGAACAACTTCAGGATACGGCGACCCGTATTCATGATATCATGCAGGAAGGGTTGAACAAAGCGGTTGAAGAGTATGGCCAGGTGCCCTATGATATCAAAAACTGGTATCGACAGATGAAGAGCCTGGGATGGAAGGCTTTTAAATATCTACCGACCGGCTGGCCTTATACCTTTATCAGACATTACAGGAATTTAAATCGGAAACCTGCCCGTAACCGATTTATTAAATGGTTGAGGGATGCCGATATACTGTCGTATTATATCCCATTCGGATGGTTTCTGTTAGCTTTTTTCAGAAAGGTCAGAAAACCACCTTACGGATACCGGGGGCTGAGCAAAAAAGAGCGAAGAGAACGTGAAGGACGTTACCTATGGCTCCTCGATAAACGTCCTCTCCCGACCAAACATTAGGTATTAGTATTAGAGTGTAAAAGAGTCAATTGATTTTCAGAATTTAATTCTCAACCCTGACACGTGACGACTGATTAATAATAGATTTTATATTATCAGGCAGCCGTTTCAATTTTCTCCAATATCCTATCCAGTTTTTCCAGGACATTATCCACTTTATTAATGGCATCACTTCCGGATGTTGGTATGTCTTTTTCATCTTCAGCCTGATAGAGTGTACATGTTTTATCTTCCAGGATATCAATCCGTAGTTTAATACCGTATTTTTTCAATTTTAGCTGGATTTCATTGGCTCGTTCAAGCAGGTTCTTCCGTGTGGTTTGATAGGCGTATTCACAGACTTTTCTACGGTTGGTGAAACTAAAAATATTCGTATAGAACATTTCGTAATCACTGGGCTTGGGCTCAATGACAATAAAATCAGAGTCGGGATAAGCGTATTCATAATTTTTGAATCCCGCCTTCATTCTCGAATGTATCATCATTCGAAATGTCTGAGACAATACGGAAGGAAGTCCTTGTTCGATCAATCCGTCCTTGATTTGATGTTCCACTTTATCGAGTTGTTTGGCGTCGATGGGAACAATAGGATTAATGCAGAACACCAGATCCGCCCCTTCTTCGAGTGCTACACTGGCATGAACTGTCTTCCGGGCCACTCCGTCGATATAATAATCCCCGTTAATCTTTACCGGCATGTAAAGAACAGGTAATGCCGTACTTGCCTGTACTGCTTTTGATATGGGGATTTTATCATTTGGCGGCTCACCGAAACGAACAATCTTACTATTCTCAACATTGGTAGCGATGACTCTGAGTGTTGGTTCTAATTTCTTAAAATCATCAGTTCTTCCCTCTATGGCAAAATTCTTTTCCAAAAACTCCCGAAGTTTCTCATTATTAAATAAACCAACCGGGATTGCTGAAGTCAGTTTAAAAAAGGCTCCACCCAAACTGATATCAAAAGGATGTAACAGATATTCCATGAATGATTCCGTAATGAGACCCGGTATTTTGAAAAGGCGTTTTTGGTATTCATCGAATGCCGGTGTAAAAAATGTGGTGGGAGTAATGGGAAGGACATTTTCAACTTTGGAAATAAATGCTTTTGCCAGGGTTTTTGTAGATATTTTATTAGCCAGACAGGACGTTATAAAGGCACCTGAACTTACACCTACATAAACATCCAGGTCATCGAATGATATACCTTCCAATGCCTCATCCAATGCCCTAAGTGCACCTATCTCATATGCTGCCCCTTCAATAGCACCACCTGCACACGCCAGGCCAATTTTATGCTTTCGTTTATTTGCCATAACCAGAATAATATTAACATGTGATTTGTGATATCAATAATACACCGTATCACCATGTAGCAATATAACGCTGTTATTAAGCCCTATATTTTAATTTATACAAATAAACAATAAGTTATATAGCCGGATAGCGATAATTTATTATATATAAGTAAATTAACGGTTGTAGTGATTGCAAATAACCGTTTGTAGTATAATCACGAAACCGACACTACTGGTGTATTATTGCCGTTTTTATTGTATAAGGTACCAATGGGATTGATCAGATTACCGGCCAAATGATGATTTTGCATGATCTCAATTACCTGATCGGTACTATCATCTTCCACGGCAATCAGTAAACCGCCGCTGGTTTGAGGGTCACACAATATTTTTCTTTGATAATCACTTATTCCACCGATTTTATGTCCATAGCTTTCCCAGTTTCTATTGGTTCCACCTGGTATACAATCATGCTTAATATAATAATCTATATGAGGTAGTAAAGGGATATTATTGAAATTAATTTCGGCCTTTAAACCGCTGCCGTCGCACATTTCACTGAGATGGCCTAACAAACCGAAACCTGTAACATCGGTAATCGCTTTGACACCCGGAAGTTGCGAAAGTTCCTTGCCAATACTGTTAAGAGTAACCATCGTATCACGAGCGATATTTTTATGCTCATTTTTTAATTTATTTTTTTTCTGAGCTGTACTAAGGATACCTACACCGAGTGGTTTTGTCAGAAATAACTGACATCCCGGGGTGGCATTATCGTTACGTTTGAGCTGTTCATGAGTAACAATACCGGTCACAGCCAATCCAAAGATTGGTTCCGGGCTGTCGATGCTGTGTCCGCCCCCGAGAGATATGCCTGCTTCGGAACAAATAGACCGGCCGCCTTCGAGTACGCGGCGTGCTGTTTCCGCAGGAAGTTTACTTATCGGCCAACCGAGTATGGCTATGGCCATTAAAGGCTTTCCACCCATAGCAAAAATATCGCTGATAGCATTAGCAGCGGCAATTCGTCCGAAATCGAAAGGATCGTCAACTATGGGCATGAAAAAGTCCGTTGTACTTATGATTGCTTTACCGTCCCCTATATCATACACTGCCGCGTCATCCCGGCTGTTGTTTCCCACGAGTAGTTTCTGGTCTTCGGGGATCATCATTTCAGTGTAGAGTATATTGTCTAATACTTTGGGGGATATTTTACAACCGCAACCTGCGCCGTGGCTGTACTGTGTGAGTTTAATATCTTGAATTTCCATATATCTTTAAAACCTTCTGGGCCACTTCTTTTTTATAAAAAGTCAGAATTTTTTTTGCATTTGCTTTATGATCAATGGATTCCAGATGTACCGGACAAATCGTCGATTCATCTCTCTTATTCAGTCCATATGTATACGTCTTGTCATAGTAATCAAGAGCGGATTTTGCTACAAAGCCATAATCATCATCATCTAATGCATCCATGGCTTGTTTCGTTCGCAATCCACCCAGTCTTCTTTCAATTTTTTGTATGGACTCCCTCAGCTGATCATTCGGATAATCGCTATAAACATTTATGAGATGTTTAATACGTTCCGGGGTGGGAACCTCCATTTTAATTACAGGTGCATAACGCATTTGTTCAAATAATGCATTGGGTATCAGGTTCCTGCCGATATGATGGCTTTCATCTTCCAGCCATATTGGGCGGTTTTTATCCATTTGTATCAACCTGACAGCTAATTCATTCTCAAAATGTTCATTGGTGGGCTGGGGATCTTCACCAATAGCTCCAAATGCTGATCCTTTATGATTAGCCAATCCTTCGAGATCGATGACTTGCTCGCCCATCTCCCTGAGATGATGAAGCACTTCCGTTTTTCCGCTTCCGGTCATGCCACCTAATATAATTATTGGCCGAAATTCATTAAATGTATCGAGTACATAATTACGGAAAACCTTATAACCACCCGACAATGTTTGTGCTTTAATACCGGAAAAATTGAGCAACCATGCCATGCTTTCACTTCGCATGCCGCCCCGCCAGCAATGCACAAGAACTTCGCCGTCTGGTATGATTTTATCAGCCTCATCAACAAATGACCGCATTTTGGGTCCTACGATATCAAGTCCGCGTCTGATAGATGCGTCACGACTATCTTGTTTGTAAATCGTACCTATTTCAGCTCGTTCCTCATCCGTAAAGAGTGGGATATTAAAAGCACCCGGGATGTGTCCCTGTTCAAACTCAGAGGGAGTACGAACATCAATGACAGGCAGATCCTGGCTTGCCTTTAGAAATTCTGATATGTCCAGTTTTTTGGTAATCATTCCATAAATTCTATAGCTAAATATTATATATGTACAAACAGCAAATCAAAATAGGGGTTTGTCTGATATTTTACACATTACCATAAGGCTTTGCAAAACTGTTCTTTTTCCCAATATCTGCATTATCATGATTTCAAAATCCTCACATATGGCAGTAATAAACTGCGGTTTCGAAGTCGCTCAAGCTTTGATATTGAACAAAAATTCCGGGTTTTGCATAGCCTTCTACCCTATAAAAGGAAGTTAAAATGGATATAAATGCGTGATAGCAAAGCGCATGGTGTTTTTTTGCTATAACCCTGTTAAATATTGTCAGATTCAGGATTTATTAATAGGCACGGGCTGATTGTTGATGTTTTTGATCAGTCGTTAGACATCTCTAAAAATATTTCATGACCAGGTTGATAAGAGTTCTGACTCTCTTTGTATAAGGGGGATATAGGAGTTTAAAAGGACTAAAACGGGACTGACGTAATATAGCCCTCTGATGGGAAAATTCCTTAAACCCAAAAAAACCGTGAGATTTACCGAAGCCGCTGTAATTGGATCCGCCAAAAGGCAGATTTTGATGCATGAATTGTACGAGTACATCATTAATACATGAACCGCCGGCCGAGGTTTGAGATATTATTTTCCTGATATGCTTTTTATTTTTACTGAAGATATATAAAGCCAGCGGTTTCGGCCGGCTGTTTATAATCGATATAACATCATCAAGCGTACGGTATGGTAAAACCGGTAAAATCGGACCAAATATTTCTTCCTTCATCAGAGGAGTATTAAGAGAGACATTCGATATCACTGTTGGTGCTATGTAATGTTCAGCTTTATCAAATTCACCACCGGCAATTATCCTGGCTCCTTCCTTTAGAGACTGTTCCAGAATGTCTGTCAAACGGTCGAAATGACGTTCATTGATAACCCTGGCAAAATCTTTGTTTTCTCTTTTACTTTCGGCTGTTTCCCCATAATAGTTGTTAAGCTTTTTATTGATGAGCCGTGTGAATTTATCATATCTGCTGTGATGAATAAACAGGTAATCGGGGGCGATACATGTCTGACCGGCATTAATAAATTTACCCCACGTTATTTTTTCAACAGCATCTTTGAGATTAGCCGTTTCATCGATTATAACGGGTGATTTTCCTCCGAGCTCAAGTGTTATAGTGGATAAATTATTTGAGGCCTCCTGCATGATAATTTTACCGATAGCCGAACTTCCCGTAAAAAAAATATGATCAAATGGTTTCTTCAATAACTGATGAGCTACGCTCTTTCCCCCTTCAAAAACAGTGATCTCATCCTCATGAAATAGTTCATCAATCATTTTGGCTATAAACCGTGATGTGTTCGGTGATATTTCGGATGGTTTCAGGATGACGCAATTACCCGCTGCAATGGCAGACACGAGTGGTCCAACTGCCAGGTTAAAAGGGAAGTTCCATGGTGAAATGATCAAACTTATCCCTTTGGGTTCATATATAATATATGATTTGGTGGTCAGCATCGGCATAGTTGGCTCAACCTTTTGTGGTTTCATCCAACTTTTAAGATGGCGAATGGCATGCTTTATTTCGGCGGTTACAACGAAAATTTCGGATAAATCTACTTCCTCAGCAGGTTTCCTGAAATCGTCGTATACAGCTTTTCGAATGTCTTTTTTGTGACTTATGATATATTTCTGAAGCTTCCGAAGTTTGGCAATGCGTTCTTTAGCTTTTGTTTGATTGACTTTAAAACTGTTTACTCGTTGCAAGTCAAACACTCTTGAAATTTCCTCAGAAATTATCTGCTTGTCGGATATGGACGTATTTCTAAATGTATCTTCAGGCATGGGCAGGGAAGTTATTCATTTACAATCGTGTAACATTATAATATTGTTCTATAGTAATTTAAGGAAGTGATTCGTAAATCATATAACTCAATTTTTATAATTACTATTTTGACCATTTGATTCTTATAATAAATTAGATCGACGATTACTTGGGAATAATATTCATAATTGAATGTTGCCGTTTAACTTAATTAATTTATAAAGACAATTTATAATGATGAGACGCCACTATGAAAAAAATGCCGAACCTGTTTTTTGCTGCCTTGATTATTTTGGAATGTTCATCATTTGCAGCTGCTCAAAATAACGCTTCACAAGACATTAATTTAACTGTTTACAATCAAAATTTCGGATTAGTACGGGAAACAAGGCTTTTTACGTTACCTAAAGGTGTATCCCATATAAAATTTGGTAATATCCCGCGAGAAATTGTTCCGGGATCTATAATGCTTCAAACGAAAGTGGAAGTAAAAGAGCAATCCTATCATAGAAGGAATATGAATACCCATGAGCTGCTCAAAGATTACTTCATGAATAAATCCGTACAATTGATCGGTGATTCCGGTGAGATGATAAGTGGGATATTAAAAGATATCAATGGCGGTGAGGCTATAATACAGCGTTCGGATGGATCATACCTGATGATTCCCAACATTCGTGATTACAAGCTGAATCTCGATAAATTGCCGGATGGGCTATCACTGAGACCTTACCTGGATTGTGTCGTAAATAGTTCAAAAAGTCAGCATGAAGATATAGATTTGTTATACCAGACGAGGGGGATTCGTTGGCATGCTGTCTATTCAGCTATCGTGGACACTGGTTATGATCACATGAATCTTACTGCAAATGCTGATTTGGAGAATAACTCCGGTGCTGATTTCCGTAATGCACAGGTCAAACTTGTGGCGGGTGATGTGCATTTATCCGGAATACAACCGCAGCCACGTTATGAAGCCATGGGCCAGGAAATGAAATCGGCGCAAACGGTAACTCAAAAACCATTTGCTGATTACCATGTATATGATATACCGGGCAATATAAATCTGGATCAAAATGAGTCGAAACAAATAGAACTATTCAGGGCAAATGGTGTCGGTATCAATAAAAAATATATGTATAGTGATGGCGGACATTATAGTGTCGGACATGAAGTAACAGGAAAAGTTAGTGTGCAGATCAGTTTTAAAAATACCGGTAATAACGAACTTGGTAAACCAATGCCGTCGGGTACCGTCAATATTTATAAAAAAGATGGTAATAGTCTCGTTTTAATAGGCCGGGATCACATTAATCATACACCGGTCGAAAATGAGGTAACGTGGGATATCGGTAAAGCATTTGATCTTGAAGTTCAAGAGTTATTAAAAGAAATGAATCGGATTTCGAATCGTGTTTCCGATCGTACGTATGAGATAACGTTCCGTAATCAAAAAAAAGATGCGGTTAACATAGAAGTGAACAGGAATATCGGCACAAACGGAGAAATACGCCACGCTTCACAGAAATATGAAAAGGTGGATGCATCAACCGTTCGTTTTAATGTATCTGTACCTCCGAAGGGTTCGACCAAACTGACGTTTACCGTACGGAATACCTATTAATTGGTTTTGAAACCATAATCTGACCACAACTCTGTAATTTCTCTTCCAAGCAATGTTATTCCGACGAACCGTAGGAATCTATCATTGCATTTAACATTCAATTGTTTAAAAATGGCATAAGGAATCCATCCCCTGATAGAGTTATCAGCAAGCTTTGGAATGACAAAATGGGGGTAATTATAAGCTGAGTGCTGGTCGCTGAAAGCTGATAGCTCTCAATCATCCATGATATGATTTCATTATATCAAGACTCAAGTGTCCCTCATAATAAGCCCGGCCGATTACCACAGCATAGATATCAAGTTCGGATAATTTCTGTAAGTCTTTTTCACCGGAAACACCACCTGAGGCAATGAACCTGATATCCGGGAAACTGTTTTGAAGTTGTTTGTACAGATTGATATTTACCCCGCTAAGCATGCCATCCCTGGAAATATCAGTACATAAAACTTCCTGTAATCCTTCGGAGATCATTCGTTTCAAAAATGAATCGGTTGATTCATCAGCCGTTTCGGTCCATCCCGAGTAAGCGATTTTGCCGTTTTTTAAATCCATCCCGAGAATACACTTATCTCCCCCAAATTCATGAAGTGCTTTAATCCAGTCAGGTTCATTTTTTACAGCCATCGAACTGCTGACAATTTTAGATATACCGGCGTCAAATAGTTGTTGGCAGTCACTGAAAATGCGAATTCCACCTCCTGTTTGAATAGAAGCACCGGTAGTCGAGATAATATTCTTAACCACAGGCAGGTTGATAAATTTCCCATCCCTGGCTCCATTCAAATCAACGATATGCAGGTGTGTAAAACCTGCTTCAACATACTGTACGGCCTGTTCAACGGGACTGGTATTATATGATGAGACGTCATTATAGGCTCCTTTTTTCAAACGAACAACTTTGCCGTCAAGTAAATCTATAGCTGGAATTATCTTCATTATAAAATCTTATTTTTTGATTAAAATCGATGGAATTTACGGAAGAATAAAAGAAAATGGTGAATCGAATCCGAAAAATGTAAAAAGAAGTGAAATATCATACCTAAGGACTTGATATTATAGGAATAAATATACTTTATAAAAGTATATAGTTTATATATTTAGAGGCCTCACTATGAAGTATGTTGACCGGTTACCTTATCTTCAGTGGAAAAATATAAAGCGATTAACCGTTTTAATGGTCTGTATCGGTTTATTTCCTTCACTGGTAGTAGCAGCATCCCCCCAATACGAGGATGACCCTGGTCAGAATCTGTATGCTAAAGGGCTTAAAGATATAAAAGCCGGAAACTGGCAAAAAGCGATTACCATCTGGACGACCTATCTCGGTAATCTTGATACTCATCACAAATCGGATCCCAGGACTGCAATAAAGTATATCGAGACTGTTACAAAAAACAGGGATTTCGAAAACTACGAGAATGCCAGTACGTTTTATATCGATAATATGGAGTATGCCAGTTGGAATGAATCACCCAAAATACTGACCCGGGAGGTCGAAAGATTATTGCCAATTGTCCCCGATAAGATAAAGAAACAGTGGAAACATCAATTAAAAAAGAAAAACCCGGACTTATTCAGGGAGATTGCATTTTACTGGAAACAGGTAGACCCCGTTCTTTCAACAAAAGTCAATGAAAGGCTGATTGAACACTGGCAGCGTATTGCTTATGCAAGGAAATATTTCACCCGGAATCATACTTCTGTTTATGGTACGGATGACAGGGGAGTGATCTATATTAAATTTGGTAAACCATACGAGAGATTGAAGGAAGCCATTCCCTTTCATGGCGTATCAAATCCATTGACTGGTTTGCCGGTTGCAATAAACGGCAGGGAATTTCATCCCCACCTGCCATTGATCGTTAATTTTGAGCTTTGGTCATATAATTTCAGTAATAGAAAAGTACCATCCTATTATTTATTTGGCCAAAAAAACAATGCCGGTCGATTCAGTTTACAGCCCGGTATACTTTCCGTCATTCCGAGTTACGGGTATAGCTTCAGGGCGGCAGGTATTGACAGCAGAGGTGGAAAATTAATGATCAAATATGGCATATTAGACGAGATAAAAGGGTTGAATAACTATTTTGGTAATTTATATAGTGATATGACCCGTGATATGATCATTAACAGTTCTGAAGGGGACAGGGGCGCCGCCGTTTTTCAGGAGCCATCAGTCCTTTTTAAGTTTGAGAATAAGGAAGCATTACAATCAAACAGACGAGATCAGTTATCCCCACCTAATACGACGAGTATTATAACTAAAGAAAAATTTATGCCGGTCGATTATGCCGTTTACCGCTTTTTGAATAAAGATCGACAGACAGTATACTATATAGCGGCTTATCCTGAAATCTACGTTTTCAGAAAACGAATAAGGAAAATGCAGAAGAGATATGACAGGCTGCCGGATATGAAATTATATAGCACTTTCTTCTCTTATAACACATATGGTGACCGGCAAAACATTGAGCGAAAGAAAACTTCGGTTTTGTCTGGTCGAATAAATCACCCGGTTTTATTCAATATCAATTCCGATAGCGTGGGTGAAACTATTTTAATGGGTATGGATCTGGCTGATGAAGGGAATCCACGACATATTTTAATCGATGATCAAAAAAAATCTCCTTTAATCGGAAGTACCGGGCCGGTAAAGATCCAATTACCACCTACACTACCTGCGACAACTGGTCAGATGACAGTTAGTGATCCGGTTATCGGTCAAATGCAAAAGACAGATGAAAATAAGCGTATTCCGTTTTATCCGGCTGTTAATAAAAATTTCAAGATGAACAGCCATATGCTCGTTTATTTTGAAACCTATCATATAAAAAGTCCTAATTATACCGTTGAATATCGTTTTGATAGATTCAGAGGTGATTCTCCCAAAGGGAAAGTCAGACCCTACAAAGATAAAGCGGCGGCTACTGTGGAATACAACACAGAATACCAAAAGGATGGTCACTGGTTTAGTATCAATCTGAGTGATTTAAAACCAGGTTGGTACGATTTTGTTATGACCGTACGGGTTCCCGGTAATAAGTTAATTATAGAACGCAGAGTACCATTTCAAATCATGGAATAAAGAGGGTCGCCAGTGTCAGGCTAACTAACGTGAGGTTGGACCCATCCTGAAATACCGTATAATCAACGTGCGTTCGGTATCGGAATCATGCTTAATGCATCAAAACAGCTCTGTGTCGTCGATGGTCAGTCGTCCGTCATCAAGATATGTTATATTTTCACAGGTCGTATTCTCAATGTAATAATTATAACTCTGCGATTCTTATCCAAACCTCACGTTAACTATGTTTCACATACACAGCCGTAAATAATGATGTAATAGACAAATAAACCAATAGGTTCATATAGTTTCAATTCCCCGGGATTTTATAAGGTGCTAAAAAGACCATTTCAGACGGGCATATAAAATATTGGGGGTATTGAGTATCCGGTTGAAACGTTTATCCCGGAATACCTGTGCCAATAGTAAAAAGTCGATATCGTTGGTTACGGAAAGACTCACCTGCGGGATAAGGATGATCATCTTTTGGGTAGTGCTTGTGATGCCAGAAAAGGTAGCGGTAATAAGCGGACTAAGGGGATATTGCACTTCACCGAATACGGCTGTTTTGGCAATGAATAGGTTACTCGGTGATAAAGAACCGGACAGGATCAGCTCAGGATTCATATATCGGTTCCAGTGTCCATTATAGAGAAATTCTCCATACAGATACAGTGAACTCGGAAAAGCATAATCCAATGATGTACTGGCAACAAGATAAGCATCGTTCATATTAAGAAAGGATTGGAAATAAGTGAATTCTCCCTTGAAACCGGCATCCCCGATGGGACCTGCCCAGCCACCACCAATTGCTAAAAGATTTCGATAATAACCGGCGAGTCCCTGGATGTCGAATTCCCCGGAATGTTGTTTAACCAGGAAAGCTGCTACAGAGTTTTTCATGTTCCGGGCAGGTTTGAAAGCCACTTCATATCCGGAAGCAAAACCGGTGAAATATTGAAACCGTATGGCATCTGAACCGGGCCGTTCTTCATAATCGAAATCCAGATATGAATAAGCATTGAACAAATCGTTGGGATTCCAGACGAGTGTCCGTCCCCAGTTGATACGCTGCCGGCCGACATCCAGCTCCCATTTATTCGTGTAATAAGTGGTGTATAAACGGTCGATTTGCGTGTTGAGCAAAAATGGCTTCGAGTTTATAACATTCCAGGATAGATTCACAAGGCCGTTATCGTGTCCTGCTATTTGAGCAAATCCGGGTTCATGATCAACCGAGTAACCGTTAAAAAGACGCGTACGCAAATCCGCTTCGCCTGTCCAGTGAGGAGTGAATGTCCAGTGCGTGTTAATCCGGTTGTGGATGAGGTTATCGTAATGGAACACTTTCAAAGCGTCATCGAAGCTCAAAGTACCGAGCTCTTTGACATACCCGTCCGCTTTCATCCAGTTTCCCCAGTGAATGGATTGGGCAGCCACCGGGGTTGATATCAAACTCCAAATTAAAAGTAAAATAGAAAAAGCTGATATTTGTTTAATGCGTCTCATCTTTGATAATCTTGCCGTCTTCAAGTGTTACAATTCGCAGTGCGCGATCAATTACGCGCTGGTCGTGGGTGGAAAAAATAAATGTTATATGTTCTTCCTGGTTCAATCGATACATTATATCCAACAGGTTGGCGGTCGATTTGGAATCGAGATTAGCAGTGGGTTCATCGGCCAGGACAAACTTGGGTTTGGAAGCCAGGGCTCGTGCCACGGCGACACGTTGCTGCTGACCACCTGACAACTCCGATGGGCGGTTATCCATGCGATCCTGTAATCCAACGGCATGTAGTAATGATTCGGCCCGTTCATGACATTCTTTTTTGGATCGCCCCTGTAATTGCATGATGAACTCCACATTTTCACGTGCTGTCAGAACAGGGATCAGGTTATAGGCCTGAAATACGAAACCAATGTGACTAAGGCGAAAGGAGATTAGCTCACTGTCGGATAGGGTACCCAGATCCGTTTGATCAATAATGATATTACCTTCGGTTGGACTATCGAGCCCGCCGATGATATTTAATAATGTCGTTTTACCGGATCCGGACGGACCGACGATAGACGTGAATTCACCTTTCTCAACATCCAGGGTTACGCCATTCAAAGCGTTGACGGGTACGCTGGTCTCGGTGTAGATTTTGGTAATATTTTTTGTATGAATAATGGACATAATTTACATTTTTCGGATTGCTTGAACAGGTCGGAGTCGTAACGCTTTAATGGCAGGGTAAACAGCTGATAACAATGCCGCAGCGACCATCATCAACGCGATGTGAAAATAATAGGCGTTATCAAGAATTGGGTAGATGATGGAGCCGTAACCAAACTGGCTTAAGCCCCTGGCAACAACACTCAGGTTGATGCCATAATTACCCGTTAGCTTAATGGTAATCCATGAAAAAAATATCCCAAGCGGTGCACCAACAAAGCTGAGGAAAAATGTTTCCGCTACGATCATCCCGAAGACGCTTTTCTTATTCATCCCCACGGCCATCAGCATTCCCAGTTCACGGGTACGTTCGAGGATAGCCATCAGCATAGTATTCACGATTCCTAATGCCAGCGCCAGCACGAGGATGGTCATGAAGATATAAATCTCAAGTTTAATGGTGGAGTCCAGTAACCGGAGTTCGGGGGCTACTTCCTGCCAGCTTTGAACTGACAATGACGGGAATTGTTGTTGCATCTTTTTAGCTATAGCCGGAGCCTGGTGCGCATCGGTTGTTTTAATGACGATCTCATGGATCAGGTCGTGCGTTCCCAAAAGGTTATTAAGATCGCTCGACCGGATAAAGACATGGCCTTCATCATATGTATTGTTGCTCGTTTTAAAAATACCGACAATGCGAAAAGCCGAAGCCGTGATGTTATTCGTAGTGTCCTGGAAGGTCAATACAATTTTGGATCCCATATGAACATTCAACCGCTTGGCCAACGATTTCCCGATGACAACCGGGAATCGTTTGTCTTCTGTAAAGAAATTTCCCTCCACAAGTTTATGTGGCAAAGTAAGAACCGTCGATTCGGCATTGGGATCGACACCTACAATGGTACTGCCGTATGAATTAGTGCTACTTGAAGCCAGTCCGGTGGCAACAGTATGCGGTATTGCTGCAACAACTCCCGGTGTCCGCCGTAACTGAGCCAGTACACTATCCCCATCCGGGATATATTGACTTACTTTCTTATCGCTTACAAAAGCCGGCGTATGAACCTGGATATGTCCGGTATACGTGTCCAGTTGATCCTTCAGCCGCTGCTGACTCATGCCGTTGGTAAAACCGACAATAAAGATACCGGCCCAGATTCCCAGCATCACGGCTGTGATGACCACACCGCTTCTAACAGGATTTCTCCAAACGTTCTTCCAGCTTATTTTAATGATTGTCCACATAGATAATTTCGTTTATGGTCTGATAGCCGTGTTTACTTTTAGTCGGAACGTGTACCAGACAGGGTATAGAGCTATGATGCCGGTCATGCCAAATACAATCAAGGCCTGATCTATCAAGATGAGTGGATCGACCGAAAAGGGGATGATCGGTTCCATCCCAAAAGTCTTGATCCCACGGGCCAGGTCGCCGGTTAAATAGATCGGATGAAGGTGGAAATACCATATCACCGGTAAACTGATTAAAATACCTGCAAGCGCACCAATTAGCGCCATAAAAAGAGACTCAATCAGGATATTTAATCCCAGTTTGAAACGATGCATTCCAACCGCTATCATGATGCCCAACTCATATTTTCGTTCCGCCGTCATCATCAATATGGTACCCAATATTCCGAAGCCGACAATCATGTAGAGTACCATCAGCATGATCAGTCCGCCGGCATTATCGGCCTGGATGGCCTGGACCAGTTCGGGCATCATCTTCTGCCAGTCCATCACTTCATAATGAGATGGCAACTCGCTGCGTAGGTTTTTAGTTACCTGTGGGACCATATCCGCTTTCTGCAAGACCAAAGCAATGGCTGTTAACCGGTTATATGCACCGAATAACACGCGGGCCTGTTGGATCGGCAGATAGATTAATACCTGGTTTAGATCGGGTTGTGGGATGTTTACAATACCTTTGACCGGGTATTTACCGGCGGCACTTTGTCCGTGGTATCCCTGGCCAAGTAGGACGAGTGTATCTTTCACAGATAATTGTAATTGGTCGGCCAGACCCTGTGCGATGATAACACCATCTTCATTATCGGATGTTAAATATTGTCCTTTGATCAGGCGTTTTTGGGGTTCGCTCAAATCATTTTCCGCTTTTGGATCGATACCAAGGACAAATGCCGCCCGGCTGCTTTTTGTACCCGATGCCAAAACATACGATTGTAATCGGGGAACAACAGCTTTAATGCCTGTTTGTCTGGCGACAACATGATCAACCGAATCATCCTGTGCAAAACTGTTATTCAGCGTTTGTTCGTCCCAATAACCTTTTTGATGTATCTGGATATAACCGGTAAAGGTACCGGCGATATTCTGTATCATTTTATCATAGGATCCAAACTGCATGGATCGGGTGAGAACGGATAGAAAAACCGCCAGCATCACAGAAAATGCCGTGATAAACGTGCGTCGCTTATTCCTCCAAATATTTCGCCAGGCCAGTTTAACAATCATACAATTATCAATTAACAATTATCAATGCACTTTAAATACGTGTCTTTTTAAGTATACTATATGAGATTTTTGCGATTTCATCGGCAGAACTATATAATTTTGTATATATGTCTATGGAAATATATTCGGTATCCTTGAGTAGTGATAACCAATATTTTGTTTCGAGACATTCTTTATAAGCTATTGATATTTTAGCCGAAAAATCATCTTCAGAAATGGCCCCGTTGGCTTCAGCTACATTAGCACCAATAGATGTACCACATCTTAAAAGTTGACGTGAAAGAGTGTATTCTTTTTTCTCTTTTTGTAGATATTTGTAGAGCTTAATAATCTTAATAGAAAACTCATAGGATTTATCATATAAAACATTTTCCTTCTTCATAAGTTTCTAATCTGATAATTGGTCATTGTTAATTGGTCATTGTTACCTGATCATTGAAGATGTTTCATGTTTTGGATGGAGAAGAAGCGGTCGGATATCGGTTTGTTGAAGGTTAGCGTATGGTAATCGAGCATGGTTTTGTGGCCTTTTTTGTCGGCCGGGACCATTTCCATATGCGCCGGAAGTTCACGTCCGCCCAGTTGCTTGATATCGGAGGCAGTCATCGTATTGACCAGGTTGCCGTCTTCGTCATAAAACTCGGCCCGCAATTCCATGTAACCTTTTTTTGTAATCCAGACGAGCACTTTGCCCCATACAACCGGTGCGTTTGGTTTCGGTATCATCCGGATTTTATAGCAGGGATAATTATTAATGGTAGTGTCACCGGCCATTGTATGATTATAATCCGTAACTACCGATGATTCCTTTATCAGGTCATCATTCGTGAAATCAGAACCCATCCACGATTGCATCATCATGGATGGCGGGAGCTTGACAACCCGGCTGATGCGCGGCACCCAGTTCCATATCTCTCTTTTTCGTTTGAGAAAGGCTGAGCCTTTATCGCGCGCGGGTTCGGTGATAAGTATCATGGAATAGTCGTGGCCTTTCGACCAGAACTTGAATTCGACGCTGCGCGACCAGGTTGGGCGAATGATCTTCATGGTAACATCGGCCTGCGATGTGTTGCCCCGCATTTTTTGATCCATCTTTTTGACGATATCGGTAGCGTCCTGCGCAAATGATGATGTGGCCAATGTGATCAGAAAGATGACCGGTAAGATGATTAGAATGAATCGTTTTGTTATCATTTCCAATAATTGCCGTTATGAAGGTTTGCGTTTATGAAGGTACTCGTTGACGATACTGTCGACGACGTCATCTAACGGATATTTTTCTACCGCCAGGTAATGCAATAAAATACCGTCGAGCAATGCCGCCAGCTTGAATGTCTCGGTTTGTACATCAGGGATATTGAGTTGTACGAGCAGGTTACCCAGGTAATCATAGTATTTCCGGGAATACTGATCCATTCGTTTTAATAGTGATTGATTCTCATAGACCTGCATAAATAGTCTGGCATAGAGCTGCCAGAAATGAGGATGACTCTTGAAAGATTCTTTCATCATATATAGAATATCTTTAAAAATGGTTTCTGGAGCCGATTTGGTGAACTCTTCCTCGCTTATTTGAGGCATGCAGCTGTCGAATCCTTTTTGGATAACATCCTCCAATAACTGTTCTTTGCTATCGAAATAATTATAAATCAATCCCTTGGCGACACCGGCGTTTTCAGCAATATGACTCATGCTTGTAGCACGATACCCTTTATCGGCAAAGAGTCGGAGAGCAGCATTTAATATAGACTCACGCCTGCTCTTGCGTATTTGTTCGAATTCTTTTGATGAACGTGGACTCATTGATGTAATCTCATATTAGTCATTGTTTCTTCTTAGCCAGAAACACTTCACTCGGGAATGTGTTTTGACTGATAAATGTATGTTTATCGATTTTGAAACCGGCTTTGACCAGGTATTCTGACAATTCAACCGGCCTGCAATATGTGAGCAGAGCCGGAATATGAACAGCCAGCGATTTCCAGAATTTGTGATACCATTTATTTCCAAATGACATACATGTGATGACCAGTTTACTTTCAGGCTTTAATACCCGGTGGAATTCATTCAAAATGGGGGTGAACATATGCTCCGGTAACAAGTCGAACATATAATTGTTTATCAGAACATCAATAGATCCGGTTTCACAGGATAGCTGATCGGCTGATTCGATTTTTAACGTGTAGTTATCGTTATCCGAATTACCTTGTAAACTTTTTCTCGCCTGTGCGATCATATCGGGCGATAAATCCACTCCCGTCGAATATCCTTCTTTATTAATTTCGACGATTTTTTTGAACAACAGGCCAGTACCGACTGCGACTTCCAATACGGTATCACCGTTCCGGATATCCGCGTATTCCCAAACCTTATCCTGGGCCTTCGACTCGGTCAGTTTTCCCCAGAAATCATAAAACCACGCCACCTTGCTGAAACTGTGACGGATGTTATCTGTTGATTCGTTCCGTTTTATGATTTTATTCGTTGGCATATATAAGTACCATTTATGACTGACTGTTCAGTCAATGTAAAGCATGGCCAAAGGAATGTCAATAGTATTATGCGTTTGGTGGTAAAGTGTTTTCGAATTAAAAATCGGGAAGATAGATTTTAGAAGGCAGAAGGCAGAAGGCAGAAGGCAGAAGGCAGAAGGCAGAAGGCAGAAGGCAGAAGGCAGAAGGCAGAAGGCAGAAGGGAATAATTAAGCCACAGATTTTCGCAGATAA
>Ga0102956_1000143_pt1 | contig 23540 bp, 18 predicted proteins | sample SalPonF2_A_D2_MG_FD_84515 | JGI IMG/M metagenome (GOLD analysis project Ga0102956, IMG submission 84515) | Salt pond soil microbial communities from South San Francisco under conditions of wetland restoration - Salt Pond MetaG SF2_A_D2_MG ...
AAGAGCCCCTCGCCGTCCCCCGCTCCGGGCAAAATCGCACCGGGCGTGAGGATATCGGCGAAAACCCGCTCGACCTCTTGACGCCTCGCTGCGAGATCGCTGACGACGACTCCGACCCGCTTCTCCGGATCGACCCCGACTAGTTGCCGCGCCCACATAGCGGCGGCTTCCAGTTCGGCACCCGGGCTGGCGAAAGCCACTCGCCTGGATCTATTCGCGGCCGGGTATTGCGGTGGTTCGATAATTTTGCCGCCCGCAGCTTCGACCCGTCGCAACAGGTTGAATTGTTGCGGCGAGAGCCGCTCGAAACCGACAAAAGCAATTGACGGTGGCGGAGCGATCAGCCCGTCGGCGAATGCCGCTCCAACGATGTCGGCGAGGTGCGCGCTTGCTATCCAGGCCTGATCGTTGCACTGCTGCTGAAACCGCATTGCCCAATCCGCGAATTGTCGCGCCGTTGCATCGCCCTGCGTCGCCAGAGTATCCGGCGTTGTCTCCCAATTGACCGCCAGGCGCCAGCTTTGCATTGCCATTCGGGCCAGAGCGTGTTGACGCTGAACGGACAGCTGCGATTCGGCCGCAGCGCCGACACATCGCTCCCACAGCGCGAGTTCCTGCGTGGCATTCAGAAAATGCCCCTGCGTGGCATTGCCCCCCAGCCAGATTGCCTCATGGCATTGCCGCAACCAGCCATCGAATGCCGACACGCGCGGGCTGCGCCAAGCCCGATCTCCATCAAGAACGCGCTGCCGGGAGTAACCCTCGGAAATCTCGCGCGCCTGTCGGCGGGTCGCCGTGACGACCACCCCATCGCGCTTTAGCATTGCAATAAGAGCTTTAATTAACAGTGCCTTATTATTACTTTTTGAAGTTAAAAATCAGAAAAGCTGGATTGCTTCGGCCTCGCACAAAGCAGCGATCTCGGATTCGGAAAGATCCAGCCACTCGCGCAGAACCCGACCTCCGTTCTCGCCGAGCCGTGGCGGTGCGCAACGATACTGCACAGGGGTCGCCGAGAACCGCACCGGGTTTGCAACCCCCGGTATCGTGCCTTCGGTTGCATGCAGATCGATACGAAGTTCACGATGACGCACCTGCGGCTCATCGAACACGGCGTCCACGGTGTTGACCGGGCCACACGGAACTCCGGCCTGTTTGAACCGGTTAACCCACTCAGCGGTATCGTGCCTCGCGAGTAGCTTCGCCAGTATCGGCAGCAACGCAGCGCGGTTGCGGACGCGGGCGCGATTTGTGACGTAGTCGCTGTCGTCCGCCAGTCCTGGCTCGCCAAGCGCGGCGACGAAACGGCCGAACTGCTTGTCATTGCCGACTGCAACCATGATATGTCCGTTGCGCGTCGCAAACGCCTGGTAGGGAACGATGTTCGGATGGGCCGTTCCAAGGCGCACCGGCGCGCTGCCACCTACCAGGAAGTTCATCGCCTGGTTCGCGAGCATCGCGACCTGACAATCCATCAACGCAATGTCGATGAATTGCCCGTCCCCGTCGCGGGCCCGCGCCTGAAGCGCCGCAAGGATCGCGCTCACCGCGTACATCGCAGAAAACAGATCGGCCACGGCAACCCCTACTTTTTGGGGTCCGGCGCCGGCCTCGTCGTCCGCGGCCCCGGTAATGCTCATTAAACCGCCCATGCCCTGGATCATGGCGTCGTAGCCAGCCGTGTCGCATTCCGGCCCGTCCTGGCCGAAGGCAGTGACCGAACAGTAAATCAACTGGTTATTGATTCCGCGGAGGGTGTCAAAGTCGAGCCCGAAACGGGCCATGGTGCCGACCCGGAAATTCTCAATGAGTACATCACACTCGCCGGCCAGGCGGCGTAAGAGAGCCTGCCCAGCGGGATTGCCCAGATCGACGCAGAGCGAATCCTTGCCCCGATTGGCAGCACCGAAATACGCCGACATCCCGTTCGCCTCCGGCCCGATAAAGGGCGGCCCCCAGCTCCGGGTGTCGTCGCCGCTTTTCGGTCGTTCGACTTTGACGACGTCGGCACCGAAATCCGCCAGCGTCTGCCCGGCCCAGGGCCCGGCCAACACACGGCTGAGGTCCAGAACCCTAAGACCATCAAGGGCGCTTTTCACGTAAGTCTGCTCCTTTCGGAGTGGCGTTTCAGTCAATGCAACAGCGCGCACATTGCCAGCGCGATTGTAACGCGCGCGGGCCACGCCCACACGTTCCAGCCTGCAGGCAAGACGGCCGAATCGCCCGCTTCCGGTCCAGGCGTTGCCCGGCCGCCGTTGCCAACGTCTCCGCGCCTGAAATTCGTGCCTGGACGGATGTGACCTGCAGCCGCCGGACAGGTAAAATAGGCGGCTTGTATCTTCAATAATCATTTGCCGCGGGCCAGATCCGAGCACGGTCTGCGGTAGTCATTTTGCCTGGCGTGATAAGAGGAACCTGCTAATGCAGAAGATCCTGGTGTGTTTAAAACGCGTGGTGGACTACAACGTCCGCGTCCGCGTCAAGCCCGATGGTACGGGCGTAGTAACCGACGGCGTTAAGATGAGCGTCAATCCATTCGATGAAATCGCACTCGAGGAGGCGCTGCGGATCAAAGAGCGAGGCGCGGCCAACGAGGTAATCGTGATGTCGATCGGTTCTGCAGAAGCGCAGCAGCAGTTGCGCACGGGCCTTGCGATGGGCGCGGACCGCGCGATTCTGGTTGAGACCGACGAGGCGGTTGAACCGCTATCGGCGGCGCGCGCGATGCTGGCGACGATAGAGCGTGAGCAGCCAGGCATGGTTATTCTCGGCAAACAGGCTATCGACGATGACAATAGTCAAACCGGACAGATGCTTGCGGCATTGTGGGGACGCCCGCAGGCGACGTTCGCTTCGGAAGTCGTACTTGACGGAGAGACCGCAACGGTAACCCGCGAGGTCGATGCCGGGCTGGAGACGATCGCGGTCGATCTTCCGGCTGTGATCACGGTTGACCTTCGGATGAACGAACCTCGATATGTCAAGCTGCCCGACATTATGAAGGCGAAGCGCAAACCGCTCGAGACGGTGAGTTTTTCCGATCTGAATGTGGAAAACGAACATCATCTGACGACAACGCATTTTGCGCCTCCGGCGCAACGCGAGAAAGGCGTTATGGTCGAGGACGTGGGTGCTTTGATTCAGGCCCTCAAGGACAAGGGGTTGGTGTAATGGGAAGAATTCTCGTAATTGCCGAGCATGACGGCGCGTCTTTGAACGCCAGCACGGCCAAGTGCATGGCCTGTGCCACGGCCATCGATAACGAAGGTATCGACGTCGCGGTTCTGTCGGCAGACGGCGCGGCAATCTGTGATCAGGCCGCTGCGCTATCGGGTGTTGCGAAAGTGCTGAAGGTCGACCATGAGATTTTTGCCAGCCAGTTGGCGGCAACGCTTGCGCCGCAGATCGTTGAACTCGCCAGTGACTACAGTCACATCCTTGGCCCGTCGACGACATTCGGCAAGGACCTGATGCCACGGGTTGCGGCGTTGCTCGGTGTCGCCCAGATCAGCGATATCATGGAAGTGAAGAGTGCCTACAGCTTTCAGCGCCCGATCTACGCGGGCAATGCCATTGTGACCGTTGACGCATCACCGGAGCGCAAGTTGGTCGCGACCGTCAGAACCGCGTCTTACAAAGCGGTATCCAGCGACGGGTCCGGCACCATCGAAGCCGTGGAAGCGGGCGCGAGTTTTCCCACTCACACCCGCCTGGTTGAAATCAAGGCCAGCAGCGGTGACCGGCCGGACCTGCAGACCGCGGCTAAAGTCATCTCTGGCGGGCGTGCGCTAGCCAGCGAGGAAAATTTCAGCCTGATCTACTCGCTGGCCGATAAAATCGGCGCCGGGGTCGGTGCTTCTCGCGCGGCAGTGGATGCAGGGTACGTGCCAAATGATATGCAGGTCGGACAGACCGGCAAGATCATTGCGCCGGATCTATATGTGGCGATTGGAATATCGGGTGCGATTCAGCATTTGACCGGCATCAAGGATGCCGGAACCATCGTTGCGATTAACAAGGATCCCGAAGCGCCGATATTCGAAGTGGCGGATATCGGCCTGGTGGGCGACCTGTTTGAAATTGTGCCGGAACTGGAAAAACAACTCGGTTAGCCGGCCCCTTGCCAGGCGGAGGCCGCGGGCACGGCATTGCAATTCAAAGAGGGCTTGCCTGGCAAGCCCTCTTTTTTCTGGTCGCGTTCCGTGGCCGGCTGGCTACAGATTCTTTAACAGGTATTCGGCGCTGCTGACCTCGAACGCCCCGGGTGCCTCAACATGCACCGCTTCGACCGTGCCGTCGTTGACCACCATCGCAAATCGCTGACCACGCGTTCCCATTCCGAATCCGGTGGCGTCCAGCTCCAATCCCAGCGCACGGGTAAAGTCGCCGTTGCCGTCAGCCAGCATCAAGACCGCGTCACCGACACCCTGGTCCTTGCCCCAGGCGCCCATTACAAAGACGTCATTGACAGCCAGGCAGGCAATCGTGTCGATGCCTTTTGCCTTGAGTTCGTCACCATGCTGGACGAAGCCTGGCAGGTGCTGGGCCGAACAGGTGGGGGTGAAAGCACCGGGAACTGAAAACACGACTACGCGTTTGCCGGAAAACAGATCATCGCTGCTGAGTGCGCCGGGACCGTTCTGGGTCATGATCCCAAACGTCCCTGCCGGCACTTTGTCGCCTGCCTGAATACTCATATCAAACTCCTCTCCGTGAAATAAACCCTAGCGGGCATTTGCAATGTCCGGGTCAGGCCGGCCATCAATCGTTCAATTGTATTCGTACTTTGCGCGTGGCGCGGATTCGCCGTGTCGCGAGGTTGGAGCGCGATCGCAGGCAATACCTGCGGCGCCCGCTATTAGACAGAAACCACAGGGTGCCGGCAATGCTCTCGCGACCGCGGCTACGCCGCTTCCATGTTGTCGACCCTGAAGCGGCCTCGCTTGTTGCGCCATCGTGGGCCGCCGTATTGGCGTTCCGCTACCGGGGTGCTGCGGAGAGCGCGTGCGGAATCACGCTAACAGCGTCAATAATTAACTTAATATAAAACCCATAAATCATTGTTTTAAATAATTTTATTTATTGCCCCATTGAGTATTCGAGGTCGCCGGCTCATGCCTCCCGCGACCCGAAACCAGCGCAGGAGTGGGAGGGGGAAGACGATTGCAGGACCTACAGCGTCAGCTCCGGGGCCGGCGCACGAAGATTGTAATTCGAACTCATAGCGCGGCCATACGCGCCCGCGTTGGCAATCAGCAAAATGTCACCCTCCTTGGTAACCGGGAGATAGCGGTCGCGCCCCAGACGGTCTCCGGTTTCGCAAATTGGTCCGACTATCGTCGCGAGTTCGGTGGCGGACTCGCCAAGTCGCGACAAATTGACGATGCGATGGTACGCCCCATACAGCGCCGGTCGAATCAACGAATTCATGCCGGTGGAAACTCCGAGATATCGCGTACCGTGTTTGCCCTTCAACTGGTTAACCGTCACCAAAAGCACTCCCGCGGCTGACACCAGAAAACGTCCTGGCTCTAGCCAGAGCTGCAGATCGGGGTACGCGGCATGCACCGCGGCAAGGGTTTCGTCGAGTGCGTTCAGATCGAGCACGCTGTCGCCCTCTTTTTCCGGCACGCCCAGGCCGCCGCCAAGGTCGAGTATTTCCACTTGGGGGAATTGCGATGCAAGGCCAGCGAGTTCGGTCGCAACCCGACCCCAGTGACCCGAATCACGGATACCACTCCCACCATGCACATGAAGTCCGGTCACACGTACTGCGTGGTCCTCGCACAGTCGCGTGAGACGCTCGATGTCGCCGCGCGGAATACCGAATTTGGAATGGACGCCGGCAGTATGAACATGGGCGTGGTGCCCGCTCCCCTCGCCCAGATCGATACGAACGAATATCGCCTTGCCGGCGAAGACCTGCGGCCATGTCTCGAGCGGATAAAGGTTGTCGAGCGTCACCCGAACGCCAGCGCTCAATGCCGCTTCATATTCTCTCCTGGGCGCAAAATTAGGTGTAAACAGGACAGCGTCGCCGGGTAGGTCCGGAAACAGATCGAAAACCGCTTTCAATTCGCCTGGAGATACACACTCGAATCCCACTCCCTCGGCATGCAGCCGTTTCAGGATTTCAGGATGCGGATTTGCCTTGATCGCGTAGAAGACACGATCGACATGACGCAGCGCGCATAGCGCCGAAGCCGCAGCACCGACGCTGGCAAGGTCGTAAACATAGGCCGAGGGATTGGTCCGGGCGAGCTCGAGCAACTGCTCGCGTTTCTGTTCCCACCAGGCCGGTTCCGCTCGTGCCAGCTCTTTGGCCGGAGCGGCCAGCTGTTCCCAGCTCGGACCGATAACAGAATCCTCGCCGGTGTCTCCGATTATCAGGTCGTGCAAGGATCGAACCAGTCTATCTACCTGGCTTTCCTCTATCACTACCGTGAAGTTGAGATCGCTCGCAGCCTGGCTTACCAGGAAGATCTGGTGTTCCTCGAACGCTTCGAGGGCGGGCGCGAGGCGATGGAGGTTTGCGCGCATTCGTGCACCGACCAGACTCACCGCAGCACACGGTCTGATGACCCGAACCCGGCACAATGACTCCAGCTTGGCAGTGAGCAATCCAAGCGCCTCCGGGTCAACCTCGGCAGCGCTTTCGTCGAGCGTAACGCTGACCACCGACTCGGACGTGGAGACAAGGTCGATCGACAATCCAAAATCCGAAAAAATCGCGAAGGCACGCGCCAGGAATCCGGCTTCCTGCCACATCCCGATCGATTCCATCGAAATCAAAGTAAGACCCTTGCGGGCCGATATTGCCTTGATTCGAGGCGCGTCCTCATCGCCGGTTTCGGCGATCACCGTGCCTTCGAGTTGCGGCCGCGTTGTGTCGTGCACATGAACCGGGATGGCACTGCGCCGCGCAACGGGCAAACAACGCGGATGAATCACGCCGGCGCCGGTCGCTGCAATTTCCTGGGCCTCGTCAAAGCTCAGTCGCCGCAGTAAACGTGCCGCCGGAATACTGCGGGGATTGGCGCTGAACATACCCGGCACGTCCGTCCAGATTTCCAGGCGTTCGGCCTGCAGTCTGGCCGCGAAGTAGGCCGCAGAGGTATCCGAGCCTCCCCTGCCCAGCAATACGGTCCGCCCCTTGTCGTCGCTCGCGACAAATCCCTGGGTGACTATTACGCCATTGAACCCCGCCCACTCATTTTGCAGGCCGGGGTCGGGGTCCGCCGCGCAATGGGCCGCGAGAAAATGACGCGGATCGGACGATGGGTAGAAGGGCTGACTGATAAGTATGTCGCGCGCATCGACGATGCGCACGGGAATGCCATGAGATTCGACACAGGCGGCGACCACCTCGGTTGCCATCCCCTCACCGTACGCCAGTAACCGGGCCCTGACGGCGGCCCCCGCTTCGCCGACCAGACCGATCCCGGCCACCAGTCGCCGCAGTTCCGCGACCCTGTTCTCGAGGCCCGCAAGGCGACCAATGCCGAGCTGGGCAGCCAGCGTCTCGTGCTGGCGCACAATGTCGTCAATACCCGATTGGCTGTCGTCCGGGTCAACCGAATCGGCAAGCCGGTCGAGGAGATCCGAGACGCCCGCGAGGGCCGAGTGCACCATTATCGGCCGCAGCCCGCGGCTGAGGCGTTCCTTCAGCGCGGCGCAAATATTCGGCCAGTTCGCAGCGTCGGCGACGCTGGTCCCCCCGAACTTGAGCACAACCCATGCCCGGTCTGTTTCTTTATCCATCAACGGGATCCGTTTCGTCGCGGTAGGCGCCGGCGTCCCGCCGGCAGGCAAGATAGATTACTCACCGTTGTCCGGCGCGATCAAGCGTGGCCGCGACGGCGCGATCGCTGTCGCGGGGGTGAAGGCACGTCCCTTTTTGCCTAGTGGGCCGCGGTTACCTCGATCATCTCTTCTTGCGCGCCCTCGCGCTGAACCGGTGTTTCAAACTCCGGGGGCTTAACCACTAATACGTCGCAGCTAAGGTGCTCGAGGACCCTTTCGGCAGTACTGCCAAGGAAAATGCGTTTCAGCCTGTTTCGCGCAACAGCGCCCATCACGAGCAAATCGATGTCTTTTTCCGCGACCAGGTCTTGCAGAACATCGCTGGTTCGCCCGGCCACCATATGGACATGATCCGGCGGCCGCGGGCTTTGCGCGAGCAGGTTGGTCAACGCCTCGCGGTGTGCCTGCTCGATAACCTCTTCGCTAATATCGATCGGGTAGATAACGGCCCCGGGCACCGCACTCGCACAAACCGCCGCCGAGACCGGGAGAAATGTATGTGCGATGTGGAATTCGGCACCGGTTTCCCGTGCCAGCTCTTCCGCAACCGCGATAATCGCGTTATCCAGCGCAGCGGGCTTGTCGTGTTCATGAGTCGGATCAACTGCGGCGGCAATATGCGCATAGGGATAACTGGTCGACGGTTTCACGAGCAATACCGGGCAGGGGCAGGTGCGAATCAGGTTCCAGTCGGTATTGGAGAACAACGACCGCTTGAGCGGCGGATGGTGGTGAGTGTCCTTGATCAACATATCCGCCTGCGTATGCAGACACTGGCGAACGATTCCTTCGTCAAGCGGGCTATCCCACCTGGCTGCATAGCTGATGTCCAGGCCTTCGCTATTGAGTGAAGCGACCATCTCTTGCAGCGCCGCAATCGTATGCCTGACCATTGAAGCCCGCGACTTTTCGAGGCCGCGACTGTCGAAGAAATGTTCTCCGGATATGTATTGGTCATAAACGCACGCGAAAACCTCAAGCCGCGCGCCGAGGATCCGGGCAACATCGAGCGCCCTGGAGACCGCAGGTTGTTCCGTGGCAGTCGGATCGGCTACTACCAGAATTTTTGATATACGCGACATAAAACGCTCCTTCGCCTGTTTCGCCGAGACACGGGCAAACCCGGGCATTCGCGCCCCTTTGCCTCTGACTCCCTTTATAAACCTACATCAACTGGTGTTTAATTCGCTTCTCTAACTAATGTCACTGTGGTTACTACCTATGGCCGCCGGTCTGCCGACTGAGCAAAAAGAGCTGCCCCACGCGAAAAGGCAATTCGACGCGCTGCTCGATGCCGCGGCAGATGCCATCGTAATCATCGATCACAAGGGCCGGATCGAGACCGTCAACCCGGCCGCGCTACGGATGTTCGGGTACGAGCGGAATGAAATGGTGGGTCGAAATGTCTCAATGCTCATGCCTGAACCATTCAGCTGCGAACACGACGACTATCTGGCCGAGTACAGGCGGACCGGTCACGCGCGAATTATCGGCAAAGGCCGCGAAGTAATTGGCCTGCGCAACGACGGCAGCACGTTTCCGCTCGATCTGTCGATCGGCGAAGTTCAGGATTCCGTGGCGCCTCGCTTCGTCGGGATCATGCGTGACATTACCGCGCGCAAGGAAGTCGAAAAAGCCCTGCAATTCGAACGCGATCGCGCCCAGGGCTATCTCGATCTCGCCGCGGTTATTCTGCTCGGTCTCGATCAGGACGGGCGAATTCGTCTCATCAACAAGCGCGGCTGCGAACTGCTGGGCTACGAAGAGCATGAGCTGCTCGGTTGCGACTGGATCGATAACTGCATTCGCAGCGACGACAAGCCTGGTATCTCGCGGTTGTTCCGAAAATTAGTCGAGGGCGAGGCCGAGTTGCCGGATAATTCGGAGAACTGGGTCGTGACCCGTTCCGGCAAAACCCGTTTGATTACATGGAAAAACTCCGTTATTCGCGACGAGTCCGGTGCCATTATCGGAACGCTCAGTTCGGGAGAAGACGTTACAGATCGGCGCCACACTGCCGAGCAACTGCGCCAGCGCGAGGAACAGCTCGAACTGGTGTTCCAGAATGCGCCTCTTGGAACGCTGACCATGGATCTCGAATTTGGTTTGCAATCGGCCAACAGCGCGCTGAGCAGAATGATTGGGATCCTGGAGATAGATCTTCTGGGCCGCTCATTTCTTGACCTGATCCATCCGGATCAGCGCGAGGGCCTGGCATCGCAGCTGGGCCGGATGGTCGCGGGAGAACACACCACGTTATCGCGCCAGACCCGGCTTTTGCCCCGCGATGATCGGGAATTGCTGGCCCGACTCAGCGTCGGAGTCGTCCATGATGCGGACCAGCGTCCGAAATTTCTGATTGGACAAATCGAAGACCTCACAGAAAGGATCAACAGCGGCCGCGAGGCACGTCAGTTGCGCGATCGCCTGACCCAGGTCGGCCGGCTCAGCACGATGGGTGAAATGGCGGCGAGTATCGCGCATGAGATCAATCAGCCCTTGACCGCGGTTGCAACCTATGCGCAGGCGGGAAAACGTCTGCTGGACAGCGGCCGCGCCGATCTCCCGGATATCTCGAACACATTGGAACAGATCGGTCAGCAGGCGCAGCGTGCCGGTGACGTAATCAGAAGTCTGCGCCGCTTTTTGCGGCAGAGAAAGAGTTCGCGCGAGCGGCTCGCGGTAAACGACATGATCCGCGAGGTCGTTTTGCTGGCGGATGTCGATGCGCGCGCACACAATGTCGAATTAAGACTCGACCTGCAAGACGATTTGCCCGCTGTGGTCGCGGATCCGGTGCAGGTCCAGCAGGTGATCCTGAACCTCATTCGCAACGGTCTCGATGCGCTAAGGGAGAACGGTGTTGCCGATCCCATCATTATTTATAGCCGCCTGCGACCGGACAACAAGATTGAAATTAGCGTCGAGGACTCCGGTCCCGGAGTCGCGACAGACATGCTGGAACGGGTTTTTTCTCCGTTTCAGACCTCGAAAGCCGAGGGTATGGGTATGGGTTTGTCGATAAGCCGCTCGATTATCGCCGCGCATGGCGGTACCCTCGGCTTCGAGAACCTGCCCGGAAAGGGCGCCCGATTCTATTTTTCTTTGCCAACTTCAGTGCTTGGATAGGCGATGCGACCCAGAGAAACTGAACACCGCACTACTGTTTTCATTGTCGATGACGACGCTCCTGTCCGCGATTCGTTGAGCATGCTGATGAAATCCGTCGGCCTTGAGGCGGAGACCTTCGCCAGCGCGATGGAATTTCTCGAAAGCTATGATGCAGATCGCCCGGGTTGCCTGGTGCTCGATATCCGGATGCCCGGAATGAGCGGTCTCGAGCTTCAGGAGCAGCTCAATTCCATGCATGCGATCATTCCAATCATATTTATTACCGGCCATGGCGATGTGCCGATGGCCGTTTCGGCCATCCAGCATGGCGCCGCCGATTTCATCCAGAAACCGTTCCGCGACCAGGATCTGCTCGACCGCATCAACAAGGCCCTTGAGCAGGATCAGCACAACCGCGAAACTCTGCTGGAAATTCGCGGCATCGAACAACGCCTCGCGAGTCTCACGCCGCGTGAGCACGAGGTCATGGAACTTATCGTCGAGGGCAGACCAAACAAGGTGATTGCCGGCGATCTGGATGTAAGCCAACGTACTGTCGAGATCCACCGTGCCCGTGTCATGGAAAAAATGAAAGCGAGTTCCCTCGCCCACCTGGTGCGCATGGTGATGCGGGCAAACCAGGGGTAAAAGCAGCTCCTCGCCGGTTCAGTACGTAATTCTCCTTATTTTCTCTGGCAAGAACATCGAACGATACTTCGCGATGGGCCGATAGTGTTCGATTGCTCGGCCTATTGTCCCGTTTTCTAATTATCGCTGAGCTGCCAGTGGGTTTACACAAACCGACCGTCTGTATCGTCGACTCGGACGCCGCAATCAGGTCCGCGCTCAGCGCGCTGGTCTCGACGCTCCCGGTCCACGTCCTGCTTTTTAACGATGCCGAGGCGCTGCTGTCTGACATGCCTGGCGAGGAACTGGCCTGCGTGATCGCGGAGGTTGACCTGCCCGGCCGCAGCGGGATTCAACTGGTCGAGGATATGGTGCGCAAGGGGCGCAAGGTGCCGACAATTCTTTTGACCAGTGACAGCGACGTGCCCACCGCAGTTTCCGCCCTGCAGGCCGGGGCAGTGGATTTCATCGAAAAGCCATTTGTGGACCGACAACTGCTCGAACGAGTCGAGCGCGCCGTGACCTATGCAAACGGCTAATTCCAGCATCGGCGAGCGTCGCATTGGCGCGCCCTAAATCGCGTCCCCACCCTTCCCGGCTTTTGCTTCGGCCCGGGCCGTCGTGATCTGTCTGCTGCGCCAAATCAGGTAAAGCGCGGGAATAACCGTAACGGCGAGCAACAAGGCACTTGTCAGGCCACCCACCATCGGCGCGGCAATTCTGCGCATGACCTCGGATCCAGCACCGCCGCCAAGCATGATCGGCGTCAAGCCCACCATTGTTGCAATCACCGTCATCAATATCGGTCGGATCCGCCGCTGCACGCCCTCGAAGATGGCCTCGTGCAGGTCGCCCAGAGAAACACCACCGGGATTTTTTTCACTTATTCTCAAATAGGCTGCATTCAGATACACCAGCATGACCACGCCAATTTCGACCGCAAGTCCGGCCAGACCGATAAACCCGACCCCGACAGCAACCGACATGTTATAGCCCAGCAAATAGACGAGCCACACGCCGCCTATCAATGCCAGTGGCAGGCTGCCCAGGATTATCAGAACCTCGGCCAGGCTGCGAAAGTTCATTGCCAGCAATATGACAATAATCATTAGCGTAAACGGTACCAGAAGGCGTAACCGTTCAGCGGCGCGCAACCAGTATTCATATTGCCCCGACCACGCGATCGAATAGCCAGCGGGCAGTTCGACGTTTGCGCTCACGGCCGCCCGCGCGCGCTCGACATAGTCGCGCAGATCGTCGCTGTCGAGATCGACGTAAACCCATCCGTTGGGCCGTGCGTTCTCGCTTTTTATCATCGGCGGACCATCACTTATCGCGATGCGGGCAAGTTCGCCCAGCGGCACTGCCGCGCCCGAATCAATAATCACCGGTAGTTCGCGCAGGTTTTCCACGGAGTCACGAAGATCGCGCGGATAGCGGATGTTTACCGGGTAGCGCTCCAGGCCTTCGATGGTTTGGGTCAAGGTCATTCCGCCGATCGCCGTCGCGACGACCCGCTGGATGTCCGCAACATCCATCCCGTAACGCGCAGCGGCCGCCCGATCCGTCGTAATGTCGATGTAACGCCCGCCGGAAACCCTTTCTGAATAGACGGTTCGGGTGCCCGGCACCGTTCTGACAACTGCTTCTATATTCTGTCCAATCTCCTGGATGACCGCGAGATCGGGTCCGGCGATCTTGATCCCGACCGGCGTCTTTATTCCGGTCGCAAGCATATCGATACGTGTCTTGATCGGCATGACCCAGCTGTTTGTCAAACCCGGAAACCTGACGACTTCATCCAGCTCGCGTTTCAGATCCGCCAATGTCAGGCCGGGGCGCCATTCTTTCCTCGGCTTCAACCGGATCATTGTCTCGATCATGGTCAGCGGCGCCGGGTCGGTCGCCGTTTCTGCCCGCCCGACTTTGCCGAATACTCGCTCGACCTCGGGGACAGTGCGAATCAGTCGATCGGTTTGTTGCAGTAGCTCGGCCGCCTTGCCTGCCGAGATGCCCGGAAGCGTGGTTGGCATATAGAACAAATCGCCCTCATCGAGTTCCGGCATGAATTCGGCGCCGAGACGCTGCCACGGCCATGCCGTGGCCACGACGAGCAACAACGCCAGTAGCAGAATGCTGCGCGGGAAGCGCAGTGCGAGACGAACCGGGTATCCGAAAACGTTCATCAGAGCACGATTAAGCGGGTTGTCGCGCTCAGTCCTGATTCGGCCGCGCACGAGAAACCCCATCAGAACGGGCACCAGCGTCACCGCCAGAATTGCCGCTGCTGCCATCGCATAGGTTTTGGTGTACGCCAGCGGCGCAAATAATCGTCCCTCCTGCGCCTCCAGCGTAAACACCGGCAGAAAACTGACGGTCGTGATCAGCAAAGAGAAGAAAATCGGCTTGCCTACCTCGCGGCTGGACGCCAGCACCAGTTCCCAGCGGTCGGCATCGGGCCCGGCTTCCTCGATGTGCTTGTGCAGGTTTTCGACCATGACGATCGCCGCATCGACCATCACACCGATCGCGATCGCGATTCCGCCAAGAGACATGATGTTGGCATTTATGCCCTGGAAATACATCACGCTGTACGCCGCCAGCACCCCAAGCGGCAGCGCAATAACGGCAACGAGACCGGAGCGAAAATGGCCAAGAAACACGACGCAAACAAGCAGTACCATTGCCAGTTCCTGCAGCAGTTTCGTGTTCAGAGTCGACACCGCGCGATCGATAAGGTTGGAGCGGTCGTAGGTGACTACTATCTCCACCCCGGGCGGAAGGCTGGGCTTTAATTCGTCGAGCCGCTGCTGAACTGCCGCAATCGTGCTGCGAGCGTTCTCGCCCCAACGCATTACGACGATTCCGCCGACTACTTCGCCCTCGCCATCAAGATCGGCGATGCCGCGCCGCATTTGAGGACCTAGCCGAACGCTCGCGACATCGCGCAACAGTATCGGCGTACCCTGGCCGGTCAGCCCCACCGGAATTTTTTCAATATCGGCGATCGAACGGAGATAACCGGTTCCGCGGATCATGTACTCGGCTTCCGCAAGTTCGATGACCGACCCGCCCACCTCCTGGTTCCCATCGCGCACCGCGCGAACGATGCGATCCAGTGGCAGACCGTAGGCACGAATGCGGCTGACATCCAGCACGATCTGGTATTGCCGCACCATGCCGCCAACGGTGGCAACCTCGGCGACACCGGGCACGGTTTGCAATTCAAATTTCAGGAACCAGTCCTGAATACTTCGCAACTCGGCCAGGTCATGGCGCCCGCTGCGATCGACCAGAGCATATTGATAAATCCAGCCGACACCTGTTGCATCGGGACCGAGCACGGGCCGTGCTTCCGCGGGCAGAATTCCCTCCACCTGGCTCAGACTCTCCAGCACCCGGCTGCGGGCCCAGTACAGATCGGTACCGTCTTCGAACAAAACGTAAACGTAGGAATCACCGAAATAGGAATATCCCCTGACGCTGGTAGCGCCCGGCACCGATAGCAGGGCCGTCGTCAGCGGATAGGTCACCTGGTCTTCGACAACCTGCGGTGCCTGACCCGGGTAATGAGTCTTGATGATTACCTGGACGTCGGAAAGATCCGGAATGGCATCCACCGGGGTGTTGCGGACGGCATAAAACGACCATGCCGCCAGCAACACGGCCAGTGTCAGCACCATAGTCCTGTTGCGGACCGACCACTCGAGGATGGCATTTATCATGATCTGCCCCCCTGCCATCGCGACGTTCGGATCATTGTTCCGCCCCGCTGTCCCTGGCGCCCGACAAACGCTGCAGGCCCGACTTCAGGCTCGCTTCGGAATCGATGAGAAACTGTCCCGAAGTGACCACCGTTTCGCCCGGTTCGAGGCCGGCGCTAATGGCAACGTAGTCGCCGGATTCCATGCCGGGAACAACCTCACGCGGCTGAAACTGCGTGTCTTCCAGGCGAACGACTACCCGGTTGCCGCGACCACTTCGAATCAGCGCCTCACGCGGGATAAAAACCAGATCCTCGCTGCGACCACCGAAAATAGTGGCATCGACATACGAACCGGGCCGCAAGATCCCATCCGGGTTGTCGAGCCGGATTCTCACCGGCAGCGCGTGCGATTGCGGATCAACTTCCGGATAGATGAAATCGACCGTCCCACTCCACTTCCGATCGGGGAATGCCGCGCTCGTTATTTCCGCCTCCTGCCCGACTTCGACCCAGGATTGCTGCGACTCGAAGATCTCGGCCAGAATCCAGATACTGTTTACGTCAGCGAGGCTGAGAACGATCGTTGCCGGCGTTACATACATGCCTTCGCGAATATCCAGTCCGACCACCGCGGCCGATTGCTGCGCCCGGTACTGTACCCTTGGATTGATTTCCTTGGTGCGCTCGATCTGGCGCACCGTTTCCATCGGTACGCCAAGTGCCGAAAGGCGTTGTCGCGATGCCTTGACCAGGTTCTCGTTGCCCATGCGCAGCGCCTGCAGATACTCCTCCTGTGCGGTTACCATCGCCGGCGCATAGATTTCGAAAAGTACCTGGCCGGCGCTAACCACGTCACCCTGGGTCTTGACGCTGAGCGTCTCGACCCAGCCCTCCGCGCGGGGATGGATATGGCGCAATGTCGTTTCGTCATAAGTGACCCGGCCGAAGGAGCGGATTCGCTTCCACAACCGGCCCTTTTCCACCAGTGCCGTGCGCAGGCCGAAATTGTGTGCGACTTGCGGGTCAATACGGACGCTGGTGCCGCCGCCATCCTCATAAACCGCGACATAGTCCATGCCCATTTCGTCCTTCGCCGGCTCCGGCGATGTGATCTCCGGGTTATGGGGATGGCGGTAGTAGAGCGGTTCGCGAACCAGGGCAGGCTCGGCAGCCTGGCGCCGTTGTACCAGATCCATGCCGCAAATCGGGCAACGCCCGGCTTCGTTACTGGTAACGTCGGGATGCATCGGACATACATAGCCCGGCTCAGTATGCGCGAGGGCATGATCCGCGACGCGTTCGGCACCGGATGAGTGATCGCCGATTTTGCTGCAGGCGGGCAATCCGGTTATCAGCAGAAGCAAAGCGGCAAACGCAATCGATTCTCTCATTGCGATTCCTCCTCGGTCAGATAAAGAAGCTGGGCCCGGTTTCGCGCGAGATCGGCCCGCAGAGACAGGTACGACAGTTCCTGCGTCAGCAACAGCGTTTGAGCCCCGACCAACTCTGCGAAACTCGCGTAGTCGTTCTGGTAGGCGGCGCGGGTGGCTTCGACGTTCGTGTTTGCGTCGGGAAGAACGTCGCTCTGAAACAGCGAATCGCGGGCTTCGAGTTCGGTCAGGCCAGCCCACAGCGAATCGAGCTGCGCAACCAGCTCGCGGCGACGGTCGATCTCGGCTTCGCGCGCCGCGCGTCGCTCCGCCTGAGCCGCGGCAAGTTCGCGGTCCTGGCGCCGGCCACTCAACACCGGGAGACTGAAATTCAGCATTGCGGAGAAAAAGTCCGGACGCTCATCCCCGCTTGCATCCTCGCCACTTCTGAAGCCGTAGGCAACGTCAACAGCGAAACTGGGTTTGTACCGCTCGCGCGCCAGTTCCTCACCCAGTTCGCGAACTTCCACAGCGCTCGCGCTTGCCCGCAAGAGCGGATGCCTCTCGAGACTCTGCAACGCTGTTTCATAGTCTTCCGGTGCCGGCAACACGGGAATTCTGATATCCATGCCGTCTACCGGCGCGGCTCCGGTCCAACGACTCAGCTGCGCGATCCGGTTGGCAACCTCACCCTCGAGATGCAACAGGCGATCGCCGAGCAAACGCCGTTCGAGGCGTGCGCGCACCACATCGTGCTGTCCGCGCGCACCGCTGGAATAGCTTGCGGTCACGGCATCTTCGAGCTCGCGATACCATTGTTGTTTGCGCTCTACGATACGGGCAGCGTCCTGCAGCTGGGCGATATCGGTCCACAACAGGCGTACCTGACGGCGGATCATGCGCCGCCTCTCGGCGAGCATCTCAGCCTGCGCCGCTGCCTGGCTGGCCTGGCTGGCGGAACGCAGTGTCAGCGTGCGCCCCGGAGGGAAGCTCTGACTCAACCCCACCAGCAGCTGAGTCATCGGTTCCTGGTCCAGTTCGAAGCTGTCAACCGGAAGGTTCAATGCACCGAAACGCAAACGCGGATCGGGCAGTTGACCGGACGTCACAATGCGCTCTTCAAGCGCTTCGCGAGTCGCCTCGATTTGTGCCAGACCGGCATCGCGTTCTATCGCAAACGACTCTGCCTCACGCAAGCTGGTGACGACCCCGGCAGCATGCGCGGGATCAGGCGATTGGATAAACAGCGCCAGAAATGCGACTGGCGCAAGCCCATTCAAGGGCAATAAATAACGCAACATGAATAGCTACCTCTTGAGACGGCGAACGGTAAGTCCGATGTCGGCGAGCGGAGCTATTCGATGAAACGGCAGAAATCCAAAAAGGGTGGCGGGTGGTGGTGAGGTTCGGCGGCCGCATCCGCTCGCGGCAGACGAGGAGCGCTTGCCGCGTCGGCAAAGACAGATGTCCAGTCAGAAGCGACGGCCACGGGCGGCTGAATTTTCAGGAAGGTATCGGAATTGGGCGTGCGGGCGTCGTAATCATAGCCACTGACAAAACTGCATTGATCGTTGCTGGGTGAATCGGGGATCTCCTCAGGCGGGCAATGCGGGCAATGCTCGTCGCCATGCGCGTCGGCCGTCATCGCTGCCGCGTCGTTCGCGCTTTCCGACTCCAGCGCCATCAGGCAGGGCTGCGCCGCCATGTTCATCCACACCACGACAAACAGCCCGAGCGTGGTTCGGGCAATGCGCGGCGCAAATTGTCGCAGAAGACGCAGAATCATCGGTTTAAGGATTTTGCAACTGTCGCAGCAGAATATTACTGTAGCGACTGCGTGGCAAGGGCCGGGTTCACAAGTTGCAGTACTGCGCGATGCGGCGCGCGACTTCGAAAGACCCGTGATCGAAGTAATGACAAACACCAAGCTCACGTCGCCCGGTTTTGCACCGGTCGGCGTATTTAGCGTAATTGGCGCGGTTCTGTGGTTGTGGTCCGCCCTGGCTGTCAGTGCACCGGAGTCCACCGGCAAGCTCAAATTTGCCCTGTTGCAGGATCCGGCCGGGCCGGGCGCACGCACTCCCCATCTCGCTGTTGACGGAACCGGAGGAGTTCTGCTCAGCTGGCTCGAACCGGACGCGGATCGCAAAAACTGGCGACTCAAATACAGTCGTTATCATTCCGGCGCATGGCAAACGCCACGGGTTGTTGCCGGGGGCGATAGCTGGTTCGTTAACTGGGCCGACTTTCCGTCCGTGGTCGCGCTATCGCAGCAACGCCTCGCCGCACACTGGCTGGCAAAACGCGACGGCGGCGTTTACGCCTACGACGTCATGATCAGCCAGTCGCTCGACGACGGAAAGTCCTGGTCTCCGCCAGCCAGTCCGCACGACGATGGCACCAGCACCGAGCACGGGTTTGTCAGCCTCTTTCCCTGGCGCGGAGAAGCCGGGGTTATCTGGCTCGACGGCCGCGAGACGCAATCGGTTGGGGAGCAAACCGGTGCGCCCGGTCATTCAGGACACCACGGTGGTATGACGCTGCGCTACGGCCTGCTTGACGCCGACAATGCCGCGCTCGAGGAAAGCCTTGTCGACGGACTGGTCTGCGACTGCTGCCAGACCGATGCAGCGGTCGCCGGCGATCAGGCTCTGATCGTTTATCGCAATCGTACCGATCGGGAAATCAGGGATATTTTTTTCACCCGCATGGGGCCGCGCGGCTGGAGCGATCCGCAGCCGGTAGCCAATGACGACTGGGAAATGCCGGCCTGCCCGGTCAACGGACCGGCGCTCGACATGACCGCAGATACAGCCGCAGTGGCGTGGTTTACGGCTGCGCAAGGAAACGCGCGGGTACAGGTGGCATTTTCCGACGCGACCGGTTTTGCCGCACCCGCGGTCATCGATGCGAATGACCCGCTGGGGCGGGTCGACATTGTCCTCATCGATGACCATACCGCTGTGGTCTCATGGCTCGGTGCAGCCGACCGCGATGGCCGCGCCGAGCTTCGCGTCGCGTTTGTCGACCGCGAAACTGGCAAACTCGCCGAGCTGTCTTTGCATTCACTCGCAGCAAGCCGGCTTGCCGGCTTTCCGCAGGCTGCGCGCTCCACGGGTGGATTGTTATTCGCATGGACCGAGCCGGAGGAGCCCAGCCGGATCCGAACCGGGTTTCTCGCGATTCCCGACGGATATCTGGACAGCCTGCGCTGAGCGATAAGTAGTTTTCCCAATGGCGCTTTCGTTGCAATCGGCGCTAGATCAGTAATAGGGCCAAATGCGTTTGCAGGAGGCAGCGATGGCAAATCGATGGATAGTCGTGGCCCACAGCGCCGGAGCGAAAATCTACGCTACGGACGAAGCTGGTCACGAACCGGTAATCTGGCGCACACTCGAGCATCCCGAAAGTCGTACAAAGGACATTGACCTGGTCGCCGATCGCCCGGGCCGGACCTTTGACAGTGCCGGACAGGGCCGTCATGCAATGGCGACCCGTCATTCGCCGAAGGAACGCGAGTCCGGCATTTTCGCGCACGAGATCGGCGAATTGCTGGAGTACGGTCGCACCCGGTCGCTCTATGACGAACTCGTGCTAGTTGCTGCACCGGATTTTCTCGGCCAGCTACGTGGAACGTTGAACGAAGAGGTGCGCAAGTGCGTGATCGCGGAGATTGGCAAGAATCTCATCGATCACGATATCAGTTCGATATGTCAGGGCCTGAAACAGGCGTGCTGAGCCCCTTCGGGGCGCTGGCGTTTTTGTAAGCGGAGATCCCGGACCGTCGTTCGCGCGCGCTGACTCGCTGGCTTCTGTTGCGGTTACAGTCGGGAGGATCGGCTATGTCGCAGTACAAATCGACACAACTGCTACCTTGGATGCGCCAGGTTCGCCGGGCCATTCACAGCGAGCCCGAGCTTTCTTTCGAAGAAGTGAAAACGGCGCGCCGCATCGGCGACGAGCTGGAGGCAATGGGGCTGAAATACCGCTACGAAGGGCCTGGCAGCGCCGTAACGGCGCGGATAGCCGGCACATCCAGCAATACGCAGGCAATCGCATTACGCGCTGAAATGGATGCGCTACCTGGACGCGAAACGACGGGTTTGCCGTTTGCCCCGGCAAACGGCAACGCGATGCATGCCTGCGGACATGACGCCCATATCGCGATGCTGCTCGGCGCCGCCCGACTGCTCCAAGCGGAGCCGCCGAAAGATCCGGTGGTGTTGTTGTTCCAACCCGCCGAGGAACGCGGCTCCGGATCGCGCAGAGTCATTGCCGACGGCGGCCTGGAAAACGTACGCTCGATTTTCGCGGGGCACGTCACTCACCAGTATCTTACGGGCCAGATAATGGTCGCGCCCGGGGTCATGACTGCGCAGTCAGACCGCTTCACGATTCGTATCAGAGGCCGCGGTGGCCACGGGGCACGGCCGCACGAGGCCACCGACGCGATCGTCATTGCCGGTTTTCTCATCACCGCAATCCAGACGCTGGTCTCGCGCGAGATCAATCCTCTTCATCCATCGGTAGTCACAATCGGGAGAATCGAGGCGGGCTCGGCGCCTAATGTCATTGCCGAGGACGCAGTACTCGAAGGCACGATTCGTACGACGCTGAAGGAAGTCAGGGAGCAACTGCAAACCGGATTGCGGCGCATGATCGAGGCGACCGCCGCCCTGCACGATGCCCGCGTTGAACTCGAGATACAGACGGGCAACCCACCGGTCGTAAACAGTCCGCGCGAGGCTGCGATCGCACGCCGCGCCGCATGTCACGTAGTCGGGGAACCCGCCGTGCCCGGAACCGAATACCCGAGCATGGGGTCCGAGGATTTCTCCTATTATCTTGATGTCTGTCCCGGATGTTATGTGCGATTCGGTGCGAGAGCACCGGATTGGGAACCTATACCTCTGCACAGTCCGGCGTTCGACATCGACGAGGACGTGCTGATGGTGGGCGCGGACTTTTTCGACGCTGTTGCGCGCGAGGCCACAGGCGATGACAGCTGGAGACGCATATAAACAACGGCGCGCGCTCCGCGCTGCTGCGTTTTCACCCTTGTCCTTCGCACACAGTGGGGCTGGAACTCGAATTACAGCTGCTCGACGGCCAGACTCTGGATTTGCGTGACGGCATCGTGCCGCTGATGGAATTTTATCCGGATGCGGACCGCGTGCGTCCGGAATTGATTCAGTCCTCCGTCGAGATAAACAGTGGAAAATGCGAGACGATCAGCGAGCTACGAGACAACCTCATCGTCACCGCCCGCGGACTCCTGGATCGCTGCAAGACGCTAGGTATGGCGCTGTGCGGCGCCGGCACGCATCCTTTCAGCCGCCGCCTGGCGCTGATAACTCCGAAGCCGCGCTACCTGCGCATCGAGCGCCAGCGTGGGTGGCTGTCTCACACCCAGATCACCTACGCGACCCATGTTCACGTGGGCATGAAATCTGCGGAACAGGCGGCGACGGCATTTCGTCGCCTCGTACCGAGCCTGCCGCTACTTACCGTCCTGAGCGCAAATTCGCCATACTGGCGCAGCTATGACACCGGGCACGAGTGTTACCGGCAACGCCTTCTCGCGGTCACGCCGAATTCCGGAATTCCGCCGTTGTTTGCCAATTGGGGTGAATTCGAAGCCCGCTATCAGGCAGCTTTTCGCGCCGGCGTTTGCCGCTCGATAAAGGACATTCACTGGAGCGCCAGATTCCATCCGGATTTCGGAACGATCGAAATTCGTAACCCGGACGCGCAGCCAACCATTGCGCATGCTGTAGCGCTGGCCGGCCTGATTCAGACCCTGGCCGTTTACGTCGCCGAAACACCTTGCGCTGGACTGGACTCACGCTTGATGCCGGGGCTCGCGCACTGGGTGTTGCGCGAGAATCAATTCCGCGCATCTCAATTCGGACTTGATGCGGAGTTTTTGACCACTAACGAAGGTGCTACCCGGCCGGCACGAGCAATCCTGATCGAGTTTTTTGACCTGTTGCGTCCGACCGCGAAACATCTCGGCAATGGCATTTGCCTGGATGCACTGGAAATCGCCGCTGAACAGGGTTTACCTTACGTTAACCAGCGCCGCGACTTTCTCCGCCACAATTCCTGCCGCTTCGTTACCGAACGCCTCGTCCAATGTCTCGAAGAAGACATTCAACGCGCCTGCGGACAACCCCGGCGCCGGCATGAGAAAGCGGAGCCCTAGCGGATGAGACATCAGACGGGAAAGGCGCAGAACGGAAGCCGGTCCGCCGGGAACCAGATGCGCCACCCGTTTCCAAAGCTCCACAAGGAGGAACGAGAATGAGTATCCCCGCAAAAATTCAACGTCACCTGGAAAAGCATGGAACCGATTACGACATCGTTGTTCACCCGGTTACCGGTAGCAGCCTGGAAACCGCGGAAGCGGCCCATGTGTCCGGTGAAAAAATCGCCAAAGGCGTGCTGTTGCGCGACGATGACGGATATGTGCTTGCCATACTGCCGGCCACCCATGCGCTCCGCGTCGGTGCAGTGCGCGACTTGACGGATCGTCGCCTCGAACTTGCCAGCGAATCGGATGTGTCGCGGATTTTCGACGATTGCGTGGCTGGTGCGGTACCGGCAATCGGAGCCGCCTACGGACTCGAAACGATCGTCGACGAACATCTGACCGGTCGGCCCGAGATATTTTTCGAGGCGGGAGATCACGAGGAATTGTTACGAGTCAGTGGCAACGGCTTTGCAACGGTGAATTCCGGCGCCCGCTTTGCGGACATCAGTAGTCACCGGCCGTAAGCGGTCACTTTCGATGTGCGGTCGCGGCGGTTTCCGGGCCCTCGCCCACGGCGACGATCGAGCATTCGAGTTGCCGCAGCAGGGATTCGATCAGCTCAGGGCGCTGTTTTTCGAGGTGACCGGGTAATACGATTACCCGTGCGTTA
>Ga0102956_1000145_pt1 | contig 23406 bp, 30 predicted proteins | sample SalPonF2_A_D2_MG_FD_84515 | JGI IMG/M metagenome (GOLD analysis project Ga0102956, IMG submission 84515) | Salt pond soil microbial communities from South San Francisco under conditions of wetland restoration - Salt Pond MetaG SF2_A_D2_MG ...
ACAGTTCGTGAACGTTCCGGATGTTGTGCCGTCGAAGGCGTTGAAGCCGCCTACACAGTCCTTGAACGTGCCACCGTACTCGATATCGAGCCGCATCGAGGACGGGCTACCTGTGCCGGATGCCGAGAACTCGCAATTCGTGACCTTGGCCGCTGTCAGGTTGGTGTCGGGAAAATATGCAGATGTCTTGGTGCTGTAACTACCCGCTCCATCCACCAAGACGACCTTCAGGTTCTCGATGGCGACATCATTGGCGGTTTGCTCAATGGTGCCACGAGAAGCCTGCGTCTGGTCGCTGGTCGCCGTGATGACGCAATCATCACAATTCGAGGACATGCCTATCACGTCCACGTATTGCGTATCAAGCAGCAGGCCATGCACGGCGGAAGTCAACGCGCCAAGATCATAACGACCCGGCGGAATCAGCACCGTCGCCCGGTTCGTAGCAGACAGTGCATTGCCGCCAGGAGTCAGGGCGCAAGCCGCTGTGTAAGCCGCCCGCAGAGCAGTACCGGACAAAGCATCCGTAGCACCACGCTGAACCACGACGGTAGAATCAGCCATGTATCCGAGCTTCGCGGCAGTGATTGCCGCATCAATGATGTTGTTCGTGCCGACCTTCGGCGGTTGTTTCAGTTGACTCATCATGTTATACCTCCGCCCCGACAACCACCTTGTTTCCGCTGCCCTCGTGGATGCCGGTGATGATGCCGGTGTAGTTCGTCACGGTGTACGAGCCGCCCGGATTGTTCGCGTCCACACGCGGAGCCAGCGGGATGCCCTGCTGCGCCACGGCGGGCGTGCCCAGGGCCAGCCAGATCAACGTGTCGGAGTAATTGACAATGGTGGCGTTTTTGCGGGCGGTATTCGCCGCCAGAACCGTGCCGCTCGACGTGCCGACATTGACCGTGAATCCCTTGTTCCCGGCCGTGGAGACCGCCCCGCTCCCGACCGCGATGGCGGCGAGGGTGGCCTGGTGTTCGCCCGGCTCGATGCGCACCGTCGCCGTGACGCCGGTCGGGCACGCCATATCGACTTCCGGGATGCCGGCGGGAATAATCACGCTCTCGCCAGCAGCGAGGATTGCCCCGCCGACACCGCGGAGCACCGCCTCAGACGCCCCGGCCAGGGTGGCCTTCGACGGGTAATCCTTCCGGTCCCACCGATAGGCGATCAGGCCGGACCCATCGTTGATCAGGGTGTGGGCGATACTTGCATCCGCGAAGGTGGTCGTATCGGCTGAGTCCGTCACGCTTACTTTGGCTTGTCCTGTCACTCGCATTGCCTGTGCTCCATTATTCAGTCGCTTGAGTAGCGATATTCGCTGATCCGGTAAGGGTGCTGGAACGGAACGGACTCTTCCGGGTTCTCAATCAATCCCAGTACAGAACCTCTCGACTCGTCCAAATCAGCTTGGACTGACCGGGCCAGAGCGCCCGGGTTTCGATTCCCGTCTCCGTAGTAGCTGGCATACCAGGGCCCACCAGCTGCAAGGCCCTTTTCCTTTTCGGCCTTGTGCAGGCACAGATAGTACAAGGCCGTCTGGTGCTTCGGGCCGCAGATGGGCAGGTCGCCATCCCCGCTAAGTTCATTCGGGACGATGCTCATGCGCGTCGCCACGGTTCGATCGGTCGCGGGAATCGGCCACACGATGATCTCGTGCATCGCGCCAATCGACGCGGAATGCTCCCCCATCATCTGCACAGCAAAGTACTGCGGATCGGCATACGGGTCGTCCTCATTTCCCAGAAGCGTTCGCACGAAGGCCGGACTTCTCTTGACGACTTCCCGGCGGTTCACCTCGTCAAGAAAACTGAGATGCTCGATGCCGCCTTCGTAGTCGGAAGGCAGGGTGTAGTGCCCGTCGGCCGTGATGGTGAAGGTGTCGCCGTCATCGGCGGAGGCGTCTGCTGACACAGTGACAACCGTGGCGCTCGTGTAGGCCGTAATGGTATAGGACGTGCCGCTGGTGTCGGCAACCATGGCGTGGCCGACCATCGACTTATGGAACACAGCCGAGGCGGCCGTGCAGGTCGTATTGCCCGCCCCGCCCACGGTGATCGCCGGCGTGGTCGTGGTCGTCCACAGTTCGATTTCTCGCTCCGGGTTCAGCCAGGACCAGTTCCTCTCGCTTACGAATTCTTGATATGCCTCATTGACGATGGCTTTGCACCGGGCCAAATCCGCGCCGGTCGGGGCGGCGTCGTTCAGCCATTCCCGGCCTACCGCCGCGTACAATTCCGAAAATGTGTACTGGAGTTTCGCCATCACGCTCGTTTCCGCTTCTCACGGGGAGGCCCGCGGGCACGGGGAAGGAGGAGACCCCGCGCCCGCCGGGCGCTCCCACCCGCAAGCCGCTCCCTTACGTCCGGCCGTACTGGGCGATCCGCACCCAGTCCACGGTCATCTCCGCATCGGCGGAGGTCTGCTCCACCTGCGCCACCATCGAGAGGCACATGACGGCATTGGGCAGATTTGCGACCGTCGTGCCCGTCTCCACGAGCGTTCCGTTGACGTAGAACTTGACGCTCGTCAGGCCGTCCAGGACGAAGCCCAGGTTCACCCAGGTATCGTCCGCGATATCGGCCACGTCTGCCGTGCTGTCCTCGGCGCTGGTCCGGGAGACGATGCTGCTGATCTTGTCAGCCGTGGAGGCCGCGTGCCGGAAGAAACCGGCCTTGTCAACCACGTCATCGACCACACCGGCGGCGATCAGGGTCGTATCCACGCCGGCCAGGCCCATGAAGTACTGATCGTCGCCCGCGTCCTTGAACTTGCACCGCGACTCGAACCAGAGCTTTCTGCCCGCGGCGAGCTTGAACAGGCAGTTGGTGAGCTGCGCGTTTACGCCGTCATCCGCGCTGGTGTGGCCGGCGGAATCAACCAGCAGGGCACCGCCGTCGTGCGTTACCACGGGGGCCAGAGCGCCCGTAGTCACCTGCGTGATCACCCAGCCATCGGCGCTCGTCACGTCGATCGGGCCCATGAAGTCGTCGAAGAACGCGATACCCATGTTCGGGTTGTCCACCAGGAGATCCCACGGGCAGGTCTCCCAGATGTTCTTCGAGAGGCAGTTGTTGCTGCTGGAAGGCGTGCCGAGGTTCCACGGAGACTGAATCCGCTTGACGGCGGGCACGTCCAGAATCTCCGCCAGAACGAGGCCGGCGGTGGAGCTCCGGTCCACGGTCTGCCTGGCGATGGCGACCACCGGGCCTTCGCCGAGTCCGCCCAGTGCGTAGCTGCTCGCCTGCACCGTCAGCAGCGTGGTGTGGGCCGTGCAGCTCTGGTCGGTCCAGACTGGCATGATCGTGCCGGGCGTCGGCTCCATGATCGTGACCTTGCCAGCGGCCCCGCTTTTGCTCGGAGTTTTGCAGACGATGCCGGCCATGTTCGCCAGGTTGCCGGCGGCAGGCTGCTCCATCTGCCAGGCCCGGCCAAGCTCGCTCTCGGAGGCCGTGCCGTAGTCCCGGTCGTAGCACAGAACGTAGCCAGCCTTCAGGCTGTCCGTCCCGGCGTACCAGCCGTCCTTCTTGTGAGTCTTTTCGGTTGCGTCGAGGTATCCTGTCGCGGTCATTGTTCGGTACTCCTGTTCTGTACAGGGTTTCGGCGGATCCGGGCCGAGCGTTTGTCACCCGGCCCATCTCAGCCACTTGTCGCTGGCGACTTACGCAGCCGCCACGTAGGAAATCACGCCGCCGGCCAGTTGCCGGTTGGTGCAGAGGAAGTTGAAGGCCAGCTCCACATAGGTGGTGTACAGATCGGGCTGTTCCTTCGTCCGCCAGGGGCCGTCTTCCGAGAAGTACATCCCCTGCTCCACGACCGGGTAGAAGTAGTCGTGGTTGAGGCTGTACCACGGGTACGCGCCTCGGTTGGTCGTGTCCGCGGTGTCCAGCGGTTCGGCCAGGTGGACCGGGCTGCCGAAGAACATCGGCTCGCCGGTGTCCGCCATGCCCGCACCGTAGTACCGGGCCGGGTCATTGCCGCCGATGTCGTCCTTCAGCCGCCGCAGGGCCGCCGAATACGAGTCGATGATCGTCTCGCAGGTGTAGTGCCGGAACTTCGAGTACATCGGCTTGTGGATGTCCGCGACGATGTGCGGGCTCTTGAACTTCAGGCTCCGCCTCATCTTGCCCAGACGCAGGAGGTCTTCTTCGGTGATCTCACCGGAAGAGTTCGTCCATCCCGCGTTGTAGTTGCGCCACCGGCTGTAAGTGCTGTCGGAGGCGTCGATGTTCGCGCACGTGCTGAACCCGGTCGGGTTCTGGCCTTGGTGGGCGCCGCTGGCCGTGCCGGCCGTCACCTGCGCGCCGGTGATCGGGACGATCCAGTACGGGATCCCGTGCGGGAGCTTGTTGTTGGCCGTGTCGGGCATGTCCCAGCCCTTTTCGTCCAGCGTCACGGCCATGTCCATCTTGGCCGTCCCACGCTTGGAAGACAGGATGCCCTTCAGCTTCGCCCTGCCCGCGTTCCGCCGAATCTCCGCGTCGAGCGCACTGTACTCCGCGTAGCAGGAGACGTAGGGCAACCGCAGGACAGCCACCACGTTCATGCTGGAGGAAGTGCGCGTCTCGCCCGGATCGTAGAACGTCGTGCTGCCGTTTTCGCGGTAGACCACCTGCCGCTCGATCTCCGTACCGGGGTCCTGCTGCATCCGGTCCTTCTGGAACCACTGGTCCACCACCAGGAATTCCCGCTGTGGGAACAGGTAGTCCATGGACTTGTCATCCCAGTCGTAATTCCGGGTCGTGACCTTCCAGAGGTCGAAACTGTCGCTTCGGTTGAGTGCAACGCCACTGTATGCCATTGTCTGTTCTCCGTCTCAGTGCAACCGGCCCGCAACAGGTCCGGGTCGAGGCATTGCTATTCCGGAATCTTGATGCCGTGCTCTCGCTCGAACTCGTCCAGCGCCTGATTGAGTTTTCGATCAGGTGTGCCGCGTTCTCTCGTGGAGCTGTGCCCGCTACCGCGGGGCACCGCCTGATTCCGTCTGCGCTGCATCGCCTTTCGCTGGCGGCCGGCGGCCGCTTTCTCGAATCGGTCTTTTCCTGCCGCTCGCAGGGCCAGGTCAATCGCTTCGGCCGTCGGCAAGCTCCTGCCCATCACCTTGTAGCCCTGCTGGATGGCTTGCGCCTCTTCCAACAAGGCCTGCCGCTTCGCCCGCTCTTCGCTCTTCGTTCCGAGGCGAACCGTGTCACCTTCCCCGTATTCGGGGAACAGGGGCTTTCCGTTGTGGTCCTTCGCGTCCGACAAGGCCTTGTCGATATCGGCCCATTGCTGCTCGCTGCGTCTGGCGGCCAGGTCCGCCTTCAACTCCTTCACGGTCCTCAACAGTGCGTTGAGTTTCACGTCGTGCGTGCCGTTGTCGAGGTCTTCCAGATCGTCGAACTGGAACTCCAGTTCGCTCCACTCATCATCGGCGGTTCCCTGGTCGCCGCCCTCGTCGCCCGGATTCTGTTGGCCGTCGTCCTGGCCCTTGTGCATCTTTTGCTGCTTGCGGCCGATCTCGCTCATCTTCTTGGTGAGTTTCTGCTCGGCCCGCAACAGCATGTCCTCGTCATCCGGGCCCATCTCGGCCAGTTCCTCATCGGTGTAGCCGAGATTCTTCGCCGCCGCGATCGCACGCGCGGGTAGTCCGTCCGGTTCCTGGCTGTCAGAGGATGATTCGCGTTCGGTGTCGGAAGGGGGCTGCTGCTCGTCGCCTTCCTCGCCTCCGCGGTCATCGACTTCGGCCCCGGCATCCTCGTTCGCGTCCGTCGTCTCGTCTTGTTCGGCGGCCGTATCGTCTTCCGGCTCATTGGGCAGGCCCATCGCCTCCAGGGCTTCTCCCAGTGCATCCTGGGCGCCTTGGCGGTCTTCCGGTCCCGCTGTCGTGGTGTCGGTAGCTGGCATCGTCGTGTGTCTCCGTGTTTCGTCCCAGCCGCTCGGCCACGCCTCACGCAGGCGGAGCTGTCCGCGGCACGTAGTTATTCAGCCGCGAACCTCGTCGCGGTCGTGCATACTCATTGCTTTCAGCACGCGCAGCTTGGCCTGGCGGTCCCGGTAAATCGCCATGCCGGTCTTCCTGTCATATCGGACGCCCAAGTGGCCGTAGCGTTGCTCGGCCTCCGAGATCTCCGACAAATCGACGCCCGTCGCGATGGATCGGATATCGTGGTTGTCATCCTCGCGGACCACCGGGGCGCTGTCCGAGTCATACCACTCGCCTCGAATCCACCTCTTCCGCTTGCCGCTGCCACGCTTTTGTTCTCCAAAGTTCACTCGCATCATTCTCTCGCATCCACCAATAAAGCCCTCTAACCGCTGTGCACAGTCAGAGGGCTTTGTCGCTATCGACTCTCGGTGATCAGCCGATGCCGCTGGTGGTCTTCAGTTTTGTGCTACTTGCCCGTCCGCTTCTTGGACACGTTCAGATACCGCTCGACGTTCCGAACGGTGATGGTGGTCCCGTCCGTCGGGACCTGGGACAGCATGACGCCGTTCTCGTCGGCCAGTCTCAGGGCGGCGTCCGATGCGATGGCCCGTGCTTCCTTCTCCGCCTCTTCGTCCACTTCCGGCTCCAGCACCGGGGCTGCCCGCCGGCCCGGGTCCGCGTCTTCCGGGGTCGATTCCAGGCCCAGCACCGTCGAGGCGTGGTCGGTGAACACCAGGAACGCGGCTTGCACCGGCTCCGGGAGATCGGCAAACCCGCACAGCCACGGGTGCTTCTTCGTCCGCTCGTCGAAGGTGTGCCCGAATGTCCAGTCGTCCTTGGCCTCGATGACCTGGCGGAACACGCCATGCACGGCGGACGCATCGGGAAGAATGCTGCGCGACGCCAGGCGAACGCACGCCTGCCGAAGGGCCGACGGGTAGTCGATGGCGTCCGGATTCTCCGTTGGATTCTCGGAGAACATCTTGATCTTGGACTTCTTCAGGACGGCGACCATGGCGTTGTAGCCCACGTTCGCGGCCCGGAAGACCTTGTCGAGTTCGTCCTTCGCCTTCTTTTCCGCCTGGACCGCCGCGGGAGGCTTCACGGACGGCGGGGCCGGTGTCGGGCTCCCGGGCGGCGGGGCCGGCTTGTCCGCGGCTTCCGCCTTCTGCTGTTCGCGGTCGAGCAGTTGGACCTGGACCTGCATCTCCTCGATGCAGTCGTCGATGGCATCGACCGATACGCTGTCCTTACTCTTCCGCGCGATCGCCCGCGTCTCCTCCAGGTTGGCGATGTGCTGAAGAATCTGCTCGCGGGGGAGGTACGCCAGGCACTTGCGAATTTCGGGCACGGTCAGTTTCATAGTCACAGCTCCTTGTTGTCTGGTCCCAGGATGGACTTGTCCGGGATGCGAAGCTTCACTTGTTTGTCGGGGCCGCTGATCGAGTCGCCTTCCTCGAAGATCGCGACGATGTCCTGCTGCATCAGAATCATCACGTCTTCCCCCCTCAGAACGCAAGGCAAAAGCGAATGCGCCTTGACCAGGGCGCGGTCGCCCACCTTCACGGGCGGGGTCGCGCGAGCTCCACTCGGAAGCCAGTCGCCAGGCCCGACAGCGTGCACCTTCACCGGGACGAACATGCCGCTCGCCTTTTCCGGCAGAAGAATGCCTGCTTTTGTCCGGACCTCCTCGATGGGCATCTTGGTCACAATCAGATAGTCATTGACTGGTTTCATCGCTACATCTCTCCTTGATCTGTGCTGCCGGTAGTATCTTGCGGTTGCCGGTCCATTACCGACGAATCCTGGCGGCCCGGTCTGGCCGGTCCGTTGATGCTGATCCTGGTGCCCCCACCCTGCCCGCCGGCTGCCTGTTGCGCCATGGCCTGCTGCATCTCCATCTGCTCGGTAGCGGTCACGATGATCTCGTCCGCCTCGGCGATACCCGCCATGCGTCCGCTGATCTCGGCGATCTTGCCCACGTCGAAGGTATGGCCCTGCGCCTGGGCCGCGGGATACAGCGGGAGCAGCGTGTTACGCACCCAGTCAGTGAACCGGGCGTATTCCTGCTCCGGCATCGACGCCATCATGCCGTAAGCGGTCGGGCGAATGGCGTAATCCTCGAATGCACCCATGCGAACGTCCGGGGTCCACTCGACGGGGATCGTGACCTGCCCGCCAGGCAGTTCCTGGTCCATTTGGTACTCGGCGACCGGATCGTGCCACAGGTTGTAGGCGATCTTGCGAATCGGGCCGCGCAGATACCGCAGAACCCGCTTGCGCCAGAAGCCCACGCGGGCCGTGGCCTGGGCGAAAAGCATCTGATCCTGGCCCAGCGTGTCGCTCTGGCTCGTCAGCCCGCCAATCGCTTCCGGGTTGCCCGCCTGCCGGTTGTACCATGCCTCCGCCAAGCCAAGAGACCTCTCGGTGTTCTGCGAGGAACCGCCCATCCGCAACGAGGCCGCGAACTTCGGATCCGTGACACCCACCACAGAGCCGTCCGGCGCCACCCGTATCGTCTCGGCGTCCTTCTCGTGACCCAACTGCGTCAGGATGATCTCCTTTTCCCGCGCGCTGGAACGCCGGACCTTGCGGGCGAGGATGTTGATGAACTCATGCAGCCGCCGCATGGAGGGAATCAACGCCGCGCCCACCACCAGATTGTCCGGAACGTCCAGGAGATTGATCACGTCGATCGGACCGTCGGCTCCGTCGTACTCGTAATCCGCCTCCGCCAGGTAGTCCGTCGCGGTGTCCGGCGTCGGGGGGAGAATCACCACCTTGCGCTCGTCGGGCAGATAGCATCGAATCAACTCGATCTCATCGACAGCATGGTCCTTCGGGCCGTCGCCGGCCTTGGAGATGCCGGCCGACTTGCCGCTGGGCCCGCGTTGCATCTGGTCCGGCTGGATCGCCGCCAGAGCCTTGCGGTTGAACAGCCCGCTGTCCATCGCCCAGTCCAGGTCCACACGGAACGCCGTCGCCTCGAAGGTCATGGCCGAACGACGCTTGGCCCTCGGGTCCGGGATGTAGTCGTCCAGGGAGATCACCTCGACGAATGTCTCCTCGGGCAGGTACATCGCCTCTCGGTCCTCGTTGCCGATCCACTGGCCCGCCGCCAAGCCCGTCCAGGATATGGCCGGGCCGAACAGGGAATTCAGGATCATCTCCTCGACCACCTCCACGAGGCGCATCTCGTCGATCTGCTCCTGCAAGGCGAGCCGGTAGACCTCGGCGAACGGGCCGTAACGCATGGCGTGGTGCCTGGGCTTGATCTCCGCGGAGGGGTCGATGGACAGCACCGGCAGGTAGGTCGAGGCCAGCGAGAAATACGTGTTGATCGGATCGTCCACAGCCCCCGTGCTCATGTCATACGCTTCGGCCGCGTAGGTCTTGACCGCCTCCACGCGGACGTTCCGCACGGCACGCATCCGCTCGTCGCCGCGCTGGATCGCGTGGGCAAGCCGGTTGACCGAGGAGCCGCGCATCGTCTGAATCGCTACCATTACCGCACCTCTCCGTATGGCAAAGCCCTGTCACGCTGGCGGCGAAGTTCACGCTGTTGCCGACGCCAGGCCATAGACAACTCCGGCGGGCTGGTGTCGTGACTGTACTCTTGGTACTTGGGCAAGTCAATCACCGCGCGGTACGCCAACGCCGCGCCGATGACCAGGTCGCCATGCCGCTGGCGGACCTCCACGGGCAGATGACGCAAGGCGCTGTGGCTGATGCGGCCGTGCTCGTCGTAGAGATATTGCCGGTGCTGGTCCAGCGTGATCGCGTCGTGCAGGGTCACCTGCTGATGCCGCAGGGCGTCTTGCCATCGCCCGAACAACTGGGGGCTGCTCGCCTCCCCCTTCGGCCATCCGTAATTCTCCGCCGCGTACTCGACCGCACGATTCTGCACCTTCTCCCGCCAAACGCGGGTGTAGCCCAGGTCCAGAACCTCCCGCAGGGCGCTGATGCCGTGCATCTTGCGGACCATGCAGAGCAGGGCGTTGTTGTAGTACCGGCACAACGCCACCGCCACTCGCCCGACATCGACGGGCCGGATCGTGTTGTCGGCGAACACCGCAGCATGCTCGCGCGTGTCCGCTGTGAAGACCACCACCGTCGAATCAGAAGCCCCGACACCCTCCGAGATGTCGCTGCCCACACCGAACGACCGCTGCACGTACGCGCCATCCGGCAGGTTGCCGGGCTGGTCCAGGGGCGATATCCATACGCGGATTGGCCCGACCTCCCCGGGCTCGCACTCGATGAGCCTGGCCTCGTCGCTCGGCCGGGCGTCGTGAGGGATTTCGTAGCGGAGATAGTAGGCCGGCTCCAGGATGTGCTGCTCCTGCTGCTCCAGCGAGTCGAACACCTGCGCGCCCGACTGTGCCACCCAGTCCAGCTCCATCTCCTTCAGCCACCGCCAAGAGAGGGACCAGGTGCCGTCGTCGCGCTGCTCACACCCCAGCCGCCGCATCTCCCGCACCACCAGCTCCGGCGTGACGCCGTCCGGGTCGGCGGAGTAGTGCAGGTCCAGGACCACGACGCCGCGGCGGGTCGGCTTGGCCCGCAAGCCCGGGCCGAACACGCGGGGACGATCGACGCGGTACCTGTCGGCTGCGTCGGCAATCCAGATCGGGGCGCTCACGCGATCGCCTCCTCGTCCGTCATGTCGAGCGCGAGCCGCATACTCGCCCCGCCGTCGGTCAAGTCCGGTGTCGTGATGCCCAGGAATCTCCCCTTGCGGATCGAGGACATGGTCGCCGTGAGGGCAGCGGAGAATTCGGGCTGGAACGCCGTCTCGTCGGACACCAGCTGAGTGACCGTGTGAGACCTGATCTTGTCCCCGCCTTGGGCAATGGCCTGGATCCCGCTGTGCATGCCCGGGATCTGAATCGAGTCCGAACGGACCACCACACGCCGGGGAAGCAGCCAGGAGCGATATGGCACGTGGGACAGAATGAATTTCGACCGGCCCAACAGGCCGTCCCCCGTGGCCTCGTCGCCCATGGCGTCCTCCAGCCGCTTGGATTGCTGGTACACCAGCGCCCCGCGCCGGAAAAGAATCTGCCACACAGAGATCATCGAGGCGAACCAGGTGACCATCATCTGGCGGCTCTTGGCGACGAAGAGCATTGGGTGATGCCACCACAGGCCACACAGCAGGTCCAGGTGAGGCCGGGCCGGCCACGGCCGGATCGGGTTGCTTTCCCCACGCTCCTGCGCCTGCGAGTCCAGCGTAAACACAAACCAGCGAGAGAAATATCGCGGGTCCCTGGCGGCCATAGCCCACCGTGCCTCGACGATCTCCCGCTCGCTCGCCATTCACTCCTTGGCCTCCGCCGCCGCCGGCACGGGAAGGCCGGCCGCGTGGGCCCGCCGCAGGAGCTCCTCGTCGCTCAGGGAGTCAGCGGAGAGCCGCAACTCGTGCTCGTGGCGCTGGGAGTCGTGCTGGTACAGCCGGCCGAGGGCCTCCAGGCTCTTCTGGCGGTCGTAGAGCTCGACCTCGGTGTCGGTCGTGGTGGTGGTCCCCTCCTCCGTGACCTGGGTGCGACGGCGAACCTTGAGTTTCCGGACCGCCCGCGTGTCGAAGCCCCTCTTGCGGGCCCGCTGGAGCACATCGCCGCCCAGGTCCTCCTCCAGGTCGGCCAGGTCGGCCTCGATGATCTCGACGTGCCTGGACGCCAGCTTGGCCTTGGAGATCCCCGCCCGCTCGACCTGCTCCTCCAACGCCGCGCGGAACGGTACGCGGCGGAGCATGGAGTGCCAACGGCCGTACGCGCAGGCCCTGGTGATCTTGTCCGTCGTCGTAGCGCGGATTGCGGCGGGACCGTCCCAGCAGCGTAGATAGGCCTTGATCGCCGCGACCTCGGCCAAGGAGCAGCCCTCCCACTCGGGGCTGGTGTGGACCTCGCCCACCTTACGCTTGAGCTGTGCCGGTGTCCGTCGTGTCCGTGTCCGTGCCATGGCGAGGCTCCGTCCTGCTGTCCATCGAATCGTACCGCGGGACCAACTGTCCAGTCAAGCGGAAAATCCATGCAGGGGCTGTTCCAGGCCGGTCTGGGGGGAGGGGGTTGGGGGTAGGGGTGTTGTTGCTGTTGTTGTTGTTGTTGCTGTTTACATCTAGTAGCTACGAAAACGGTCGAAAAACCGGGTGCCTATCTTATCTAAGCCTCCCAGACAGCCATAATCGGCAATTTCTCGTCATTTTGGTGTGCGCACGCGCAATTAACCGTCACAACCCCAGTAGTTTACGTAAATCGGCCTCTAATTCGTGCGCACGGATTAAACAAGGGGGCCTTGTTATCTAATTGGATAACCTCTGTAAGCGTTGTTTCTGCTGGTGGTTGTGCCGAAAAGCACTTATGGACGATGCCGCATAATGTATTCCGATTCTGATGAATATGTTTGGCGGCCGTTTTCGTGCTGATGCTGTAAGCCCTTGGCCTTTCGGGGGTTTGCGTCTTCGTCGCGGCGTGCCGCTTGTCCGCTGATCGAAACAAGTAAAAGCTGTCCGCTTATGCCACCACTGACACGGATGAAAAAAAACTCTCGGGCGTAGGGAATTTTGTGTTGACCCGGCTCCGGCCCAGACGATAGGATATACCAGACGGCCGGAATGGTCTGGCCGGAAAAGCGAAAGGACCGAGCAATGACCACGAGAATCAAATTGACCCCCCTGCAGAAGGCGCGGCTGTGGCGAGCGGCCCTGGCCGAAGGCGTCCGGCTCGATGATACCAGACACTCAGGCCGTCCAGGCGATAGGCCTGCATCTCCGCCGAGAGCCCGCCTGCTGCGTGCGGCCTGCGCGTACCTGCGAGGCGATTCAGCGCGTCTCGACTTGGCGAGTCAGCTGCCGGGCGGCGCGAGAATCGGAGACGTGCTGCGCCGGTGGCTGCAGACTGCTCAGGCCGAATGCCCGGCCGAGAATGCGAAAGGAACGAGACCATGCAGAGCACCAAGCAGCAGACCATGAACATCGACGGCAGGAAGGTGACCGTGCGGGCCCGCCGGCGGCACAGCCGCGGCACCCCCATCGGCTGGTCCGTGAAGATCGACACGGCCACGTACTTCTTCAACGTCCTCGACCCGCGGCAGGCGATGGACAAGGCCGTCGCCAAGCATCGCGCCAGAATATACGACCTCCTCGACGCCATCCGCGAGCAACTCAGCCCGCACACGGTGGCGGCCGTCGCCACCTGCCTCCAGGCCAATCGGACCAACAACCCCGACGTGGACCGCCAGGTCCGCTGGCTCCACGACCAGCTCTGTGAACTCCTCGGCGGAAGCGAGCAGCAGGCCCGGCTCGCCGAAGAGCTGGGCACCTGCCGGCCGAGAAATGAAAGGACAGAGACATGAAGAACTATGCGATCGTACCGAGCCACGGAAGATACGGCAGCGGGACGACAGTGCGAGCCGTGCGGGTATGCAGTGATCGTCGACGCGCATGCGCACTAGCCGAGCGGATGACGCGCGAATTCCAGGCGGAGATGCGGCGCTATGGCGGGACGAGCGGCGGATTCCGCGTCGTAGAGACCGACGCCGCCACGCGCCGGAATGCCGTCTGGGAATGGGGTCATGACCTCGACCGAGAGCCCAGCGTGACGGCCTGACGACCCGCGCCCGAGGCTCCCACGGGAGCCGAGGGCCTGGGCCGGAATGGGCCGTCGAGAAGTTCGAGGCGGCGTGGCGGCCGAATCAATGAAGGAGTAACAGAGCAATGGTAAAGAAAAAAACCTACATGCGACGGCTGCGCCAGTGGCGCGGCATCACTCAACAGGCAATCGCCGACGCCCTGGGCGTCACAAACTCCACCGTCTCCCGGTGGGAGATCGCCCCCCGGTCTATGTCCCTCGGGCAGATGGAGGGGTGGGCCGAGCAGGTGGGCATCGACCTGGACGACCTGCTGAGAGGGGTGCTGGCCGATGATCGAGAAAGGGCAAAAAGATGAAGACCACGACCACCCAGGCGGATGAGAAGCGAATCTCGCAATACCTGGAGGCGGTAGCGGAGCGCGCCGTCCGGACGCATTGCGCCTCCTGCGGCATCCAGGCCATCGAGGACTGGGCCTCCCGCTGGCTGTCGGCCGAGGACCGGACCGAGCCGTCCGCGACCGAGGCGGGAGTACTGGCCACAGCCGTAGAGGCATGGCCCGCAGCGGTAGGTGCAAGAGTGGCCTGCTGGGCGGCGAAGGCCGCGGCCAGGTCCGAGACGTGGCCCCACGCGGCACGAATGGCCACCATGGCGGCGAAGGCCGCGGCCAGCTTGGCCGGCCACAGCGTAGCGGCGGAGCGAAACTGGCTGCTACGCCAGGCACGGGAGAATGATCTCCTCCAAGGAAAACAGACCAATGTGGGAGTCCAGCCATGAAAGCGATCCAGACGAACATCCACGGAGTCCAGATCGAGGCGATGCCCGGAGACTATCGCGTCTACTGGTGCTCAGACTGGGATGCCCTCCGCGACGAGCTCGCCCCCCAGGGCTACGCGCGACTGAACACCGCCGGCGGCGACCTGGAGGTCTTCCTCGTCCCCGAGCGCATCGGCCGCCCGGTGTCGGACCTGACGCCCGACAGCGAAATCATCATTCGATGCCGCGACGGGCAATCCACTGCCCTCGTGCGACACGCTGACCCTCAGCGGCGTCTGGTCTCCGTGACGTTGAGCCACGGCGGGATCTACGACCACCGCATGAGCGAGACGGGCGAGGAACTGACCCGTCAGACCGACGGCCGGCACGTCCTGCACCTGGATTGCGATTTGGGCGACTTGTTGGACTTCGTGCTGGCCGAGCAGTTTGATGGGCTTTACTGCTGATCGACCAGGCCGTTCAGCGTACTGCCGGACCCGAGGAAAGGAACGCGAAATGTCACAGACAAGCACCTGCATCGAACACAGGCAATGCGGCCGGTGCGGATACACCTGCGCCTGGGATACGATCCCCACGCGATGCACGCTCCGGGACGGGCATGAGATCCCCAGCGAGCACGTCACGGTCTGCCCGGTGTGCGGCGAGGAGGAGAGCTTCCGCGCGCCTGACGAGGTGGGCCCATGATGACAAAGACCGAGATCCTCACCAACGCGGCCATCCTGACGGCCATGCTGGCCGGCATTGCGGGCATGCACGTGCTGGCGGCGCGATCCCGCACTGCCGCCGCGACAGACAACAGCCCATCGGAGATCCCGACTCCGGTGGAACGTGGCGGCGCGCCGGGCCCCCCCTTCCCGGCCGCCGTCCACAATACTCACCGCCTGATGGTGGTGACAGCGTACTGCCCGTGCTCCAGGTGCTGCGGGCAGTGGGCCGATGGGTTCACGGCCTCGGGCGCGCCGGTTGAGGCGAACGGGGGGCGGTTTTGCGCCGCTCCCCGCAGCCTCCCGTTTGGTGCGCTCGTGGTGGTGCCAGGGTATGCCGGGGGCCGACCTGTGCCCGTGCTGGACCGGGGCGGGGCGATTCAGGGCGACCGGCTGGACGTATTCTTCGCAACGCACGCCGAGGCCCTGGAGTGGGGCCGTCGGGAATTGACCGTTACCATCATCAAGGAGAACTGACATGCCCATCACCGAGACACAACGAGAGCAACGCAAGGCGCACCTCGGCTCCAGCGACATGGCGGCCGTGCTGGGCCTGGACCCGTACAGGACTGCCCACGATGTGTATCTGTCCAAGACCGCGGACCTGCAGCGCGGCCCGGCGAACCAGGCAATGACCGCGGGAAACCTGCTGGAGCGCAGCGTGCTGGACTACGCTGAGGAGCGGTTGGGCCCGCTGCACCGTAACATGCTCGCCGTCGTGCCCCAATCGCCTCTGGCGGCGAACGTGGACGCCATCTGTGACGATACCGGCCTGCCTGTCGAGGCCAAGACGAGCGGAATCCTATTTCCAACGCGGGAATGGTGGGGCGAGGACGGCTCCGGCGAGGTTCCCGACCGCGTCGTGGTCCAATGCCACGTCCACATGCTCGCCACGGAGACCAGCGGGTGCCACGTCCCCGCCCTGGTGGGCGGGCTGGGCTTCCGGATGTACCACCTGACCCGCAGCGACATCATCGCCGAGACGCTGCTGCGTGAGGCGAATCGGTTCTGGACGGAGCACGTCGAGGCGGGCGTACCGCCGAAGGACAGCCAACCCAGCCTCCAGATCGTCAAGTCCATACGCCGGGTGCCGGGCAAGATCGTGGAGATCGACCAGGACCTGGTCCAGGCGTGGCTCGACGCCAAAGAGGCACACAAAATGACCCAGTGCGCCAAGGACGAGGCCGAGGCGGCCGTGCTGGCCGCGATGGACAACGCCGAGGCCGCGACGTGCGGCACCCTCGGCGCTGTGACGTGCTACGAGCAGACCCGCAACGGGTATGTTGTGAAACCCACGACATTCCAAGTATTGCGATTTTGCAAGCGTGGCCTGTAACAAGGCCGACCCTGAACCCCGAAGTAGGAGACCCTGACGATGACTGAACGCAACGAAACGCCGAAGCAACAGATGGTGCAGTACCACCCGAACGAGACGGTCGGCAACCAGGGCACACTGAAGGCCCTGGTCACCGGGAGCGGCTTCCAGCAGGCGGTGCGCCGCATCCTCCCGAAGCATCTCGACCCGGAACGCATGTGCAGGATGGTCCTGGCAGCGGCCAGCCGCAACCCGACGCTGCTGTCCTGCACGCAAGGATCGCTCCTGAAAGGCGTAATCGAGGCCAGCACCCTCGGCCTCGACTGCGGCGGACTGTTGGGCCGCGGCTATCTGGTCCCGTTCAAAAACGGCCGCCTGAGCCGGGAGCAGGGGGCGACGGTCTACGAGGCCCAGTTCATCCCGGGCTACCTGGGGCTGTGCGACCTGGCCCGCCGGTCGGGCGAGGTGGTGAAGATCGAGGCCAAGGCCGTCTACGACAGCGACGAGTTCGAGTACGAAGAGGGCTTGGACCCCAAGCTGCGGCACGTGCCATCGCATGACCCGCAGGCCCGGCGAGAGGCAGGCGTCGTGAAGGAGGACGGCAACTGGAAGGATCCCGGGCGATTCGCCGGCAATCTCCGCTGGGTGTACGCCATCGCGGAGTATGCCAACGGCACGAGGCAGTTCCTCGTGATGTCCGTCGCGGAGGTCGAGACGCACCGCCTCCGCAGCCGTGCCGCCGGCAGCGGGCCATGGGTGACGGATTACGAGGCCATGGCCCTGAAGACCGTGACCCGCGGGCTGTGCAAGTGGCTCCCCCAGTCCCCGGACCTGGCCCGGGCGCTGGAAATCGAGGATGCCGCCGCCGACCGCATCTACACCAGGGAAGACAGCGGCGTCCAGATCGACGAGCTCGACCAGCGGGATACGACCAAGCGGCTGGAGGAGCGGTTCACCGCCCCGACCGGCGAAGAAGCTCCCTCCAGCGACGAAGAGGACTTCAAGGCGGAGATGGAACAGGACGACGCCACGGAAGACAAGGAGCCGTCGCAGAGCAAGACGCCGATTCCGGATGACGACCCCCTGAAGTGGCCGGACGACGTACCGCCGGAGCCGCCGAAATACTGAGAATCGTGATGGGCCGATCGCGGTAGCGGAGCCCGGCTTCCTTCCTTTCACGGGCTGTTGGCCGCGTATCCTCGCAGACGCGAGAGAGCCGCGACGGCCCGCCTCTCACTAATACCGTGACGCAACTGAACCCCGTAAGACCAACAAGGAAACACGAGACCATGAACACCGAGAACCAACAACAACCAGCAGACCCATCCGTGGCCCGAGTCATCGAGCTGCAAGCTGAGAACATCATGGGCGTGCGGGCTGTGAGCCTGACGTTCGACAAGCACCTGATCGTCATCGGCGGGGACAACCGCCAGGGAAAGACGAGCGTGCTACGTTGCATCGAGATGCTATTCCGAGGCCCGAAGAGCTTTGGCGACCTGCCCGTTCGGGAAGGGGCTGAGCAAGGATGGATCAAGGGCGAACTGATCCACCCGGAATACGAGCGCCTCCGCATCAAGCGGACCATCACAGCCGACGGCAAGCAGAAACTGATTGTCCGCGACATCCGCGACAACAACGTCCGCAGCCCGCAGGCCCTCCTGACCGGCCTGTTCGGCCCGCTGTCGTTCGACCCCTGCACGTTCCGCAACGCATCGCCGGCCGACCAGCTGGAGATGGTCAAGCAGGTAGTCGGGATCGACACGGCCGCCATCGACAAGAGAATCGAAGACCTCTACGAAGAGCGCCGCGCTGCGAGGCAGGACGTGACGCGGCAGCAGGCTGTGGTGCGATCCATGGACGTGCCGACCGACGCCCCGGCCAAGGAAATCAGCGTCTCCGAGCTGGTGGCGGCCCTGCAACAGGCCGAGGAGCACAACCGGGCCATCGGAGCCCGCGCGGCGGAAACCGAAAAGCAGGCCGACCTGGTTGCCCGGCGCGCCAATGAAGTGCTGGAAGCGGAAGAGGCAATCAAGAAGTGGCAAGCCGTGCTGGGTGAACGCAAGAACGACCTGGCCGATGCCCGCGCCAAGTTGAGCACGATGCACGAAGCAGCCAAGCAGCAGAAACTGATCGACACCTCCGAACTCCGCGACCGGCTCGCCAACGCGGAGTTTGCCAACGAGGCCGCCAGGAAGGCCCGGGCGTACCGAATCGAGCGAGACCGCTTCGCCGAGTACGAGAAGGCGTTCGACACGCTGGAGGTGAAGCTGGCCGATGCCCGCAAGGCCAAGGAGAAGCAAATCGCCGAGGCGAAATTCCCCGTGGCCGGAATGGGCCTGCACGACGAGAAGGGCGTCCTGCTCAACGGCCGGCCGCTGTCGGCCGCCAGCGACGAGGAAGCCCTGGTCGCCAGCTACAAGATGGGCCTGGCGATGAACCCCGGATGCCGTCTGGTGCTGATCAACCAAGGCAGCGAACTCGACTCGAAGAACCTCGCGCTCTTGGAATCGCTCGCCAGAGAAGATGACGCCTATGTCGTGGTGGTTCGGGTCAGCCGCGGGGCAGAATGCCACATCCTCATGGAGGACGGCGTGGCAAGCATGGCGAAGGAGGCTGAGGAAAATGGCGAAAGCGAACCTGTATAGCGCCAAGGGCCCCGTAAGCAAGCGGGGCAGAATCCGCAAGAGAAAGTTCACCGTGGTCTGCGACGGCCGCGGGCAGAACCGAAACAGCAGGCGGCCGGCCAAGGTGGCCTACCGCCTGGCGAAGTGACACCCTGACCGGCCCGTTGGGGCCAAAGGAGAGCATCATGGCGACGTACTATCTTGAATATGGTCTGTTGCGCAATCCGAGCATCGACGATCTGGCCGAGGCGATCCGGGCCCACCAGATGACCGAAGAATCCGGTTTCATCAACCTCGACGAGGACGGGCGTTCCGGTGTCATGGTCGGCCGTGGCGAAGCACATCTCAAGGCCATCAACGAGGACCAGACCGCCCTGGTCGATAAGACCGAAGAGACATGGTCTGAAATCCCGTTCTGGCTCGTGGAGAAGGAGGAGGGCCAGTCGCTTGTCATCAACCGGGGCAACCTGAAAAGCTCCATCAGGATGCTGACGGGCCTGTTCTCCGAGGCGATGGAGCAGGAGGTGATGTTGGAGGAGATCCCCTTCGACCCCGTCGCGGCCGCCGTCAAGATGTCCATGGTGGTCGGCAACTTCGGCATCAAGAGGGTGTCGCTGTCCGATTACGCCGTGGACTCGGAGACGGAAGGCCCGTACCGCCCGGAGTTCGGAAGTACGCAGCGGGCTCTGGACTTCCTGGAAGAGCAGGAAGAGGAAGTGGTCTCCATCCGCCTGGGCTGGAAGATGGACACGGGCAACAATGTTTCCCTCACGCTGGGCCGCACGTGCCGGTTCGCCTACTCCTGCTCCGAGACGGACGAAGAGCCGCAAGTCCGGAAGGTGATCGAACTGCTGGCCCTGTCCCCCACGCTGCTCCAGGAACGAGAAGCGGGCCCGCTGTTCGAGGACGCGAACCCCGAGAGCGAAGCACAGGAGGAAGACGATGACTGAAAGACAGGACAGCCATCCCCCGCGCCGGGCCTATGAGTACGACGAGGTGGTCCGAACCTTGGCGTCGTTCTGCGCCGTCGCTGGGTTGCGGGCCTCTTTCGCGCCCTGCGAGACCGGAGAGGCGATCATCGTCAATGGCCGCGTGGTCATCCTGTCCGACAATGACCTCGTGCTTACCATGGGAAAGGTGGTCCCCCAATGAATGCAGCGAGCTTTTTCGTCGAAGGCGTCCCTCAGCCGGCCGGGAACAAGACAGCCATCGCCATCCGGCACAAGGCCGGGGCCCGGGCTGGGCAGATCGTGATGAAGAACGGCCGGCCCGTGATCAATATGGTCGAGGGACGCCGCCCGAAAAGCCGCAAGGCGGCGCAGGACTGGCGGAAGTCCGTCTCCTGCGCCGCCCGCATGGCGTGGGACGGCCCGCCGATCCCTGCCGGGCAACCCGTCCGGATTGCTTTGTACTTCTCGCTTCCCAGGCCGAAGAGCCACTACAACACCAAGGGAATCGTCAAGAGCAGCGCCCCGGATTACCCGTGCGGCCACCGGCGGGACTGGGACAAATTCTCCCGATCCGTCGGAGACAGCCTCACAGGGATCGTCTACGAGGACGACGGGCAGGTGGTCGAGGCATTCGTGACCAAGCGATACGCGGCGATCAACCCCGGCGTGACCGTAGTCGTGGGCAGGCTGGGCGATGGAGACGTGGCAAGAGGACTCTTTGACACATGAGCATCCCGCCCATGAAACGCGGAGTGACACACAGCAAGAAGATCGAACTGTTGATGGCGATACTGAATATCCCGCGATACCAGGCTGTTGGCATCCTCGAAATGCTCTGGCACGTGACGGACCAGAAACGCTTCCACGGGGATATCGGAACGATGTCCAACAGGGAGATCGCCAAGCAACTCGGGTGGGCCGGAGACCCGGACGCCCTCATTGAAGCGCTGGTCGAATCCCGGTGGCTCGACGAAAGCGGGCCTCACCGCCTGCTCATCCACGACTGGCCGGAGCACTGCGATGCGGCAGTCCACATGAAGATCGCCCGGCGAAAAGAGTGGTTTGCCGATGGAACGCAGCCGAAACTGCTGTTGCCGAAGAAGGAACTGGCCGAGGCCCGCGCATTCTACAAGAAGCACAAGCCGCCGCCCATCGTAGTCATCACTCCCACGCTTCCCGGCATGAAACTCGACGGCACGCCCAAGAAGAAACGACAGGGCAGGCCCGTGGAGAAGAACCCGTTCGCGGAACAGTTCTGCGAGGCGTACATGGAAGTTCATGGGGTGGAATACGCCCCGGTGGTCAATGAAGAGACGGGCAAGCGGGACTGGCCGAGCACGGGCGACTTCGTACAACTCGTTCGGTTCCACAAGGCCCGGCCGAAGGTGACGCCGGAAGAGTTTGTGGCTGTCGCAAAGGCGTGCTGGTCGCGGGGTGAGTTTGCCAACTCCACGTCGAAGACCATCCGCGGCCTGTGTGCATACTGGGCATCGCACGTGGCGACAGCGAAGGCGCTGGCCACCAGGCCCAGAGAGCCAGGCGGAATTCCGCAGTCCTCGACAGGCCGGGACCAAACGCGAAGCAAAGGCAAAAAGGTGACATTGTGATGAGCAACCCAAGACCCCCGCGGCCCATAAACTATCCGGAGTATAAGTTTGTCCTCCCGTCGAAGTATGAATTCTGCGACCCGCCGCCGGGCCGCCGTGGGCCCCTGTGGGATTGGTGCCCCTGGTGCGGGGCTGACCTCGCGTGGTACACGACAGCGAAAGAGCATGGGACACGTGAACAGAGGATGCCACCCGGAACGCCACCAAAGAAGATTCGATACAGCGTCTGTTGCCCTTGCCGATGGAACTCAGACGCCCCTCACCCGTTTTTGCCGGCGGAAAAGGGGGGCCCGTCGAGCATGGAGACCATCCCAAGCCGGTACAGGCAATGGCGCTTGGCCGACTACCCGGAAGCAGCTGCAAGGGAGATCAGGCGGTTCTTCGACGACCCGGCCGTCTGGTGCTGCTACATTCATGGCGGGCCGGGCACCAAGAAGAGCAGCTTGGCCGCGGCCTCCCTGGTCAACTTCCGCGCGAAGTACGGAAGGACAGCGGGGCATTTCGTGACGATGCCTGAGTTCATCTCCATATGCCGCCGCGTGTCTGACAACCGCGTCAAGGTGGCTGAATGGCAGGAGTCGCCCCTGCTGGTGCTTGACGACCTGGGATCGCATAGAGCGACCCCCCATGTAGTGGAAAGCATTCTGCTGCTGCTGAGCAGGCGATACGAGGAAAGCCTCAAGACGATGATCACCACCAACCTGAGCCCCGATGACCTCGGAAAAGCCTTCGACGCACGGATTGCCTCCAGGCTGGCGGACGGGATCAAGATCGACGTGGGAGAATCAGACGCCCGCGAACAAGCCGAGATGCAACGGGCCCTTTACGACTAGAAGATTGCGGAAAGGTACGGTCATGCACGAAAGAATGAAGAAGGCGCTGGAGACGTACGGACGAGAGTATGTCCAGCAGGCGTTGGAAGTTGTGAGTGGCGAGCAGGTGAATGCCCTCGGTCTACTCCCAAGGGCACAGGAAGAAGTGCTGATGGCCGCGTCAGATGATGGTGCGAAGGTGGAGATGGTAGGCTTGGACGGATGGGCTGACTGCCCAGAACCCCTATGGAACCCCGCTTGCACCTACCGTATCAAGCCGGGCAGCTATACGTTGCCGGAGTTGGAAGCCAAGGCGGCATCGCGGATTGACACTGAAGATCCCAGCTTAGCCGCCGACGTCGTTGCCAGAGCCGCTGTCTTGTTCGCCCGGACCAGCGGCTACGTGGCTGAGAACACATGGCAAGAATACACTGGCGAATCGGTGGCATACGGCGATGCGGACTTCGAGGCGGCCATAGTCGAACTGTTCCCCGAATACAGAAAGGAAGTGTGACATGCACGAAGAAATTACGTTGCCGGAGCCGGAAGTGGTGTTCACTGAGTACGAGGATGGTGGAATGTATTTCCTTCCTGCATCTAAGAGGGCCGTACTCTGGTCTAATCTCGTCGGGAATACATTCAATGGCTATGTGTTCCTGGGGTTCACGTTAGACACGGTTGATGCTATAGCGTGGGCCACTCCGTGGCAGATGCACGATGGCAAGGCAATCTATCGTCCATATGCCAAGTGGAGGAAGGTGCGGGAAAAGGAGATCATCCTGACGCAGTTGGGTCACGACCAGGACTCCGAGACGATACGGGTGGCACCGGACGGCTCTGTGGTGGGTGTCACGGATCCGAAGTTCGCGGCCTCGTTGCGGATGGGCGGTTCCTCGCAGAACGCCGACCGATTGGCCCGGCGATGCGCGGAGGCGGTAATCCGAGGCGAGATTGACGCCAGATCAGCAATCGCCGACGCCCTTCTCGACTACATGCGAGTTGGAAGTTCCGGCGGGCCAGAGGACGTGCACGAATGGTTGGCGAATCACCCGTCGGAGGCCGCGAAATGACCCACGCACCCGAACTCATCTGCAACAACCGACGCCCCGCTGCTGGCGG
>Ga0102956_1000146_pt1 | contig 23332 bp, 17 predicted proteins | sample SalPonF2_A_D2_MG_FD_84515 | JGI IMG/M metagenome (GOLD analysis project Ga0102956, IMG submission 84515) | Salt pond soil microbial communities from South San Francisco under conditions of wetland restoration - Salt Pond MetaG SF2_A_D2_MG ...
AGGCCTGACCTCGGTTTTTTCCGTTACCGCTTCAGTGCCGGCTTCGGCCGCGGTAGCAGGAGATTCCTGTGTTGCCCGGGCCTGATCCGGAGACTTGCGTCTGCCACCGCGCGAACGGCGCGATCGCCGCGCGCCGCTTCGTCGTTCCGGTTTCTTCTGTGAGTCGTTTCCATCCGCAGCGGTGGTCTGTTGATCCCCGGATTGTTCGCCTGTTGCGGACGGAGACTGCGCAGTTGCCGCTTCGGCCCGCTGCTTGCCGCCACCGCGTTTGCCGCGGCGACTACGCCGTGACCGGGTTGGTTGCGACTCACCGCTGCCATTCTGCTTGCCCCCGGTGTCGCTCTTCTGGGCAGCGGTTTGGACGGCGCCCTTTTTGCCCTCAGTGCCCGCCGCGGTTTTACGTGCCGGCTTCTTGCGGCGCGAATCGGATCGGGGAGTTCGTTGGCTGTTGCTGCGGCCCGCACTTCTGGCATCGCCTTTTGTCCCGCTTTTTTTGCGTCCGCTGCGCGTGGCCGGTTTCTGTTTCTCCGGTGCCGCCTTTACGCTGCCCGAGCCGGTGAGTGACTGCCACATTTTGCGCAGCCATGCACTGAACCCGCTTTCGCTCGGCGTTTCCGGTTCCGGTGGTGGGACCGGAACAGGGCGATCCGGTACCAGATTGCCCACGGCAGGCTTCTCTGCGACGGGTTTGGGTGCGGGCATGCCCGATTCGTCTTCGTCTTCCTCGCTCTCGGTGGGAAGTTGGTAGCTGACTGCGCTGAATTCCGGCAGTTCCGCCTCGTCGTCACGAACCCGGCGAATCGAGTAGTTCGGCGTTTCGAGCTGCGGATTGGCGACCAGCCGCAGACTGACATTGCTGGCGACTTCAATGTTGTTTACCCACTCCCGTTTTTCATTGAGCAGATAAGTTGCGACTTCTACCGGTAGCTGCGCGACGACCATCGCAGTTCGCTCCTTGCGAGCTTCCTCGCCGAGCAACCGCAATACCGCCAGGGACAGTGACTCAACGTCGCGGATCACACCGAATCCACTGCAGCGCGGACAAACAATGTGGCTGGATTCGCCAAGCGATGGCCGCAGGCGCTGGCGAGACATTTCCAGCAGGCCGAATCGGGAGATGCGCCCGATCTGCACCCGCGCGCGGTCCATGCGTACGGATTCACGCAGGCGGTTCTCGACCTCTCGCTGATTTCGTTGCGGGCCCATATCGATAAAATCAATGACGATGAGTCCACCGATATCGCGAATCCGCAACTGGCGGGCAATCTCTTCCGCTGCCTCGAGATTCGTATTGAACGCGGTGGCTTCGATGTCGTCGCCTTTCGTCGCGCGCGCGGAGTTGATGTCGATAGAGACCAGGGCTTCGGTGTGGTCGATCACGATGCTGCCGCCCGAAGGCAGGCTGACGCTGTGACTGAAAGCTGACTGAATCTGGCTCTCGATCTGATACCGGGTAAAGAGGGGTACTTCTTCCGCGTAGCGCTTGATTTTGCGCTCGTTATGCGGCATTACCCGCTCGACGAATTCCCGCGCCTGGTTGTAAACCGACTCGTCGTCGATAAGGATTTCGCCCACATCGGCGCTCAGATAGTCGCGCAGCGCGCGGATGATGGCGTTGCTTTCCTGGTATATGAGCGAGGGTGACGGGCCCTGGACCGCGGCGACCTTTACGGCTTCCCATACCTTTAGCAGGTAATCCAGGTCCCATTGCAATTCCTCCGGGGTGCGGCCAACTCCGGCCGTGCGAACGATGACTCCCATGCCCTCAGGCAGCTCGAGGGCCGCGAGAGAATCGCGCACCAAATCCCGGTCTGGTCCGGTGATGCGCCGGGACACGCCGCCCGCTCGCGGATTATTTGGCATGAGAACCAGGAAGCGGCCGGCCAGGCTGATAAAAGTCGTCAGCGCAGCACCCTTGGTGCCCCGTTCTTCCTTTTCGACCTGGATGACGATGTCCTGGCCTTCTTTCAGAACATCCCGGATGTTGACCTTGCCGCCCGACTCCGGCCGATTGACGAAATATTCCGGCGAAATTTCCTTGAGCGGCAGGAATCCGTGACGCTCCGAGCCGAATTCGACAAAGGCGGCTTCGAGGCTGGGCTCAAGGCGAGTTATTTTGCCCTTGTAGATATTGGCCTTTTTTTGTTCCCGGCCGGGCGCTTCGATATCAAGGTCATAGAGTCTCTGACCATCGACGATGGCAACCCGCAGTTCTTCCTGCTGGGTTGCGTTTACCAACATTCTCTTCATCGGCCCCTTCTCGCATGGCGATGCGCGGGGCTACATACCTTGGTGCCCAACCGACCCGTTGGTATCCACGGACCGCGACGACGCGGCCGGACACGGGTCAAAAGCCGAAGCCAGGTGCGTAAATGCACCTAGCACCGCTGACAGATTGCCGCCGAAAACTCGCGGCATGCCATTCGCCTCAAAACGGCGTTGGCGCTGTTGCGCAAGCGCTTTCGGCGCTTGCGCTTTCCAAGACTGCAGCCAACCGCAGCCCGATTATCGGGCTGGTGACAAACATTGCGGTTCCGCCCATTCAGGGGGGAACCGCCCCAAAAAATTCGCTGGCGGCGTGGGTCGGCAGTTTGTCGAATTCTCGCGTTGCGCCCGACGCCGCTGCGGTACTATAGCAACAGCAGCGTAGACCAGCAACGAAAATGACCGCTAAGCCTTTGAAAAATCGTAAAGACTCCTCCAATGTCAGCTATCATCGCGTCAGCGACGAGGAGGCCGGTCAACGCCTCGACAACTTTCTTCTGCGGGTCATGAAAGGTGTGCCGAAGACCCGTATTTACCGCGCGATTCGGCGTGGCGAGGTTCGGGTCGATGGCGGGAGAGCAGCGGCGTCCCGCAAGCTCGGTGCCGGAGAGGCGGTACGATTGCCGCCGTTGCGGCGCCCGGAGACCGAGGCGCCCCGTTCCCCTGACGCCGCCAGAAAGGCGATTCTGGGGCGGATTATTTTCGAGGACGAGCGCTTGCTGGCTATCAACAAGCCATCCGGGATGGCAGCCCATGGCGGTAGCGGAGTGAGCTTCGGCGCTATCGAGCTGATGCGTCAGGCTCGCCCCGATCTTGCTTATCTCGAGCTCGTTCATCGTCTCGACCGAGAGACGAGCGGTTGTCTGTTATTCGCCAAGCGCCGCAGCGCATTGCGCTCCATGCACGAGCGCTTGCGGGAAAACGCGGTCGAGAAGCGCTACCTCGCGTTGCTGGCTGGACGCCTCGATACCGGCGAAAGGCGGGTAGATGCCGCTCTTGTAACCAACCTCCGGCGTAGCGGCGAGCGGATGGTCGGCGTAGATCCGGACAACGGCAAGCGATCGGTTTCTACCTTCAGGCCGGTGCAGGCCTATCCCGCCGCAACTCTGGCGGAGGTCCGGATCGAGACAGGCCGCACCCACCAGATCCGCGTCCATGCTGCACATATCGGTCACCCGGTCGTGGGCGACGAGAAGTACGGCGATCGAGCGGTAAATCGGGATTTCCGCAGGCTCGGGTTGAAGCGGATGTTTTTGCATGCGCAGTCGCTTTCGTTCGAGCGCCCGGGTGGCGGCGAGACTTTGTGTATTAGTGCTCCGCTGCAATCGCAATTGCGAGAGTTGCTCGATCGGCTCGAAGCCGGTGATCCAGGCGGGTTACGGTAAGGCGAAACCGCTTTTGCGCAAAGCGTGCGACAGCCAGATCAATGGCAACCCGATCAGCCCGGTCGGATCGCGGCTGGCAATCTCGTCAAACAGTGAAATTCCAAGCGCCTCGGCTTTGAAGCCGCCGGCGCAATCCAAAGCCGGTTCATTGGCAATATAGCGATCGATTTCTGCGTCGCTGAGTTTGCGAAATTCCACCCGAGTCTCATCAATGTGGTGTTGCTCGGCTAGCGGTGGCGGATTTGAGACGCTAACTGCAGTAAAAAACCGGACCTGGCTGCCCGAGCAACGGCGCAGCTGGCGCGCCGCGGCCTCTGCCGTCAACGGCTTGCCGAGAATGCTATCGGCGACGCTGGCGACCTGGTCGGAACCAATGATTGTGGCGCCGGGAAACCGCTCGGCGAGTTTTGCGGCTTTTTGCCGGGCCAGGCGCAAGGCCAGTTGTGGCGGCGATTCGCCTGCCAGTGCTGCTTCGTCGATGTTGGCTGCGGCCTGGGTAAACTGCAGTCCAAGACGCCGCAGCAACTCGGCCCGATAACTCGAGTTCGACGCCAGGATCAATGGTCGGGGCGGATTGACCAAAGCGATGCTCACGCGATGTCCTTGCGGTGGATACGGTCGCACAATTGTACGCATGCGGGACCTGGCATGGGTGGCTGAGATAAACCGCATTACTATCAGTAACTTGGTTGAGAATGAGAGTTTTGACCCGATTCTGACAAAAAGTTATAATTGACCGCTTATGTCGGGAACTCTCACCGAGCCTGTCAGGATTTATGAGCTCGCCGCCAGAAGCACGGTGGTTGACGAATTTCTCGATTTCTCGGATCTGCCACGACTCGCAGCGATTCTTGTGCCTGAGAAGGTCGAGGACTGCAGCGTGCGGGTTGAATTGGTCGTGTCCCGGGCAGACGAATCGGTTGCGGTCCGGGGTCACCTCGAGGCGGCGTTGGGATTGCAGTGCCAGCGCTGTCTTTGCCCGATGTTGTTCCGGGTCGATCACGATTTTTGCTGGATGCTAAGCGAGACCGAGACGCGGCCGGGGACGCTGCCGAGCGAGTTTGAAGCGATCTTGCTGGAGGATTGCCGCGCCGAGGGGATTGCGAGAGGAGAGGGTAGGGATACGACGCTGAAGTTGGCGCCCCTGCTCGAAGACGAGTTGATGCTGCAGGTGCCATTTGCGCCGACGCATGACGAGGAGGCCTGCAAGGCAACTGGCGACGCCTTTGCGGCCCGCCCCGACGATGGCGAGACGGCGCACCCGTTTGCAGCGCTGGCTGCCCTCAGGAAAAAACCGGACTGATCGTTTCGAATTTCGAACTTTGATTTATTTTTGGAGTACAGCACGATGGCCGTTCAGAAAAACAGGAAATCATCGTCGAAGCGGGACATGCGACGCGCGCATGACAGCCTCGGCAAACCGGCGCTTTCGATTGAGCCGACCAGTGGTGAGACTCACCGCCGCCACCATATCAGCCCCGATGGTTACTATCGCGGCCGGCAGGTAATCAAGCCCGTCAGCGAAGAAGAAGAAACCGAATAGCTCCGCATGCCGGCGCCGACTTGCCGGCTCCGTATCGAGAACGAAATGCGCAAGCCGGGTGCGAGATGCTGACCACAATCGCCGTTGACGCGATGAGTGGGGACCATGGCGCACTGGTTTGCGTGCCCGCCTGTGTTCGTTTTTTGCGCGAGCACAGCGACGCGAGAGTGTTGCTCGTTGGCGACGAGAAGGAACTGGGTCGACTGACAGCGGGGACCGCCGGACTCGAATCTCGAATGGACATTGTCCATGCATCGCAGGTGGTTGCGATGGATGACAGCGCACGGGATGCGGTTCGGCACAAGAAAGACTCGTCCATGCGGGTCGCGATCGATCTTGTGAAGAAAGGCGATGCGAATGCTTGTGTCAGCGCGGGAAATACCGGTGCGTTGATGGCGGCAGCACGGTTCGTTCTCAAGACGCTTCCCGGTATAGATCGGCCAGCAATCATCTCAGCAATACCTGCGGTCGGTGGTCACACCCACATGCTGGATCTTGGCGCGAACGCACGGTGCACCGCCGAGCAACTTTTCCAGTTTGCGCTAATGGGTTCGATAACCGCGCAGGAAGTACATCGGCTCGAGCAACCACGTGTCGGTCTCCTCAATATTGGCGAAGAGGAGATAAAGGGCCACGAGATTGTGCAAGAGGCTGCTGCGCTGGTTGCATCGAGCGGCCTCAACTATGTTGGTTTCGTCGAGGGCGACGATATCTTCCATGGAGATGTAGACGTCGTTGTGACTGACGGTTTCACCGGAAACGTTGCGCTCAAGACGATGGAGGGCGTAGCGAAAATGATCGCCGATCTGACTCGTGAAGAGTTGACGCGCTCCCTTTTTACTCGCCTGCAGGGCCTGACAGCGATGCCCGCGCTGCGATCATTGAAAGCGCGCCTCGATCCTCGGCGTTACAATGGCGCGACTCTGGTCGGACTAAATGGCATCGTGGTGAAGAGTCACGGTGGTGCCGACGAGGTTGCATTTTGTAACGCGCTGGAAACGGCGCTTCTGGAAGCGCATACGGATCTGCCGGCGCGCATCAGCAAACTTCTGCAAGAGCAGCCATTGTGATTTATTCAAAAATCAGCGGTACCGGACGATGTCTTCCCGATAATTTGGTCACTAATGCCGACCTCGAGAAGATGGTCGACACCTCGGACGAGTGGATCCGCAGTCGTACCGGTATCGAGCGCAGGCATATCGCGGCAGAAGGGGAAACCACTTCTGATCTTTGTGTTGGCGCTGCCAGGGAGGCGATCGAGGCGGCGGGAGTTCGCCCCGAAGACATCGACTTTATTGCGGTCGGCACGACGACGCCCGACCAGGTCTTCCCCAACGTTGGGTGCCTGGTGCAGGAGAAACTTGGCATTCGTGGTTGCCCCGCATTCAGCCTGGAAACCGCCTGCAGCGGGTTCATTTATGCGCTGGGCATCGCCGACAAATTTGTCCGCACCGGATCTGCGCAGTGCGCGCTGGTGATTGGCGCGGAAACGTTGTCGCGCATGGTCGACTGGTCCGATCGCGGTACCTGCGTGTTATTCGGTGACGGCGCTGGCGCCGTCATCCTTCAGCCATCCAGTGAGCCGGGGATTGTCTCTACTCATCTGCATGCCGACGGGCAATACAAGGATCTGCTGTTTTTCCCGAGCGGAGTTTCACGCGGTTTCGACTCCTGGAAAGAAGGCGGCGATTTTATTCAGATGCGTGGCAACGAGGTTTTCAAGGTCGCGGTTACCAAGCTGGGCGAAATTGTCGAGGAAACTCTCGCGGCCAATGGGATGGAAAAATCCGATATCGACTGGTTGATACCGCATCAAGCCAATATCAGGATTATCAAAGCCACCGCGAAGAAACTCGATATGCCGATGGAGCGGGTCATTCTCACCGTTCAGGACCATGGCAACACCTCGGCCGCGTCAGTGCCCATGGCGCTGGATGTGGCCGTTAGGGACGGGCGAATCAAGCGGGGCGAGACGCTATTGCTCGAGGCTTTCGGGGGGGGATTTACCTGGGGCTCTGCATTGATCAGATATTAGTTCGGGCGGGGCCTGCGCGCGTTCTGCGGGGAGGGGGGTACTGACCCTCGCCCTCGGCGAGCACCTGATCAGGTGCCGCCGCGAGCAGTGTGAATCCGGGAGCGCCAGATCTCGAATGCGTCCCAGGCCTGGACGGAACCGGTTACGCTCACATCCTGCCGTTTTGCCGGCACGCCAGAAGGGGCATCGGTCGCTCTTCTGTGGTGTTTCGTTTGGGATTCGGATGCGGTACTGAAGTCGCTCAATCCTGCTTCCGGTCCTCGGATTATTTTTGCTTCCATTGCTTCTCCTCCGTAGAACATTAACTTATAGCTTTTTCTGAGAGTTAATTCAAGAAGTTTGAGGCGTCCAGGCTGGTCGCCATAACCGCGGAGCAGGCTGTGGTGGACGAATTGCGGGTCGAGGTCGTGCGGCAACGATCAGAATAGCCGCTTTTCGCTTGACCGGTCATTGTCGATGCGTCGGTACATTCTCTGATATAGCTGCGAACGGCGCTGCTTCAGTCTGCGCGCGCGGGTTTCGAGATCCCTGCCAATTTTGTGGCGTTTGAAATAAGCCTCACGATATTCACAAAAATCCGCATAGGCTTCGCGCTGATGGCGCAAATCCCGCAACAGCAATTCGACCATAATCGCGTCGTCAAGGTAGCCGAGCCCTGGCACGTCGTCGGGTATCAGATCGTCGGGGTCGGACAGATAGGCCAGCACCGCCAGTACATCTTCGCGTTCAAGTCGCGGTAGTGACCAGTCCTCATCCTGCGTCATATCGATTAGAGTCTCCAGCTGGGCGGCCCGGTTGGACACAAAGTCCGGCACGTGCTTGCCGCGCAGATTGGCCAGCGCCTCGCGCGCGCGAGCGACTAATTCTTCGATATCCATGCGCTTGACGGTCTTGCGTATGGCGCGCATTTCTTTTCGCAGCAGAGCAAGATCTTTTTCGGCTATTTCAATTGTTATCTTCATGATGTAAGGAAATCCATGCCTGAAGCCTTGTGAATTTGAAGTGCGGTCCTTGGCTGTGTTATTCGTCTGCCTGAAGGCGCGAGCTGCGGTCCCGGCCGCCTCAACATAATAGACCAGAGACGAGAGGTCCGAAATCCGAAAGCCGCTGTCAGATTTTCCTGCCGTGCGATTCGCCACGTTGCTGGCCGGACCGTTGCTCGGTCTGCTCGTTTACGAGTTGCTGCCGCCGAGATTTATCGATGGCAACGGCGTCGAAACGGTGTTCACTCGTGAGGGCAGAGCGACTGCCGCCGTGGGCGCGTGGATGGCCATATGGTGGATGACGGAGGCGATTCCGGTGTATGCGACTGCGTTGATACCTCTCGCGGTGTTTCCACTGGTTGGCGCAGCGCCGATCCGTGCGGCTGCCGCTCCCTATGGGCACGACCTTATTTTCCTTTTTATGGGCGGGTTTATCATCGCGCTTGCGATGGAGCGGTGGGGTCTGCACAGACGGATAGCATTTACCGCACTGCGCGTCGTCGGTACCGGACAGACGCGGGTTGTCGCGGGCTTCATGATTATCACCGCAGCGATGAGTATGTGGGTGACCAATACGGCGACTACCTTGCTGATGCTGCCCATTGCCGTTTCGATCATCACGCTTGGTGAAGGCGAAATTGCGGTGGAGCGAGCGGCGGGCCAGCACCGTTTTGCGCTGTGCCTATTGCTAGGTATTGCCTACGCTGCGTCGATTGGCGGAATTGGCACGTTGATCGGTACGGTTCCCAACGCTTTCCTGGCGGCTTTTGCATCGAGCGATCTTGGCGTCGAGATCAGCTTTGTCGGCTGGATGGCTGTAGGTGTGCCAGTCGTCTGCATACTGCTGCCGATCGTGTGGTGGTTATTGACGCGGATTCTATTCCCGCTGGGTCGCGCCCGAATAGACGCCGGTCCCGGTGTTATCGATAAGGCCTACTCCGGGCTGGGACCAATGAACGTCGGCGAACGGGTGACGCTGGTCGTTTTTTTGCTGACCGCCGGTATGTGGCTGACACGGCCGTTGCTCAACAAACTGGAGATTGGTGCGGCAACACCTTTGGCGGGTCTTAGCGACGCTGGAATCGCGATAATCGGCGCATTGCTGTTGTTCGTATTTCCGGTGTCGTTGCGCCGGCCGCTTTTTGCGATGGATTGGGAAACCGCGGTGCGTCTACCTTGGGGCTTGCTGGTATTGTTCGGAGGGGGGCTGAGTCTTGCCGCCGCAATACGGGTCAACGGTGTAGGTGAGTTTCTCGTGGCCAGCACGGCCGGGCTGACGGCAATGCCTGGCTGGGTAGTCGTACTCGCGGTCGTCACGCTGATCGTATTCCTCACCGAGTTGACCAGCAATACGGCCACGACGGCGACGCTGATACCGATCCTGGCCGCGGTTGCGCCAGCGCTAGGGCTCGAACCGCTGGCGCTGGCAGTGCCCGCCGCGATTGCCGCCAGTTGCGCTTTCATGCTGCCGGTCGCGACCCCGCCGAACGCTATCGTCTTTGGATCCGGGCGGGTCCGGATCCTCGAAATGAGTCGCGCCGGATTCTGGCTCAACCTTATCGCTATCGTGGTCGTCACCGCAGTGGGGTATGCACTCGTGATACCGGCGCTCGGCTGACTCTCGCGACTTGCCGATCAATCTCGGCCATGGGAGGATAACGGCGGGAATCCGTCTTTTCAGCCCCTTTTCGCACGCAGGATCAGTTCAAAGGATGAAATCCAAACTTGCTTCATGTTTTCTTGCTGCCATTGTGACCGCGGCCCTGTTTATGTCGGGAACCGCTGCGGCCGCAAGCTTCGTTTTGCCGCCGCCCGACATTGACGTTATCGGTGCGACGAGCACGGTCCGAGCGAGGGAAGAGGATACTCTTCTGGATATTGCACGCGAGCACGGGCTAGGGTACGAGGATATTGTGCGCGCAAACCCCGACACCGATCCCTGGTTGCCGGGCGAAGGGACCGAAGTGTTGCTCCCGACCCGTTTCATTCTCCCGCCTGGCCCGCGCAAGGGCATCGTTCTGAACCTCCCCGAATTGCGGATGTATTACTATCCGCCTGCCAAATCCGGCGAAGTTCCGATGGTCGAGACTCACCCGATCAGCATCGGGCGCATGGACTGGGCGACACCACTGGGGCAGACCAAAATCGTCACGAAAGTGCGAAATCCCGCATGGTACCCGCCGGAGTCGATACGCAAGGAACATGCGGAGGACGGAGATATTCTGCCGAACGTGGTTCCCCCAGGTCCGGACAATCCGTTGGGCGGTTTCGCGATGCGTCTCTCTATTCCCGGATACCTCATTCACAGTACCAACAAACCTGCCGGCGTGGGGATGCGGGTCACACATGGCTGCATCCGGATGTATCCGGAGAATATCGAGGCATTGTTTGAGGTTGTGCCGGTGGGCACCCCCGTACGCATCATCAACGAACCTTACAAGGTCGGATGGAGTGTCGATTCCCTGTACCTGGAGGCACACCCGCCGCTGGATGAGGACGCCGAGCGCATCGGGCGTGATCTGACGATTGTGACCGAGCTGCTCGTGAAAGCCACCAGCGAGCGCAATATTGCGGTCGACTGGGATCGAATTGGCACGATTTTCGAGACGGCGAACGGAGTGCCCGACTCTATGGCTGCTATCGATGCCGCGCCGATCCGTGTCAGCAACGACAATGCCGCAGCGACCGAGCGGGAGCAGAGCTCTCTTTAGCCGCGGTCTTGCAATTGCATTCAGGCAAAAAAAACGCCGCGGTGAAACCGCGGCGTTTTATTTGCAAAAGGTAACAGCTTACTTGCGCTGCGCCTTCTCAAACATGCGATCAATTTTCTCGCTGTTACGGTTGCAGCAAGCCTGCGAGGCCTGTGCCGCACGTCCAGCCTGATCTGCCGCACTCTGCGCTGCAGCAGACATCTGCTTGGCATCATTGGCGGCCCGTCCGGCAGCGTCAGCAGCCGACTTCGCAGCCTGTGCTTCGCTTAGAGCGCGGTCAGCGGTAGCCTTGACTTCGTCAAGCCTCGAGTTCGTGGCACATCCTGATGCGAGTACAAGTGCGACAGCAACAGCACCAGCCTTCATGGCAATTCCGATCTTCTTATTCATGAATCGTCCCCTAGCAATCAATCTAACGATGAAAATTCTAATCAATTTCAACAGATTCGAGTGGCCAGATATCTTTTCGATGAGGTCCTGACGCATTCGCCAAGTGAACATACTTCATAACGGGCAGAGCAATCAAGCGTCGCGCTGCTGCGACAGTGTGCGGGCGGTGCCGTCACGGCCGCTTATCACGCAGGATTTCGCGTGCGGCGTTGTGTCCGGGCAGGCCGGTTACGCCGCCACCCGGATGGGTTCCGGAGCCGCACATGTAGAGATTTCTGATCGGTGTTCGGTAGTTGCCGTAACCGAGCAACGGCCTGGCGCTGTAAAGTTGTTCCATGCTAAGCCGGCCATGAAAGATGTCACCGCCGACAAGTCCGAATTTTCGCTCGAGATCGGCAGGGGAGAGCACCATCCTGCCGACAATGCTGGAACGGAAGTTAGGAGCGTATTCGGTGACCGTGTCGATGATGGTCTCGGCCGCTGCGTCGCGACATTCGTCCCACTGTTTGCCGTCAGGCAGAGTTGGACTAAAGTGCTGGCAAAACAGGCTGGCAACGTGATTTCCGGGCGGGGCCAGACTGTCATCGATGGTGCTGGGGATAAGCATTTCGACCACTGGTCGCTTCGACCAACCGTTTTTGCGCGCGTCCTCGTAGGCATCATGCATGTACTCGAGTGACGGGCCCATAATAATGCCGCCCCCATGATGGCGGCCCTGAGTGGTGCCGGGCAGGCACGCGAAGTCGGGCAGCTCGGACAGTGCAACGTTCATTCTGAATGTTCCGGACCCGCAGCGGAAACCCTTGATCGACTCAAGGAATTCGGGCGCAAGTTCCGCTTCCTGAATCAAATCCAGAAACAGCAGCTTCGGATTCAAGTTTGCCGCAACCTGGCGCGCCCGGAACTCCTCCCCGTCAGCGCTTCGAACTCCGGTCACCCGGGAGTTTTCAACCAGGATCTCCGCAATCGGCGTCGCGGTGCGCAGCTCTACCCCGAGTTCCCGCGCTTCCGCGGCCATCGCCTGGGTAATGGCCCCCATGCCGCCAATTGCATGACCCCACGCGCCCTGTTTGCCATTGACCTCGCCGAATACGTGGTGGAGAAGGACGTAACCGGTTCCGGGATGATACGGGCTCGCGAAATTTCCGACGATCGCATCAAACCCGAACAGCGCTTTTAGTGCAGGTGTTTCGAACCAGTCTTCCAAAATCTCGCCGGCACTGCGTGACATCAATTGAAGTACGGATCTTTGTTGCTCGAGATTCAGGTTCAGCCAGCGGCGGCCGCTTTTTAGCGCACGCCAGGCGTCGATGAGGCCGCCGCCGGCATTCGGTGGTGTTTCGAGCAGCGTGGCGCGCAGCAGGCCTACAACCCCGTCCAGCATCTCGTAGTAACGCGGCAGGCTCGCCGCGTCTTTTTTCGAGAAGTTCGAGATCTGCTCGCTATCGCTGGCTGCGTCCGCGCCGAAGCTGAGATATCTGCCATCCGGCAGTGGCATGAAATTGGCAAGCGGTCGTTCGACAATTCGCAGACCGTGTCGGGAGAGCCGCAGGTCGGCAATGATCTTCGGGTGCAAAAGGCTAACCGTATAGCTGGCCACTGAGTTGCGAAAACCGGGATGAAATTCTTCGGTGACGGCTGCGCCACCCAGTATTTCGCGGCGTTCGAGGACTACTACCTTGCGGCCTGCCCGGGCAAGATAACAGGCGCACACCAGGCCATTGTGGCCGCCACCGACGATAACGACATCGTAAGGTTTGTTGTCGGACATTGCGCCGCTTCCGCTCCGAAAGGCGGATATTGTGACGCGCCGCGGCGCGCCTTACCAGTGGCGCTAGCCGGCAGTCGCAACCTCTTCGGCGATTTGTACCGTTTGCCCGGGTTGGAGACGCTCGCCTCCGCGAATGACGACCTGATCGCCGTCATTGATATTGCCACGCACCTCGATCATCGAGCCGTTGCCGATGCCGGTCTGCACCGGAATCTGCTCGACCTTATTGTCTTCTACCAGTTTGAATAGATAGATATTGTCCTGACGCAGTATCAGGGCGTCCCGCGGCACCGCTACGACCTCTGTGGCTTCACTGCGCGGCAATTCGACGCGGACTGCTGACCCGATCACCCAGCTATTCGGATCGAGCGTAACTCTTACTTCGATCATGCGCGACCGTTCATCGCCAACCGGGATTACGGAACGGATCGAATTTTCCGTGAAGTGACGCTGATCGCGAACCATCACAGGCATATCCGCAAACAGATACGGCGCGACCGACATTGGCGCGCGCGCCCGGACCTCGATATTGGTTGTATCCACCAGGCGCGCGATCGTTCCGCCGACGGAAATAAATTCACCAGCCTGGGCCAGCCGGTCGACAATTTGACCGGAAAACGGCGCTTTGACCTGGGCTCGCTGCAGGCTATAAAGCGTTTGCTCTCGAGATACACGGGCCTGAACCAGGTCCTGTTCGGCCATTGCCTTCTGCGCGGTCGACTCGTCCAGCTGATTGCGTGCCGCGTTGTTTTCCCGAGCCAGCTTTTGCAGCCTGTCGAGCTGCTGGCTCAGGTAAACGAGATTCGCTTCAAGGCGTTTGATGGTCGCATCGTCTTCCTGCAACTGCAGCTCGAGTTCGCGATCATCGATGCGGGCAATGACATCGCCGCTTTCAATCACATCACCAACCTCTGCAACCCAGCTAAGGCGCCCGGATATCTCGGCCGCAATCCGCGCGTCGTTACGGCTGACAACGGTCCCCGGTGCCTGGATGACAGAGGCCATGGACTGACGCTGGGCCTGGTCGACGCGCACGGTAGGCGGTGGTGGCCCGTCCTGTGCCGGGACTGCCTGGCTTGCTAGCGCGGTCACCAGGAAAAACGCGGCAAAACGATAGTCAGGTCTGTTCATGCGAACCATTCTCAACTCAGTCTCTCAGGTTTCCTACACCGTGCCGGCATCGGCTGCTGTGTTGGTGGCCGGCGCCACCTTCTTGTCTGCGGCACTCTCTCCGAGTCGGAGCAGTGTCGGCAGCAACAACAGTGTAAAGATCGTGCTTACAGACATACCGCCGACGATGACCACGGCCAGTCCGCGGTAAATCACGCTGCCGGCACCTGGCATCAATACCAGAGGCAGCATTCCGAATATGCTGGTCAGTGTACTCATGAATATCGGGCGCAGTCGAACTCGCAGCGCATGCGACACTGCGTCGCGCCGGGTCATGCCGTCATGCTCGGCACTGCGCGTCTGGTGGACCAGCAGGATTGCATTGTTGACGACGAGTCCCATCAGGATGATGAAGCCGATCATTGTCAGCAAGTCCATCGGCTGGAAACTAATCGTATTCAGAATTCGCAAAGCAGCAACGCCACCAACAGTCGCCAGGGGAAGCGCCAGAAGCACCAGGAGACTGTCGCGCATTGAGCGGAACAAGGCGCTCATCAGCAGAAACAACACCATTACCGCGAGCAGGAAGTTCTCCGACATATTCGCGATCGCGGACTTTAGCGCGCTTGCGCTGCCGCCATACTGGATCGTTCCATCCGCCGGCAGCAGCGGTTTCAACTCGGGTTCAACTTCTTGCTGCAGGATCTCGATCGCCTCTTCCAGCGACAGATCCTCCGGCGGCGTGACGTTCAGCACGACGCTGCGACGGCGGTCGATCCGGACGATTTGGCTTGGCCCGACGGTGCGCTGGATATCCACCAGTTCGCCAAGTGGCAGGACACCGCCCAGTGGCGTGGCCAGCGGCACGGCTTCGAGTTCGTCGGGGTCGGCCCATGGCTCCGCGCGCAGGATGATATCCATGCGTTTCTCGCCATCGAAATATTCGCCGACCCATACGCCGTCGCCGAGGCTGCGCACGACGCTGGACAACGTCTCGCGGGTCCAGCCTGCTTCGTTGATACGCTGATCGTCCGGCGTCAGACGCAGTTCCGGTTCAGCAAGTTCGGTGCCGGGCCATGGCTGGACCCGTGACCCGGGCAGCTTTTGCTGCACAATGCCCATCCCCTGCCGGGCTGCAGCAAGCAGCGCGCCGGTATCGGTCGCCTGCATTACCATCGAGATATTCCGGCCGCCGCCGAACCCGCCAAAGAGATTGCCCTGCATGACGAATGCAGAGGTGTCGGGGAGGCCCGCTACCACTTCGTCACGCACGATGGCTTCCAGTTCCTTGACCCGGGTCTGGTCTTTCGCGCGGACTCCGATATTTCCGCCGTTCGGCCAGACGATGATGTAGTAGTTTTTCAGGGCGGGCTCTTTCTCGCCGCTCATGTATGGTTCGAGACGATCGATCATGACTTTGACGATTTCGTTCTCGATAAGGTCGGTGTTGGCTCCTGGTGGAAACTGGAAGAATCCGTCAACTGCATCGCGTTTGACAGGCGGCAGATAATCCATCCGCGGCATCAGGACCAGCGTTACCAGCACCGGTGTCCCCATCAGGATCAGGATAGTCAGCCAGCGCCGGCGCGGCGTGTCGGTCAGACGCAAAATTGCCTCAGCTATCCGCTGCCAGCTACTTTCATGGCGATCCTTGAGGTGTGCGGATTCGAGCCACTTCGAAGCTGCTGTCGGCAGCACCGTCACGGCGACCAGCAGTGAAATGCTCACTGCGATGGCAATCGTCAACGCCAGATCGGCAAACAACTGTCCCTCGACATCCTTCAGGAAAATTACCGGCAAAAAGATCGCCACGGTCGTCGCGGTCGATGCCACCAGCGCGCCCAGGACCTGGGCCGTGCCTTCAGCCGCCGCGTCGAGCCCACTTCGGCCCTGGCCGCGCAGGCGCACGATATTTTCGAGAACGACGATTGCCGCATCGAGCACCATGCCGACTGCAAACGCGAGTCCGGCCAGCGAGATGATATTCAGCGTGCGACCGGTCAAATAAAGGACCACGAAGGTCGAAAGCAGAGAGATCGGTATTGCGGTCGCCACCAGCAGGGTTGCCCGCCATTGCCGCAGGAACCACCAGAGGACTCCGACCGCCAGCAGAATCCCGATCACCAGATTGCTGGTGACGAGCCCGACCGCACGCTTAATGAATACCGAGGCATCGAATGACTGCTCGATGGAAAGACCGAGTTCCTTCATCTGTTCATCGCGGATACCGGCTACGGCCGCCTTGACCTTCGTCAGCGTTTGTAACGCGTTGGCGCCTGACTCCTTCATGATCTCTACGCCCATGGCGGGGTTGCCATTCTGGGTCGAGAAATTTGTACGGTCGCCGCGGTTGACGCTGATGTCTGCAATGTCGCCAAGCCGCACCGGGCGACCGTCACGCCACTCGAGTATCAGTTCGGACAATTGATCCGGGGTATAGCGGCCGGCAAAGCGCAGCGTGTACTGGCGCCTGCCGACTTCGACGAAACCGCCGGACACATCGTTGGCCCGGCCGGCAATCGAAGCGACAGTGGGAATCTGAATGCCGAGCTCGGCGGCGCGGTAGGGGTCGAATACGATTTGCAGTTGCTCGCCCTGGCCGGCATGGAGTTCGACGCCGGCTACGCCGGGAATGCTCTCGAGCGTGGGTTTGAGAATTTCCTCGATGACACGCTGGTAGCTTTCGATCGGCCCGGCGGTGCCTGGCAACAACTGGACGAAGAACCAGGTCAGAGTTTCATTGGTGCCGCCGCCCCAGCCGGCACCGAGGCGTACCGATGGCGGTGTCGCGTCGCGCGGCAATGGCTGCAGACGATTGATCCGGCTGATGACATCGATAAGGGTCTTCTGCATATCGGTATCGAGACCAAAACGCATGTTGATCCATGAGAAGCCCTTGTTTGCACCGGCGGTCATCTCCTTCATGCCGGGGAGACCCTGCAGCACCTCTTCGATTGGTTCGACCAGTTCCGATTCGACTTCGCGCGGCGAGGCGGCGCGCCAGCCGGTACGGACCGACAGCTCTGGTTCGTCGATATTCGGAAACAGTTGCACCGGGAGTTTGTTGAGGCTGTAAAGCCCGAAGAACACGATGATCGCGACCACCACGGCTATCCCCGCCGGGTTGCGCAGAGATTTGATCGTGAGACTCATTGTTGGCCATCCCTCTGATGACTGCCGGTTGCGGACAGCCGGATAACGTTGTGTTGTTTTAGTTGTGCCCCAGCCTGAAACAGGCTCTCCTGTGCAGACTAGGTTGAATGCGAAAAGTTCAAGCGATGTTCTGTGGTTAGATGCGGCAGAAGGCGGATTGGTTGCAGTCGGGCAAGAACTTGCTCTCGAATTATTCCTGTATATAATAACAGTTGTTTTTATATACAGGTGCATGCCCATGCAGGAACTGACGCCACGCCAGTCGCAGGTACTGGCTTTCATCCGTGACTTTATTGTCGATCAGGGAATGCCGCCGACCCGCGCGGAGATTGCGCGCGCGCTGGGTTTCAAGTCGGTCAATGCCGCTGAGGAGCATCTCCGTGCGCTACAGCGCAAGGGTGCTGTCGAACTGATTTCAGGCACTTCCCGTGGCATTCAGCTCAAAGATGCGTTGCGCGAGCAAATAGGGCTGCCCCTTGTGGGTCGGGTGGCGGCCGGCCATCCCATTCTGGCGGAGCAGCATATCGAGGCGCGCTATCAACTCGACCCGGATCTTTTCAGCCCCAAACCGCATTATCTGTTGCAGGTAAAAGGCATGAGCATGCGTGACGCCGGCATTCTGGATGGTGACCTGGTAGCGGTGCATCGGACTCCTGATATCCGCAACAGTCAGATCGTTGTTGCGCGTCTGGAAGACGAGGTAACCGTCAAGCGCTACCGCCAGGAGGGTAAGCTGGTCTGGCTGTTACCGGAGAACCCGGACTTTGCACCGATGCGGCTGGATCTGGCTGAGCAGCCTCTGATTATCGAAGGGGTCGTCGTCGGGGTTGTGCGACGGGGTGCCGGATTGCAGTGAAACCGCTTCCCCAGGCAATTCTCGATCAGGCCGGTTTATGGCATGCCCGTAATGGCGCTCAGCGGGTAGCCACGATTGCTACCGGCTATCCCGAACTGGATAGGCAATTGCCTGGCGGTGGCTGGCCTCTGGGTGCGCTGACCGAGTTGATTGTCGGGCAGTACGGGATTGGTGAGCTGAGATTGTTTTTGCCGGCCCTGTCCGCATTGAGCCGTCGGCACGACCGCAGGTTGATGTGGATCGCACCACCTCATGAGCCCTATGCACCGGCGCTTGCTGCGGCGGGCCTGGATCTTTCCCGGCACCTGGTGGTGCGGCCGGAGCAGTCGCGCGACGTCCTGTGGGCTGCCGAACAAGGCCTGCGCTCCGGGTACTGCGCGGCAGTACTGTTATGGACAGAACGTCTGAGCGACAGGGAAGCGCGCCGTTTGCAACTGGCGGCCGAGTCGAGCGCTGCCTGGGGGCTGATCTTTCGCCCACCCGCGGCAGCGCGGGAGCATTCGCCAGCTGCCCTGAGGTTGCATATGAGCGTTGGCAGTAGTGGGCGTCGCCTGCAGATTCTGAAAGCCCGTGGTGGACAGCCTGCGGTTCTGGACGGTCTGCATTGGCTGGCCCATTGATCCGGCCCGGGACAGGGAAGTCGCCAGGTCATGAGCCGCTTACAGGAAAAGTCCCTCCCGCTTTTTTCCATCCCCGATGAGCAGTCTTTAAAACCAGCCTGTGACGCGGCGCCGGTTTCGCCGTTCGCGAGCCCCGTGCCGAGACCGGTGTTGTGGCTGGCAGTTCACCTGCCGCGTCTCGGACTCGAGGTGTTCGGTCACAACGACGGCCCGCTGATTGTCGTAACCGGGCAAGGCGCCGCGCGCCGGGTATGGATACCCAACGATACCTGCATGGCTGCTGGCATACGTCCAGGCATGAGTCTCAATGCCGCGTTTGCCTTGTTGCCGGATTTGCGAGCGGCGGAACGTAGCCCTTTACGCGAACAACAGACGCTGGAAAAAATTGCCACCCGGCTTGGGCGGTTCAGTCCGCGCATTAGTTGTGATGCCGCCGATATGGTGCTGCTCGAAGTGCAGGGTAGTCTGCGTCTGTTCGGTGGGCTGGAGCGGCTGTGCGGTGCCGTGCGCGACGTTCTGAGCGAGTCCGGATACACGATGCAGCTGGCACTCGCGCCCACGCCGCTTGCAGCAGCATGGCTGGCTCGTGCCGGAGAAGAGAAGCCGGTTCTGGAGACCGAGCAATTACCGGGGCGGCTCGGTGGAGTGCCCTTGTCATGTCTCGACTGGCCGGAGCAGTTGCAGGGAACACTGGCAGGCATGGGGATATATACATTGTCCGATTGCCTGCGTTTACCGCGAGACGGTTTTGCGCGCCGTTTTGGGCAGCAGCGTCTGGACATACTTGATCGCGCGTTGGGACGGCAAGCCGACCCACGGCAGGCTTTTACGCCACCGGCATATTTTGAGGACACGCTCGATTTTGACTTCGAGGTTCATACCGCGTCTGCATTGACGCCCTGGGTCAGTTGTTTGCTGAGTCGTTTGCAGGCGTTCCTTCTACCCCGACAGCTGGCGGTGGAACGTGTCAGTTTCGAGTTGGCACATAACGGTCATTCGTCAACACGCCTGCCGCTGGGATTGGCGAGTCCGAGTTGTGATGGCGCCTATATTGGCGGGCTTATGGCGGTGATCCTGGAGCGCCTCGTATTACCGGCACCGGTGAATGCATTGCATTTGCGCAGCGGCATACCGCTACCGTTGCGTCAGGACAGCGCAGGTCTTTTCGACACTGACTCTGATCAGCCGGCAGATCAGCATGGATTACGCGAACTGCTCGGGCGATTGCGGGTCCGGCTCGGCGATGCTGCGGTATACGATACCAACCTGGTCGCCGAGCATCGCCCCGAAGCGGCATGGCGGCGGGGCAGGGCAGACGGCGATGTCGTGGCTCCGGTGTCCGTTATGCGCCCTACGTGGATGCTCGATGTGCCCAGAGCGCTGGAAATTGTGCGGGAGCGGCCCTGGTATCGTGGCTTCTTGCGGATCGAGAGCGGTCCCGAGCGTATCGAAACCGGCTGGTGGGACGATGCACCGGTAAGCCGGGATTACTACATAGCGGCCAATCCCGATGGCGCCCGTTTCTGGATTTATCGTGAACGCCGTAAAGCGGCGCGCTGGTTCCTGCACGGGGTTTTCGGGTGATGCAGCCCGGCTATGCGGAGCTCCATGCGCTCAGTAATTTCACTTTCCTGCGCGGTGCCTCGCATCCGGAGGAACTCGTAACAACTGCCGCGGCACTCGGTTACCGTGCACTGGCACTGACTGACGAGTGCTCGGTGGCCGGCATCGTGCGCGCGCATAGCGCAGCCCGAAAACTGGATTTGCAGTTGATCGCCGGCAGCGAACTGCGACTGACCGATGCTACCAGGCTGGTGGTGCTGGCAACGAGCCGGCAGGGCTATGCCGAACTTTGTCACCTGATTACGTTGGGGCGTCGTGCTGCGGAGAAAGGCGAATACACGCTATGCCGTGACGATTTCGCCAGCGGATTACCGCATTGCCTGGTGTTGTGGTTACCGGGCGCGCAACCGAATGCGCAAACCGGTGCCTGGGTGGCGGAGCAATTCCCGGGGCGTAGCTGGCTTGCCGTCGAGCTCCTGGCCGGCGGGCGCGATCGCAACGATTGCCAGCTACTGGATAGCCTCGGTCGGCGTCTCGGTCTGCCACGTGTCGCTGCGGGCGATGTTCACATGCATCGACGCTCTCGTCGCGCCTTACAGGATACGTTGACAGCGATACGTCTGAAAACGACTCTGGATGGTGCCGGTTTCGCGCTCTACCCCAATGGTGAGCGGCATCTGCGTGCGCGTCCCCGGCTTGCGCTTCTGTATCCGCAGGATATGCTCGACGAGACGCTTCGTGTTGCCGAGCGCTGCGACTTTTCCCTCGACGAATTGCGCTATGAATATCCGCGCGAGCTGGTTCCCGAAGGACAGACACCCGCTACGTATTTGCGTCGCCTGACCGAGGAGGGCATGCGCCGGCGCTGGCCGCACGGAGCCACGGACAAGGTCAAGCGCATGATCCGGCACGAACTGGGGTTGATCAGCGAACTCGCCTATGAACCGTATTTTCTGACGGTATACGACCTGGTCCGGTTTGCGCGCAAGCATCGCATTCTCTGCCAGGGCCGAGGCTCGGCCGCCAACTCTGCTGTCTGTTTTTGTCTGGGTATCACTGAGGTTGACCCTGCCCGTATGGCAACCCTGTTCGAAAGGTTCATTTCCCGCGAACGAAATGAACCGCCCGATATCGATGTCGATTTCGAGCATGAGAGACGCGAAGAGGTTATCCAGTACATCTACCGCAAATACGGCCGCGAGCGGGTCGCATTGACGGCGACCGTGACAACTTACCGTGCCAGGAGCGCGGTACGTGATATCGGTAAGGCATTGGGTCTCGATCCGTTGCAGGTTGACAGGCTGGCGCGGGCGATGCGCTGGATCTCCGATACCGATGTCGACGAACAGCGTATCCGCGAAGCCGGTTTCAGTCCTGAAACACCGGTTATCGCGCGCTTGCTCAGGCTTGTGCGCGAGCTGATCGGCTTCCCGCGTCATTTGTCTCAGCATGTCGGCGGATTCGTATTTTCGGCGGGGCCGCTATATGAGCTAGTGCCAATCGAAAATGCCGCGATGCCCGAGCGTACCGTGATCCAGTGGGACAAGGATGACCTGGATGAGCTGGGTCTGCTGAAAGTCGACGTGCTGGGTCTCGGTATGCTGTCGGCGATTCGCCGCAGTTTTGACCTGATAGCGTTGCATCGTGGAAAGCGCTGGAGCCTGGCCACGGTGCCAGCCGAGGATCCGGCGGTTTACGACATGATAGGCCGCGCCGATACCGTCGGCGTCTTCCAGATCGAATCGCGCGCGCAGATGGCGATGCTGCCGCGTCTGAAGCCTCGTTGTTATTACGATCTTGTCATCGAGGTTGCAATCATCAGGCCCGGACCGATACAGGGCGATATGGTTCATCCCTATTTGCAACGCCGCAATGGCGAGGAACCGGTAACTTATCCCAGCCCGGACGTCGAAGATGTACTCGCGCGCACGCTGGGTGTGCCGATCTTCCAGGAGCAGGTCATGCAGCTTGCCATTGTGGCGGCCGGGTTCAGTGCCGGCGAAGCGGATCAGTTGCGCCGGGCGATGGCCGCATGGCGCCGCCGCGGCAGTCTCGGACCGTTCGAAGACAGGCTGATACATGGCATGGCGGAGCGCGGTTATAGCGAAAGTTTCGCACGGCAGATATTCAACCAGATACAGGGTTTTGGCGAATACGGATTTCCGGAATCGCACTCGGCGAGCTTTGCGTTGCTCGTTTATGTATCGTCCTGGCTCAAATGTCATGAGCCGGCTGCATTTACCTGCGCGCTGATCAACAGCCAGCCGATGGGTTTTTACGCGCCGTCGCAACTGGTGCAGGATGCGCGGCGGCACGGAGTCGAAGTACGCCCCGCGGATGTCTGCACCAGTGACTACGATTGCACGCTTGAGGCGTCGTTGCAGACCCAGCCGGCGATACGCCTGGGTCTGCGCATGGTCAAGGGGCTATCCGCGGACAGTGCCCGGCGCATTGTAACGGCACGCCAGCACCGGGCGTTTGTCAGTACACAGGACCTGGTGGAACGGGCCGGACTTGACCGCGGGGACCTGAATGCACTGGCCGCGGCAGATGCCTTGCGTGAACTGGCGGGGCACCGGCATCGCGCCAGATGGGAGGTGCTGGGCGTGGAGCCGCCAACCCCTTTGCTGCCGCAGCCGCGTATCGCCGAGGCCGAGCCGATGTTGCGCGCGGCGACCGAAGGCGAGGATATTGCCGCCGATTACAATCATCTGGGCCTGTCCCTGCGGAGGCATCCGCTGGCGTTGCTGCGTGGGCTTCTGCGTGAGAAAGGGATGTGGACAGCGCAGGAATTGCGCACGCTTGGCGACGGCGAGTGGGTCGTCGCCGCGGGAGTGGTCATCACCAAACAACGCCCGGGCAGCGCCAAGGGAGTGACATTCGTCACGCTCGAGGACGAAACCGGTCATGTGAATGTCATTGTCTGGCGCAAGCTGGCCGAGCGGCA
>Ga0102956_1000147_pt1 | contig 23248 bp, 22 predicted proteins | sample SalPonF2_A_D2_MG_FD_84515 | JGI IMG/M metagenome (GOLD analysis project Ga0102956, IMG submission 84515) | Salt pond soil microbial communities from South San Francisco under conditions of wetland restoration - Salt Pond MetaG SF2_A_D2_MG ...
TTCGGGCCCGGCAAGGCCGCGAACGCCGGGGGCGTGGCGACCTCCGGCCTGGAGATGCAGCAGAACGCTGCCCAGCAGGCGTGGTCGTTCGAGGACGTGGACGCGCGGCTGCGGACCATCATGGCCGACATCCATCGCCGCTGCAGCGAGGCCGCTGCGCGGGTCGGGCAGGAGGGCGATTTGGCGGTGGGAGCCAACGTCGCTGGGTTCGAACGGGTGGCGCGAGCCATGCTCGATCTCGGCGTGGTGTAGCCGCCGGGGGCCGCCGCAGAAGCATCCCGGCTCTCAGGTGAGGGCCCCCGCCTGGATCTCCAGGAGTTCGGTCGTTATGCGTTCCTGGCGTTCCCGACGGAGTGCCCGCTCGAGATCGCGTACGTGTTCCTCGATGTTGCGTTCGGCGGCCTGCATGGCCGCCAGTCGCGCGCTGTTCTCCGCCGCCAGCGAGTCGGCGATGGCGCGCTGCAGGGACGTGACGAGCCGCTGTCGCGACAACGCTTGGAAGAGCGCGCCGGCCTCGCCGCGGAAGCTGGGAAGCGTTCTTCCGGGCCAGGTAGTCGCAGCGAGCGACGCCAGCCACTCCCGATCGATCGGGGTGAGCTGCCGCGCCCTCGGGCGCGGCGCGTCTTGCGCGCTGAGTCGGTGGTGCATCACGAACACGGCGCTCGCCCCGTAACGTTCGTACCAACGCTCGAGGACAAGCAACGAGCGCTCCACCACGGGCGTGATGCCGCCGGCGTCCGACGGGGGATCCAGCATCTCGGCCACCCCGTAGCCTGCCCGTTCCAGGGCCGGTACCAGCCGTCGGCCGATCACCAACAGCAGCGGCCGTGCGTCGCCGGCGAGGCGTTGCAGTTGGCCGGTGGCGAACGTCGCCAGGCGCTCGTTGAAGGTGCCGCACAGGCCATGTTCCGTGCCGGGGAGCACGACGGCGATCGGGGGTGCGTGCCGCCCTCCGCCGTGGGCCGGCGCGGTCAACAGCTCGGGGTGGTGATGGAGCAGCACGGTGAATCCCAGGTCGATCGCGCGATCGTAACCGCGGAGCGCGGTGGCCGCCCGCTGGTACTGACGGATGCGCAAGGCAGCCAGCGCCTTCATCGTCCGCACGACGGTCCACACGGTCCCCGCGGTGTCGAGCCGTCTCCGTAGGCGCTCGACCTCAGCCATCGTCGTGCCTCCAAGGTGCAACGGCGTCGGCCAGCGCGACGCGAAGGCGGTGGCGTAGCCCGGTCGTTGGCTCGCGGCTCTGTCCGCCCGCCTCCTGCTCGAGGTCGCGCAGCAGGCCTTCGTGGTCCGGTCCGGCGGCGCGCAGCGCGGCGATCGCGTCGGCCAGCGCGCCCTCTGGGACGGTGTCGAGCACCCCGCCCGCAACAGCCGCGAGGGTGAGGAGCTGGGCCTCGGGTGCCAGCGGCTCGAGGGCGGCCTGCTGCATCGCTGCCCGCACTCTTCGCCCGCGGCGAAGGACCTGCCGGCTGGAATCGTCGAGCCGGGCGGCGAAGCGCGTGAACGCCTCGAGCTCCTCGAACTGCGCGAAGTCGAGGCGGACGTCCCCGGCGATCTCCCGCAGCAACGCGCCTTGGGCGCGACCGCCCACCCGTGACACCGACAGCCCTACATCGACCGGTGGGAGCACGCCCTTGCGGGCCAGCCGCTCCGACAGCACCACCTGACCGTCGCTGATCGAGATCAGGTTCGTAGGGATGAAGGCGGAGAGATCCTGCCCCTCCACCTCGAGGATGGGGAGCGCAGTAATGGAGCCGCCGGCAGCGAGGTTGCACGCACGCTCCAGAAGGCGGGCATGGAGGAAGAAGATGTCGCCCGGGTAGGCCTCGCGACCGGGGGGCCGCCTCAACAACAACGCGAGCTCGCGGTAGGCGCGCGCGTGCCGTGTCAGGTCGTCGAGAATGAGCAGCACATGCCTGCCGCGGCGTGCCCAGGATTCGGCCAAGGTCATGGCGGCGAACGGCGCCAGGTACTGAAGCCCGGCCGGGGCGTCGGCGGTGGCTGCCACCACCGTCGTGTGGCGCAGCGCGCCGCGGCTGCGGAGTTCGGCCACCGTTCCGGCCAGCGCGGCCGCCCTTTGCCCGATGCTGCACACCACGCAAAGGACGCCGGAGTCGCGTTGGCTCAGCACCGCCGTCAACGCGAGCGAGGTCTTTCCCGTCTGGCGGTCTCCGACCAGCAGTTCCCGCTGACCACGCCCGATGGGCAGCAACGCGTCGATCACGGCCACGCCGGTGTGGAGCGCGCGGCGGACAGGCGCCCGCTCCGTGAGCTCGGGAGGCGGGCGGTCCAGCGCCGCCCACCCGCTCGGCCGCAGCGGCGGGCCGTCGTCGAGCACGCGGCCCAAAGGACCCACCACGCGCCCGAGCAGGGTGTCGCCGATCGGCGCCTCGGCCACCCGGAAGGTGCGGCGGGCGCGGCCGCCGGCCACCAGGCCTGCTCCGCGCGCCAGCAGGACCGCCCCGATCCCGTCCTCGCGCAGGTCGAAGGCGAGCGCCGGGACGCCCGCCAGCACGAGGAGCTCGTCCGCCGTCGCGTGCGGCAGACCCCGCACTCGGGCAACGCCGCCGATGAGCTCGACGACCTCGCCAAGCTCGCGCAGCACGGGATCGAAGCGGTAACCTCGCAGGCGCTGCTCGGCCGCGGCCAGATCTTGCCCCAGCTCCTCGCGCAGGCTCATCCGACCTCCTCTAGACCGTCGTCGTCGGCGAGCGCGAAGTCGGGCGCGCCGGCAGCGCCCGACTGCGGGCGCTCGAGCTGTTGCGCCAGGTCGTCGGCCAGGTGCCGCATGCTCCAGCCCAGACTGAGCGCGCCGGCACGCAGTTCCACACCGGCCAGGAGCTCGGGCTCGAGCACGACGCGAATGTCGGGGCGGACGTCGAGCTCGCGCGCGATCATCTCCACCAGCCGCCGGCGAGGCGCGTCGTCGAGCGGGTACGCCGTCGCCAGCGTCCAGGGCGCTTTTCCCGCGCGCAGAGCCGAGCGCTGCGGCCCAGGCAGCTCCTTCAGGCGTTCCTCGAATCGCTCCACCGCCGCCTGCTCGAGCGAACGGCCAGCCAGCTCCTGGAGTCCCTTCTCCACAGCTGCGGCCACGACCCGGGCGCCGGCTCGCCGAAGGTAGACGCGAGCTTCCTCGCGTTCCTCTCGGAGCCGATTGACATGCTTCAAGTGCTCCTGTTCGGCCTCCGCGCGGGCGCTCTGGAGCCACTCCCCCCGCTTGCGCTCGATCTCCTCTTGTATTTCCCTCAGTTGCCGGTCATGCTCGTGGACCCGGTCCTCCCGTTCGGCGCGCGCGGCCGCCTCCTGGCGTTCGGCCTCCTCACGCGCCTGCGCGGCGCCTTCCATCTCGCGCCGGATGCGCTCCTCACGGTCGTGCAGGGTGGCGGCGACCGGTCGGAACAGGAACCGCCACAAGAGCACCACCAGCAGCGCGAAGTTGATGAGCTGCGCCACCAGGGTGAGAGGGTCGAGGCTCACCGCGGTCCTCCTTCCTCAGCCCCCGGCAGGTGCGGTCCAGAAGGGGTTCGCGAACAGCAGGATGAGCGAGATGACGAAGCAATAGATCGCGGTCGACTCGACCATGGCGAGCCCAACGAACAGCGTCCGCGTGATGGTGGGCGCTTCATCGGGTTGCTGGGCGATGGAGCCGAGCGCCTGCGCCAAGGCCCGGCCTTCGGCCAGGGCGGGCCCCAGCGAACCGATGGCGATGGTGAGTCCGGCGATGACGACGGAGGCGACGGCGACGAGGCTGGAGGCGTCCATCTCATGGCTCCTCTCGGCGAACGGTCTGGCGGCGGCGTTGCCGCTCGCTTCCGGACGCGATGTAGACGATGGCGAGGACGGTGAAGATGTAGGCCTGAATGACCCCGATCAGCAACCCGAAGGCGTTCATGATGGCGGGGAACACGAACGGCGCGACGGTCAGCAAGATGGCGACGATGACCGACGTACTGAGCAGGTTGCCGAACAGGCGAATCGCCAGGGCCAGCGTGCGCGACAGCTCACCGATGACGTTGAACGGCAGCATCAGCGGCGAGGGCCGGATGTAGCCGGCGAGGTAGGCACGAAGCCCGAGCCTGCGAATTCCGAAGACGGGTACGGCCAGGAAGACCGCCAGCGCGAGGGCCGCGGTCGTTGCCACGGAAGCCGTAGGCGCGGGCACGCCCGGCATGGCGCCGATCACGTTGGAGACGAGGATGAACACGAACAGCGTGCCCACGAAGGGGAGGTAGGGTTCCGGCTTCTGACGTGCGATGTCGCGCACGTGATCGCGGAGGAAGGTGTACAGAACCTCGAGGACGTGTTGCGCCGGCCGCAGCGGGGGCGCGACCCGCAACCGTCGGCCGATCAGGGCGGCGGCGGCGGCGATGAGCGCCATCTCGGCCCAGGTGACGACGAGGGTAGCGTTGATGACGAAGGGTCCGAGCTGGCACACCACGATGGCGTCGGGCGTCAGCGTCATGGCGCTCCGTCCTCTCCGGGTCGCTGGAGGCGCAACGCGAGAGCGCGCACCAGCACAGGACGCAGCAGGAGGAGGGAGGCCGTCGCGGCGACGATGGCGGGCAGGCCCAACGCTGCCAGTGCGGCGAGACCGGCCAGAAGAACCGCCGTGCGCAGGAGCGCGGAACCCGCCGCGAGCCGTGCGTCGACGCGTCCGGCTGCCCAGGGACGCAGGGTGGCGTACAGTCCGCCGACCCAGAGAGCCGCCAGCAGTGCTCCGCCCACCACGCCCACGAAGATCTGCGTGCCCAGGCTCATGTCACTTCCGCTCCCCGTCTTCGTCGTCGTGCCATCGGCCTTCGCGCTGCAACCATTGCCACGCCACCAGCGCGCCCGACGCCATCCCGACCACCATGAGCGTGAGCGTCCAGGAGAACCCGAGCGGGGCCACCCGATCCAGGAAGAGCCCCAACGCGATGCCCAGGAGGGTGGGGATGGCGACCGACCAGCCCACCACGCCGAACAGGCCCAGGCCGAATGCGATGCTCCTGCGGCCGCGGCGCCGGGCCTCGAGCTTCCGCGCTTCCTTCCGCGCCACCGTGTCCAGCAAGTCGTTGCGCGCGTCGGTCTTGCGGTCGGGCTCCTCATCGATCATGAGCGGCCTCCAGCTCCACCATGCGGCGCACCAGCTCGGCCTCGAGCCGATCGAGGGCCTGCCGGGCCCGCAGCTCGCGATCCGCGCGGCTGCGCAGACGGGCCTGTAGGGACTCGCGCGCCGCGCCGAGGCTCCCGAAGACGACGGCGGCGGCGCTGGCCACCCGGACCTCGTTACCCACCTTCACCAGCACGCCTTCTCCCGTTGCCACGAACGTCTCCGTGCCGTCGTCCTCCACGAAAGACAGCAAGCCGGGCCGGAGGGCGGCCACGTAGCCGACGTGCCGGGCTCGCAGGCAGAAGCTGCCTTCGAGGCCCTCGGCCGTGACGCTCTGCGCGGAGGTCGCGAGCACCGTTTCGGTGGGCGTGACGATCAGGAGCCTCATGTCTCGAAGGCTTCTGTGAGGGCGCCGACCATGTACAGCGCCTGCTCGCCGAGCTCGTCGGCGTCGCCCGTCAGGATCCTCTCGCAGCCCTCGAGGGTGTCGTCGAGCTTCACGAAACGGCCCTTCCGGCCGGTGAAGGCCTCGGTGACGAACAAGGGCTGTGTCAGGAAGCGCTCCAGGCGCCTTGCCCTACGAACGGTGCGCTGATCGTCCTGCGACAGCTCCTCCAGCCCGAGCATGGCGATGATGTCTCGCAGCTCATCGTAGAGCGCGAGCGCCTCGCGCACGGCGCGCGCCACCCGCACGTGTCGCGGCCCTACGACCTCGGCCGTCAACAGGGAGGAGCTGGAACGCAGCGGATCGACGGCCGGGTAGAGTCCCTGGGCGGCGCGGTGACGCGACAGCACCACGGAGGACGAGAGGTGACCGAAGATATGGACGACCGCCGGGTCGCTGAAGTCGTCGGCCGGAACGTACACGGCCTGGACCGAGGTGATGGCGCCGGCCGGGGTGCTGGTGATGCGCTCCTCGAGCTGCGAGAGATCGGTGGCCAGCGTGGCCTGGTATCCCAGGCGCGACGGTAGCCGGCCCAGGAGCCCGGCGATCTCGGCGCCCGCCTGCACGAAGCGGTAGGTGTTGTCGATGAGTAGCAGGACGTCTTGACCGAGCTCATCGCGCATGGACTCGGCGATGGTCAGCGCGGTGTGGCCGACGCGGTAGCGGGCGCCTGGCGGCTCGCCCATCTGGCCGAGGACAACGACGGTGCTGCCGAGCACGCCGGCCTGGTCCAGATCATGGATGAGCTCCTGGGCCTCTCGCGAGCGCTCGCCGATGCCAGCGAAGAGGCTCACGCCGCGGTGGCGCTCGACGATGTTGTGGATGAGCTCGGTGACCAGGACGGTCTTGCCGACGCCAGCGCCGCCGAAGAGTCCGGTCTTGCCACCGCGTTCGAGCGGGGCCAGGAGATCGATGGCCTTGACGCCGGTCCGCAGGATCTCGCTGCGGACGCTGTGGCGCCCCAACGGCGGCGAAGGCTTCAGTTGCGGTTGCGAGGCTTCCGTGACGATCGAACCGAGCCCGTCCAGCGGCTCGCCGAAGACATCCACGACCCGGCCGAGCAAAGCCGCACCGACAGGGACGCGCAACGGGCCGCCGAGCGAACGGACCGGGTCTCCTCGCGCCAGCCCGGTGGTGCGCGTCAGGGCGAGGGTACGGGCCGTCGCGGCGTCGCGCTCCTCGACTACCTCGAGCCGCACGGCATCGTTCTCGCCGGCACGCAAGGCGGCGCCAACCGGCACCGACGCCTCCTCGAAGCGCACGTCGACCACGCTACCGCGCACGGCGATCACTCGTCCCTGCGGAGGGTGCTCGGAACCATTCATCCGGCGGTCTCCCTCGCTCGGCCGCGTCCCGGCGGCCCCCGGTCAGGCCGGCAAGCTCTGCTCCTCCTCCTCGGCGACCCGGCGCAGCATGGGCAGCACGCTGTCGGGGTTGAGGGAGATGCTGTCGATCCCCTGCCGCACCAGGAAGCTCGTGAACTCGGGGTAGTCCGACGGCGCCTGGCCGCAGATGCCCACCTTGCGCCCGGCACGGTGCGCGCCCTCGATGAGCTGGGCGATCATGCGCCGGACGGCTTCGTTGCGTTCGTCGAAGAGCCCGGACAGCTCGCCGCTGTCGCGGTCGACGCCCAACACGAGCTGTGTGAGGTCGTTGCTGCCGATGGAGAAGCCGTCGAAGCGGTGCGCGAAGCCGTCGACCAGCACGATGTTGGACGGGATCTCCGCCATCACGTAGACTTCGAGGCCCTCGCGGCCGCGTTCCAGGCCGTTGTCTGCCATCACGGCCAGGACCTTGTCCGCTTCCTCGAGCGTGCGGCAGAACGGGATCATGACGATCACGTTGTCGAGCCCTATCTCCTCGCGTACGCGCCGGACGGCGGCGCATTCCAGGGCGAAACCGTCGCGGTAGGCATCGGAGTAGTAGCGCGACGCGCCGCGGAAGCCCAGCATGGGGTTGGACTCCGTGGGCTCGAGCTCGCGCCCGCCGATCAGGTCGGCGTACTCGTTGGTCTTGAAGTCGCTCATGCGCACGATCACCGGCTCGGGGTACTGCGACGCCGCGATCTTGGCGATCCCCAGGGCCAGGTGTTCGACGAAGTACTCGCGCTTGTCCGGGTAGCCGCGGGTGAGGTCGGCGATGGCCTTCTTCGCCGCGTTGTCGGTGAGCTCGTCGTACTTCACCAGCGCCATCGGGTGCACCTTGATGACGTTGTTGATGATGAACTCCATACGGGCGAGCCCGATGCCCTTGTTGGGCAGCTTCCACCAGCGGAAGGCGGCCGCCGGGCTGGCGATGTTCATCATGATGCGGGTTCGGGTTTCCGGCACGTTGCTGACGTCCACCTCGTCGACGTCGAACGCGAGGCGCCCCTCGTAGATGCGCCCGCGGTCGCCTTCGGCGCACGACAGCGTGACCTCCTGGCCGTCGTGCAGCACCTGCGTGGCGTTGCTGGTGCCGACCACCGACGGGATGCCGAGCTCGCGGCTCACGATGGCGGCGTGGCAGGTGCGACCGCCGTGGTCGGTGACGATGCCGGCGGCGCGCTTCATGATCGGGACCCAGTCGGGATCGGTCATGCCGGTGACGAGGATCGCGCCGTCCTCGAAGCGGTCGATCTCGCTGGCGCTCTCGATGACCTGGACCTTGCCGGTGGCGATCGCCTCGCCGATGGCCAGGCCCTCGACCAGCACCGTGCCGGTCTCCTCGAGCGTGTAGGTCTGCAGGTCGCTCGCGACCTTGTGCGACTGGACGGTCTCCGGGCGGGCCTGGACGATGTAGAGGTCGCGGCTATCGCCGTCCAGCGCCCATTCGATGTCCATGGGGCGCTCGTAATGCCGCTCGATGGCGCGGCCCCAGCGCGCCAGCAGCAGGATCTCGTCGTCGTCCAGCACGAACGTGCTGCGCTCCTGCTGGGTGGTGTCCTCGATCTTGGTGGTCGCGCTCCCGCCCGAGGCGTACACCATCTTGCGTTCCTTCTCGCCCAGGTGCTTGTCGATGATCGGACGCTTGCCCGGCATGTCGAGCAGCGGCTTGTAGACGACGTACTCGTCGGGATTGACCGCGCCCTTGACGACCATCTCGCCGAGCCCGTGGGCGGCGTTGATGACGATGGTGTCGGGGAAGCCGGTCTCGGTGTCGATGGTGAACAGCACGCCCGAGCCGGCCTTGTCCGAGCGGATCATCTTCTGTACGCCCACGGACAGGGCGACCTGCATGTGGTCGAAGCCCTTGTTGGTGCGGTAGCTGATGGCGCGGTCGGTGAAGAGCGACGCGAAGCAACGACGGGTGGCGTCGAGGAGCTCCTCCTCACCGTGGACGTTGAGGAAGGTCTCCTGTTGCCCCGCGAAGCTGGCGTCGGGTAGATCCTCGGCCGTGGCGCTGGAGCGCACCGCGACATCGGCCTCCTGCGCGCCGTAGCGTTGGCTCAGCTCGCGATAGCGCGCGCGCAGCGCCTCCTCCAGCTCCGGCGGGAAGGTGGCGCCGGTGATCAGTCGCCGGATCTTCTTGCCCACCTTGTCCAGCGTGCTGCGCCCCGCAGCGAGCGCCTCGCACTCGCCCCGGATGGTGCTCTCGAGGTCGTTGTGGCGCAGGAACAGCCAGTACGCCTCGGCGGTGGTAGCGAAGCCCTCTGGGACGTGGATGCCGCGTTCCCGGAGGTTCTGGATCAGTTCGCCGAGAGACGCGTTCTTGCCGCCGACCAGGGGGACGTCATCGACGCCGAGCGCCTCCAGCCAGCGGATGAGGTTGGAATCGGACATGATCGTCGACCCCCTCCATCCCGTCGCGGTACGGCGACGAGCGCGGCGGCGCGGGGGCGCACGTCGCGTGGCGGGGAGCCAGGGTGAACGTCGATCCACTGTAGGGCAGGGGGGCGGGCGTGTCACGGGACAGTTGGCCTCGCGGCAGCGGAAAGGACGAAGAGACGCCTGGGCGAGCGACCCGCCGGCGTGAACGAGGCCGAGCTCGAGGCTGCGCGGGGCCGATCACGAGGCCCTCGGGACACCGTGAAGGTAGATCGGCCGTTCTGAGGGTCGGGGCCGCGATGGTGCCGTCTTGCGTACGCCGCCGACCCATCCCCGGACTTCGACGGCCGAGACGGCTCGTGAAGGTCAGTTGGTCGCGGCCGTCAGCAGCACCGCCGCCGCCTGCCGCGCGTGCCAGGCGGGCTCGGCCGTGCCCGCCACCAACGCGTCGACCGTCGCTCCGTCCAGGAGCAGCTGGAGCTGTCGGGCGAGCGCTTCGGGCTCGCGAGCTCCGGCTCCGCGCGCCAGCTCCGTGAGGTAGCCCCGTGCGTCGTGCTGGTAGTCCCGTGCGATGCCGCGCGCCGGGTTGAGCTGGCCCCCCAGCTCGATGGTGGCGTTGGTGAGCGGGCACCCGCGGTAGTCGGGGCTCTCGACCCATTCCCGCAACAAGTCGAACACGGCCAGGAGGCGACCTTCCGGCGCTTCGGCGCGCCCGTCGGCCTGGCGCAGCCACGCCATGCGCTCTTCGGCCCGGCGCTCGAGCACCGCCTGCAACAGTGCGTCCTTGGAAGGAAAGTGGTGGTAGAGCGTCATCCGGGCCACCTGCGCCCGGTCGATGATCTCGTTGATGCCGACGTTCGCGGCGCCCCGCGCATAGAAGAGCCTGGAGGCCGCGTCCAGGAGGCGCTCCAGGGGAGAAGGGCGGCCTTCCTCGTCGGTGCTCATGCCGCATGATACCGGGCTTTGGCGTACCGATCCTTCGGTCTAGCGCGGTCGTCGTGCACGACGACCGGCGGCCTCTCAGGTGGGAGCGCGGAACGCGGCCAGCCGGCGCGCGGCCTCCGCTCTGAGGCAACTGTGGTCGGTGGCCACCGTCAGGAGCTGGAAGCCTTGCTCGGCGGCCCGACGCGCGAAGGCGGGGTCGGCGGTGTGGAGCCCGGCGACCTTGCCCTCGTCTCGGCACGCCCGCAGGATGCGCGCTACGGCGTCGACGTGCCGGGGGTGGTCGTGGTCCATGCGCGGCTCGAGCCCGAGGGCGAAGCTCAGGTCGGCCGGCCCCACGTAGAGTCCACTCAGGCCGTCCACGGCGCAGATCGCTTCGACATCGTCGAGCGCCTCGCGGGTCTCGATCATCGCGAACACCAGCACCTCGTCTCCGGACCGCGCGACGTAGTCGGGACCATGCACGGGTGCGGCGCGGATGGGGCCGTAGCTGCGGAGGCCGGCGGGTGGATAGCGGCAAGCGGCGACCGCCGCGCGCGCGTCCTCCACACTGCGGATCATGGGCACGATGACGCCGAGCGCGCCGGCATCGAGGATGCGCATCAGGGAGGGCGCGTCGTTCCAGGGCGCGCGTGCCAGCGGCACGGCCCCGGCGCTTTCGATGGCGCGCAGCAGGTCGGGCAGCCGCCCCGGGTCGCTCAAGCCGTGCTGGAGGTCGACGCAGGCGCTGTCGAAGCCGCAGCCGGCGACGAGCTCGGCAGCGAACGGATCGGGGAGGGCGAGCCAGGCATTGGCGGCCACACGGCCATCGCGCCACAGGGTTCGCAGGGGGTTCTCGCGCATGTCGGGGTCCTCTCGGGGGCCCTTTCGGGCAGCGGGCCGCCAAGCGGCAGCATGACAGGTAGGGCGGCGCGCCCGCAATGCGCAGGCGGGCTGGGTGGGCATGAACCGCGGAATGGAACCGTTTCCTTGATTGCCCCCAGCCTCCCCCTCGCGCTCCGGCGGGTATCTCCCGAGCGAAAGGCGCCGTTCAGAACGCAAAGAAGACGCACACCCGGCCTCGCTGATACGGCGCCGCCGATTGACATCGGCCGGCGCGGAGTCTAGCATTATGGAAACGTTTCTAGTCTACGGAGAGAGGCCGATGTCTACGATCCGCGAAGTGTCCCGGGCTGCTGGTGTTTCGATCTCGACGGTGTCCCGGGTCCTGAATCGCAGCGGCCCTGTCTCGAAACACGCTCAGGAGCGCGTGTTGGCTGCGGTGGCGCAGTTGGGCTACTACCCCAACTCGTTCGCCCGGGGCCTCGTGACGAAGCGTTCCGGTGGCATCGGAGCGACCGTCACCGACCTGTCCGACCCGTTCTTCGGTCTGATGCTCAAGGGTATCGAGGATCGCGTCGAGCGCGGGGGCATGCACTTGATCGTCACGGACGGGCACGGGCAGGTCCATGCCGAGCGCGAATCGATCGCGTTCCTGACGCGTCACAACGCGGATGCCATCATCGCCTACCTGCAACAGGTGCCGGACGAGGAGATCGTGCAATGGGCCCGGCCGGAGCGCCCGCTCGTCGTGGTGGCACGCAGCGTTCCCGGCATCGGCGCCCGCTGCCTCTACATCGACAACGTGCAGGGGGGCGGCTTGGCCACGCGCTACTTGCTGAGCATGGGCCACCGCGACATCGCCCATGTCTCGGGCCCCACGGCCCTCGTCGACGGGCGGGATCGCTTCCAGGGCTACCGCACGGCTCTCGAGCTCTCGGGTGTCGCCTTCCGGCCGGAGCTCGCGGTGGAGGCCGACTTCACGGCCGAGGGGGGCGCCGCCGCCATGGCGCGACTGCTGGATCGGGGTGTTTCGTTCACCGCGGTGTTCGCCGGCAACGATCAGATGGCGGCGGGTGCCATGGACGTCCTGCGCAACCGCGGTCTCCGCGTACCGGACGACGTGTCGGTAGTGGGGTTCGACGATCTTCCGATGGTGCGCTACCTCTACGCCCCGCTGACGACGGTTCGTCAGCCGATCCTGGAGATGGGGCGCGCTGCAGCCGATCTCGCCCTTGCCGCGTTGCGAGGAGAGGAAAGTGAGGTGAGCCGAGGATTCGAGCCGGAACTCGTCGTTAGGCACTCGGTCAAGCGCATGACTTCGTAGCTACGTCCATAGCTACCCGTTCGGGCCCCACCTGACTCACCCCGTCCGATTGTACGCGGGAGGTCGGGCGAGAGGAGCATTCACATGAGACGCCATTTCCTGGCTCTGGTCGCGATCCTGCTCGCAGGCGCAGCGTTCGCGCAGCAGCCCAAGACGATCGATGTCTGGGCCATCATCCAGAACTCCACCGATCAGACGTTGCCGAACATGGTCAAGGAGTTCAACGCTGCGCACAGTGATATGCACGCGAACCTCACGCAGTACCAGAACGATCCTTACAAGCAGAAGCTCATCGTTGCCATGGGCGCCGATCAAGGCCCCGACGTCTTCTTCGGTTGGGGCGGCGGCACCCTCAAGGAGTACGTGGACGCCGGCAAGGTCTACGATCTCACCTCCGCGCTGAACGCAGATCCCCAGTGGAAGGCCCGCTACCCGGCCTCGGTGCTGGCCGGCGCGACGTTCGACGGCAAGGTCTACGCGGTTCCGATCAACAACGTCCAGCCCGTGTTCTTCTACTACAACAAGCAGCTCTTCGATCAGTACGGCGTGAGCGTGCCCAAGACCTGGGACGAACTGCTTGCCGCCGTCAAGACCTTCAAGGATGCCGGTGTGGCCCCCATCGCGCTCGGTGGCGCGAGCAAATGGCCCGACCTGATGTGGGAGGAGTACCTCGTCGATCGCGTGGGGGGCCCCGGAGCCTTCACCGCCGCAGCGAACGGGGCGCCCGGGGCCTGGACGTCGGACGCCTTCATCGAGGCGAACACCATGATTCAAGATCTCGTCAAGGCCGGCGGGTTCCAGAACGGCTTCGAGAGCACGACGCAGGACAGCAACGCTCCTGCCGCGCTGCTCTATACCGGACGGGCCGCGATGGAGCTGATGGGGAGTTGGGAGTACGGAACGGTCGCCAACGCCGCACCCGACTTCGTGAACAACGGCCATCTCGGCGTCTTCGCATTCCCTGCCGTTCAGACGGGATCCGGCGATCCCAAGGACATCGCGGGCAACCTGGCCAACTACTACTCGGTCACCGCCTTCGCGAAGAACAAGGACGCGGCGGTTCAGTTCCTCAAGGACGAGGCCCTGAGCGACAGTCAGGTCATCGCGCAACTCAAGGTGGGGCAGGTGCCGGCGGCTGCGGGGATCTCCGACCTGATCGACCAGTACGGTTCGGCGCCCGCGTTCCAGCACTTCGTCAACGGCCTGGTACAGGATGCTCCGAACTTCCAGCTCTCGTGGGATCAGGCACTCTCGCCTGCTCTCGGCCAGGAGTTGCTGCGCAACCTCGACCTGCTGTTCACCCAGCAGATCACGCCGCAACAGTTCTCGCAGAACATGGACAAGGCGGCCGCAGCACCCTAGGCGTCGTGTCGTTGCGGGGGCCCGGCCCGGGCCCCCGCAACGACAAGGGTGAGGTCCCACATGGTCAAGCGAGTCGACACCCAAACCGCCGTCATGGCCGCCCTGCCGCTGGCGTTCTACGCGCTCTTCGTGATCGTTCCGCTGGGTGTGGCGGTGGCGCTGAGCTTCCAGACATGGAATGGCCTGGCCCCTCCAACATGGGCGGGTCTACGCCAGTGGCGCCATCTCTTGAGTGACACGGTGGTCTGGGGCGCGCTGGGTACCACGCTGCGCTTGATGGTCTACAGCTGGCTGCTCCAGACCCCCATCAGCCTGGCCCTCGGCGTCTATCTTGCCGGCCGCGAACGCTACCGCGACCTCCTTGCCATCGTCTTCTTCCTCCCCCTGATGTTCTCGGCCGTCGCCATCGGGCTGACGTGGATCTACATCCTGGACCCGAGCTTCGGGGTGGCGACGGCGCTCGCACGCGATCTCCATCTTCAGCCGCAGAGCTGGTTGGGCCAGCGCTGGGTGCTCGTCACCCTGTCGGCGGTCATCGCTTGGGAGTTCATCCCCTTCCACACGCTGCTCTACCAGGCTGCCGCGCAACAGATCCCGACGGAGCTGTACGAGGCGGCGGAGATCGACGGGGCGGGGCTGGCGGGGCGCTTCTGGCGCATCACGCTGCCGCAGCTCCGCTACACCTTCGTCACCTCCACCCTCCTGATCCTGGTGGGGTCGCTGACGTATTTCGACCTGATCCTCGTCATGACGCAGGGAGGCCCCGGGTACCGGTCCACGGTGCTTTCCATCTATATGTACAACGAGGCCTTCCCGAAGCTGCACATGGGGTACGGGAGTGCCATCGCGGTGCTTCTCGCCGTGCTGGGCGTGGTGCTCTCCCTCGTTCTGTTGCGCGTCTCGGGCTTCACCCGGATGCGTAGCGAGCTCGAGGCGGGCTGAGGTGGTTCGGAAGAGGCCGGCCAGGCGCCCGGCTCCGCGCACGCGACGGCGGCCACGGGCGGCCAGAGTCGTATCGGCCCTGCTCGGGATCGTGTGGGCCTTGGCCGCGGGCTTCCCTGTCTACTACATGATCATCACCAGCCTCAAGACGCAGGCCGGCTTCTTCAATGCCCCCCTGGGCCTGCCGCCGAGGCGCCCCACGCTGGCCAACTACCACCGGGTGATCTTTAGCGAGGGCATCACGCACGACTTCCTGAACAGCGTGGTCGTGACGCTCGTGTCGGTGGCCGTCGCGCTGGCGTTGTCGATGCTGGCGGCCTACGTGATCGTTCGCGTGGACCGGCGTTGGGTCCGCTGGACGTTGAACCTCTTCCTGCTGGGGCTGGCGGTTCCCATCCAGGCCGTGATCATTCCGGTGTTCGCGCTGGTCAACAGCCTCCACATCTACGACACGTTGTGGGCGTTGATCCTGCCCTCCGCCGGCTTCGCGATGCCCATCACGGTGCTCATCCTCGCGAACTTCTTCCGCGACATTCCGCGGTCGCTGTTCGAGGCGATGGGGTTGGAGGGGGCGAGCCATTTGACCATCCTCCGGCGCCTGGTGCTGCCGCTGGCCTTGCCGGCCATGGCTTCGATCGGCATCTACGATGCCGTCAACGTCTGGAACAACTTTCTCTTCCCGCTCGTGCTCACGCAGAGCCAGGGCGTTCAGGTGCTGCCTACGGCGCTCTACCAGTTCCAGGGGCAGTTCGGCATCGAGGTTCCGCCGCTCATGGCCGCCGTGGTGCTGTCGGCGGCTCCGCTGCTCGTGCTCTACGCCATCGCCCGTCGCAGCTTCCTGCGCGCGCTCGCCGGCGGCTTCGTGTGAGTCGTTCGATCGCTTCCATGCGACGCGCTATCGACGGCTTTCGCCCTCTTGTCCCGTAACGGACGGTCCCCCATGAACCGCGACCCCCTCCCTGCCCGGCCCTCCATCCGCAACCCCGTCCTGCGGGGCTTCCACCCCGACCCCTCGGCCCTCCGGTACGGGGAGGCCTACTACATCGCAAGCTCCACCTTCGAATGGTTCCCGGGGGTGCGCCTGCACCGTTCGACCGATCTGGCGACCTGGGACAGCGCCGGTTATGCGCTCACGCGTCGCAGCCAGCTCGACATGCTCGGCAACCCGGACTCGGGCGGGGTCTGGGCTCCCGACCTCAGTGAGACTGGCGGCACGGTCTACCTCGTGTACACCGACGTGAAGAGCTGGGGCTCGGGTACGTTCGACGCGCACAACTACGTCGTTCATGCCGACCGCCCCGAGGGCCCCTGGTCGGACCCGAGCTACCTCAACAGCTCGGGCTTCGACCCGTCGCTGTTCCACGACGACGACGGTCGGAGCTGGCTGGTCAACATGCTCAACGACGTGCGGCTCGCCGGCGCCCCCTTCGGTGGGATCGTCCTTCAGGAGTTCGACCGCTCGGCGATGAGACTGCTCGGGGAGCCGCAGATCATCTTCCGGGGAAGCGGGCACGGCATGACGGAGGGGCCGCATCTCTACAAGCATGCCGGCCGCTATTACCTGATGACGGCGGAGGGCGGTACCGTCTACCGTCACCAGGTCACGATGGCCCGGTCCGAACGACTTGCCGGTCCTTACGAGGTCGATCCGGAGAACCCGATCCTGACCTCCGCCGACGACCCGAACCTGGTGCTGCAGAAGGCAGGGCACGCTTCGCTCGTCCACACGCCGGACGGCGAGCCCTACCTCGCATTTCTTTGCGGACGCCCCGTGCTACCCCGTCGCCTGTGCCCACTCGGGAGAGAGACGGCCCTGGCCCGGGCCCGTTGGACCGACGACGGCTGGCTGCGTCTCGAGGGAGGGGGACGAGCCCCGTCGTTGACCGTGGTCGCACCACGGGGCGCAGGCGAGCGCCCGACCGGTTCCGGCGCATCCCTCGAGGAGGACGTCGTCTTCCAGCGCGAGGGACTCCCGGACGCCTTCCAGACCCTCCGTGTGCCCCTCGACCCCTCCTGGGCCGACCTCACCTCGCGCCCCGGATACCTGCGTCTGACGGGGCGCGAGTCGCTGGCTTCCCGTCACCGGCAGAGCCTGGTGGGTCGCCGCCGCCAGGCGTTCCGCTGTGAGGCGGAGGTCGCCCTCGAGGCGGCCCCACGGTCGTTCCAGCACATGGCCGGATTGGCGTGCTACTACGACACCCGCAACTACGTCTACCTACACGTGACGCATGACGAGAGCCGGGGCCGGGTAGTCGCCCTGCTGCAGTCCGATGCGGGGGAGACGTGCCGACCCAGCCACGAACCTCTGGTCGTGCCGGACGAGGGGCCCGTTCGGTTGCGGATGACCCTGGACGACGATCGCTTGCGTTGCTGGGTTGCGGACGCCGATGGCGCGTGGCGTGCGTTGGGACCGATGTTCGATGCGGGATTGCTGTCCGACGAGTACGACGGCTTGGGGTTCACAGGTACGTTCCTGGCGATGGCGGCCCAGGACCTCGCGGGAACCGGCTTCGTCGCGGACTTCGCGGCCTTCGTCTATCGGGAGGGCGATGCCGTGGAAGCCGCCTACGCTCACCCACCCGCGACGACCTGATCGAGGGTGTAGATCCTCAAGAAGAGCCCGTGTCGGGCCACGGCGAGCGCCTGACCCGCCTGGCGGCGGGTGAGTTCGCTGTTGCGGTAGGCGAGGGGCGAGATGGCGCCGGCGTCGAGGCGTGCATGGGCCGCATCCAGGTCCTTCTGGGCGGTGGCGTCGGTGGCTCGGGCGTTCTCGAGCGAGGCCCGCGCCGCTTCGGCGTTGGCATGGGCACCGCGCACCGAGAGCTCGAGCGTGCGCTCGACCTCCCCGATGTGACGGGCCGCATCCTGGAGGGCATCCCGTGCTTCCTGGATCTGGGAGCGCGACGAGAAGTCGTTGTCGGTCGCCTCGAGTTGGGCCTGGGCCAGGGCCCGTGCGTTGCGCGCGGCGGCCAACGGCGCATTCTCCCTCTCGGCGCGCCGCAGGTACGCATCGGCAGCCTCCAGTCCGGGCTGCGCGGCAGGCTCGCTCAGGACGACGACCTGCGCGCCGATCAGGCTGGCGAGGGCGTTCCGGGCCAGCGTGCGCCGGGTCAGGGCGTCGTTGAGCGTGGCTTCGGCGGCGGTGGCGGCATTCTGTGCTTTCGCCACGTCCAGATCGGTCGCGGCACCCGCCTGCAAGCGAGCGTGCTCGGCCTCCAGCGTCTGCTGCTGGATCGAGGCGTCGAGCCGCGCCACGTCGACCGCGGCATCGGCTTCGAGCGCGTCGAAGAAGGCACTCGCGACGCTCGACCGGTTCGTGGCGAGCGTCGCCGCCAGCGTGCGCTCGGCGTTCGTGCGCGCGTTCGCTGCGGCGATGCGGTCGACGCGCAGGGAGGCGGGATCGTTCGCCACGCGGGTGGCGTCCCGTTGCGCGCTGGCCACGGCAGCTCGGGCCGAGAGCACCGAGGAGCTGGCGTCGGGGCTGCGTGCCAGGGCGCTCTCCAGCGTGAGCGGCGCGGCCGTGGAGGCTTCCTGCGCGAACGCCGCACCGGCGAGCAGCAAGACGAGGAGGGCGGTCAGGGTGCGCATCAGAAGACCTCCAACGGATCCAGGCCGAGGGCCTGGGCGAGCTCGAGCCTTGCAAGCAGAACGGCGTCGTCGGCGGCGCGCGCAACGAGGTCCGCGCCGTCGGCGTCGAGCCGCGCCCGGTCGAGCTCGGGCGTGGCGACGAGCCCCAGGTCCAACCGCCGCGCGGCCTCGTCGGCCTTCTCGGCCGCGCGATCGCGCTGGGCCGTCGCGAGCCTCGCCTGCAGCGTGTTGCTCCCAAGGGTCCGTTCGGCCGAGGCGACGGCGAGCGCGGCGCGCTGTCGCGCCCGTTCCAGCTCGCGGTCGGCGGCGGCGACCGTCAGACGAGCGCCCTCGAGAGCCGCCCCAACGCTTGTGTCGAGCGGCACGTTGATCGTCAGGGCGAGCGCCAGGCGCGTTCCCTGTAGCGTGCTGCCGTTCGAGGTCGTCGAGCCGCCGGGGGTCACGCTGGCCTGCAGGCTGGGCTGGAACGTCGAGGTTCCGTAGGCGATGCCGGCCCCCCAGCTCGTGCTGCCATCGCCACTCGCCAGATCGGCCGAGGCACGTGCGCTGGGGACCATGCTGCGGACACCGGCGGCATAGCCGCGGCGGGCGGCTTCGAGGGCGAGCGCGGCCTGGCGCACGTCGCTGCGCCGAGCCAGCGCGTCGTCGAGGGTAGAACCGGTGGCCGCGTGCCCGGCAGGCGGCTCGCCGGCGACGCCCGCCACCGTTCGCCCGACGCGGTCGGACAGGTCCGCAAGCGCGGTGGCAAGGGCCAGCCGGTCCGACGCGAGCGCGATCCGGGCCTGCATGAGCGCCATGGCGGCGTCGGCCACGCTGGCGTCGGTTGCGTTCCCCGCGTCCTGCAGCGTGCGGACGTGCTGGGCGGACGCCTCTGCCAGAGCGACGGCGCGCGCGTCGAGCTCGATCCGCCGTTGCGTGCGGAGGGCCTGCAGGTAGGCGCGCACAGCATCCACGGTGGCCTGGCGCGTGGTGTCGTCGAGCGCCATGCGGGCCGTGGCCAGCGCGCGCTCGGCGTCGAGCCGAGCGTCGAAGCCCGGCCCGTAAGGGACGACGTTGAACGTCGCCGAGAGCGAAAAGGGTTCGAGCCCGCCACGCTGCGAGCTGACGCCGCTGGCGTCGCTCCAGCTCTGTGAGAGCCCCGTCTGCAGGCTCCCGGTCATCGCAGGGAAGCTCGCCGCGAGCTTCGCCTGCGCCCCCCGGACGGCGAGCTCGGCAGCGGTAACGCTCGGCCCCTGCCGGGCCAGCGCCACGGCCGCCCCGAAGTCGAGCGTTGTCGGAGCCGCCTGCGCCCGGACGGGGAGCGCGTGCAGCCCGGCGATGGCGAGGAAGGCGAGCGCCCTACGGGTGGCGTGCCGGCCACCGACGGCGCCAGGGAAGCGGGGCCGGCGGGCGCTCATTCGTACCTCAACGAATCGACGGGGTCCAGCCGAGCGGCGCGCTGTGCGGGGTAGAACCCGAAAAAGATGCCGACGACGGCTGCGAACAGGAAGGCGATGAGGATGCTCTGGGGTACGACGCGCGGGGTGACGTCGAGCGCATGCCCGGCCACGCGCCCGAGCCCGATGCCGGCTACGATACCGAGTATCCCACCCCCGACCGAGAGCATGATGGCCTCCAACAGGAACTGAGCCAGGATGTCACGAGGCTTCGCGCCCAGAGCCTTGCGGACGCCGATCTCGCGGGTTCGCTCCGTGACCGACACCAGCATGATGTTCATGATCCCGATCCCGCCCACCAGCAGGCTGATGCCGGCGATCGACCCGAGGAACAGCGTCAGGGTGCCGGTCACGGAGTTGAGCGTGGCCAGCTGGTCGGCCTGGTTGCGAATCTCGAAGTCGTAGTCGTTGGGGTCGGTCTTGCCGTGGCGGAAGGCGAGCAGCGTCGTGAGGTCCTGCTCCAGCCCCGCGAGGCCCCTTGCGTTCGCACCCTGTACGTAGACGCTGCTCAAGGCGGGATCGCCGGTAGGGCTGCTGCGATGAAGCCGCCGCACGAAGGTCGACAGCGGGACCAGGATCTGGCTGTTGGGGTTGAAGAAGCCGCTGTCGCCCTTGTCGGGTAGCACGCCGATCACGTCGAAGCTGAGGTTGTCGAGCAGGATCGGCTGGCCGAGCGCCCTCGAGCTTCCCCCGAACAGGTCCTGCGCCACCTGGTGGCCGAGTACGGCGACCCTCCGGGCGGCGGTATCGTCCGCCTCAGAGAAGAAGGCTCCGTCGGCGACGGCGGCGTTGCGAACGCGCTCGTAGTCGGGCCAGGTGCCGATGACGGTGGCGTAGCTCGTGTTGCCGCCGTACTTCACCGACAGGCTGGTCTGCACCTGCGGGGCGATCCCTTGGATGCGGGGGTCGTCGAGGGCGCGGATCGCCTCGACGTCGCCCAGCGTGATGGTGTCGCGCGGGGCCCCGCGCACGCGGCTCCCGCGGGCGGGGCCTCCTCCGGAGACCGTGAGCAGGTTGCTGCCCAGGCTGGTGATGCGCTCGGTGACGCTGGCGTTCACACCGCTTCCGGCGGCCGTGAGCGCTACGACGGCGGCGACGCCGATCACCACGCCCAGCGTGGTGAGGGCGCTCCTCAGCACGTTGGAACGCACCGCACGCCACGCGATTACGGCGATCTCGAGGGGATCGAGCGAGCCGCGTCGCCGCCGCTGAGCCGGGCCGGTGGCGGCGCGCGCTGCGCTGGACGGCCTACGCCGTTCGCTCACGGTCCCGACCCTCCCCTCGACGAAGCGTCGGCGTGGCGGTCGCGCCCCCGCGTTGCGGGCGGTGGCGCGCATCGCTCTCGACCAGGCCGTCGCGCACGTGGACCGTGCGCGACGTCTGCTCAGCGATCTCGGCCTCGTGCGTGACGATGATGATGGTCGCCCCCTCGGCGTTGAGGTCGTGGAACAGCTCCAAGATCTCGTTCCCGGTGCGGGTGTCGAGGTTGCCGGTGGGCTCGTCGGCCAGCAGCAAGGCGGGGCTGGTGGCGAGGGCCCGGGCGACCGCCACGCGCTGCCGCTGGCCGCCGGAGAGGGTGGAGGGGACGCTGCCCGCCTTGTCCGCCAGGCCGACCCGCTCCAACATCTCCATGGCGCGCAGCCGCCGGGCCCGCCGGCCGTAGCCCCCGTACGTCAGGGGCGTCTCCACGTTTTCAAGCGCCGTGAGCTTGGGCAGGAGATGGAAGGCCTGGAAGACGAAGCCGATGGTCTCGTTGCGCAGCACGGCGCGTTCGAACTCGCTGAGATGCGACACGTCGTCGCCGTTGAGGCGGTAGCGGCCGTCGGTCGGGCTGTCGAGCAGGCCGATGATGTTCATGAGCGTCGTCTTGCCCGAGCCCGAGGGGCCCATCAGGGCCATCATCTCGCCGCGTGGGACGGTGAAGCTCACCCCCTTGAGCGCCCAGAAGGGCTGGTCGGTCAGTCGGTAGGCCTTGCGGACCGCCTCGAGCGTCACGACGTCGGGATTCATGGCCGCGGGTCGCCCGCGACCCGGAGTCGTCGGGGGTTCCGGAACCCGCCGCCCGGACCTGCGAAGGGGACGGCGCTGGGTCGGCGGTCGTTGCGCGGCGGATCGGACCCCTGGGAGCCAGCGGGGCCCGTGGCCGCGTCGCCGCTCACCAGCACCGTTGCGCCGTCAGGAAGGGCGCCGGTCACCACGCTCTGGATGCCCGATGCGCCCACGACGGTGACTGGGACCTGGCGGAAGCTCCCGTCGGCGCCACGCACCTGCACGTAACTGCCGTCACCGGCGCTGTGGACGGCGCGGACCGGGAGCCGGAAGGCGGCGCTGATCTCTTGGACGACCACCGTGGCCTGCCCGGTCATGCCGGCGCGCAGGACGTGATCGGTATTGTCGACCTCGACCGCGACATAGAAGATCGGGATGTTCGAGACCAGCGTCGCGGTGGGGGCGATGCGGGTGACGCGCCCCGGGAACGTGCGTCCGGGGACCGCGTCGAGCGTCACGGTGGCGGGTTGGGCGACCGCGACCCGGCCGATGTCGGTCTCGTCGATCTGTGCGTCGAGGACGACGTGCGCGTCGTCGACGAGGGTAAGCAGCGCGCCGGAGCCGCCGGTGGGCTCGCCCACTGCAGCCGCGGTCGCGCTGACGACGCCGCCGAACGGGGCGACCAGGGTGGTGTCCGCGAGGTCCTGCAGCGCCGAGGTCAGGCTCAGCCGGGCCTGCTCCACCGCGACGCGGCCGTTCGCACGATCCAGGGTATCGGCAGTCTCCTGGAGGGTCTGCGCCTGTAGCAGGGTGGTTAGATCGGTCTGCGCGTTCGCAAGGGCCTCCTGGGCCGAGCGCAGGGCGTCCTGCGCGCTCTGCCGTTCGAGCGCGCTGGCGCTCCCCATCTTGTAGAGCGTCTCGGTCAGGTCGGCGTTGCGTTGCTGCGCGTCATAGGCGCGTTGCGCGGCGTCCAGCTGGTTCCGGGAGGACGCGATCTGCGAAGCCAGGCCGGCAGCGGTCTTTGCCTGGGCGGCCTGGAGCGCTGCCAGTGAGGACTCGGCCCTGTCGAGCGCGAGCCGGGCGTCGTCCACCGAACGTTGGAACGGGGCCGGAGCGAGCCGCGCGACGCTGGTACCCTGCTCGACCCGGTCTCCCACCGCGGCGATCGCCTCGATCGTGCCGCTGACCGACGCGGACAGCGCCACGCTGCGAACGGGGGAGAGGCTGCCGGGCCCGTCGACCGTGACCTGGTAGGGAGCGCTGCTTACCGTCGTGGTGACCTGTGCCGCGGCCGCGTCCGTCGCCTGGCGAGGGCGCCAAAGGAGCACGGCGCCGACGGCCCCCACCAGGAGCACGGCGGCGAGCAGCCACAGACGCCTCAGGCGGCGCTTGCGCCGCGGTCTTCCGAGGTGGGCCTCGACCGCCATCGACACCTCCGCGGGCGGGGAAGGGACCGACGCCCTTCCGCCCGCGCGCCCCGCCCCATCGTCCTCAGGGTGGGTCGCCGATCGACCGCTCCACCACGATTATCGTCCGGCGATATGCAGGCGATGTCAAGAA
>Ga0102956_1000148_pt1 | contig 23122 bp, 25 predicted proteins | sample SalPonF2_A_D2_MG_FD_84515 | JGI IMG/M metagenome (GOLD analysis project Ga0102956, IMG submission 84515) | Salt pond soil microbial communities from South San Francisco under conditions of wetland restoration - Salt Pond MetaG SF2_A_D2_MG ...
AGAAAGCCGGGCGCCGGGGACCGGCGCCCGGCGGTGGAGGTCATTCGACGTTGCTGCGCCGGTCGAGCTTGGGGGCGATCAGCCCCGTCTGGCTGCTGAAATACGCCGCCAGGTCTTCACGGTCCTGTTCGGACAGGCCGCTGGCGAAGCCCTTCATGATGGCGTTCTTGCGTTGGCCGCTCTTGTATTCCTTGAGTGCCTGAACGATGTAGCTGGCGTACTGCCCGGCCAGCCGTGGAAACTGCGCGCTGGTGCTGTTGCCGTCGGCGCCGTGGCAGGCCGCGCAGGTGGTGGACTTCTGTTTCCCGGCTGCCGGATCGCCGGCGGCCAGAGTCTGGGCGGCGTAAACGGTAAGCAGCAGAGCGGATAGTGCGATAGCGAACTTGTTCATGGCATGCCCTTTGTGCAATTGGATATCTCGGTGCCCTGGATCGTGTCCGGTCGTCCGTGGCGTGCGGCGCAATGGATAAGCCCGGTTTTCGCCGACAGCGCACGACGACGCGGAAGGTCCTCAGTCATTCCTGAAAGTGGAGAAAAAGGCAGCGATGTCTTCCATGTCCTGTTCGGACAGCGAGGATGCCTGGGCATGCATGGTCGGATGGCTGCGCTGGCCGTCCTTGTATTCCTTCAGGGCCTTGACGATGTACTCGGCGTGTTGGCCGCCCAGCTTGGGCACGTTGTATTGCGGATAGGCATTGGTGTAGCCGGGAATGCCGTGACAACCGAAGCAGGTGAACGCCTTCAGGCGCCCGGCCGTCGGATTGCCGGCGGCGACAGCGGATCCGGCCAGGGCCAGGCCCGCGCTCAGCGCGCACACGCGCAGCAGCGAATGGTTTCTCATGATCCTCCCTCTTGGCGATGGTGGTTGGCAAGCGTTGTTATAGTCGGGTGTCGCCGCTGAAGGCCCCCCAGCCGTGCGGCGACTTGCGAAATGGGATTATAGCCAGTCCGGGTCGAACTGAACAAACCTGGCGCTCAGGCCGGCATTCCCTATTCAATGAGCTGCAGTACGCGATCGGCGGCGCCCACCTGCTGCTGCAGCCAGCTGTGGGCTTCGCGGGCCAGGGACTCCCTGCGCCCGGGGTCGTTGGCAAGGAGCCGACAGGCCTCCACCAGCGCGTCGGTGTGGTCGGCGTACAGCACCACCCGGGCCGCAAGGGCGCTCTCCACGGCCGGATGGCGGCGGTGGGCCGGTCCGACGATCACCGGACGGCCGTAGGCCATGGGAGTGATCAGGTCAGGCGCATGGCGGGCCCGTTCATCCAGGGTGGCGCCCGCCACCACGAAGTCCACACACCCGTAAAGCCGGTTCATGACCTGGGTGTCCTCGACATAATAGACGCGGGTCTGGTGGGGAACGTAGGAGGTCATCAGCCGCCCGTGGCGGTTGGTGGGCAGGTGGTACCTGAGGCTTTCGCGATACACCGGCTCATAGCGGTCCGGGTCCCGCGGCGCCAGCACCAGCAGGCCCTGGCGCTGGCGGGCCAGTTCGAAGAACACACCGTAGGCCAGCGCTTCCTCGCCTTCGCCGGTGGCGGCGAAGTAGCTGATCCAGTACCCGCGGTTGCGAAACTCGCGAAACCGTTCGCACAGCTCGTCGGGCATGGCCGCCTCAGGGAGGGTCTCCAGCGCCAGCAACGGATCGCCGGTGAGCCGCGCACCGGGGATGGCGCGGCTCTGGGGCTCGCCTGCCACCATGATCCGGCGGCAGCCGGCCTGGGCGCTGCGCGGGTCGGTGGCGTTGACCCAGTAGGCCGGGCAGGGTGCCTCGGCCGCCAGCTCGAAGCGCTCCGATGCCCGGCCCAGCATGATGACCCGTGGAGGCTGCAACCGACGCAGGCGCTTGGCGCCGGCCCGATACCGTTCCGGCAGCTCCACCGTCGGGCGCTGTCCGTTGTACAGGCCGTCTCCCACCAGGCCCAGGACGGACGGCCCGAAGCGCGCTTCGAGGCGCTTGAGGAAATCCTCCGCCGCCGACAGCACGGCAGGTTCGCCCACCACCAGCGTCTTGCCGGTGGTGTCGGGCGGTACGGCGGCAGCGCTGAAATAGTCGAACAGTGACATGGCCGGCGCTAGTTTACCAACACCGCCGGCCTGGTGAACGGCGCCGCCCCGAATGCGGCAGCCGGCGGCTGCTCCATTCGGGGCGGCAGGGACCGGCCCGCTCGCAAGGGCCGGCGTCAGTCCAGAGGCGGGGCGTACTCGTAACGGATGTGGTCGGGTTTGGCCGGCGGCGCGACGCCGGCGGCCTTGAGCTGGCGTTCGAGCTCCTGGCCCGTCTCATCGAGCGAATCGTGGAAGCGCTCCAGGCCTTCCAGGATATGCTGGGCTTCCTTCGCATCCACGACGACCTCGATGTTCTGCTTGCTCTGTTCGCGCATGAACATGGCTGTTCTCCCTCTGGGCCTATGTCTCAATGGTGGGGAAGCGGGCGCCCGGCTCCCAGGCGTTGGGCGGCTGGCGGAAGTCGTCGTTGACTTCGTACCAGGCGCTGCGCAGTGCACTGGCAAGATTCAACGCCTCGGTGGGCATGTCGTTGCCGGTGTGCGCGGCGATCTGGGCATCGAGCTTGCGCGCTTCTTCGGCGGTGAACTGCAGAGCAAGGCGACCGTCAGGCAGCTTCTCGACCTTCATGGCGATGTTTCCCCTTGTTGTCCGATGGGTATACCGGCGGGATGCGTTGAACGCTTCCCTCGATGACAAGTGTAGAAGGTCGCCGTCAGCACGACAGTGCGGGGGTCACCAGCTGAGGTAGGCGTAGCCTTTTTCCTGCAGACGCATGATGTCGTCCGCGCCGATGGGCACGATGATGGCGTAGTCCACCAGGTCGCCCTTGTTCCAATCCAGGGTCTTCATGGTGTTGTGGCAGGCATGGAACTGCACGCCGTAGACCGCCAGGCTGGAGGCCCGCTCCCGCAGCACCTTGGGCATGGGACGCTCGGGCTGCTTGCCCAGGAGCTGGATGCCCGGGCCGAACGCGGTGACCACGATGTGGATCTCGTCGCCGTACTTGCGCAGCAATTCCCCGACGGAAAACAGGACATCCTCCACATACTGGTGATTTGCCTTGTTGAGCTGGTATACCACCTTGTGCTTGGGCTCGCCGAACAGCGCATTGTCCCGTCCCTGCGCGTGCTGGGCACGGGCGGTGCGGCTGAGGGTGAACAGGCCCGCTGTACCCGCCATCCAGCCAAGAAAGCTGCGGCGGCGGCGTCGAACTTCGTCGGTCATCGGATTACCTCTGGGTGTCTGGTACGGCTCCGTGGGTTCGGCCGGAATGTGCCCGGGCCGGCACCGGGCGGCCCGGTTCTCGGTAGGTAGACTGCGACAGGCCGGCGTATATTCCTAGCGCACTTTTTGCACGGTGGCATGCGCCGCCCTGGAATTACGGAAAATCAAGAGCCTGCGGTCATTGCGGACAGGATAACAGGATCGGATTCGGCGCGGCACAGGTACCTTGCAGCGGCGTCTCGAGCGTGAATGTTACAATAATCCGCGTCGGCTGCTGAGGCCGGCCGTCGTTCCATCCACGGTGTACGTCTGTCGCGTTATGCAACCACCTCCTCTGGCCGCTCTGGCGCAGGCCCTCCCCGAGTGCATGCTGGCTGACCAGAGATCGTTCCGGAAGCGGCTGAGGACGCTCCAGCGCCGTGCCCGCCAGGGGCGCGCCGTGGATTCGGCGCTGCAGGCTCTGAGCGGGGATGTGGCGCGCTCGCGCGCCCAGCGCCGGCATCGGCAGCAGTCGTTGCCCGCCCCCCGCTATCCGGACGCCCTGCCGGTGGTGGAGCGCCGCGAGGAGATACGTGCGGCCATCGCCGCCCATCAGGTGGTGATCGTATGCGGCGAAACCGGCTCCGGCAAGACCACCCAGCTTCCCAAGATCTGCCTGGACCTCGGCCGCGGCGCCGCGGCCATGATCGGGCACACCCAACCGCGGCGCATCGCGGCCCGCAGTCTGGCGGCGCGCATCGCCCAGGAACTGGGTTCCGAGGTGGGCGCCGCCGTGGGTTACAAGGTGCGCTTCCATGACCGGGTGAGCCGGGACAGTTTCGTCAAGGTGATGACCGATGGCATCCTGCTGGCCGAGACCCAGGGGGACCCGGACCTCAGCCAGTACGACACCATCATCATTGACGAAGCCCACGAGCGCAGCCTGAACATCGATTTCCTGCTGGGCTACCTGAAGCGGCTGCTGCCGCGCCGACCCGATCTGAAGGTCGTCATCACGTCCGCCACCATCGATCCCCAACGTTTTTCCAGGCATTTCGACGACGCACCGGTCATCGAGGTTTCCGGCCGCACCTACCCGGTGGAGGTCCGGTACCGGGAGCGGGGCACGGGCGACCTGGACGGCAGGGAAGCGGATCTGCCCCAGGCGGTGGTGGACGCGGTGGACGAGCTCGCCCGCGCCGGCAACGGCGACGTACTGGTGTTTCTTCCGGGCGAGCGCGAGATCCGCGAGACGGCGGAGCGCCTGCGCAAGCACCACCCACCCCATACCGAAATTCTGCCGCTTTATGCGCGGCTGTCGGCGGCGCAGCAGAACCGGGTGTTCCAGGACCATGGTGGCCGGCGCATCGTGTTGGCGACCAACGTGGCGGAAACCTCCCTCACCGTGCCGGGCATCCGCTATGTGGTGGACAGCGGCCTGGCGCGCATCAGCCGTTACAGCTACCGCACCAAGGTCCAGCGTCTGCCCATCGAGCCGGTGTCCCGGGCGTCCGCGGATCAGCGTGCCGGGCGCTGCGGGCGGGTGGCGGCAGGCATCTGCATCCGGCTCTACGACGAGCAGGACTATCAGAGTCGAAGCCGGTATACCGAGCCGGAGATCCGTCGTACCAATCTGGCGGCGGTCATCCTGCAGATGTTGGCCCTGGGGTTGGGCGACATCGAGCGATTTCCCTTCATCGACCCTCCCGACAGCCGTTATGTGCGGGACGGTTTCAAGCTGCTGCACGAGCTTGGCGCGGTGGACGGGCGCGAACGCCTGACCGACATCGGCCGGCAACTGGCCAGGTTGCCCGTGGACCCGCGTCTGGGACGCATGCTGCTGGCGGCTCGCGACGAACGCTGCCTGCATGAAGCGCTGATCATCGTCTCGGCGCTGGCGGTGCAGGATCCGCGCGAGCGTCCGCTGGACCAGCAGCAGGCAGCCGACGAGACGCACCGCCTGTTCAGCGATCCCCGCTCGGATTTTCTGGGTTACCTCAAGCTCTGGCAGAGCTATCACGAGCAGCAGCGTCACCTGTCCCAGAACAAGCTGCGCAAGTGGTGCCGGGAGCATTTTCTGTCCTTCATGCGGCTGCGGGACTGGCACGACACCCACCGCCAGCTCAAGGAGCTGGCCGCCGGCATGGACATGCGGCCCGACCACACGGAGGCCGCATACGATGCGGTGCACAGAGCGCTGCTGGCGGGGCTGCTGGGCAACGTGGCGTTCAAGACGGACAATCGCGAGTACACCGGCGCACGCAATCTCAAGCTCAACATCTTCCCGGGCTCGGCGTTGGCCAGGAAGGGACCGAAATGGATCATGGCCGCCGAGCTGGTGGAGACGGGAAGGCGCTACGCCCACACCGTCGCCGCCATCGAGCCCCAATGGGTGGAACGCCTGGCCGGGGACCTGGTCAGGCGCAACTACTTCGAGCCCCATTGGGAGAAGCGCCCGGCCCGGGTAGCGGCGTTCGAGACGGTGACACTGTACGGTCTGGTGCTGGCGGCCAGGCGGCGGGTCAACTACGGGCCCATCGATCCGGTGCTGTCCCGGGAACTGTTCATCCGTGGCGCGCTGGTGCGCGGCGAGTATCAGACGCGGGCCCGCTTCTTCGCCCACAACCGGGCGTTGCTGGAGGAGATCGAAACCCTGGAGGCCAAGTCCCGTCGCCGGGACCTGCTGGTGGACGAGGAGCTGCTGTACCGCTTCTACGACGCACGCATTCCCGAGGGCATCTGCAGCGGGGCGGCGTTCGAGCGCTGGCGCCGCCAGGCCGAGGCGGACCGTCCCGGGCTGCTGGACCTGACCCGGGACTATCTCATGCAGCACGGCGCCCACGGCATCACCGAGGCCCAGTTTCCCGACCACCTGGAGATATCCGGGCTGCGTCTGGCCCTTTCCTACCATTTCGATCCCGGCAGCGAACGGGACGGCGTGGCGGTCACTGTGCCGCTGGCGGCCGTCAACCAGCTGCAGCCGGAGCCTTTCGAATGGCTGGTGCCGGGGCTGCTGCAGGAGAAGGTGATCGCACTGATCAAGTCTCTGCCCAAGGGGCTGCGCCGTCACTTCGTGCCGGCCCCGCAGTTCGCCGACGCCTGCATACAGGCCCTGAACAACCATGATCAAGCTCTGCTCGATGCGCTCGGCCGGCAGCTGGCGCGCATGACCGGGGTGGAGATCCCCGCGCAGAGCTGGCGGCCGGAACAGCTGCCTGGGCACCTGTTCATGCGTTTCGTGGTTACCGACCCCGAAGGTCGGCAGCTGGCGGCGGGACGGGATCTGAGTGCCCTGCAGGCGACGCTTGGCGAACGTGCCCAGCACAGCTTTCGGGAGCTGTCCTGGGAAGGGGTGGAGCGCAAGCAGGTCGACAGCTGGGATTTCGGCGCGCTGCCGGAAACCGTGGAAGTGGTGCGGGACGGTATGACCGTGCGGGGTTATCCCGCCCTGGTGGATGCCGGCGACCATGCCGCGGTGCAGGTGCTGGATGCTCCGGATGCGGCCCGCATCGCCCACCGGGAAGGGGTGGTGCGCCTGTTCCGTCGACAGGCGGCACGGGCGGTCAAGGATGTCGCGCGACATCTGCCGGGCATCGACCGCATGTGCCTGCACTACGCGGCGCTGGGTCGCTGCGATGCCCTGAAACGGGAGCTGGTAGATGCCATCGTCAAAGCCGCCTTCTACCCGGAAGGCGGGGACGAGGAGGTGCGCACGCCGGAGGCCTTTGCGGAGCGCGCCCGGCAGGCCCAGGCGCGTCTGGGCGAGACCGCCAACGCCGTCTGCGGCTGGGTGGCGTCGGCGCTGGCCGAGTACCACCAGGCCGCGCGCCAGCTCAAGGGCAGCGTTCCGCCCCAGTGGCTGGCGGCGCTGAGCGACGTACGCAGCCAGCTGGATGCACTGGTCTATCCGGGCTTCGTGGCACATACGCCCCCGCGCTGGTTGCGCCATCTGCCCCGCTACGTGAAGGCGGTGAATATTCGTCTCAACAAGCTCGACCGGGATCCGAGCCGCGACCGTCAGCATATGCAGGCCGTGGCACCTCTCTGGCAGCGCTATGCAGAGTGCGCCGCCGCCGGGAAGGGGCAAGGCGGGAAGCTGGAAGAATACCGCTGGATGCTGGAAGAGTATCGGGTGTCGCTGTTCGCCCAGGAATTGCGCACCGCCTTCCCGGTTTCGTCCAAACGCCTGGACACTCTATGGCGGGAGCTGCGGCCATGAACGCAACCGGCAGTGGAATCGAGCCCATCGGACAGCTGGCCGAACGGCTGCCGGTGTTCGTGGTGACCGGCTTTCTGGGCAGCGGCAAGACCACATTGCTCAACCACCTGCTGCGCCAACCGGACATGGATCGCACGGCGGTGGTGGTCAACGAGTTCGGTGCAGTGGGTCTGGATCACCGCCTCATTGCCACGGCTTCCGAGGATCTGGTGGTGCTCGACGGCGGTTGCGTGTGCTGCTCGCTGCGCGGTGACCTGATCACCACCCTGCGCAACCTGTTCCTCAGGCGGGTGCGCATGGAGGTGCCGGAGTTCGAACGGGTGTGCATCGAAACCACCGGTCTGGCGGATCCGGCGCCCATACTGCATACGCTGCTGGCCGATCCGCTGGTCAATGCCCGTTACCGGCTGCAGACGGTCATCGCCCTGGTGGACGCGGTGGCGGGGGAGTCCCAGTTGCACCAGTTTCCCGAAGCGGTAAAGCAGGCCGCCATGGCCGACCGGCTGGTGGTGACCAAGACCGACCTGGCAGGCAGTGGGCAGGTCACCCGCCTGATGAACGCGTTGCGGCGGGTCAATCCCGGTGCAGCGTTGCTGGTGGCCGACCATGGCAGCATATCCGCGCAGCGACTGCTGGAAGGAGGACTCTACGACGGCGCACGCAAACGCGCCGACGTGCAGGCGTGGCTGGGTGGCGACCATGGCGCTTCGCGGGAGAGCGGCCACGGTGTGCGATCCTTCTCCATAGACGTCGCGTGCCCGGTGGAGGCCGAAGTGCTGTCAGGCGCTTTGCAGGCTCTGGTCCGGGAGTATGGCAACGAGCTGCTGCGTCTGAAGGGCATCGTTGCGGTGCGCGGCGAAGCCGGGCCGGTGGTGGTTCACGCCGTGCAGCATTTGCTCCACGCGCCGCTGGCGCTGACAGATCCGGCACCGGACCTGCCGGTCGGCAAGCTGGTGTTCATCGTCCGCGACCTGTCCGAGGCGGCGGTTCGGCGTGGGCTAGAGGATGCCGGTCTGGCAATCAGAAATTTTCGGTTGATGTGAACAGCCCCACCCGCAGGTCCTTGGCTGCATAGATGCTGCGACCATCCACTTCCACCGTACCGTCGGCAATACCCATGTGAAGGCGGCGTTGGATCACGCGTTTGAGATCGACCGTATAGACCAGTTTGCTATTGGCCGGAGTGACCTGGCCGCTGAATTTCACCTCGCCCGACCCCAGGGCGCGGCCGCGTCCGGGCCCCCCGATCCAACCGAGATAGAAGCCGACCATCTGCCACAGGGCGTCCAGCCCCAGGCAGCCCGGCATGACCGGGTCACCTTCGAAATGGCATTCGAAAAACCACAGATCCGGCCGCAGATCCAGTTCGGCCACCATCTGTCCCTTGCCGTGGTTGCCTCCGTCCTCGGCGATATGGGTGATGCGGTCGAACATCAGCATGGGAGGCAGGGGCAGTTGCGCATTTCCGGGTCCGAACAACTCGCCGCGGCCACATTTGATCAGTTCTTCATATGAGTAGCTGTTCTGTCTGGGCATGGCGTTCTCGAGTGTGAGTTGCGTGCTGGGCACGAGGCCCGTTGCCGGGCGGGTATCGTGTGGACACGGAAAGGCGCCTATTCTAGCTTACGGTCTGCGGAAGTAGAAACACGGAGAGGTGGGGCAGGTTGATTTGCGCTCGGCGCTACCCCATCATTGCCCGCCACGAGCGGGCCGGTTGCCGGCCGATACGACGAGGGCATCACCATGGCAGAGCTTTCCTTCGCTGTGCGCGCCAGCCAGGTTCTGGAGCGGATCATGGAGCGGATCGAGGACCACGACGCTCTGGAGGACCTGGATGTGGATCTGGTGGACGGCGTGCTCAAGGTCGAGTTCGACGACGGCGGCCAGATCGTCATCAACCGGCAGGAACCCCTGGAGCAGATCTGGGTCGCCTCTCCCCTGGGGCCCGCCCACTTCGGTTTCGACGCAGCGAGCGGGGAATGGGTGGATGACCGTACCGGTGCCACCCTGACCGCCACCCTGGAAAAGGCCCTGGCTGCCAAGATCGGCCGCCAGATCAGCCTGGCCGGGTGATCTGACCGCTCTCAGTCACGGAAGTTTTCGTACTGCAGGGGCAGGTCCAGCTCCGCCTTGCGCAGCAAGGCAATGGCGTCCTGGAGATCGTCCCGCTTCTTGCCGGATATCCGGACCTTTTCGCCCTGGATGCTGGCCTGCACCTTGAGCTTGCTGTCCTTCACCAGCCGGACGATTTTCTTGGCGGTATCGGCGTCTATGCCCTGGCGCACCGTGATGCGCTGGCGGGCCTGGCTGCCGCTCACCTCGGTCTTGTCCTCCTTGAGGGCGGCCACGTCCACACCGCGCTTGGCGATCTTCTTGTAGAGTATGTCCCGCACCTGATCGACCTGGAACTCGTTGTCGCCGCGTACGGTGATGATGTCTTCGGCCAGTTCGCTGCCCGCGCTGGAGCCTTTGAAATCGAAGCGCGTGCCGACTTCACGGTTGGTCTGATCGACGGCGTTGGAGACCTCGTGCCGGTCCACTTCGGAAACCACGTCAAAGGTTGGCATAAGCCGGATTCTCCCGGTTCGGTTGGCGATTCCGGAAGAGTATAAAACACATTCGCGCACTGACCGCGAATGGCGGGGAAGGGGTCAGTGTTCGGTGGACGCGCTCAGCTGCTGCAGAAGGGTGTCCAGTCGGCCACCGCTGCTGCGGTTCCACAGTTCCAACAGGGGCAGGGTGCGCCGTACCAGGTGATCGAGGTGCGGCCCGAGACGCTCGGGGCTGCCGCGCTCGATCAGCGCCAATGCGGTTTCCAGGTCCGGGGGCGGCGGCGGTGTCTCTGCGGCCTGTTGCGGGTCGGGCGCGTTCGCGGTGGCCGGCTTTGCGGCGGCGAACAACGCCTCGAAGTGCATACCCGCCTGGATGATCGGTGCCGCTACGCCCGAGCGGGCGTCGGGAACGACCACGGCCTTGTGTTCCCGGCCGACGTCGATATTGCCGATATCGGCGCACAGGCGTTCCGCCAGTCGTCGGGCGCCCACCGGGTTGGCGGCCGGCAGCAGCAGGCCGAGCTCGTCGTCACCGAGGAACGCAGCCGTGTCTTCCCTGCGCAGCCGGCTTTTCAGCGTTGCGGCGGCGCGCTTGAGCACGGACTCGCGGACAGGCTCCGGTGCACCGTCGAGCCCGTCCACCCGCACCCGTACAACCGCCAGTTCGGTGCGGTGGCGGACGGCGTAGGCGAGCTGCTGCTGCCCCAGGGCATGAAAACGCTTTGCGGTGGCGAGGCCCGTGAGCGGGTCGACGGCGGAGTGTTCACGCAGCGTGTCCTGCTGCTCGCGCAGAGCGTCGGCCGTGTGGGCCAGCCGGGTCTGGGCCTGAACCCGGGCCAGCAGGTCCACGGCGTCGAACGGCTTGTGGATGAAGTCCGAGGCGCCGGCGGCGAAGACGTTTTCCTTGGTACGCACGTCGTCGTCTTCGGCGCCGGTTACCACGATGACGGGCATGTCCCGCAAGCGCTGCTGGTCTCCCTTGCGCAGCCGCTCGAGCAGACCCAGCCCGTCCAGCCGGGGCATGGACAGATCCGATACCGTGACCCGCACCGAGGGGTCCATGAGCAGCATGTCCCACGCCGTCTCGCCGCTGTCGGCTTCGACCACGTCATAATGCTTGGCGAGAATGCGGCGCGCGGCAACGCGCATCAGACGGGAATCGTCGACGACGAGGACTCGGGTGGCTACGCGTTCGCTGTCCATGGTCTTGCGCCAGAGCTGCTGCGGGTTGCGTATCCATTGTGATCGGCCGTCGGCGGCCGTCCTTTAGCCACGTCGGTACGGACGCACCCGCCATGGACCGGTGCGGGCAATTTTCCTACCATGGCCCGGTTGTCTGGAGGAGCGGATTGCAGTGAGCAGCCTGGAAAAGACCTACAAGGCACTGCCGTTGTCACAGCGCATGGAGCTGGCGCTCAGCATGGCTCTGCCGGATGCCTATCGCCCGCTGATGCTCGAAGAGCAGTGGATGCACGTCAAGTGCTACTTCGCGCGCCGCATGGATCTGCGTCCCGGGGAGATCACGGCCCTGCTGGACGACCCCGACCACGTGATTCGGCTGTGCATCGCCAAGCGCCGGGACCTGAGCCCCGAGCAGGTGGACCGGTGCGTGAGTGACCCCGATCCCAATGTGCGCTATTTCGTCGCCCGCAATCCGTTGTTGACCGGGCACCAACGGGAGCGGTTGCTGGGCGATGAGGATCCACTGGTGCGCCAGGCGGCCCGCAAGGGCCCCCGCCCGGCCCGCACGCGTCAGCGGCCGGGTCAGGCGGAGCTCGTCCGGTGACAGCCCGCGGCCGCCACGGCGCCCGCAGGTGCGGCGCGCGCTGCGGCCGCCGCCCCGGTCCGCGAGCGGCTCAGGCGTCGCCCTGGCAGGCGCGGGTGACCTCCACGCTCCGCACGCCGTCCAGCTCCAGCAATGCGGTGCGCACCCGGGTGACGATTTCCCCGGCGAAAGGGCAGTGGGGCGTGGTGAGCTGAAGCTCCACGTGGATGCCGTCGTCCTCGATGTCCACTTCCCGGACCAGTCCCAGATCCACCAGTCCGTGGTTGAGCTCCGGATCCATGACGCCGTTGAGGGCGGCGTAGACCCGCTGTTCGTCGATACCTGTGTTCACCGGCCTGTACTCCTGTTCCTGTGCAACCCAATGGGGATTGGCGCCAGTATCCCACTGCGCCACCCGCGAACCCTTGCGCCAGATCAAGGGCGGGCACGATGACCACCGGCGTTGTGCAGACGCAGCCGGATGGAGCTCCGGTCAGTCGGTGCCCCACTGCTCGGTGGCGATTCCCTCTCCCAGATCGGCATCCATCAGGCGGCGCCGCACCTCCAGCAGCTTCTCTATGAGGCCCGGTTCGGCACGCCCGTAGGCTTCCGCATCCGGCACCCGCTTGACCACCACGCCCAGCAGCTCGGTGATGGCGTTGCCGATGGAGTTCTGGCTGATGGTGACGATCAGTTTGCCTTCGTCGTTGCGATAGATCACCTGCTTGAAGGCGGGTTGCCAGCGGATCGCGTTGGCGTACTTGCTGTCGTTGATGCAGCGGTCGCGAACCATTTTCGCCGTTTTCAGGAAGTCGTTGTTGAACTGCAGTTTGTTTTCCACCAGGTCCGGGAAGTAGATGCCATCGGGCAGCGGAGCGTTGCGGGTCGAGACCTGCCCGAAGAACGTTCGGTAGAAATCGATGAAGCCCTTCACGAGGGTGTCGTATTCCTTCCAGAAACGTGGATCCTTGAGCGATTCCACGCCCCCCGGCACTTCCCAGCTGGGCAGCCCCTGCGGATAGCCCGTGAGGGCGATCCTGCAGGATCCGTCGCGGCATGACCGCAGCAGGCGCAGATCGAGCTCGTCGAAGAACGCGCGATAGACATCGCGCATATAGGCCTGAAACAGGGAATGCTGGCCGCCGTCGGTCAGATTGGGATTGTTCTGGTCCGCAAACGGGGAGTCGCGCAGCTGGGCCTTGCTGAACACGATGAAATGATTGTGCAGCATGCGAATGCTGGGCACCCCCGGCATGGCGAGCGGCCAGGTCGCGTCCAGACACGCTTCACCGGCCAGCACCAGGTGTTCGTCCGGATCCGGGTAGTGCTCCAGCATGTACTCGATGATGATCTGGTTCATCCGGTTCCAGACGTTCTTGACCGGCGTCGGCACCTGCGTACGCCGGACCGGACGCCCCAGCGGATCCAGAATGGTGCGCGACGTGTTGTAGATGATAGAGGTGTCGAATTCGTTGCTGTGGCCAATCGCCTTGCGGTACATCAGCAGGCCTTCAGGGTTCTGCAGCAGGCCGTTGTTGTGGACCAGATCGTTCAGGTTTTCCGGGCTGTTGAAGAACTCGTTGGGCTTCATGCCCTCCGGGACTTCGAGGGGGATGGGGCGAAAAGGGGTGACTGTCTCTCTGGGGCCGGACACCATGGCGTTACCTTTCCTTTTGTGGCCGTCTGTGTGAGGCGGTTATCGTATAACCAAACGGTGGGACAATCGAACCCCCGGTTCGTTTGCCGCCCGTGCGGGAAAAGGTGCTGCGGCGGGCGCGCGTTGTCTGGGACTACGGCGAGCCGGCATTCATGGCGGGCGCAGCGGTGATCGTGCAGCGGCTGAACGGCGCTTGCGGGAATGCAGGAGAGGGTCGGAGCGTATGGTGCCGGCGGTCGGAAAACAGCGGGGGCGGGTCGGGGCGCGGGCTTCGCGGCGGTCGTCCCGGGCGGCATCCCCTGCGGGCTGCCGCCCGGACGGCGGGCATGTTCAGCCGATCAGCGGGCGCAGGGCATGGATCAGCAGGGCGGTGTCAGCCATCCGCTCGTGAAGGTTGACCATGATCCACACCGAGCCGCCGATCACGACCACGACGGCAATAGCCGTGAACGCGATGGCCATCACGTTCCACTGTTCCTCGGACGATCTGTCCAGATGCAGGAAATAGTGCAGGTGCACCAGGATCTGCACCGTCGCTGCCGCGAAGACGGCAGCTATGGTGGCTCCCCTGGACAGCGTTCCGCTCATCACCAGCCAGAAGGGGATGATGGTAAGAACGATGGCCAGGACAAAACCGGTGAGGTAGGAACTGAGAGTTCCCTTGCTGGCCCCGGTATGGTTGATGGCTGCATCGTGGTCCATTACATCACCCCCATCAGATAGACAACCGTGAACACGCCGATCCACACGATGTCGAGAAAATGCCAGAACATGCTCAGTCGCATCAGCCGCGACTGAACCGGTGTCGTCAGTCCCTTGGTCATGATCTGCGTCATCATGACCGCCATCCAGATCAGGCCCACGGTCACGTGGCAGCCGTGGGTTCCCACCAGGGTGAAGAAGCCGGACAGGAATCCGCTGCGGTCGGGGCCGTGGCCGGCCATGACCATTTGCGTGAACTCGTTGACCTCCATGGCGATGAACCCGAGGCCCAACAGGAACGTGACCAGCAGCCATCCGAGCACCTGCTGTTTGCGCTCCTTGTGCAGGGCCAGCATGGCGAAGCCGTAGGTCACACTGCTGAACAGCAGAAACATGGTCTCGCCCAGGGTGTACCGAAGGTCGAACAACTGGCTTCCGGTCGGGCCGCCCGCGTAGTTGTGGCTCAGGACCACGAAACTCGCAAACACCGTCCCGAACAGAATGCAGTCGCTCATGATGTAGATCCAGAAGCCGAATGCCGTGGTGGCGACCGGATCCGCGTGCCCGTGATCCTCTGCGTGAGCAGGGAAGGTATCCAAAACGTCAGTAGTCATGATTTATCCGCCGAACTTGTTTGTGTCGTGTTCGCTGGCTCACGCGGGAGCCGCGACTTCCCAATCGCCCTGTTCGCCGACGTCCACCGTCGACACCGAACCGAGCTGGCTGAAGCGCTGGTTCTCGATTCTTTCCACCTCGGCGGCCGGCACGTAGTAGTCGACGTCCTCGGTGGTTGCGCGCACGATGATCGAGATCACGATGCCTAGGGCGCTGACCCCAGCCATCCACCAGATATGCCAGATCATGGCGAATCCGAACACGAAGGCGAGCACACCGATCACGAAGCCCACGCCGGTGTTCTTCGGCATGTGAATGTCGTGATACTCCTTGGGCCGTTCATAGGCGATGCCCTTTTCCTTCATGTCGGTGAAGGCATCCAGGTCGTCAACGACCGGGACATGGGCGAAGTTGTAGAACGGAGCGGGAGAGGAGGTCGACCATTCCAGCGTGCGGCCGTTCCAGGGGTCGCCGATCAGGTCCCGGGTCTCGGCGCGCTCTTTCACGGTCACCACCAGCTGGATGATCTGGCAGATGATGCCGAACAGCACGATCACGGCGCCGATGGCGGCAACCTGCAGATACGGGTGCCAGGCCGGATTGTTGTAATGCACCATGCGCCGCGGCATTCCCATGAAGCCGAGAACGTACAGCGGCATGAAGGCGACGTAGAAGCCGATCATCCAGCCCCAGAAGCCCCGCTTGCCCCATTTCTCGTTGAGACGGAAGCCGAAAGCCTTGGGGAACCAGTAGGTGTAGCCGGCGAAGTAGCCGAACAGCGCACCCGGGATCAGCATGTTATGGAAGTGCGCCACCAGGAAGAGGCTGTTGTGCAGCACGAAGTCCGCCGGCGGGATCGCCAGCACAACGCCGGTCACACCGCCGATCACGAAGGTCACGATGAACCCCAGCGTGTAGTACATGGCCGAGTTCATGCGCACCCGTCCGCGATACATGGTGAACAGCCAGTTGAAGATCTTCACGCCGGTCGGCACCGCGATGATCATGGTGGTGATGCCGAAGAAGGCGTTCACGTTCGGGCCGGCGCCCATGGTGAAGAAGTGGTGCAGCCACACCGTGAACGACAGGAAGGCGATGGCCATGGTGGCGTACACCATCGAGGTGTAGCCGAACAGGCGCTTGCCGGAGAAGGTGGCCACCACTTCGGAGAATACGCCGAAGGCCGGCAGGATGAGGATGTAGACCTCCGGGTGGCCCCAGATCCACAGCAGATTGGTGTACATCATCATGTTGCCGCCCAGGGCGTTGGTGAAGAAGTGCATGCCCAGGTAGCGATCCAGGGTCAGCATCGCCAGGGTAGCGGTGAGGGCCGGGAACGCCAGGATGATCAGAATGCTGGTGCACAGCGCCGTCCAGGTGAACACGGGCATCTTCATCAGGGTCATGCCCGGGGCCCGCATCCTGAGGATGGTGATCAGGAAGTTGATGCCGGTCAGAAGCGTCCCGATACCGCTGATCTGAATGGACCAGATCCAGTAATCGACGCCGGTCCCCGGACTGAAATGCAGCTCACTGAGGGGCGGGTACCCGGTCCATCCGGCCTGCGAGAACTCGCCTACGCCCAATGACACCATGACCAGCATGGCGCTGACCACGGTCAGCCACAGGCTGACGGAGTTCATGAACGGGAAGGCCACGTCCCGGGCGCCGATCTGCAGGGGTACGGCGATGTTCATCAGACCCACCAGGAAGGGCATCGCCATGAAGAAGATCATGATCGTGCCGTGGGCGGTGAAGACCTGGTCGAAGTGGTGGGCCGGCAGGTAGCCGTGGGAAGCTCCGAAGGAGAAGGCCTGCTGAGCCCGCATCATGATGGCGTCCGCGAAGCCGCGCAGCAGCATCACCAGCGCAAGGATGATGTACATGACCCCGATCTTCTTGTGATCCACCGAGGTCAGCCATTCCTTCCAGAGATAGCCCCACTTTCCGTAGTAGGTGATGGTGCCCAGAACGAAGGCGGCGATCATGAGAGTAAACGCCACCGCGCCCATGATAATGGGGTTCTCGTAGGGTATAGCCGAAAGAGTCAGTTTACCGAGCATGTCAGTCGCCCTTCTATGCGTGTGGTTTCTTCTGTACAGCGTTCGCCGTCATGGTCGCCGTGCCGCCACCCTTGTACTTGTGGATGATGTAGTCGAACAGGTGGGGGCTGACCGAGGAGTAGTAGCTCACCGGATTGTCCCTGCTCGGCTTCTCGAGCTTCTTCAACGCGGATATGCCGAGGGTGTTTTCAGACTGCTTGATCTTCGTGACCCAGTTTCGAAACTTCTGGCTGGAAGTCGCGATCGCGTCGAACTGCATGTTGGAGAAGCCGCGGCCGCTGAACTGACAGTTGCGTCCGACGTAGGTCCCCGGCTCCGTGGCGAGCAGGCTGTCCCGGGTCTGCATGCCTGCCATGGCGTAGATCTGACTGCCAAGGCGGGGGATGAAGAAGGACGTCATGACCGTATCGGAGGTGATGCGGAAGTTGACGGGCACATTGGCCGGGAACTCGAGTTGGTTGACCGTTGCAATGTGCTGATCCGGATAGATGAACAGCCATTTCCAGTCCATGGCGACGGCTTCCACGTTGATCGGCTTCTGCCCGGACACCAATGGTTTGTAGGGGCTCAGGTCATGGGTGTCGGTCCATACCAGGTACCCAAGCACCGCTACGATGACGGTGGGCACCAGCCAGACGACGAACTCGATCTTTCCGGAATGGGACCACTTCGGCGCATAGGTCGCCTCCTTGTTGGAGGCCCGATATTTCCAGGCGAAGTAGAACGTCATGAAGAACACGGGGATGACCACGATCATCATGATGCCGATTGACGCCAGGATCAGGGTCTTCTCGTGTGCGCCTACGGGTCCCTTGGGGTCCAGAAGCACCATCTTGCTGCTGCAACCAGTGAGCAGGGCTACAGCGCCCAGGGACAGGAGTCTGAGGATGTTGTTGGCTTTGCGTCTGATCATTGGTAAGGTCCGCGCTCGAAGTGCATCCGCATGCGTGAAGCAAGCGATATGCCAGTCAGTAAATAATTGTTCCTTTACGTCCGCGATGCCTGCCCACGGCATGTCGGGTGGTAATCCACCGGCAATGTGGTTGATAAAAACCGTTTCTGCCGCCGCTGACGTGCGTGCGGTCAAGGCGGCGTCAACGCAACATCCGCGGCGCCCCTGGTGGTCTTGTGATTGCCGGTCGACTCATGCGGAGTGGTGGCAAAGAATGGTTTGCGTACTACTCCACTTCCCACGTGTGTTACGGGGCTGTAGCAACCAATTGCATGCACGGGGCGGTTGCGCTTCCGCCAGCGTCGCATGCCTCTATCCAGCCGCCAGCGCATTCGACATGCCGCACTGACGCAAGGACGCCCTTCATTGATTGCCATCGAGTGTGCCGTTTAAGACAGACATCGGCGGCGTGCAGCGCGTGATTATATTCAGACCTATGTCAGATGTCCGTTAAACGGGCCAGATCGTTATCAAAGTAAATTTTGGGTCGCCATAAAATCCGGTGTAGCGGTGGTGTGTCGAACGTATGGCCGGCGTGAAACGCGCACAGGATGAACGGTGCGAACGTCATGTGTGCGTGCCTTTCCCGTGTGTGCAGTTCGTAGCCTGCGCGGCTTCGTAAATGTCACATTCATTACACGTGAGTTGTCCGGCTGTGTTGCCGCCGCTGCCGACGGCGCGGCCGGTCGCGGCCGGCAACACCATCCAGACCAGCGTCTCTTCTCTGAGTCTGTTCGACAGTGCGGGGAACCTGAACGACATCTTCTCCGTACAGCAGGGCACCGTCGTGCCTGCAGGCAGCCTGACCGCCACCCTGTCCAGTACCGGATCGTTCCCGCGTACGGCGACTCTGAAGCTGGCCTACGACAACATCTACGACCGACCGGCTTCACTGGGTCTGATAAGCGGCATCTGGGGTGAGACCCACGGTACCTACACGATCACCCTGGCCATCGGCGGCGCAGGCGCTATCAATGGCAGCGATACCAACGGCTGCGTCTACAGCGAAGCGGTGCGCATTCCCGATCCCGGCCACGGTCTCTACGCCCTGAAAATGGATATCCAGTCCTGCTACAACATCGTCGTTCATGCATCCGGCCAGGGTGTGATGACCGATACCGGGTCCCCCAACGACACGTTGACCGCGGCCCTGACCGGCGTAGTGGGTCTGTTGAACACCGACTCGTTCGTGTATCGGTTGAGGCGGCAATAGCAGGCGGCCGGGAATCCATTGGATCGACGGTCGGGCCAACCGGCGCCGGGAGGCTGTCCGTGTGATCACCGCACTGCGCCGGCCCCCTCTGTCCGGGTGCGGATGTGCCAGCCCTCCCGTCGCGCGGACCCCGCTGTGCGTTGCCACCGATCGAAGTTCCGTCCCCGGTATTCCGCCCGCGCCGCCCAGGCGCGGATTGCCCGGACAGGCTGTTCGGCGGACGTCGGGCTTCGCGCTGCTCTGCCCGGCGGGCCGGGCTCGCTGCCACGCCGGCCTGCCCGTCGTGGCGCCGGCAAATCGGGCAGGGGCGCCGCGCCATCCGTATAATGCCCGCGATCGCGGCGCCGTCTGCGGCCCCATTTCGACAGCGAGGTGAACTCATGCGTCCCAATGCCTATCGCGTGCTGAAGGATCTTCTTTCCCTGCCCACCGCCCCCTTTCGCGAGCAGCAGATCCGCGCATTCGTCGCCGAAACGCTGGACGGCTGGGGGGTGCCGGCCTTTGAAGACCTGCCGGCAATCTGGTGGTGGGTGTCGGTGACCGACAGGCGTACCGGCGGCTGCTGCGCACTGCGGCCCGTGAACCGGTGCGGTTGTTCGTGGCCCATATGGATCATCCCGGTTTCCATGGCATGCGTTGGCTGGATCCCAAGCGCCTGCAGGTGCGTTGGCACGGCGGCTCGCCCGTGAAGCATCTCGCGGGCGCGAAAATGTGGCTCTCGGCCGGGGAGGGCTACGCGGCGGAAGGAACGTTGCAGAACGTGCGGTTGATTCGCTCGCGGCGGGCCATCGACCGCGCCGTGGTGCGCCTGCCGAGCAGCGCGCTGCACGATGCCCACCGGGCCCGTCGCCTGTACGGCGGCTTCGCATTCCGGGCGCCGGTCTGGAAGAGCGGGAAACGGCTTTATACCAAAGCGGCGGACGACCTGGTGGGCGTGTATTGCATCATGGAGACGGCCCGACAACTGTTCTCCGGCCGGCGTCGGAAGGGGGTGCCGTTTCTCGGCCTGCTGACCCGCGGCGAAGAAGTCGGTTTTGTCGGTGCGGTGGCGCACCTGGAGCTGGGGTGGTGGCGCCGTGCCAGCCGGCCTCTGGTGTGCGTCAGTCTGGAAGCGTCGCGGACACTGCCGGGGGCGGTGATCGGGCAGGGGCCCGTGGTGCGTCTCGGCGATCGACGCACGGTGTTCGACGCCGATGGCCTGAAGGTGCTCTCCGACGTGGCCGAACAGGCCCTGCCGGGTCGCCATCAGCGCCGGATCATGGACGGCGGCGCGTGCGAAGCCACCGCAGCCACCGCCTTCGGCCTGCCGGCCATCGGCCTGTCGATTCCGTTGGGTAACTATCACAATCAGGGTTTCGAAGGCGGTCCCGATTGCCGGGCCGTGCAGGGCCCGGCGCCCGAGTTCGTGCATCTGGAAGACATCGAGGGGCAGCTGAGCGTGTGCCGCGGGTTGATGCAGTCCGGTCTGGCGTGGCGGGACGCCTGGCGCGAGCAGCGCCGGCGCCTGGCGCGGCTGCGCGCCGACTACGAGCGGCTGCTGGGGTACTGAGAGCCGCCGCCACGGCGCCCGAACAGCAAAAGGCCCGCCGAAGCGGGCCTTTCAACAAGCGACATCCAGCGCCGATCAACGGCGGCTGGCAGTCTTGCGCTTGGCAGTCTTCTTCTTGGCGGTCTTGCGCTTGGGCGCAGCCTTCTTCTTCGCGGTCTTCTTCTTGACCGGCGCTTTCTTGCGCGTCGCGGTCTTCTTCTTGGTGGCGGCCTTCTTCTTTCTCACCGCCTTCTTCTTGGTGGTGGCGGCCTTCTTCTTCTTGGCCGCCACTTTCTTCTTGGCGGTCTTGCGCTTCGGAGCCGCCTTCTTCTTGGCGGTCTTGCGCTTGGGCGCAGCCTTCTTCTTCGCAGTCTTGCGCTTGGCAACCGCCTTCTTCTTCGTTGCAGTCTTGCGCTTCGGCGCAACCTTCTTCTTGGTTGCGGTCTTGCGTTTCGGAGCGGCCTTCTTCTTGGTGGCCGTCTTCCGTTTCACGGTCTTCTTCTTCACTGCCATGGGGAATTCCTCCCTATCTGTCGTCGTTTCGCGCAACATAACGGCATGCGTCGGCGAAACTTTAACAAAAAATAATGCATTACGTCGAGAATATAATAACGAACTCGATAAACTGACGCTAAGTGAGTAGCCGAAACAGGATCACGCTCAGGTCGTCAGGTTTGGAAGGATGGTCGCCCGTGGGCTGTGCCATGCGCGTTCGACAGCTTTCTACAAGCTGTTTGCACGCCTTGGGCAATGCGCCTGACCGGGCGTGGGCAACGATCTCGTCGATGTGCAGATTGTCCGAGAGCCCGTCGCTGGCGAGTACCAGCGTGTCGCGCGGTGAAAGGGAAACCGGTGCGCCGACCTCGATGCGCATGTCCGGCGTGCCGATCATGTTGGAGATCAGATGGCGTTCGGCGTGGTGCATGGCTTCTTCCGGATTCAGGAAACCCGCTTCCACGGCATAGCCCACCGGCGAATGCGGTACCGCCTGCAGTTTGATCTTGCCCCGTTGGCCGGTGATCAGTATCAGGGAGTCGCCGACATGGTAGGGCCGCACAACGCGGTTCTGAATCTCCACCACCGCAAGCGTGGTGGCGGCGCCGACCCCCAGGGCGCTGATAGCCTGATTGGCGTGTTCTATGCCGTCGAGAATCGCTTCGCGAAGACCGGCGGCCTTGGCATCGACGTCGCGCAGCGCCTCGGCCACGCAGCGCACGGCAAGGGCGGATGCCTGCTCGCCGGCGGGCATGCCGCCCAGTCCGTCGGCGACCACCAGCACACCGGCTTCGTCGCCGCAGGGAATCAGGGCCACGCTGTCTTCGTTGGCGGTGGTCTTGCCGGGGGCCCGTGCGGAGTAGGCGACGGCGAGACCGCCGGCAATGCGGTGGGATTCGCCCTGTTGAAGATCGCATTCGAGGTACAGAGCCGGTTCCTGAATGTCGGAAAGGGGCATCGTCAGTTCCATTGCATGGTTTCCAGGTACTCCCGCAGTTGTCCCGCGGTCTTGAACTTCTTCAGAATCAGCGAGCGCTTCAGACCGCAGCAGATCGCCTTGATCTCCGGGGGCAGGCGCGCGTAATGGCGGCGCCCTCCCAGTGCCTCGTAGAAGATTCGGATCAGATCGATGACGTCATCGTGGATGTTCTCCGGACGGGGCGCGCCCCAATGGAAGAGGTCGAGGAGTTTGAGGTCGAAGCCCAGGCCGTAGCGCTGGATGATGATGTTTTCGCTGTGCAGGTCGCCGTGGTATTCGCGCATCTGGTGGATGCATTCGATACCGCTGGCCAGGGCGTGGAGAAGATGCAGCGCAGGGAAGGCCTGCAGGCGCTTGCCCGGCTGGCGGGCAAGGAAGTCGCTGAGCAGTTCGCCCTCCACGAAATCGGAGACCAGGAAGGTCACGGGGATGCCCTTCCAGGTGATGGTCTCCTGGGTGTGGTACTGGATGACGATGGGGCAATGGTGCAGCTTGTGGAGCTTGCGGGCGTAGCGGGTCGCCGTGCGATCGCCCGGGTTGCGCTGGGGGAAAAAGAACTTGGCCGCGCGCTCGATGCCGGTGCTGCGCTCGCGGACCAGGTAGACCTCGCCCTCCCAGCCGGTGCCCAGGTGCGCCAGGATGTCGTACTTGCGCGCTACGATCCGTCCCGGCTGCAGATCGAAGGCCGTGACCTCAGGTGTTCCGGAGCGGTGGCGCTTAGCCATGGCCGCGGCGCGAGCTGGATTGCCGGACGGCTCTGAAGTGGTATACCGCGAGGCCCGCCCCGCCAGCGGTGACCGCAGAGGCCGGGCTGGTCCCGGGCCGGCCGGGGTGCACGATGCCGGCACCGATGAATCGTTGCGTGTCGATGGCGGACTCCAAGAATGACAGGCCGGCGTCGGAACCCGGCGCCGGATGCTTTATAGTTGCATTAACCATAACGAACCGGCCGCCCACGGGCCAAGTATGCCATGACCGAGCTTTGGGACAAGTTGTATCGACGGGGGATCCATGTGCTTTGGGAAGTGGACGTGCGGACGTTGCCGCCCACCCGGCGCTGGTTGATCTTCGTCGCCAGATTGCTCTACGTCATGATACGGGAGCTGATGAGCGGAGAGCTGGGCCTGCGGGCCATGGGGCTGGTCTACACCACTCTGCTGTCCATCGTGCCG
>Ga0102956_1000149_pt1 | contig 23105 bp, 22 predicted proteins | sample SalPonF2_A_D2_MG_FD_84515 | JGI IMG/M metagenome (GOLD analysis project Ga0102956, IMG submission 84515) | Salt pond soil microbial communities from South San Francisco under conditions of wetland restoration - Salt Pond MetaG SF2_A_D2_MG ...
CCCGGAGCCGTGTCCTGCGCTTCGAGTACGTGCTGAACAGGGCGGGCGACGACGGCCCGCTCGCGACCGGCGCCTCCCTCCACGTGCCCACCGACCGTCGGGGACGCGCAGTGCGCCTTCCCGCGGCGTGGCTCACGCCGATCGCCGCGCTGGTCGAGCCGGCGTCCTGAGCGCCGCTGCGACCCTACGGCCGCGGCCGTGGGACGCCCGTATACTGTCGCAATACCGCGCCCGCGAAGCGCGAGCCCGCGAGGTGAACCATGTCCGAGACCCCGCCGACCCTACCGAACCGCGAACGCACCCGCTCCGCCAAGATCATCGGTGAGGCTCTCACGTTCGACGACGTGCTGCTGGTGCCCGCTCACTCCGCTGTGCTGCCCCGCGACGTCGCCGTGACGTCGCGCTTCTCCCGCTCGATCGAACTCGGGATCCCCGTCGTATCCGCGGCCATGGACACGGTCACGGAGACGAAGATGGCCATCGCCATGGCGCGCCAGGGGGGCATCGGCGTGATCCACAAGAAGATGCCCGTCGACGCGCAGGCCGAGATGGTGCGCAAGGTCAAGCGCTCGGAGTCGGGCATGATCGTCGATCCCATCACGCTGGGGCCGGACGCCACCCTGGAGCAGGCCGAGCACCTGATGAGCGAGTACCGGATCAGCGGGGTCCCGATCGTGGGGCCGGGGGGACGGCTGCTCGGCATCCTCACCAACCGCGACCTGCGTTTCGAGACCGACTTCGCGCGCCGGGTCGACGAGCTGATGACCTCGCAGAACCTGGTGACGGTCCCGGTGGGCACCACCCTCGAGAAGGCGCGCGAGATGCTGCGCGAGCACAAGGTGGAGAAGCTGCTGGTGGTCGACGAGGCCAACATCCTGCGTGGCCTCATCACCATCAAGGACATCCAGAAGAAGCTGGACTACCCCACTGCCGCCAAGGACGGGCTCGGCCGCCTGCGGGTGGCCGCCGCCGTCGGGGTCTCCCAGGACCTGGAGGCCCGCAGCGCCGCACTGGTCGAGGCGGGCGTCGACGCGCTGGTGCTCGACAGCGCGCACGGCCACTCGCAGGGCATCCTCGATGCCCTGGTCTATCTCAAGGAGTCGTTCGAGGTGGACGTCGTGGCCGGCAACATCGCCACCCCGGAGGCCGCCTCCGACCTCATCGATCGCGGAGCCGACGCGGTCAAGGTCGGCGTGGGACCCGGCAGCATCTGCACCACCCGCGTGGTGACCGGCGTGGGCATGCCGCAGCTCAGCGCCATCCTCGCCATCGCCGAGCTCACGCGCGAGGCCGGCATCCCCCTCGTCGCCGACGGCGGCATCAAGTTCTCCGGCGACGTCCCCAAGGCGCTGGCGGCGGGCGCGGACAGCGTCATGGTGGGCTCGCTGCTGGCCGGCACCAGCGAGGCGCCCGGGGAGGACATCCTGCGCGACGGCCGTCGCTACAAGGCCTACCGCGGCATGGGAAGCCTGGGCGCCATGGCGGGCGGCAGCGCCGACCGCTACTTCCAGGAGGACGCCAAGAAGCACGTACCCGAAGGCATCGAGGGGATGGTCGCCTACAAGGGGCCGGTCGAGGACGTGCTCTACCAGCTGATCGGCGGGCTGCGCTCCGCGATGGGCTACTGCGGCGCGCCCGACGTGCCCGCGCTGCAGCACTCCGGCCGTTTCGTGCAGATCACCCAGGCGAGCCTCGTCGAGTCCCACCCGCACGACGTGACCATCACCAAGGACGCACCCAACTACTCGCTGAAGCGCCGCTCCTGAGGCCCTCCGGCGCCGCGAGCGCGGCGGAGGCTCAGATGCGCGGGGCGAACGCTCCTTCGGCCTCGATCGAAGCGTAGAGCGCCATCGTGGGTCCGATCCCGAACTTGAGGAAGGCGCCGAAGGGGCTGAGCACCCGCTCCGACGGCTGGCCGAGCGGCAGCAGATGGGCGCGCAGACGATCGAACTGCGCCCGCGTGATGGTGTCCTCACGCGCCAGCGCGGCCACCGCCTTGCTCCTCAGGCGCTGCAGCGTGGTCTCCAGATAGCCGCGGCCCCGCTCGACCGTGCCGTGCAAGGTGGGGTCGATCCCTTCCACCGTGTCGAGCAGACGAGCCATGGCGCTCTCGAGCTCGTCCGCGGTCGAGCGGAAGCGCTCGCCGTAGCCGCTCCGCTCGAGAACCACCCCCTCCAGACAACCCTCCGGGTCCGCCTGGAAGGTGCCGACATCGAGACCGTACTTGTCGAGGATGCGCGCGACCGGCGGCTCGACCAGCGTGGCGGTGGCGCGCGGCCACACCAGCGGCATCGGCACCCCGTGGTGCGCGTACACGCCTCGCAGCTGCGCGAAGTAGCGCAGCTCCCCAGGCCCCAGCACCACCACGGCCGTGGGCAGCACGGCGTCCTGCACCACCGGCCGCAGGCCGGCGGCGGGCGTGAGCGAGGCCGGGTCCTGGTCGAGCCGAGCGCGCACGTCGTCGGTGGACAGCACGCGCCCCTCCAACCGGAAGTTCCGCCCTTCGTGCCTCAACAGCACCCGGCGCGGTGAAGGGCGGTCGTCGACCTCCAGGAACAGGTTGGTGGCGTCGGCGCCGCGGCCGAGCTGCGGGTCGAAACCGAGCCGCCGCAGCCGCCGAGCCGCCCGGTTGACCTCGGCCACGCTCTCCTCCGGCCGTTCGAGCTCCCGCTCGAGCACCGGCCTGAGCAACGGGGCGGTCTGGGCGTGCATGGGGTCGAAAAGCGCGAGCCCCTGGTCGCCCAGCAGCCGGTACATCAGCGCGGCGAACCAGTCGGCGTAGCTCTCGGCCGCGCCGGCCGCATCGCGCAACAGCTCCACCACCTCGTCGCGGAAGGGGGCCGCCGGACGCAGAGCGTCGATGCCCTGCACCACGCCGTCCACCATCGCCCCCGTCAGGGGCACGCGGCCGGCGGGCGCGTCGGCCGGCAGGTCGACGCTCAGGTGGTGCAGGCGCTCCTCGCCGTCGAGCAGGTGGGCGTGGTCGATCTCGGCGGTGTCGTGGTCCTGACTGGCGAGCCAGAACACCGGCACCACCGGCCGGTCCTCGCGGTCCAGGCGGCGGGCCAGCTTCACGGCGGTGATCGCCTTGGAGAGGGTGTACGCAGGCCCCAGCAGCAGGCCCGTCTGCTGGCCGGTCACGACCGCGCGCGACGCGGGGTGCTCGAGCCGCTCCAGGCTGTCGAACACCGCCCGGGGCGCGCCCAGGGCGCGGGCGTGGCTGCGCATGGCGGCGGCGAGCGCGGGACGCCCGGCCGGGCGCGGCACGCGCAGGGCCGCGTCGACGTCGCCCGCCGGCAGATCGAAGAATTCGCTCAGGTTCCCGGACCGGTAGTGATCCAGGAAGCTCGTACGGGACGGCGGCGCATCGTCGCGGGGCACGCGCCAGCTTAACCTCCGGGTCGGGCCGCGCAAGTCGCGTGCTACGCACGCGAGGCGCCGGAATGGCGCGTGCCTCGTGGTAGAATTCCCTTCGTGCGTCTGCGCGGCTCTTCGCGCCGCCGCGGCCGGCGCGCACCCCACGTATGCGCATCCACACCGACCTCACCCCTACCGGCAGTTACCACGACGTCGTCGTCCTGGTCGACGTTCTACGGACCTGCACGGTTGCGCCGCTGCTGTTCGAGCGCGGGCTCACCGAGCTGGCCCTCACCCCCAGCCTGCGCACGGCGCGCGCCGCGGCGCGCGAGGGCTGGCTGCTGCTGGGCGAGCGCCAGGGCGTGCCGGCGGAGGGCTTCAACTACGGCAACTCGCCCGCGGAGTTCGCCGCCATCGACGTCACCGGCAAGCGCGCGGTGATGGTTTCGGAGAACGCACCGCGCTGGCTTCCGCAGGTGGCGGACGCCCGCCGCGTGCTGCTCGGCTCGCTCTACAACGCCGCCGCCGTGGCCGAGGTGGCGGCGCGCCAGGCGCTGGAGAGCATCGACCTGGTCGGCTCCGGCTTCGAAGGCGAGCCCGATCTCGACGACGCGCTCGCCGCCGGCCTGCTGGCGGCGATGCTGGCGGAACGGCTGCCCACGGCCGCGCGCAGCGGAGCGACCCGCTTCGCGCTCAGCCTCCTGCGCGCCTTCCCCGATCCGATGGAGGCGCTGTGGCAGTCCGTCTCCGGACACGAGCTGCGGCGGGTCGGGCTCGAGCGCGATCTTGCTTTCTCCGCCCAGATCTCGGCCAGCACGCTCGTCCCCCAACTGGTCGGACGACAGCCCGGCGCGGGCAGTGCCCCCCTCTACCTCTTCGCGCCCGCGGCTCGCCCGAGCTGATGGCGCCGGGCGGCGCCCGGCGACGCTGGCTGCTCGGCCTCCCGGTGGACGCGCTCACGCTCTCCGAGGCCACCAGCTGGGTGCTCGACGCCGCGCACGGCGAGCGGCCGCGCCTGGTGGTGACGCTCAATCCCGAGATCGCGGTCGGAGCGCACGACGACCCGCAGCTCCTCGAGGCGCTCCGCAGCGCCGACCTCAGCGTGGCGGACGGCGTCGGCATCACCTGGGCGGCCCGCCGTCAGGGGGAGCGCCTGCCGGGACGCGTGCCGGGCGTCGACCTCGTCGCCGCCGTGCTGTGCGCGGCCGGCCCCGAGCTGAGCGTGTTCCTGCTCGGCGGCCGTCCCGGCGTGGCGGAACGGGCGGCGTCCACCGTGGAGCGCCGCTACGGCACGCGGATCGCCGGCGTGCGCCACGGCTACTTCCGGCGCCCCGACGAGGTCCCCGAGGTCTGCCGGGAGGTCGCGGCGAGCGGCTGCCACTTGCTGCTGGCCGGTCTCGGCGCGGGTCAGGAACGCTTCCTGTGGGAGAACGCGGAGGCGCTCGCCGCGCCGGTGTCCATCGGCGTGGGCGGTACGCTCGACGTGCTCGCCGGCGAGGTGCGGCGCATGCCGGACTGGAGCAGCCGCCTGGGCGTCGAGTGGCTGTTGCGTGTCGCGCTCGACCCGCAGCGCTGGCGTCGCCTCCCCCGGCTCGTGCGGTTCACCTGGATGGTGCTGCGGGGCGTCGAGGCGCGCCCCTGAGGGCACGGCCTCAGGCCGGCCCGATCGCGAGCGGTCGCGGGTTCTCCGCGTCCAGACCGTCCTTCTCCGCTTCCTCGCCGGGGTGTCCGGCCGGATAGCGGCCGTCGAAGCACGCCAGGCAGGTCTTGCCGAGCGCGATGGCGCGCGCCAGCCCCGGTTCCGACAGGAAGTGCAGGGTGTCGGCGCCGATGCGATCGCGGATCTCGTCGACGCTCATGCTGGCGGCGGCCAGCTCCTTGCGTGCCGCGGTGTCGATGCCGTAGTAGCAGGGAAAGCGGATGGGCGGGCTCGACACACGGAAGTGCACCTCGGTGGCGCCCGCCTCGCGCAGGAGCTGCACGATTCGACCCGAGGTGGTCCCACGCACGATGGAATCGTCGACCAGCACCACCCGCTTGCCGCGCACGGCCGGGGTGGGCGCGAGCTTGAGCTTCACCTTCTGGTCGCGCAGGCGCTGGTTGGGGTGGATGAAGGTGCGGCCCGCGTAGGGCGACTTGTACAGCCCCATGTCGTAGGGGATGCCGGAAGCGCGTGCGTACCCGATGGCGGCGGCAAGCCCGGACTCGGGCACGCCGACCACCACGTCGGCCGAGACCGGGTCCTCTGCGGCCAGCTCCTCGCCCATGCGGATGCGCGCCGCGTGCACCTCGACACCGTCGAGCACGGAGTCCCCGCGCGCGAAGTAGATCCACTCGAAGGCACACGGGGTGGGTTGCGGCGAGAGCACCTGGAAGCTGTGCAGTCCCTCGTCGTCGGCCATCACCAGCTCGCCGGGACGGACGTCGCGCAGGAAGCTGGCGCCCATCACGTGGAGCGCCGACGGCTCGGAGGCCAGCACGTACCCCCCGTCGATCTCGCCGATGACCAGCGGCCGCACGCCGTTGGCGTCGCGCAGGCCCAGGATGCGGTGGCGGTCCATGAGCACCACGGCGAAGCCGCCCTCGAGCTCGCCCATCACTTGCGCGGTGGCGTCGCGGAGGCTGAGATGGCTGTAGCGGGCGATGAGGTTGATCATCACCTCGCTGTCGTTGGTGGTCTGGAAGACCGCGCCTTCGTCGAGCATGCGCGCGCGCATCGACTTGGCGTTGGTGAAGTTGCCGTTATGCGCCAGCGCGAGCAGCCCCTTGTTGGAGCGGACCGTGATGGGCTGGGCGTTGAAGCGCAGGCTCGAGCCCGTCGTCGAGTAGCGGGTGTGGGCGATGCCGGTGCGGGCCCCGGCGAAGCGCAACTTCTCGAGGCGGTCCTCGGTGAACACGGCGCTGACCAGCCCCATGTCCTTCTCGATGCGGATCTCGTCGTCCGACGCCACGCAGATGCCGCACGACTCCTGCCCGCGATGCTGCAGCGCGAACAGCCCGATGTGCAACAGCGACGCCATGTCGCTCGCTTGCGGCAGGTGCGCCGCTACCACGCCGCACTCCTCGTGCAGCTTGTCCTCGCCAAGGATGTCCCAGGGGGTACCGTCCATCGCCATCAGCGTAGCGCGTCCGCCAGGGGGCCGTGGTAAGCCGTCCGGAGGTTCGTCAGGGGCACCGCAAACGCCCCTCGGACGGTGCGCATGCGGACGTCGGCGCCTTCGCTGGCGCCCAGCCGGTGGCAGGGAACGCCCGCCTCCGAGCAGCGCTTCTGCGCCTCGGCGACGCGCTCCTCGCCCTGCAGGGCCACCACGATGCGCGCCGCGCCCTCCCCGAAGAGGACGGCGTCATCGCGCGTCCCGGGAACGCCGGGGAGGGTCGCGTCGAGACCGACCCCACCGGCGATCGCCATCTCGGCCAGCGCCACCGCCAGCCCCCCTTCGGCGACGTCGTGCGCGGTGTCGCACAGGCCCTCCTGGATCAGCGAGCGCACCACCGCCTGCACCGCCGCCTCCCGCTCCAGGTCGAGCGGCGGCGGCGCGCCGGCGACCGTGCCGTGCAACCTTGCGAGCATCTCGCTCGCGCCCAGCGAGCCGGCCGCCTCGCCAACGAGCAACAGCACGTCCCCGTCCCGCTTGAGCGCCATGTCGGCGCGGCGCCCGACGTCGGGGAGCACGCCCACCATTCCGACCGTGGGCGTCGGGTCGATGGCGTGATAGCCGTCCTCGGAGCGGTACTGGTTGTAGAGGCTGACGTTCCCTCCGGTCACCGGCGTTCCCAGCGCCAGGCAGGCCTCCTTCAGGCCCTCCACCGCCTGCTCGAGCTGGTAGTAGACCTCGGGGAGGTAGGGGTTGCCGAAGTTGAGGTTGTCGGTGACGCCCAGCGGCGTGGCGCCCACGCAGGTGAGGTTGCGGGCGGCCTCGGCGACGGCGTGGGCGGCCCCCAGCCGCGGGTCGAGACGCACGTAGCGGGCGTTGCAGTCCACCGTCGCCGCCACGCCAAGCTGGCTCCCCTTCACCCGCAGGACGGCCGCGTCACCGCGACCGGGCAGCACCACGGTGTTGGTCATGACCTGGTGGTCGTACTGACGGAACACGGCTTCCTTGCTGGCGATGGTGGGGCTCGCCAGCAGCGTGAGCAGGGCGCCGGCCGGGTCGGAGGTCTCGGGCACGTCCAGGCGGCGCTCGCGCAGGGTCACCGTGCCGGCCGCCTCCACACCCTCACGGGTGTAGGTGGGGGGCTCGTTGAGCGCCGCCACCGGCAGATCGCCGATGAGCCGCCTGCCGTCGAACAGCCGCAGGCGCCCGTGGTCGCGCACCGTACCGATGGCATGGGCATCGAGTTCCCAGCGCTCGAGCAACTCCAGCAGCGCCTTCTCCCGCCCCGGCGTGGCGGTCAGCAACATGCGTTCCTGCGATTCCGAGAGCATCACCTCGAGCGCGCTCATGCCCTCCTCGCGGCGGGGCACCCGGTCGAGGTCGAGGTCGACGCCGAGCCCGGCACGGTGCGCCATCTCGGCGACGCTGCTGCTCAGCCCCGCCGCGCCCATGTCCTGGACGCCCGCAACGAGCCCGCGCGCGTACGCCTCCAGGCAGGCCTCGAGCAGCAGCTTCTCCATGAAGGGGTCGCCGACCTGCACGGCCGGCCGGTCGGCCTCGGAGGCCTGGCTCAGGTCCGCCGAGGCGAACACGGCGCCGCCGAGCCCGTCCCGCCCGGTCTTCGAACCCACGTAGATGACGCTGTTGCCCACCGCACCCACCGTGCCCCGCTTGAGCTCGTCGTGGCGCAGGTATCCGAGCGCCATGACGTTCACCAGCGGGTTCTCCTGGTAGCAGCGATCGAACGCGATCTCCCCGCCGACGGTGGGTACGCCGATGGCGTTGCCGTAGAGCGCGATGCCCTGCACCACGCCCGCCAGCAGGTAGCGGTTGCGTGGCTCGCTGAGCTCGCCGAAGCGCAGCGAGTCCAGCACCGCCACCGGGCGGGCCCCCATGGCGAAGATGTCGCGGAGGATGCCGCCGACGCCGGTGGCCGCACCCTGCACCGGCTCGACCGCGCTGGGATGGTTGTGGCTCTCCATCTTGAACGCCACCGCCCAGCCGTCGCCGATGTCGACCACGCCGGCGTTCTCTCCCGGCCCCTGGAGCACCTGCGGGCCGGCGGTCGGCAACCGCTTCAGCAGCGGACGCGAGTTCTTGTAGCCGCAGTGCTCGCTCCACAAAGCCCCGAACACGCCGGCTTCGAGGGCGTTGGGCTCACGGCCCAGCCGCGCGACGACGTCGTCGAACTCCGCCTCGCTGAGGCCGAAGGTGCCCGCCGACGCTCGCAGGCTCGTGCTCATCGTGCGCACCGGCGCCGTACGCGCCCTCGGCGGCCGCGACCGCTCATGCCCGCACCGCCCCGTCGTGCAGGTGATCCAGCATGCCGCGAAGCAGTTCCGCGCCGTCGACCGACCCGAGCAGCGGCTCGACCGCGCGCTCCGGGTGAGGCATCATGCCGAGCACGTTGCCGCCCTCGTTGACCACCCCGGCGATGGCGTTGACGCTGCCGTTGGCGTTGGCGTCGGGCGAGGCGTGGCCCTCCGGGTCGACGTAGCGGAAGACCACCCGGCCGTCGCCCTCCAGGCGCTCGAGGGTGGCGTCGTCGACGTAGAAGCGTCCTTCGTTGTGGGCGATCGGCAGCCGCAGCACCTGGCCGCGCTCGAAGCGGCGCGTGAACAGCAGGTCGTTGCGTTCGACGCGAAGGTGCACGTCCCGGCACAGGAAATGGAGCGAGGGGTTGCGCGCGAGTTGCCCCGGCAACAGGCCCGCCTCGGTCAGGATCTGCCAGCCGTTGCAGATGCCCAGCACGGGGCCGCCGCGCCGCGCGAAGTCGCGAACGGCTTGCATCACCGGACTGAGCGCTGCCAGGGCGCCGCCGCGAAGGTAGTCGCCGAAGCTGAAGCCGCCCGGCAACACCACGGCGTCGACGCGGCCGAGGGAGGCGTCCCGGTGCCACACGAAGCGCACCGGAGCGCCGAGTACGAACTCGAACGCGTGCCGTGCGTCGTCGTCACAGTTGCTGCCTGGGAAACGGACAACGGCGATGGTCATGGTAATCCTGGGGGCGCACGGCGCCCGCCCGCTGCGGCCGGCGGCCCTGCGACGCGCGTACTGTACCACCGGCCGCCGAAAGGGGGGCGGGCGCGGCGCCGGACCCCCTCGGGGCGCCCGGAAGGAGGGATCATGACGCTGCTCCGCAGGATCGCCAGGCTGCCGCACCTCGTGCCGCTGCGCCGCATCGCCCAGGATTACCCCTGGATCCACACGGGGCTGGGGCTGGTCGGGAACACCACCTTCTTCGTGGGGAGCATCTTCTTCCTGTTCGCGGGCCTCCGAGAGGCCGGCACCTGGCTCTTCATCGCCGGCAGCCTCGGCATGCTGATCGACACCGTGGGGGAGGCGCTCCTGCGAATCGAGGGCTACGCCGACCTGGCGGAACGTTGAGCCAGGTGGGCTGCACCATCGTCCCGGTGCGCCGCAGGGCCTTGCCTGGCACAGTCCCCTACCGTTACGCTTGGATGCGGGCGGCGTGGGCCGCCCGTCCGGGCCGAGATGGCGGAATCGGTAGACGCAGTAGACTCAAAATCTACCGGGGCAACCCGTGCGGGTTCGAGTCCCGCTCTCGGCACCACCTTGCCGTAGGATCGGCGAAGGAGATCGGCGGGCACCTGTCCCGCCGCCCGCGCGCCGCGGAGGAAGCATGTTCTGGATTGCCTTCATACTGTTCGTGATCGACTCGGTCCTGGTGACCGTCGTCATCCTCATGCAAGAGCCCAAGCAGTCGGGCCTCGGCGACGCCCTGGGGGGCGGCGGCGGCGGCGGGGGCGGCGACTTCGGGACGATGGGTGGCACCGCCGGTGGCCTGCACCGGCTCACCATCTGGCTGGGAATCATCTGGGGCTTGCTGGCGCTGGCGCTCCAGGTCATCCCCAGGGCCTGACCCCGGCGCCCGTAGGCCACCGACGGCGGCGTAACCCGAGGCCGCCCGGCCAGGCCGCTGGACGGTCTCGTTTCCTGTCACGCGACCCCATCCGCGCGAACGGTTCCGCGCCGCCCGCGGCACGGGGTCGTCGCGCTGCATGAGAAATCCTCTTGATGGATGCAGGGATCAGCGGGTACTCTTGCTGACGTAGTTCCAACGGATGAGCAGGCTCCCTGTGGGTGTTCCCGCGGTCCGGCCATGCGCATCTCCCCGAGGAGGTATGTCAGTGAAGCGAACTCTGTTGTTCGTCGTTGCGGCAGCGCTTCTGGCCGTGGCCACCGCGCAGGTGGAGACGTTCACCTGGCCGAAGGATTACGCGCCCACGCTCAAGAGCGGCGGCACGGTCAACGAGACGCTGTTCGGCGACATCACCACGCTGAACCCCGTGCTCACCTCGAGCGCCAACGAAGCGGCGATCATCGGGATGTACGCCGGGCCGGCCGCGATCTACCGCGATTGGGTCGGGAACCGCTCGTTCCAGAAGGCCGACGGCAGCTACAACCTGCAGTGGGCCAAGAACGTGCAGGTCCTGAAGAAGGACCAGCAGTTCATCATCACGGTGCGCAAGGGCTGGAAGTGGTCCGACGGCGTCGAGATGACGACGGACGACGTGAAGGCCACCTGGGACATCGTGGGCGACCCCAAGGTGGAGTCGAACAACTACTCCTGCTCGGTCGTGGGCGACAAGAAGGTGCAGCTCAAGATCCTGGGCAAGTACCAGTACGAGATCACCCTGCCCGAGCCGCAGGTGAACGCGTTGGCGATCAACGACTGCGTGACGCTCAACGGCCTGATCCCCGCCCATGTCTTCATGCCCGTCTACCAGGCGAAGGGCGCCGCCGGCATCAAGGCTTTGTGGGGCGTCGACGCCGACGTCAGCAAGATCGTCTCGGGCGGCCCCTACAAGCTGCAGGAGTTCCGCGCCGGCGAACGCGTGGTGCTGGTGCGCAACCCGCAGTACGCCGAGCAGGTCAAGGCCGCGGGCGGCAGCGGCGTCCCCGGCCCCGACCGCTGGGTCGTCACGCTGGTCAAGGACGCCAACCAGGTGCTGAGCCGGGCCGTCACCGGCCAGGCCGACTTCTACTGGCCCGTCAACCTCGACCAGGTCAAGGCCGTCAAGGACGCGCTCGACAAGGGCACCATCAAGGGCGACCTCTACGCCAACATCGGCCCCAGCAGCGCCGTCGACTTCATCACCTACAACTTCAACAACACCGACAAGTGCAAGGCGGACATGTTCAAGAACGTCTACTTCCGCCGCGCCATCAGCGACATGATCGACCGCCATGCGTTGGTGAACGCCGCCCTCGGCGGTCTGGGCTTCCCCGCCAAGGACTGGAACACCGACGCCGCCAAGCCCTTCGACGCCCCCAACCTCAAGCCCTTCGCGTTCGATCCCGAGCAGGGCGTGCAACTCCTGCACAACATCGGCTTCACCCAGAAGGACGCCGACGGGGTGCTCACCAACCCCACCACCGGCTGCAAGGCGGCGTTCGACCTGCAGTACAACAGCGGCAACACTCGTCGCGGCCAGGAAGCGCAGGTCATCGCGCAGACCGTGGCGCCCTACGGCGTGAAGATCAACCCGCGTGAGGTCTCGACGCAGATCTGGGCCAACTCCATCGTGGGCACCAGCGCCGATTTCGACCCCGCCAAGGGCCGCACCGTCAACTACGACGCCCAGATCTGGGGCCTCGCCGGCGGCGACGTCGACAACCCCAGCTTCGACAACGGCCTGCGGCCGGGCACCAACCTGAACGCTTGGAACAAGAGCAAGACCGACCTGCAGTCCTGGGAGATCCTGATGGGCCAGTACACCGTCGAGATGAACGCGGCCCTTGACCTGCAGAAGCGCGTCGACCTCTACAACCAGCGCGCGGCGCTCATGCGGGAGTGGCTGCCTCTCACCCCGCTGATCAGCCAGGCCTTCAGCTTCTACACCGATCTGGGCAACACCTGGCCCAAGTCGGCGCTCGACGCCAACAGCATCCAGTCGCCCTACAACCCGGGCAACTACCGGGAGTTGCTGACCGCCCGCTGAGCCAGCATTGAAGTTCCCAGCAAGGGGCGCGGGGGCTCCGGCCGGTCGGCCGGAGCCCCCGACCTCTGGGGCGTCGCCCTCCGCCGGCGGCTCCCGGATCTGTCTTAGAATGCTCCATTGAGTTCCCGGGCGCGTGCCCGCCCGTTTTCAGGGCGCGCCCCGAACAACCACCCGGGAGGCCCGTCTTCACGATGCTGCAGTTCATCGTTCGCCGGTTGTTCAACCTCATCCCCACCTTCATCATCGCGACCTTCCTGGCATGGGGCATCATCCAGGCGGCCCCGGGCGATTTTGCGACCCAGTTCGCCTTCGATCAGGTCGACCCCAACAAGGCCGAGCGCATCCGGCAGCTCCTCGGGCTCGACCAGGCCTGGTACGTGCGATACCTGTACTGGCTTCGCAACGTCTTCCTGCACTTCAACTTCGGGACCAGCATGACGAGCAAGGCGAGCGTGACCGCGCTCATCCTGCCACTGATGCGCAACAGCATGGTGCTGCTGATCCCGGCGACCGTCCTGGCCTTCGCGATCGCCATCCCCATCGGCGTCTACTCGGCGCTGCACAAGTACTCGCTCGCCGACCGCCTGCTCACCGTCTTCAGCCTCCTCGGGCTGGCCGTGCCGAACTTCTTCCTGGCGCTCATCTTCCTGGCGTTCAGCGTGCAGTGGTTCCACCACTACCACTGGTTCCTCATCCCCACCGGAGGCATGACCAGCACGGACTTCAGCAGCTTCGGCCCGGTGCGCCAGGTCCTCGACGTGGGGTGGCACCTCATCGGACCGGTGATCGTGGTGACGCTGTCGTCGCTGGCGTTCGTCAGCCGCGTGATGCGCGGCGAGATGCTCGAGGTGCTGAGCCAGGACTACATCCGCACCGCGCGCTCCAAGGGGCTCTCGCAGCGCGCGGTGAACATGAAGCACGCCCTGCGCAACGCCATCCTGGTCATCGTGGCCATCATCGGAGCCACGCTGCCCGCCCTGGTGTCGGGCGCGGGCTCGGTCGAGTACGTCACCGGCTGGCCCGGCATCACGCCCCTGTTCATCAGCTCGATCTTCGCGCAGGACGTGTACGTGGTGATGGCGCTGCTGACGATCCTGACCTTGATGTTGATGGTCGGCAACCTCCTGTCGGACCTGGCCCTCGCCCTGATCGACCCGCGGATCCGGTACTGACGTGGAACGCGCGCGTCGCGACGTAGAGACGGGGCAGACCCCCGCGGGACAGCAGGCCGTGCAGGGCGCCAGCCTCACCACCATCGCCTGGCAGCAGTTCAAGAAGCACCCGATGGCGCGCACCGCGCTCGTCATCCTGGGGATCATGTACCTGCTGGCGGCCTTCGCCGACTTCGTGGCTCCCTACCCGGAACACGACATCAACCCCAACGCCACCTTCGAGCCGCCGACCGTGGTCCACTTCGTCGGCCCGCAGGGGCACCTGACCTGGCCGTACATCTACGGCCTGAAGAAGACCATCGACATGCAGACCTTCGAGTCGGTGTGGACGACCGACACCTCGACGCGCCATCCGCTGAAGCTGTTCGTGCGCCGCACCGGCATCCGCGACCGCTACGTACCCTTCCCGGTGAACTTGATCCCCGTGCAGCTTCGGCACGTGCTCGGCATACGGCCCTGGGCGACGCTGCACCTGTTCGGCGTCGGCGACGCCTCGGACCAGGTCAAGATCCACCTGCTGGGGACCGACGACCTCGGTGCCGATGTCTTCGGCAAGCTCATGTTCGGCGCCCGCATCAGCCTGACCGTCGGCATCCTCGCCAGCATCGTCGCCATCGCGATCGGCATGCTGATGGGCGGTCTGGCCGGCTTCTACGGCGGCTGGATCGACGAGATCATCCTGCGCTTCGTCGAAGCGCTGTCGGCGATCCCCGACCTGTTCCTGCTGCTCACCCTGTCCGCCATCTTCTACCCGCTCCATCTTCCGTCCACCACGCAGTTCATGGTGATCATCGTGGCGCTCTCGGTCATCGGTTGGGGGCAGACCGCGCGGGCCGTGCGGGGCCAGGTGTTGAGCCTGCGCGAGCGCGACTTCACGGTCGCGGCCCAGGCGCTCGGCGCGAGCAACACGCGCATCATCACGCGTCACCTGCTGCCGCAGACGCTCTCGTTCATCATCATCTCGCTCTCCATCCAGATCCCCGGCTACACCCTGGCCGAGTCGGTGCTCAGTTTCTTCGGGCTGGGCGTGCAGCCGCCGTCGACGAGCTGGGGGCTGATGCTCTCGACGGCGCAGTCGTTCGCGGGCGTCACCGGTCTGGGCGACCGCTGGTGGATCTTCACGCCCGGCGTCGCCATCTTCATCGCGGTGCTCACGTGGAATCTGTTGGGCGACGGCCTGCGGGACGCCTTCGATCCCAAGAGCCGCCGATGAGGCCTTGCGCGGCGCACTCCGAAGGCGCCGTGGGAACCGGGCGGGAGGCATTTGACCTGCGCGCGCCGGCGCTATATCCTCGCGGGGACCAGCGCGCCTCGACTCCTTCGCGGCCCGTTCGGTACGCTCGGTCGCGGGCGCACGTGCATCGTCCGATCGGGTTTCGGCACCGCCGCGACGCGGACCTCCCGGATCCGGGAGCGCCTGCAGGCGGGAACCGGTTATTTCCTTGCAACGGGGGTATCTCGCTGGGCGCGAGGGCGTCTCACCATCTTGCGTGGGATCCACCGCGTCCCGGACGGGTCTTTGGCTCCCGTCCGACCCCGGCGTATTCGGGTAGAATCGAACCTTGTGAGGAGTGTACGCGCTGATGCCTAGTTCCGACCGGCTACTCGAGGTCACGGACCTCAAGACCTACTTCGACACCGACGAAGGCGTCGTGAAGGCCGTCGACGGGGTGAGCTTCCACCTCGATCGGGGCGAGACGCTGGCCGTGGTGGGCGAGTCGGGCTCCGGTAAGTCCGTCACCAGCCTCTCGGTCATGCGCCTCATCCCCACCCCTCCGGGACGGATCGCTTCCGGCCAGATGCTGTTCGAAGGCCAGGACCTGGTCCGCAAGAGCGAGCGCGACATGCGCCGCATCCGAGGCAACGAGATCTCCATGATCTTCCAGGAGCCCATGACCAGCCTCAACCCGGTGTACACGGTCGGCGATCAGATCGCCGAGGCCATCGTCCTGCACCAGGGCAAGAGCTACCGCGAGGCCATGAAGGTGGCCGTCGAGATGCTGGATCTGGTCGGCATCCCCGAGCCCGGCAAGCGCGTGAAGAACTACCCGCACCAGATGTCGGGCGGCATGCGCCAGCGCGTGATGATCGCCATGGCGCTGTCGTGCGGGCCCAAGCTGCTCATCGCCGACGAGCCCACCACGGCGCTCGATGTGACCATCCAGGCGCAGATCCTCGACCTGATGCGCAAGCTGCAGCGCGAGATCGGCATGTCCATCCTCTTCATCACCCACGATCTGGGCGTGGTCGCGGAGGTGGCCGACCGCGTCGTGGTGATGTATGCCGGACGCGCCGTCGAAGAGGGCGACGTCAACGACATCTTCGCGCGGCCGCAGATGCCCTACACGCTGGGCCTGATGAACTCCATCCCGCGGGTCGATCGCGCCGCCGAGCACCAGGATCGCCTCGAGGCCATCCCCGGCAATGTGCCCAACCCGCTCTTCCTGCCGGAAGGCTGCGCCTTCCATCCGCGCTGCCGCTTCGCCATCGACGAGTGCAAGCAAGCCATCCCAGCGCTCGAGGACACCGGCAACGGCCACATGGTGCGGTGCATCCGTTGGAAGGACCTCGATCTCAAGCAGGAGATGGTGGCATGACCTCGTCGACGACCCGCGCGGCATCCGAAGCGGTCCGCGACGCCAAGGACAACCTCCTCGAAGTACGCAACCTCCGCAAGTACTTCCCCATCCGCGGCGGCATCTTCTCGCGCGTCGTGGCGAACGTCAAGGCGGTCGAAGACGTGTCCTTCGAGATCAAGAAGGGCGAGGTCGTGGGGCTGGTGGGCGAGTCGGGCTCGGGCAAGACGACCGCCGGTCGCAGCATCCTGCGGCTCATCGAACCGACCGACGGCGAGGTCCTGTTCAACGGCGTCGACATCGCCAAGCTGCCCAAGGCGAAGATGCGGGACTACCGCAAGGAGATGCAGATCATCTTCCAGGATCCCTTCGCCAGCCTGAACCCGCGCATGTCGGTGGGCGACATCATCGGCGAGGCCATGACGATCCACAACCTCGCCCACGGCAAGGCCAAGGAGCAGCGCGTCGCCGACCTGCTCGACCGGGTCGGCATGTCCCCGAACCACATGCGTCGCTACCCCCACGAGTTCTCGGGGGGACAGCGTCAGCGCATCGGCATCGCCCGGGCGCTCGCGGTCGACCCGAAGTTCATCGTGGCCGACGAGCCGGTGTCCGCGCTCGACGTGTCCATCCAGGCGCAGGTCGTCAACCTCCTTCAGGACCTCAAGGAGGAGCTGGGCCTGACGCTGCTGTTCATCGCTCACGACCTGGGCGTGGTCGAGTACATCAGCGACCGCGTGGTCGTGATGTACCTGGGCCGGGTGATGGAGGTCGCCCCGTCGAAAGACCTCTACGCCAACCCGGTCCACCCCTACACCGAGGCGCTGCTGTCCGCCGTGCCCATCCCGGATCCCACCATCAAGCGCGAGCGCGTCATCCTGCAGGGCGACATCCCGAGCCCCATCAATCCACCCTCCGGCTGCGTGTTCCGCACGCGCTGCCCGATCGCCGTGGAGGACTGCGCCCACGTGGTTCCGCCGCTCGAAGAGGTGAGCCCCGGCCACTTCAAGGCCTGCATCCGCCGGCCCTGAGGCCGGTGCCGCGGACGTGTCGGCGCGAGAGCGAGAAGAGGTCGTGAACGCGACAGCCGCCGATCTCTCCGCACGCATCCGGCAGCGCGTGCTCGCGGCGTTGCCCGAGGGGCACGGCCACCCGGAGCTGCGGCGCTTCGTCGAGTTGCAGCGCGCGTACCCCGAGCGCGCCGGCAAGACGCTGCGCGGCCAGGTCGTGGTGCTGTCGGCCCGCGCCCACGCGGGGGACGAGCGCTCGGCGCTGACCGCCGCCGCCGGGGTCGAGCTCTTCCAGAACTGGGTGCTGGTCCACGACGACATCGAGGACGACTCGGAGGAGCGGCGGGGCCAACCCGCCCTGCACCGGCTCGTCGGAACACCGATCGCGATCAACGTCGGCGATGCCCTCCACGTTGCGATGTGGCGGCTCCTGATGTCGCTCCCGCCGGCGTCCCCCGGCGGCCTCGACCGGGAAGCCGTCTTGCAGGAGTTCCTGTGGATGATCGAGCGCACCGCCGAGGGGCAGCACCTCGACCTGAGCTGGGTCGCCTCGGGCCGTTTCGACGTCACCGAAGAGGACTACCTGACCATGGTGACGCTCAAGACGGCCTACTACACGGTCGTCTGCCCCCTGCGGCTGGGAGCCGCCTGCGCCGGCACCACCCCCTCTTCCGTCTTCGAGACCGCCGGGATCGATCTGGGCGTCGCGTTCCAGATCCGCGACGACGTCCTGAATCTCACGCCCGGCGTCGCCTACGGCAAGGAGTTCGCAGGCGATCTCTACGAGGGCAAGCGCACCCTCATCCTCGCCCACCTTCTGGCGCACGCCACACGCAGCGAGCGCGACGAGGTCGTGGAGGTGCTGGCCGCGCCCCGGGCCGCGAGGCGCCCCGACGGTATCGGCCGCGTGCTCGAGGCGATCGAGCGGCACGGCTCCCTCGCATATGCCCAGTCCGTGGCCGAGGACCGCGCGCGGCGCGGGCTGGCGCTTCTGTCCGAGGCGCTCCGACCGCTGCCGGGCCCGCCGGCCGCACGGGAACTCGAGACGCTCCTCCGGTCGCTGGCGCTGCGCTCCACCTGACGCCCGCGCTCCCGCCCACGACTCGCCGGCCGCAGCCCATCGCACGCTCCCCCCGCCACGCCGTCCGGCTAGGCTCGGGGCATGCCTGCTCCACTACGGGCGCTCCGGGCCGGCGCCAGCGCGGCCTTGTCCACCACCCTGGGTGCGCTCCTGCCCTGCCCGGCCTGCGGCGCACGGCGCGCCGGCCGCATGGGCCTGTGCACCCGCTGCCGCAGGCGCGCCTGCCGGCCCCAACGCCGGGGCGAGGCGCTGTGGCTGGGCCCGTACGCCGGGCCGCTGGGCCGCGCGGTGCGTGCGCTGAAGTACCGTGGCGCCACGCGCCTGGCCGGCTGGCTGGGCGAGCGACTCGCACGCGAAGTGGCCGACGCCGGCTGGCGCCCCTCCGTGGTGTGCGCCGTGCCCCTGCACCCCTCGCGCCGTCGCCGGCGGGGTTACGACCAGGCTTGGCTGCTGGCCAGCGGCACGGCGGCCGCGCTCGGCGTGCCCTGCCGCCCGCTGCTGGAGCGCAGGCGCGCCACCCCGTCGCAGGCGTCGCTGAGCCGGGCGGCGCGCCTGCGCAACGTGGCGGGCGCGTTCCGCAGCGACCCTGTGCCCGGCGCAAGGGTCCTGCTGGTCGATGACGTGCTCACCACCGGCGCGACCGCCGCGGCCTGCCGTGAGGCGCTGCTGGAGGCCGGCGCCTCGCTGGTGCGCGTCGCCGTGGTCGCGCGTTCCGAGCGCTCGCCCGCAGCGTCGCCCGCGGCCACGCCGCCGCACGTTCCGCTCAGAGGGCGACCAGCAGGGCGGTCGTGATGCCCACCAGGGCCCCCACCAGCACCTGGGGGTAGGTGTGCCCGAGCAGCGTCTTGAGCGCCTGGGGCTGGAATCCTTCGTCGAACAGGTGCGCGAGCTCCTGCACGAGGTCGTTGATGAGCTCGGCCTGCACGCCCGCTGCCCGGCGGATGCCGGTGGCGTCGTACATCACGATCCCCCCGAAGACCGCCGCGATGGCGAACTGCGGGCTTCCCCAACCGAAGCGCAGGCCGAGCGAGGTCGCCAGCGCCGTCACGGCCGCGGTGTGCGACGACGGCATCCCCCCGGTCTCGAGAAACCTGCCCAGCGCCAGACGCCGCTCGGTGACGATGACGAGCATCACCTTCAGGATCTGTGCGGCCCCCGTCGCGACCAGCGCCGTCAGCAACGTGCCGTTGGACAGGACCGTGCTCATCCGCTAGAGCGCCTGCGCCGGGCCGCTTCCACGGTGGTGTCGATGACCATGGCCACCGTCATCAGGCCCGTGCCCCCCGGCATGGGCGTCAGGTGCCCCGCCACCTCGGCGACGTCCGGCGCGACGTCCCCCACGATGCCCTGTTCCTCCCGTGTCATGCCGACATCGAGCACGGCGGCGCCGGGCTTGACCATCGACCCGTCGATCATCCGCGCACGGCCCGCCGCGGCGACCACGATGTCCCCCTGCCGGACGACATCGCCGAGGTCGCGGGTGCGCGAGTGCGCCATCGTCACCGTGGCGTTGCGGTGCTGGAACAGCGCGGCCGCCGGCCGGCCCACCAGGTTCGAGCGCCCTACGATGACCACGTGCCGGCCCTCGATCTCTACGCCGTAGTGGTCGAGCAACGCCAGCAGCCCGCGCGGGGTGGCCGGCGCCAGAGCGGGACGGCCGGTCCACAGCCGGCCCACGTTGACCGGGTGCAGGCCGTCGACGTCCTTGTCCGGATCGATGAGGTCGAGCACCGGCTGCGACGCCAGGCCCTCGGGCAGCGGAAGCTGCACCAGGATGCCGTCGACCTCCGGGTCGGCGTTCAGGTCGCCGATGAGCCGCTCGAGTGCAGCCTGCGACGTCCCGACCGGCAACACGTGCGTCTCGGACACCACGCCCACGCGCTTCGCCATGCGTTCCTTGGAGCGTACGTAGAACGCGCTGGCGGGGTCCTCCCCGACCCGTACGAACACCAGCTTGGGCGCGAAGGGGAGCTCCGCCACCGTCTCCTCGAGCCGCTCGGCCACCGCCGCCGAGACCACCTTGCCGTCCAGCCTGATCGCCGCCACGTGCTACCTCATCTCATGCTCGTTCGCCGGCCAGGCGCCGGAACAGCTTGGCCAGCACGCCGTTGACGAACCGCCCGGACTCCTCGCCGCCGAACTTCTTGGCGAGCCGGACCGCCATCTCGATCGCCACTTCCGGGGGGCCCGGGGGCCCGTACCGCATCTCGGTCACCGCCAGGCGCAGCACGTTGAGATCGGTCTGCGCCATCTGGCCGAAGCTCCAGCCGCTGATGAGGTCGGCGAGCTCTCCGTCGACCTCGTCCCGGTGCTCGGCATACGCCCGTACCAGGGTCTGTGCGAAGTCCAGCGCCGGGGTGTCCAGCCCCTCGCCGTAGGCCGCGTCCACCTCCGGCTCGGGCTCCTCGAGCGCCTCCTCGCGGACCTGGCGCCAGACCTCGAGGACCGGGGTGCCTCCACGCTCGGACTGGAACAGGGTGCGGAACGCCAGCTCCCGAGCCTTCCGTCTAGCCACCGGGCGGTTCCTCCGGCGAATCGACGCTCTCCACGTTGACGTTGACGCTCCGGACCTTCAGGCCGGTCATCGAGGCGACCGCCTCTCGCACCGAGGTCTGTGCCCTCGCCGCCACGGCGGGGATCTCCACGCCGTAGGCGACCGCCACACGGAGGTCGACGTAGACGTCGGCTCCTTCGCGCTCGATCTGGATCCCCTTCGCCCGCCGGCCGCTCAGGAACTCGCCGACGCGGGCGGGCGGCACGATCGGCCGCAGGCCCTCGATCTCGTCGAGGGCGAGCTGGGCGATGCCGTAGAGCACGTCGGGGGCGATCTCGAGGTCGCGACCTTCGGTCACGGCGTCATCCTCCGAGCGATGAAGTTCGTGTAGACCGCGCCGCGCCGGAAGAAGGCGTTGTCGAGCACCTTCAAGTGGAACGGCACGGTGGTCTTCACCCCCTCGATGACGGTCTCGCGCAGGGCGCGCTCCATGCGGGCGATCGCCTCCTGCCGGGTGGGGGCCCAGGCGATGATCTTGGCGATGAGGCTGTCGTAGTTGGGGGGGATGCGGTAGCCGGCGTAGACGTGCGAGTCCACGCGGATGCCCGGCCCGCCGGGCCAGTGGACGTCGCTGATGGTCCCCGCCGACGGCCGGAAGTCGTGGTCGGGATCCTCGGCGGTGACCCGCACCTCGATCGCGTGCCCCTCCAGGCGCACGTCTTCCTGGGCCAGCGACAGGCCCATCCCGGCCGCCACCCGGAACTGTTCCTGCACCAGATCGAAGCGGGTGACCATCTCGGTGGCCGGGTGCTCGACCTGGATACGGGTGTTCATCTCGCTGAAGTAGAAGTTGCCGTCCCGGTCGACGAGGAACTCGCAGGTGCCGGCGCCACGGTATTCGATGTGGCGCGCCAGCTTGACGGCGGCCTCCGTGATGCGCTGGCGCAGGTCGTCGTCGACGATGCTGGGCGCCTCCTCGAGCATCTTCTGGTAGCGACGCTGGATCGAGCAGTCGCGCTCGAAGAAGTGGATCACGTTGCCCTGGCCGTCCCCGAACACCTGCACCTCGATGTGCTTGGGCTCCTCCAGGTACTTCTCCATGTAGAGCTCGGGATTGGCGAACGCCGCCCGCGCTTCCTCTTGCGCGTTCACGAACTGGCGTTCCAGGTCGTTGAAGCTGTGGACGACGCGCATGCCGCGCCCACCGCCCCCCGCCGACGCCTTGAGGATGAGCGGGAAGCCGATACGCTCGACGAACGAGCGGGCCGCGTCCAGGTCCTTGAGCGGCTCCGAGCCCGGCGTGATCGGGACGCCGGCCTCCTCGGCCAGGCGCCGCGCGGCCGCCTTGTCGCCGATGCGCTGGATGTTCTCGGCGCGGGGTCCGATGAAGACCAGGTTGTGCTCCTCGCACTTCTCCGCGAACTCGGCGTTCTCGGCCAGGAAGCCGTAGCCGGGATGGATCGCCTCGGCACCGGTCACCAGCGCCGCAGACAGGAGGTTACGGACGTTGAGGTAACTCGCGCCCGCCGGTGCGGGCCCGATGCAGATGGCCTCGTCGGCGAGCAACACCGGCAACGAGTTCTCGTCGGCCTGCGAGTACACCACGACGGTCTGGATGCCGAGCTCACGCGCAGCGCGCAGCACGCGCAGGGCGATCTCGCCTCGATTCGCGATCAGGATCTTGCGGAACACGGCGCCTGTCCCCGAGCCTCAGGCCGGCTCGATGCGGAAGAGCACCTGCCCGTATTCCACGGGCTCCTCGTTGCGCACCAGCACCTCACGGACCACGCCGGAGGTCTCGGCCTCGATCTCGTTCATGAGCTTCATGGCCTCGATGATGCACAACACCGCTCCGGGCTCGACCCGGTCGCCGGCCTTGACGTAGGAGGGCGCATCCGGAGCAGGCGCGCCGTAGAAGGTGCCCACGATCGGGGCGGTGACCTCCACCCAGTGCGACGGCACCTCCTCGGCGCCCGGCTCTGCAGTCGCGGAGCCGGCCGCTCCCTCCGCGGGCGCGGGGCTCGCGGGGGCCGGGGCGGGCTGCGCCGCCGCCTGGGGCGCCGGCTGGGGCGCGGCGGCCACGGTCTGCGTGACCGCCGGCTCGGGGCCGCGCTTGACGTTGAGCTTGTACTCCTCGGTCTCGTAGCTGAACTCGCGCACCTCGGACGCCGCCAGGGCGTCGAGCAGACGCTTGATGTCCTTGACGTCCATCAGGCACGCCCCAGGTACTCGCCGCTGCGCGTGTCGACGCGGATGACCTCGCCCTGCTCGATGAACAGGGGCACGTTGACGGTCGCCCCCGACTCGAGCACCGCAGGCTTGCTGCCCCCCGAGACGGTGTCCCCGCGGACGCC